>Ga0210081_1000004_pt1 | contig 54879 bp, 43 predicted proteins | sample White_ThreeSqA_D_FD_185589 | JGI IMG/M metagenome (GOLD analysis project Ga0210081, IMG submission 185589) | Wetland microbial communities from the San Francisco Bay, California, USA, that impact long-term carbon sequestration -... | ecosystem: Environmental > Aquatic > Marine > Wetlands ...
GCCGCGAAAATCGCGGATACCGTCCAGCGCGCCCTGCACGATACCGGGCTGATCGACACTGCCGGCCCGGCTGTCGTCGATATCCGTAAACGAGAAGATCGTCTGGCTCTGCAGGTTTTCCGTCCACGTCGCCTCCCAATTGACCCAGTACACCTGGTTTTCGTATCGCGCCATCGCCTGTTCACCGCGCTCGACGTCACTGAGATCGATCTTGTCCACCGAGTACAGAAAATTGAAGCCGAGATCAGCCAGCGGCCCAAACTCCCAGGCCACGTGGCCGATGTAATCCTTGTAGTCGGGACTACCGAACTCCGGGTCCACGACGTCGACGATGAGGTCCAGGTTGCCGCGCCGGGCCGCCACCAGCCAGTCACCCTCGCCACCGGCACCAAATTGTCCCAGCGACAGCAGCGAGGCGTTGAAAAAGCTGACCGCAAGCTCGGTTTCCATGTCCTTCTCGGGCTCGCGGAGGTGCATCTCCATGACGCCGCTCATCCGGTCCCCATACCGCGCCGGGAACGCGCCGGCGTAGAAATCCATGCCGAACAAGGCGTTCGAATTGATCGTCGTCGCTACCCGCTGGAAGTCCTTGAGATGGAACGGCTCATAGAGGCGCAGTCCGTCGAGCAGGAACAACGTCTCGTTCGCCTCGCCGCCCCGGATATAACTGCGCGCCGAGATGCCGCCACTCGCAAGGCCGGGCAGGCGATTGGGCAGGCGCACGGCCTCCTCGGCTGCCGCCGGGACGCGCGTCGCCAGGTCCCGGTCAAAGTACATGCGATTCCCGGGACGCGCGTAGTCGAGACGCCGCAAGCTGGATGTGACGATGATTTCCGCCAGCGGCTGCTCGGCGGGCTCGGCTCGCACCGGCGTCGTCACTTCGGGCGGCACCGCATTATCGATATGGACGACCAGCAGGCTGCTGTCAGGACCGGGGCGAATCGTAAGTCCAAACGGGAGTAACAGGTCAGCAAGCTCGGCCGCCGTCGGATTCGGGCCCGGGTCAGTCGTAAGCGTCAGGTCTTCACTGACGAGTGCGCTGCTGAAAATGATCTGCTGGCCATGCAGGTTGAGTGACGCGAGATAATCAGCGAGGCGCACCACGGATTGCTCGCCCGCTGCCGCCGCCAGTACACCCTGGCTTGAGACAAGCAATAACAACAGCAGACATTGGGTCGGCGCTCGCATGCCTGCATCTTAGTGCAGTACCTGTTCGACCTGAAGCGGCACAGCGACAGATCCTTTGTGCGGGCGCGCTATTGTTCGATCACGATCCTGCCAGGCTCGATCCGGTAGCCGAGATTCGTCGTTGCGAGTACAGCTTCCACCGACTCCCGCGGTGAGAAACTCGCGACGGAACCATGCAGGTCGGTACGCATGGCGGCCATGCGCAGTTCGTCAGATTCGAAAACCAGTTCCATCCCGGTCTCGCGCGTCACCCACTTGAGAAAATCCATCAGTGTCTTGTTTTCGATCTCGAACCTGGGAGCAAGGTCGGCCGCCCAGTCCCAGTACTCGGAATGCGGCGAAATTGCCGCTATCACGGCATCGCCGCTCTCACTGACTGTCAGGCGCTCTCCGGCGATTGCCGTGTGCAGCGCTTCCTGCTGCTGCACATCCACGCGGCCCTCGCGAACCGCGACGTCGACCTCGCCGCCATCCAGCGTGACCGCAAACTGCGTTCCGACGTCACTGATCGTGGCCGAACCGGCCTCGATCACGAGACCATTATTACGATAGATCAACTGGCCTGTATCCGCGTACACCCGACCTGCCAGCAGCGTGAACGCCTGGCCGGACTCGACGCGCAACCGGGTATTCTCCCCTAGCCGCAACGACTCGTTCTTTGCCAGCAACAGGCTGACTCCCTGCCCGGCACCAGTGGATAACACATCACCCGGATACACGGCGTCGCCCGCCTGTGGCACGCCGGCCTGTGCTTCGAGTCCGGCAACCCGCGCCACCTGGCCCACGGCTGGAACCGGCGCCGTGGCCGGCTCCATAACCACCAGCACGGCAACGAGCAACGAAGCCGCAACCGCCACCGGCGCCATCCAGCGCAGGAATGCATCGCGCCCGATGCCAAACCTCCAGCTCCGCCGGGCTTTCCTGTACGTCCGCGCACCGACGCCAAGCTCTGCATCCTTCGACCACTCCGCGAACACTCGCTCGTAGACGCGTGCAGCAACATCTTCCGGCACCTCGGCCCGCGGACCCGCGATGCGCAATAGCGCCGCGGTTGTCTCGTCGTCGGTCGGTTGATGCCGCGTGTTGCCAGTATTTTCTGCCATCACAATTCTTCCCCTGATCAGTCGACGATGAACCCGGGCTCTACATCCCAGAGGGAACGAAAGCCCTCCTTGAACGCCGCGCGTGCGCGGCTGAGCACCGATTCCGCCGCCTTGGTGCCCAGACCCAGTTCATCGGCAATTTCGACAACACTGTTGCCATGTATGTATTTCATCTCCAGCGCGGTCGCGTAATTCGCCGGCAGGTGCTCCAGCGTCAGGCGTACGAACCGCGCGATCTCCTCGCGCCGCCGCGCCGTCTCCGGGCGCTGGTCGTTGGCCATCAGCGACTCGAGTGCCGCCTGTACCTCGGGATGGTCCTCGACCGCGAGATCGTTTTGCATCTCGATTCGCCGCTGCCGGAACACGGCGCTCATTTCGTTGCGGCAAATCTGGCACAACCAGGTGAACAACAGCGCCTCACCCCGGAAACTGCCCATCTTCCTGACAACGATACACATCGTTCGCTGCACGATTTCTTCGGCGAGTGCCGGGTCGTTGTCCACCCGGATCAACGTGAATCGGTAGAGGCGCGGGAAGTACTCACGGAAGAAGCTGTCAAACGCCGCCTTGTCGCCCGACGCAACGCGCTTCGCCAGTGTTCGGTCGTCCTTCAACTGTGAAACTGCTTTCGCCACGAAACCGTCAGCTCCCGTTCCTGTCCGTACCCGCCGCGACGCGCTGAGCGAATTGCTCCGCTTCGGGCGGCAATCGATACAACCCCTGCTCGTATGCCATCGACGACCATGCCGCATGTGCCAGCGCTTTCTGCTCGAGCGCCGGATCTTCTGTGGCCGCCTCCGCCAGCCGCCCGTCTTCGTAAACGAACTGGCGTACCGGCAGATCTTTTTGCAGCACGGCTACCCGGTCGCCCATCATATACGCCTGGCTCGTATTGAACTGCATGATCGCGCGGCCGGGCACTTCCCGTGACCCCGGCTGGGTCAGATCGTGCCCGATCATCGGATGCTCGCTCGTGACGCCTATCAGCGAAAGCAATGTCGGCGCGAGATCGATCTGGCTCGCAACCGGCGCGAACGTATCGGGCGCGACAGAGCCACCGAGTATCAGCCCGGGAATGTGGAAGCGGTGCACAGGTACGAGTTCATTGCCGTAGACACGCGAATTGTGGTCGGCCACGATCAGGAACACCGTATCGTCCCAATAGCTGGATTGCCGGGCCTCGTTGATGAAAGCGCCGAGCGCGTAATCGGCATACTTCACGGCATTGTTGACGCTGTTCCTGTCTTCGTCATACAGCTTGATCCTGCCGTCCGGGAACTGGAAGGGTGAGTGGTTGGACGACGTGAACACCAGGCTGAAGAACGGCCGCTCGCCCGCCGCGCTGAACTCTTCATGTGCCCGCGCAAACAGGTCTTCGTCCGAAACGCCCCAGGAACCGGTGAACACCGGATTCTCATAGTCGTCTTCATCGATGATGCGCTCGAAACCATTGTTAACGAAGAACCGGCGCATGTTGTCGAACTGGGCCTCGCCACCATAAATGAAGCTGGTCGAGTAGCCCTCGCGTTGCAGCAAGTCGGCCAGCGTGAAAAAGTCGCGCTGCGATTTCGGCAGCTTGACGACGCTGCGGGCCGGTGTCGGCGTGAAACCGCTGACGATCGCCTCGAGGCCGCGCACCGAGCGCGTGCCGGTTGCATACAGGTTCTCGAACCAGAGCCCATGCTTCGACATTGCATCCAGATTCGGCGTAAGGTCGAGTCCGCCGAGCGCGCCGACAAACTCGGCGCCGAGACTTTCTTCGACGATGATCACCAGGTTCTTATGTGCGTTCCGCGTGGCTCCGGATTCCTGCCGGTGCAACGTCGGCAAGCTGGCGGAAACAAAGTCCTCGCTCGCCACCCACATGCCGTCCCGGACATCGGCCACCACCGCATCGTCCTCGAGCTCGGCGTAGCGAAATCCGCCCTCCGACTCGTGACGGGTCTCGTACAGCGCATACAGCGCCGTGTAGGCGGAGTTCAAAGCAAGTTCATTGACCAGCGGATCCCCGCTAAGGGCGACTGTGCTCGGGTTGACGGGTCGATGATCGGTTGTCGAGCGAATCATCCCGAGGCAGACAATCAGGAGCACCGGCGTGACGGCGAGTGCACGCAGTACGCCCATCGGCGTTACCTCTGCCGCCATACGGCGGAAGCTGCGGATCGCGACGAAAGACCCTCCGCCAACGCCGACTACGGCCAGCAACAGCGGCAGCTTGTAGGCGGCCCATAGCGTCGCACCGACCTCCCTTGGGTGGTTCAGGTACTCGAAAAACAGGATGTTTGGACGCGCATCGAACTGCTGGATAAATGAGACGCTGCTGAGTTCCATGAAGAACGCAACGAGCAGTGCAGCGGGCAGGCAGGTCCAGAGGAGTACGCGCCAGGCCGGCACCAGCCAGCGATTCGACGCCAGCAGCGGCAACAGCAGCACCGGTATCGCGAGGAACATGCCCAGCAATACGAGGTCGAAACGCAGCCCCTGGACGAAGACAGACTGCAGCATCCCGGCATCGGCAACACGTTGCCATTGCCAGCCCACCAGCAGCAATCGTGACAGCGTCAGTACCGCGAGCAGGCTGATCGCAAACGCGAGGAGTATTTTCAGGTTCGCGCGCATTGGTCCATTGGTTTCGTTGGCTGGTCTCATCTAGAAGCTCTTGTGTGTCGAGACCAGGAATTGCACATCGGCAATACCATTGGCGCTGTTCAACGGGAAGGCGAGATCGATGTGCGCCATGCGCCCCAGGCCCGACCGGGTGTTGCCGATGCGCAGGCCGAAACCGACATCACTGAGCCACGGGTTATCCGAGGTGGTCAGCGGCGCTTCTCCCCAGGCACGGCCGACGTCGGCAAAAACCGCCGCACCGATATTGAACAGGTGGAACGGGTACCAGTCGGTGAAGAATCGCTGCTCAATGGAAAAGAGCGCCCGCTTGTTGCCGGTCTGGTAACGCAGTGGATAACCGCGAAGCCCGGAATCGCCACCAATCAGCAAGTACTGGTCCAGGTCCAGGTTGTCGCCGAGCGTACCGGTCAGCATCAGGTACAGCAGGCGATGCTCGCTTTGCCGCCAGTAATAGCGCGCGCTCATGTCGAGCGTGACATTCTGGCTGCCGGAATCCGCCAGCCGGCCATCGAGCGACGCCGACAGCAGCAGCGTCTTCGACTCGAAGCTGCCGAACCCCTTCTGGGCCGTCGCGTTATAAATCAGCGCATTGCGGTCCGAGCCGAGCGTTTCTGTGGCGACGCCGAGCCGTGCACTGAGCCGGGTTCCCAGGAAGCGGTCTTCGGTGCGATTCATCTGGTCGCTGTTGGTGACCTTCTCATAGCGATCCTCGAGCACCTCGATACCGAAGAACGGGTAGTACAGCGTGCGGTCTTCAGGGATCGGGACGGCCGGGTACTCGTCATTGGCCACTGCCGAGAAGCGGTCCACGTCAAAAGCGACGCCGGTCGTATAGCGCCGTGTCCAGCCGTCGTGCAGACCTTTCGACCAGCCGAGCAGGAATTCCTGCTCGCTGGCCTGGTGACGGTAGTCACCGAGCTTCTCGCCGAGGTTGTAGTAGAACTCGATCTCGTCGTCCTTGTAGTAACTGAAGCCTTTCGCGTTCCGGCTGTCCAGCGAGTAGAACGGCTTTTCCAGCTCCAGGAACTGTGTGCTGCCATCGCTGTTGTTCGCGAGCAATGCGTTCAGCGAGTAACGACTGCCGAAAAGGTTGCGATCCGTGAACGCGACCAGCGCCGAGTCGCGATCGACGTCTGACTTGTACTCCAGCTCGACGCCGATACCGGTGCCGAGAAGGTTCATTTCCTGTACACCGATCGTGCCCGAGTTGGTGCCACCCGAACGCGACAGGGAGAGTTTCGGTACCAGAGTCCAGGAATCCGATGTTTCAACTTCGATGTCGACAGTGCCATCTTCGAGGCGCACCGGCCTGATCGTGGCATCCTGCAGGTAGCGATTCTCACGCAGCAGCCGTTCCGACTCAGCCAGCGACTGCGAGGAAAAACGGTCGCCGGGCTGAAACAGCAGTTGTTCGGCGATAACGTCGCTGCGCGTCGTCATGTGAATGCGGTTTGCGAAGCGGTAGAGGGCCTTGTCTTCATCCGGATCCTCGAGATCGAAAACATTGTCGTTGTTGATCAGGATCTCGCCAATCTCGGCCCGCGACATTTCCAGCGCGGCGGGCGTCAGCATCGCTGCCGGCGTGGCTGTTACCGCGAGTTTGCCGGAGTCTGCCGGGGCGTCGGCAACCACCGCGGGGCTCGCCATGGCGGCAAGCAAACACGATAATATCGCCCTGGTATTCGCACGCGTCACCCGAATCCTCCCTCACAAACGGCTGGAAGTAGGAGTGCGTGGCCGGGTAAATCCTTCGCAGGCAACCCAATAATCCGGAAATAATGTGAACCCGTCGACTTATCCGCACCTGCTCGCGCCGCTGGACCTTGGCTTTACAACACTGAGGAACCGTGTGCTGATGGGCTCCATGCACACCGGGCTCGAGGATGGCAACCAGCATGAACGCCTCGCCGCCTACTTTCGCGAGCGCGCCCGCGGTGAAGTCGGACTGATCGTCACCGGTGGCTACGCCCCCAACCGGGCCGGCTGGGTCAAGCCGTTCGCGGGCAAGCTGACCACCCGCGCCGAAGTACGGAGGCACCGGGGCATCACGGAGACCGTGCATGCGGAAGACGGCAAGATCGCGCTGCAGATCCTGCACGCCGGCCGCTACGCTTACCACCCGTTGTCGGTGGCGCCGTCGCGCATTCGTTCGCCGATTACGCCGTTCACACCCCGCGAACTGTCCACGTCCGGCGTCGAGAAGCAGATTCGCGACTTCGTCCGCTGTGCCGTGCTGGCGCGCGAGGCCGGTTACGACGGCGTGGAGATCATGGGCTCGGAGGGCTACTTCATCAACGAATTCCTGGTGCGTCATACCAACCAGAGGAACGACCGGTGGGGTGGCGATTTCACACAACGCATGCGCCTCCCGGTCGAGATCGTGGAACGAACCCGCGATGCGGTCGGCGCGGACTTCATCATCATCTACCGGCTGTCGATGATCGATCTGATCCCCGACGGCAACAGCTGGGACGAAACCGTGATGCTGGCGCAGGCCATCGAAAAGGCTGGTGCAACGATCATCAATACCGGCATCGGCTGGCATGAAGCGCGCGTGCCGACAATCGCAACTTCGGTACCGCGCGCGGCGTTTGCGTGGGTGACCCGCAAGATGAAACAGGCCGTCAGCATTCCGCTGGTCACGTCGAACCGCATCAACCTGCCGGCGATCGCCGAGACGATCCTGGCGGACGGTTGTGCCGACATGGTGTCGCTCGCTCGGCCGTTGCTGGCGGACCCGGAGTTCGTCAGGAAAGCCCGCACCGGGCGCGCCGACGAAATCAATGTCTGCATCGCCTGCAACCAGGCCTGTCTCGATCACACATTCGCGAACCGGATGAGCAGTTGTCTCGTCAACCCACGCGCCTGTCACGAGACCGAGCTCAATTACGTGCCGACGAACAAACCGCGGCGTTTCGCCGTCGTGGGATCGGGTCCGGCCGGTATCTCCTCCGCCCTGGTGCTCGCCCAACGCGGTCACCAGGTCGTCCTCTACGAAGCCGCCAACGAACTGGGTGGCCAGCTCAATATGGCAAAAGTCATCCCGGGCAAGGAAGAGTTTCACGAGATGCTGCGGTATTTTCGCCGGCAACTGGCGCTGCTGGACGTGGAGGTGCACCTCGATACGCGGGTTGACGCTGATATGCTCAAAGACGGTCAGTTCGACGAAGTTATCGTTGCAACCGGGGTCGTGCCCCGCGACCCGCGTATCGAGGGACAGGATCGGGCCAACGTCCTGAGCTACATCGACGTGTTGCGCGGCAACGCGCCTGTCGGCGGGCGCGTAGCGATTGTGGGTGCCGGCGGCATTGGCTTCGACGTCGCCGAGTATCTTCTCGGGGACGGCGAGTCACCGACCCTGAATCTCGACGAATGGCTTGGAGAATGGGGCGTCGTTGATCCCGAACGGGCGCGCGGCGGTATCGCCGTCGAGCGCAAACCGCCGGCACCGCCTGCCCGGGAGATTACGCTTTTGCAGCGCAAGCCCGGCAAGCTCGGTGCATCGCTCGGCAAGACGACCGGCTGGATTCACCGCGCCACATTGAAAATGAAAAACGTAAGAATGCTCGGCAATATCAACTATGAGCGCATCACCGACGACGGGCTCTGGATCAGCTTTGGCAAGGACCACAGGGATCCCGTGTTGCTTGAAGTGGACACTATCGTATTGTGTGCTGGCCAGGAGCCGTTACGTGTCCTGCGGGCGCCACTCGAGGCCGCCGGCATCAGGACCCACGTGATCGGCGGCGCCGACGTCGCGACCGAACTCGATGCGAAACGTGCTATCGACCAGGGCAGCCGGCTTGCCGCGACGCTCTGACATTGCAAAGTGCCGCGGCAGCCGGATATGTCGAGAATTGACTAGTTGGCGCTATCGACCGAGATCGAGAACGCTTCGGAAACCGTGATCACGACGCTATCGCCGATGTCGACATTCGTCAGGTTCGCAGGATCCGCCTGGTAATCCGACAAGGTGCCGTCCGGTCCAAGCAGGACCACGTCACCCGTGTCGTAGTCGATGTCCTGGATGACGGCGACGATGACGGTGGCGCCCATTGCCGCGCCACCCGGCTTCTGACCTGCCTGCGCCCGTGCTGCGGCAACCATTTCTCCTTCGCTCGGGCCTTGCCCGTCACTGGGCACGACCTGCACCGTAACCGTATCGACCACTTCAACTGTAAGCACGTCGCCCACTTCGACTTGCGCCAGGTTCTGCACCTCGTCACCGGCAATAAACGAGACACTGTCACCATCATCATCGACCAGCGTGACCTCGCGCGTGTCGTAGTCAATCGCCTGAACGACGGCGCTCATGGTTTCGGTCGCGCTAGCGGTAAACCCTGGTTTCTGATTCGATGCCGGCGGTGCGGCAGCGGGTGGTGGTGGTGGCGGCGGACTTGCAGCGGGTGCCGTCGAGGATTGCGTGCCGGATGAGGCACACGCTGCCACGACGATCAGGGCGAATAATGCAGTTGCTGTCGATTGGATTGTTTTCATGATTGATTTTCCACAGTTTGAAGCCGGCTCGAATTCACCGAATATAGACCCGGGCTAATGTATTTGCGATACCCTTGTCAGTAAATACGTATTACGCACCAATAGCATGGACACAACCAGAATGCTCGAGGACATTACCCAACTTGCCACCGAGTACGGCCAGCTGGCAATCGACTATGTCAGCAGGCCAGCCGTATTCATCCAGATCGGCATCATCATCCTGCTGTACCTGCCGGCACTGTTTCTGTCGAACCGAGTCGAGCCCTTCCTCGAGGCCCGTGCCCGGCTGATCAAGGGTATGCCCCGATTGTTACGGGTAATCGTTGCCTTTCTCAGGCGCCTCGAATGGTTGTTCTTCGTCATCCTGCTCGGCATCGCCTATATCGTTACATCTGCAACCGCCTGGCCGGAAAGCAACTACCTGATTTACAGCGCCATGCTGCTGGCCGGCGCGTGGCTGGTGATAGTCGGGACGTCGCATGCGATGCGCAGCCAGCTCCTCAGGAAGCTGCTGGCTTTCATCGTCTGGGTGTACGTCGCGGCTTCGATACTCGGCATCGTCAATGATGTCACGACCATGCTCGACAACGCCGGCTTCAATGTTGGCGACACGCGTGTCTCGGTACTGAGCATCACCCAGGCCGCGTTACTGCTCGGCGTCACGCTGTGGCTGTCTTTGGTGCTGGGCAATTTTCTCGATCGGCGCATCCAGAAGGTCGAGGAGCTGACCCCGTCCCTGCGCGTGCTGTTCGGCAAGATCGCCCGCATCACGTTGATAACCCTGGCGGCACTGATCGCCGTTTCGGGACTCGGCATAGACCTGACTGCTCTCACGGTCCTGTCGGGTGCCGTCGGCGTCGGCATCGGCTTCGGCCTGCAGAAAGTCGTGTCGAATTTTATCTCCGGAATCATCATCCTGATGGACGAGTCCATCAAGCCCGGCGACACGATCTCATTGGGCGAGACGTTCGGCTGGATCAGGGAGCTGCGCGCCCGCTTTGTCTCGGTCGTCACCCGGGACGGGCGCGAGTTCCTGATCCCGAACGAAGACTTCATTACACATGAAGTGATCAACTGGTCTTTTTCCGACCGCTATGTCCGCCTCGACGTCGATTTCGGTGTCTCCTACCAGTCCGACCCGCACGAAGTTACCCGCGTCGCAATCGAGGCCGCATCCGGCGTGGGCAGAGTCGACGCAGCACGACGACCGCCGGTTTGCTGGATGACCGAGTTCGGTGAGTCGTCGCTGAATTTCAAGCTGCGCTTCTGGATCAGTGATCCGCAACAGGGCCTGACCAACATTCGCGGCAAGGTGTACCTGGCGCTGTGGGATGCCTTCAAGGAACACGGTATCGGTATTCCGTATCCGCACCGGGAACTCATTATCAACTCGCCAGTGCAGGTAACGACGCAGCCGGGACCCGTTGATGAGCCCGAAAAGTAAGACTGTTTCGCTGGTGCTCGGCAGTGGCGGTGCGCGCGGTCATGCGCATATCGGCGTTATTCGGGCACTTAACGAGCGCAACGTCGAAATTCGCAACATAGCCGGTACGTCGATGGGCTCGGTCATCGGCGGCATCTTCGCCGCGGACAAACTCGACACCTACACCGAATGGGCTTATCGCCTGGAACGACGCGACGTCGTGAAGCTGCTGGATTTCTCGTTCACCTGGACGTCCTTGTTCAAGGGCGAACGCATCATCGAGGTCCTGAAAGACCTGGTCGGCGATCGCCAGATCGAAGACCTGGACCGGGGCTTCACGGCGGTTGCGACATCCCTGGATGACCAGCGTGAGGTGTGGCTGAACAGCGGCTCGCTGTTCGATGCAATTCGCGCATCGACCGCGGTACCGGGCGTGTTTGCGCCGGTCAAGTCGGGCGGCCGGACGCTGGTAGACGGTGGCCTGGTCAATCCGATCCCGATTGCGCCGACGCTCAACGATTCCACCGACCTGACGATTGCCATCAACCTGAGCGGCCTCGACGAAGACTATGAGCCGCCGGCAGCAGCGCAAGACGAGGCGCCGGCACACGACGACGGTTACCGCGAGAAAATCGCACGATTCGTTGGCGGCCTGCTCGAAAGCGATGATGAAGAGCCATCGGGACCCGATGCCATCGACCTGCTGATCCGCTCCATCGATGTCATGCAGGGCGCCATCGCGCGCCTCAAGCTGGCAGCTTACGCGCCCGACAAGACGATCAACATACCGCGCGATGCCTGCAGCTTTTTCGAGTTCCATCGTGCCGAGGAAATGGCTGCGCTCGGCTACGAGCGCACCTTAAAAGCGCTCGACGAACTGCACCTTTAGTTACTCGCAGGTGCGGCCAACGCGGTGATCTTAGAACCGGCGTTGATTTTCATGTCGGTATCGCCTAGCGGAAAGTGAATGTGCCCTTCGTCCGTGGTGATGAACAACATAACGCGATCAGGGTGTTTTTCCAGGTAGTCCGATACCTTGAAGTTCTCGGTGATTTCGGTCGTCCTGGCCTCGGCACCACTCGCCACCAGCTCTTCCAGGTCATGCATGGACCGCGCGCCGTCATACAGGATCCTGCCCGCCGCCTGCCCGCTGATCTCGTGCTTTTCGTGTGCCCCTTCCGAAGACTGCTTGACCGTGTATACGTTCTCCCGGCCGAACTCGTAACGAAACTTGACGCAGGCGAGCTCGTTGAGTCCGGGTCGATCGGACAGCGCGAGCAGGCGACCGAGGCCGATCAGGTCCATGTGCCGTTCTGCATAACTCGACACCGGGCTGCCGTAGAACACGGGAATGCCGGCCATGCGCGCTGTGCTGATGCCGTTCCAGCTGACCGACGCGACCAGGACCCGATGCCCGGCACCGTGCAGAGCACGCGCGAAGGCAAGCGCAACCGGGTTCGCGCCGGTTACCAGCACGCCCCTCGGGGCCGGACTTGCGATACCGAGCCACCGGGCAACGGCCTTACCCGACAGGCTCTGGATCACGACGGTACCGACTATGATCGTGAAGACCAGCGGCACGAGATTCTCCGCGCCCGGAAAACCCATGTCCTCGAGTCGCAATGCAAACAGCGCGGACACGGCTGCCGCGACAATGCCGCGCGGGAAGATCCAGCCAAGATAGAGTCGTTCTCGCCAGCTGAGTTCGCTGCCCAGCGAACAAGCGAACGCACGTATCGGCCCGGCCACGAACTGCAGCGTGAACAGGACGGCGAATGCGCCTGAGCTCAGGGAGAGCAACGCCCCGAAGTCGATGCGTGCAGCCAGCACGATGAACAGTCCACCAACCAGCACCAGCGTCAGGCTTTCCTTGAAATCGAGAATGTCCTCGAGATCGAGATCCCGCATATTGGCCTGCCACACACCCATGATCGTGACTGCCAGCAGGCCCGATTCCGACTCGATTGTTTCCGCCAGCGTAAACGTCAGGATCACCAGCGCAAGCGCGGCATAGTCGCGCAGGAAATCCGGCAGCCAGTGGCGGCGAAGCGCGACGCCGAACGCGTGGCCGAGCAGGCAACCGAGGCCAACGCCGGTCAGGACGATCAGCCCGAGAGTCGAGACCAGGTGGGCCGCATCCGCCGCCTCCTGCGTCACGATGATCGTGTTGAAGACGAGTACCGCGAGAATGGCACCCAGCGGATCGACAAGAATGCCTTCCCAGCGCAATACGTTCGACAGTGCATTGGTTGGCCGTATCGTACGTAACAACGGAAAGATCACAGTCGGCCCGCTGACCGTGACGATCGCGCCGAAGAGCGCGGCGAGATAGATGTCCCAACCGAGGAAATATCGCGCTGCGAGCGTCGCGATGACCCAGGTGATGGCAACGCCCACCGTGACGAGGTTGCGAACGACATCGCCATGACCGCGAATTTCACCCAGCTTCAGCGTCATCGCACCTTCATAGAGAATCACCGCGACGGCGAGCGACACCAACGGCTGCAACAGGTCGCCAAATACCGCGTCGGCATCCAGCCATCCCAGCCACGGACCGAGAATAATGCCGGTAACCAGCAACAGCAGGATCGATGGCATCTTCATTCGCCATGCCAGCCACTGGCAGGCAAATCCGGCGACGAGCACGCCACCGAGTATCAGGAGGTTATTACCATGCATTCGCTTCGGAACCGTGGAGAGACGTGACAGGTATTGTAATCACTTCAATAGCGGTAACATCGGCAATCTCCCCGAATAATGCTTCCGGAACACCGTTAATGGGCGAAACCTACCAGTTCGACCGACCCGTGGTCATACTCGCGGCGCCGCGCTCCGGCAGTACGCTGTTATTCGAAACGCTGCGTGAGAGCAGTGACTTCTGGACCATCGGCGGAGAAAGCCACGGCATCTTCGAACGGATTCGACAGTTCAATCCCATGTCCGGACTGTGTGATTCCAACGCGCTGTCCGCCGAGGACTCCGTACCCGAGGTCATCGAGCATATGCGAGCCGAGTTCTACCGGAAACTCCGCAATGCGGCAGGCGAATCGGTGCAGGCATCCGGGCAAAGTCCGCCGCGGTTGCTCGAGAAGACACCGAAGAACGCGTTGCGAGTGTCGCTGTTGAACGAATTGTTCCCTGACGCACTCTATATCTACCTGTACCGCAATCCGCGCGAGAACATCTCCAGCATGATGGAAGCCTGGCAATCCGGGCGCTTTGTCACCTACCCTCGGCTACCCGGGCGCGGTAAACCCTGGTCCCTGTTGTTGCCGCCGGGCTGGCAGGCCTTTCACGATGCGACACTGGAGGAGACAGTCGCTTTCCAGTGGCGAAGCGCCAACGAAGCGATTCTGGCCGAGCTCGGCAAGCTGGGCCGCGACCGCTGGATGGCGGTGAGCTACGGTCAACAGGTACATGAACCCGAAACGACCATTCGTGCACTGTGCGACTTCTGCGAAGTTTCGGCGGACAGCATCCTGACGCGTCTCAATAGTGGCGAGTCCCGTCTCTCCCGCTATACAATTTCACCGCCGGCCGCGGACAAATGGCATCGTAATGCAGAAGCCCTCGGCCGCGTGTTGCCCGGATTGCGGGACACGATTGACTGCATCCGCGCAGCCGCACCCGAATTGCCGGGAGAGGAGTTCGAGTTGTCGATTGACGAGGCGCGAGCATGAAGCTGGCTACCGAATTTGTCCGGCTGCCGTTCGTCTACGACGTCGAGCGCCTGTCGCAAGAGGTGCTGGCATTCGACGAATCCGACTGGGTCCCGCATGTACAGGGCTTTGCCGGTAACGCGGCGATTCCGCTCATTTCGCTGCACGGTGAAATGAACGACGGCTTCAACGGACCGATGAAAATCACCGGGCAACTGGGGCGCTCACCCTATATCCAGCAGGTGCTGGCTTCGTTCGACGAGGTCTTCGGCCGCTCCCGCCTGATGGGGCTCGGCGCCGGATGCACGGTGCCGGAACATCGTGACATCAACTACCATTGGTACAACCGGGTCCGGATTCACATTCCGGTGCTGACCACTCCGGACGTCCTGTTCTACTGCGGCGACACGCACGTACACATGGCCGCGGGAGAAGCGTGGATATTCGATTCATGGAAACCGCACCGTGTAGAAAACAGGTCGGATAAGAACCGTGTCCACCTGGTCGTGGACACCGCCGGCTCCGGCAAATTCTGGAAGACCGTTGCCGCCTCTGAATGGCGTTGCGCAAAACAGTTGCGCAAGCCGGCAAGCGTGGAAGACCAGTTCGTCCCCTACGAGGAAGGCAAGACCGTGACAATCCTCACGGAGCAATACAACGCACCGCTCGTCATGCATCCCGGCGAGATAGACGCGCTCATCCAGGACATCATTGTCGACATGCGCGCGCATCCCGGCAACCAGCAACAAGGCGCGATCGAATTCGAGACCGTCATGCAGGATTTCCGCTTCCAGTGGCGACGCCTGTGGTCCCTGTACGGACAGTCACAAGACGGCTGGCCACACTACGAAAACCTGATCCATAGCGTACGCATTCCGTCGACGAAGCTGATGCTCGCGAGCAACGGCGGCTCCGCCATTCGCACGTTCAGCGCGCGTGTCCTGAATGCAGCACTGAATACCGCGCTGGCAGAGCAGTATTGAGGTCACGCACGACCATGAGAGGAAACGGCACACGGCTGCCTGCAAAATTGGCGCTCCTGTTGCTGTCAATCAGCTGGCAAGGGGCATTTGCCGACGACGCTGGTCAGGAGGACGACTCCGAGGGCGTGCCTGCCGACGCCGACAGCGGCTCACTCGACGATTCAATGGGCACAATTGCCGACATGCTGTTTGGTGCCGGTTGGAATTCGTCGACCGACATTCGCCTGCAGTACAACGATACCAACACCGATTTCACGCCTGGCAGCGGCGCTTTCGACAACAATCCCGGCGCATGGCAGACGCGCCTGCGCGCCGGCGGCAGTTACAACTTTTCCAACGAACTCATCGTCGGTACGCGGTTGGCAACGAGCTGCACGGCAAATAACTGCGACTTCAATATTGCGTTCAATGACAATGTAGCGGTAGGCGCGACGAGCATCCCGCAGGGCGACGTCACGTTCGACGAGCTCTACATTCACTCATTCAGGCGCGAGAAATTCGACGTGGCATTCGGTCGCCTGCAGACCAAGTTCGTGTCCCTCGCGGGCGTGTTCGCGAACTCACTGGATCGCGGCAACAGTAGCGGCGTCAATGTCACGTGGACTGATGGCATACACGGCGTCCTGCACTTCTCTGACAAATCCCGCGCACACCTGATCCTGCAACAGAACCGTGCCGACGGTGCCGGCAGCGTGCGGCGAGCACCACTGGATTTCAGCAGTAAGAAATCCCGTATTACCTATTTCGCCGCATGGAACAACCTGCAGGCATCCGGGCCGTTAATACAGCGTGGCCTGGACGTCTCTTTTCTCCCCTCTTCTCTGCTGCAGGACGGCGACCCGAACGGCGTGCCGGTCAACTACCTCGCCCTTGTCGGTCGCGCTGCCGCAAGCTGGCCGAAACAGAGCGACGGGCGCCGGCTGACGGTGGGCACCGAGCTCGGGTACTCGCCAACCACGCCTACGAAGGCCGCCGTTGGCCTGCCGGGCGAGGGCTTCAGCGGGGGTTTTGCATGGAACCTGTCGATCAGCGGCATGGACATCTGGCCGGACCACAGCATAGGCGTCAACCTGGGGCAAACCGATGCCGGCTGGTTGTTGTCGCCCGATTACGTGCCGAACACGGAGGTGCTCGAGATCCGTTATCTCTGGCGCCGCTCGCAAAACATGGCACTCGACATGCGTGCGCGATGGCGCCAGAGTATCAAGACGCCGGAGGGTAGCACCGAGCGACCGACCGAACTCAACGTGTTCATCCGGGTGACGCTGGGCCTCGGCCGATAGACCCGGTTGCTGCAGGCCCGCGACCGAAGCATCGTCAATGGATGCGGTGGCGTCCCGCGAGGTCTAGAATGCAGGTGGCGTGACAACAGTGACCAACAACGCGAACGGACGACCACGGCATACCCTGCGGCGAGTCGTAATTGCGATCGCACTGCTCTTGCTCGTGGCCTTCGCGGCCGCGGCGTACATCGTCACAACAGACCTCGGACGTTTCAAGGACCGGATTACCGCCTATGCCAGTGAGGCGCTCGGTCGCGAACTTGCCGTTGGCGAACTCAGCATCCGGGTCGGGCGCGAACTGCATGTGCGTGCCACCAAGGTCACACTCGCCGATGCCGCCTGGTCCGGCAAAGACCCGATGCTGAGCATCGACTCGCTGGAGCTGACGCTGGACACCCGGTCTCTATGGACGGGCCCACCGAGAATCGAGAACCTCGACGCCAGCAACATCAGCGTGATCGAGCGCAGCAATAGCGATGGCGTGAGCAACTGGCAATTCGGCGATCCCGATAACAAAGACGACGGCGACGCTGCACCCCTTGAGGGCCCGCCGCTGCTGATAGAGCAATTGTCCATAAAAGACCTCGATGCAACGATCGACGACCCGTCACTGGACCAGCCGGTCAAGGTCCGCATAGACCGATTCGAACATGGCGCCAAGGGTGAACGTCACGAGGGCATGCTGAGCGGCAACGTCAACGACGTACCGCTGACGTTCACGACCGACATAGGGCCCCGCAGCCATATCTGGACCGGCAAGGCGGTTACGTTCAAGTTTGACGGCAGCCTCGGCAAGCTCACGCTCGACGCATCGGGTAGCGTCGACGACCTGCTGCACCCGGCGACACCGTCGCTCGGCGTACAGGTATCGGGCCCCGATGTGGCTTACCTGTTTGGCATCCTGAAGACCAAACCCATCACGGAGGGCCCGCTGGATGCTTCGGTCAAGATCAGCGCCGCCTCAGGCAAGGTCGACGTCGACGTGGACGGCACTTTCGGCGAATTCAAGATCAAGGCGGAGGGCACAACCCGGGATCTGCAGTCCCGCAGCGACCTGCAGGTCACGTTTGCAGCGTCCGGACCCAACCTCGGGCACGTCGGCCGGCTCGCCGGCGTCGATCGGCTGCCCGACCGGCCGTTCGATGTCAGCGGCGCGCTGGCCCGTTCGTCGTCGGGGCTGGTGTTCAAGGACGTCGAGTTGCATGCGGGCAGCGCCGACGTGACCCTCAGCGGTACGCTGACCCGGCCCTGGCCGATCGCGGGCCAGGGACTGGTGATGCGTATGCATGGCGATGACCTGGCCGAGTTCCGCAACCTGCTGCAATTGCCCGGCGTACTGCAAGGCCCATTCGACGTCACGGCGACTTTCGAGCAGGCGTCCGGCAACCTCTCCGAGGTACATATCGATGGCACCGTCAGCAGCCTGACGGAGAAGATCACGGTATTTCTCGGCGATGCGGAGGACTTCAAGGGGACGCGCGCCGAGTTCGACATCAGCGGCCCCGATCTCTCGGTCGTTGGCAAGAGTGTCGACGTCGACGAATTGCCGTCATTGCCATTCCACCTGGTCGGTGCCGGTACCTACAACGTCACGACAGTCGCCTTCGAGCCGACAACGGCTACTGTCGGCGATACCGTGGCCAAGTTCTCGGGTACCGTCGACACCAGCTATCCGGGTTCATTGACCAACGTCGCCATCGATGCAACCACGCCGGACCTCGAGCGGGTTCTGGCGGCATTCGGCATTGACGGCGCCCCCGCCACTAAAGCGGCGATGAAGACCCAACTGTCGATTGCGAATGACACGGTGAGCCTGGCCGCAATGAAGGGGAGTCTTGGTGAGATGACCATCCAGGGCACGGTCAGCACCGGTTTGCAGTCGTTCGGCTCCGAGGTCGATTACGACGTGTCTGTCAACGTCGCCGACATCGGCAGGCTATTGCCCGACGATAGTGGCTGGCAGCCCGCGTCGCAGCCGCTGAAGGTATCTCTTGCCGGGTCGATACGCCCCGAGCACTTCGAGTTCCGCAATGTCACCGCAACGTATGGCCGGGCAACTGCGAAGATCTCCGGCATCATCGACCGGCCGCCCGGGCATACGGGTACCAAGCTGTTGATCGATGCGAACGTTCCCAGCCTCACCGAACTCGGCACCAGCAAGCACTTCCAGCTACCCGAGTTGCCGGCTTCGGTTAACGGTTCCTTCGAAGGCAGCGAAGACACGATTACCGGGAAGGGCGTCAAGGCAGTACTGGGCAAGAATACCGCGTCGTTGAATTTCGAAATCCGCAGCGGCGATGTGCCGGTCATCAACATGAACCTGGCTTCCCAGAGTATTGATTTGCGACCGTTCCAGAAAGCGCCCGAGGAGAACAAGGAGCCGGAGAAGAAAGCCAAGCGTGACCGGGTCATTCCCGACATCGAGATTCCGGTCGCCTCGCTGCGCCACATCGATGCAAGCGCAAACCTGCAGATCAAGCAACTCATCACCCACAAACGCGTCGTGCAGGACGTCGATCTCGATGGTGCTCTGAAGTCAGGCGCGCTCGAGATAACCCGATTCAACGTTCTCGGCCGCCGTGGCACGCTGAACGGCAGCTTTTCCTACACGCCGGTCGACGGCAACGAGAGCTCGTACGAGCTGCAGGCGGCGGTTACCGGTAAAGAGCTCAGCTTTGCGCCGCTCGACGAGCCCGAGGAAGATTTCAAGAACCGTCCCAGAACGAACCTGGATGGCAAGTTCAAGGCAACCGGAACGTCGCTGCACAAACTGCTTGCCTCGCTCGACGGCTCGCTGGTGCTGGACACCAGCGAAGGAATCTTGCCGGATACGAGCAACCGCCTCACCAACATGTTCATGGGCGACCTGCTTTCCGAGATATTCGTCACGATCAACCCATTCAGTAAATCAGACGATACGCTGTCGCTGATCTGCGCGGTCGCAGCGTTCGATATCAATCAGGGTGTGGTCGCCACCAACCCACCGACGGTGATCCAGACGGAACGCCTGAATTTCTTCATCAACGGTGCGGTGAACCTGGGAACCGAAGCACTGGACATGACGTTCGCGACGCAACAGCGCAAGGGGCTCGGTATTAGCCTGAGCAGCATTACGAATCCGTTCACGCGCGTTACCGGCACGCTCGCGTCGCCGAGCCTGACGCTGAATCAAAAAGGCGCTGTGGTCGAGGGCGGAGCCGCCGTTGCGACCGCCGGCCTGACGATGATCGCGAAGGGCCTGCACGGCCGCTTCTTCGCCGATAAAGATCCATGCGGTACGGCGCGCGAGCAGATCAAGAAGAACGCTGCCAGCGCGTCCCCCGAATAGCGGCCGGGCAAGCTGGTCAGATCTGTTGAAGCATTTCCTGCGCCAGCTCGCCGCCCGCCTCGGTTACTCGTAGCCGCTCTATTGCACCGTCAGCTTCGATGAGACCGGCACTCGCGAGGAGTGCCACGCTCTTGTTGACCGTCTGCAGGTCTATGCCAATCATCCGGGCCAGTTTGCTCTCGGCGATCGGGCCCTGGTCGGCGACGAACGACAACACAATGAAGTCGCGCACTTCCAGGTTCAATTTTGCAAGCACCCCGGCCAAAGACGGGCTGCCAGATGTCACCAGGGCCGACGCCTCGCCGCTGATGGAGATGCCATCGTCACCGTTGCCGTAACCATCCGGCATCTCCTGCGGCCGCGCGTCCTTCAGTGACGACACTCGTGGGTCCTCTTGCGACGTAGCCGAACCGCTACCAGGGCAAGCAGAAGCAACAGGGCCGGCAGGCCAGTGGAACCGCCACCGGAATTGTTGGCGCCGGGCACACTGGATGCCAGCAGCGGATCGGTGCCGAAAACCTTTACCTCGTCACCATCGCTGACGCCGTCGTCATCGGTGTCCTCGTCCAGCGGATCCGTGCCATGCTCACGTTCCTCGCCATCATCCAGCCCGTCGTCATCGCAGTCGTGATCCCTGGGATCAGTTCCATCTTCGTGCTCGTCTTCATCGCTGACGCCGTCGTTGTCGTCGTCGCTGTCCTCATCGTCCGCGATACCGTCGTCGTCAAAGTCATCATCAAACCCCTGCAGGAATTCGGTGATGGACTGAATATCCGACTCCGGCATGCAAGCGAGATAGTGCATCTCGTCTTCTTCGTTGATTGCCTCCCAGGTCTCGTGCGCGGAATCGCCGTATACGTCTTCCCCGACCCGGCCACCGGATGCATCGTCACCGTGGCAGCCGGCACAGGTCGTGACGTACCGCTGTTCACCGCTGGCAGCGCGAGAGTTCAGGTATTCAGCCAGCAGATCAATTTCCGCGTCGCTGATTCCCTGCAGGAATTGCATCTCGGGAACACCGTTGGGGAAGACGCTCGTGCCGAAGATAGAGCCCTGGATGTTGCATGAACGCGCACCGGCAACCCGGCGGAGTCCGGCAAGTGCGTGGTCCACCGGCGGCTCGGCCCACGGGTCGCCGTGGCAACCCTGGCAGCTGGCAACATAAAGCGCTTCACCACCGCTTTGCTCTAACGGTTCGGAAATCGTCACACTCGTCGTCGCCGGGTCGCTATCGACCGCGCCGTCGTTCACGGTCAGTGTCACCGTAAAGGTGCCAACCGTCGCATAGGTGTGACTCGGTGCGACCCCGTCGCCGAAGGAGCTGTCGCCAAAGTCCCACGTGTACGCAAGCGTGTCGCCATTGGGATCAGACGATGCGGAACCGTCAAATACCACTGGTTGCCCCGGCTGACCGTCGTACGGTCCCCCCGGAACCGCGACTGGCGGGAGGTTCATCGGCGGCGCAGAAATTGTCGCGGACGCGGTACCCGGTGCACTGTCGACGAAGCCGTCATTGACCACCAGCGTAACGGTGAAGTCGCCTGCGTTCGTGTAGGTATGGGTCGGTTGCGCGCCACTACCCGTCGTCATATCGCCGAAATCCCAGGCATAGGTGAGCGGGTCGTTGTCGGCATCAGTCGATCCCCTGCCATCAAACTGAACCAGCGTGGTTCCGGCCTCGCCCGTGTAAGGACCTCCCGCATCGGCGACCGGCGGATTATTGCCCGCAGGCGGCGGTGCGGCCGGGTCCAGCGCAACATCCGGGGCCGTGCCGGCAGAATTGGTGCAGGTCTCGGACTGCGTCGGGTCACACCAGCCCGGTTGGGTACTGGCGTTGATTTCGTCCAGGTTCGAGTTTCCCTCGCCATCGGAGTCGAGGCCTTGCACCGCGACCAGCGCCGCGGCGAAATCGCCGTTGGCGCAGCTGAAGCCGGCGCCTTGTGCGCCATTCGCACGCAAATCAATGCCATAGACATTGAACGTGTTACCACCGAAGGTCGATTGGTGGCATGTCTGGCAACCGGCCAGGTCTTCGGTCTGGGAGCCCGGGTAGACGCTGCTGAAAATGGCAGCGCAGTCCGGCCCTGCCAGGGCGCTTGTGGAGGCCAGCAAAAAAGCCAGCGGCAGCACCGCCATCGCACGGTGAATTCGGGATATCGTGATCATTCGCTCGTCCTCAGGCCGTGTGCCCGGCCGCTAGATTGTTATCGCTCTTGACGGAAACACGAGATTGCGGGCCGAATGGTTCCGACCGGCGGGTAATTTCCGGGTAGGTAGATACACGTATGCGGGTCGCCATGGCTGCCCGCGTCCGCATCGGCTGTGACCGGCAGGTACCGCCGGAAACCGGGCGTGACGATGTACTCGAGCGCGAGCAGGACAGTTCCCCGGAAAAACCAGCCGTTCCCCGGCCGGTTCTCGAAAAAGTCCACGGCGCATGGTCCAATGTGAAGATGTGCCCGGAGTCCACTGCCCACGCCGCCAGGCGATCCCGCCGGATTCGCACGCTGGTCGCGGATGACGAGCCGCTTGCCCGCGAATTGCTCGGGAACCTGGTGCGTCGCGACCCCGAACTCGAACTGGTCGGCGCCGCCGCAAGCGGTGCGGAGACCCTCGCCGCGGTCCGGCAGTACACCCCCGAACTGCTGTTGCTGGACATCCAGATGCCCTGTCTCGATGGCATCTCCGTGGCCGAACAGCTCACAGGCAGCGAGAACTCTCCCTACATCATCTTCGTCACAGCACACGACAGTTTTGCCCTGCAGGCATTCGAGGTTGCAGTCCGTGACTACCTCGTCAAACCGGTCGGCAAGCGCCGCTTTGCGACGGCGATTCGCAGAGCCAAACGGGAACTGTCGGGGCAGGGCTCCACATCGGGTACCAAGGCAACGCTAACGGTGCGCAGTGGCGACGAGCTCGTCAGCCTCGAACCCGAGGATGTCATCTGGGTCGAGGCTGCCAACCAGTACGTCCGGCTGCACACGCGCAGTCGCAAGTTTGTCGTATCACAATCTCTGCGGCAGTTTGCCCGCAACCTGCCGGAGCAGCAGTTCGTCCGGATCCATCGTTCGACACTGGTCAACCTGCAGCACATTACCGGCATACGTAACAGCGACGGCCGTTACCGCGCCGAGATGAGCGACGGTTCGCTACAAGACATCGCTCGCAACCGGAAGTCGCTGGTGCCCGACCTGCTGGCCCGCGCCAGGGAGAACGCAGGCAAATGAATGCCGGCAGCGACCCGACCGGGTTGACCCTCCAGGGTGCCGGCCGCTACTGGCGACTGGCGCTGCTGTCCTTCATCGGCTGGTCGCTGCTGGCGGCTATCCCGACGACTTCGGCGTATCTCGGCACCGGCGCCGAGGGATTGCCGGTGTGGTGGGCCATGTTCAAGCGGATCGGCATCTACTACTACCTGTGGGGACTGTTGACCCCTTTTATCTACAGGCTCACCGATACGCTGCCATACCGCGGCAGGGGCCTGTTGCTGACCATCCCGGTTCACCTGCTCGTGCTGACGGTACTGTCCTTTGCCCTTGGGCTGGTCTCGCACCAGCAGGCATGGCACGAGTGGTTGATCGGCGCGCGCGCTGCCGGCTACCACTCGATGAGCGCATTCACCTACTCGCTCATCGTGCTGTGCTGCCTGTCGGTGAAGTTCTACCGGCTAGCGTTGCTGCGACAGCGCGAAGCAAGCGACGCACAGGTACTGGCAGCGCAACTCGACAGCAAGTTGAACCTCGCGCGCGTCGATTCCCTGCGCATGCAAATGAACCCGCATTTCCTGTTCAATGCGCTCAACAGCATTGCAGCACTGATCGATGCCGACCGGCGTGACCGTGCCTACGAGGCCCTCGAACAACTCGGCGACCTGTTGCGCCGCGCACTGCGGCTGTCGCAAACCAGTGAAGTCGCGCTCGAGGACGAGCTGCAGTTTTCAGAAGCCTACCTGTCACTGGAACAAGTCCGCTTCGGCGAGCGCCTGCAAGTCGACTGGCAAGTCGAAAAAGGCGCCAACGCGTGCCTGGTGCCGGCCTTCGTCCTGCAACCGTTGATCGAAAACGCCATCAAGCACGCGGTTAGCGCCTCGACCGGCAGGATTACCGTGACCGTCAGGACCCGCCTCACCGGCGGCAACCTTGAACTCATGGTCACGGACAATGGCGGCACCGGCACCGGCAGCCCGGAGAACAAGGGCGAGGGGCTCGGTATCGGCAACCTCCGGGAACGGCTCCGCTTGCGATATGGCGGCGAAGCGCAAGTGCAATGCGGGCCGACCGGGTCCGGGTTTGCCGCGACGGTGAAGCTGCCGCGACACCTGCTCGCTACCGTTCCCGCGAGTTAGCCACCCTTCCCAAGAAAAATCGACTGCTCTCAAACCGTCGGCTGAACCATCCCCTGGCCCTGCCGATACTCGGTGTCCGGATCAACTAACGGAGTCACCGCAATGCAACACTCATTCAAGCCTGCCCTGGCAATTTTGATCGGGCTCTTGCCGGCACTGCCTTGCATGGCAGACGAGGCGCCCCTGCTCACCCCGGCTTGCGAGGAGGCGCTCGCGCTTTCCGCCCTGCCTGAACGCCTGCGCGACAGTGCATCGGTCTACATCCTGACAGACGCGGGCTATCAGCAGATTCGCGAGGGAGACGGGCAATTCACCTGCATCGTCGAGCGCAATCATGTTTCCGCCCTGGTACCGCAATGCCCTGATGCAGCCGGTGCAAGCGCCATCATTCCCGGCATCATCATGAAATCGAACTGGGTGCTCGAGGGCCTGACGCCCGACGAGCGCGCCGCACGATTCGAACTGCAGGTCGCCGACGGCGTGGTACAGCCGCCAGCGGGCCCCGGTGTGTCTTACATGCTGTCGAACTTCAACTATGCCTGGAGTGTGCGCCAGGAGGCACTGGTGCGTGTCGCGCCGCATATCATGTACTACGCGCCCGATGTCGATAACGAGGCGATCGGCGGTTCCATGGAAGACGGCCTCGGCGAAAACCGCGGCTATCCCTTCATCGTCGATGAGGGCATCCACGGCTACATCATCTCAGTGGTCGAACACACGTCGGACTCATCGGCCGTCGATGCAAACTGTCGCGGCCAGCTGCCGAATGTCACGTTGACGATCGGCGAGCACCGGCACGCAGCCGACGAACAGCTTGCCACGAGGATCCAGCCCTAGAAAAGTCGCTAGGGCTTCTGCGCCATACGCGGTACATTTGGCCGCGTGCAGAGCCTGCTGAACAAGCTGACCACCGAGCACCTGCGGGGTGACCTGTTTGGCGGTGCTACGGCTGCGATCATCGCCCTGCCCCTGGCGCTCGCCTTCGGCGTTGCGTCCGGGATGGGGCCGATCGCCGGCCTGTACGGTGCGATTTGCGTCGGCCTGTTTGCCGCATTGTTCGGTGGTACGAGTTCGCAGATCTCGGGGCCGACCGGCCCGATGACGATTGTCGCGGCGAGCGTCTTTACGCAGTTCGCCGGCGAACCCGCAGTCGCATTTACCGTTGTCATGATGGCCGGCGCGTTCCAGATCCTGTTCGGCTACCTGCATATCGGCCGGTACATCAACCTGATGCCCTACCCCGTCATCTCCGGTTTCATGACCGGCATCGGCTGCATCCTGATCATTCTCCAGACCGAGCCCCTGATCGGGCACGTGTCGCCACCTGACGTGGTCAACGCCCTGACGGCGTTGCCGGCCGACGTCGAAACCCTGAACTGGCGCGCGGCAGCGCTCGGCTTCCTGGCATTCGGTATTTGCCAGTGGTCACCACAGAAGGTCACCCGCATCGTGCCGACTCCGCTGATCGCGCTCGTCGTCTGCACGTTAGTGGCGCTGGTGCTGCCCGGTGCACCCCTGCTCGGCGCGGTACCTTCCGGGCTGCCGTCGCTGCAACTGCCACATCTCGATTTCGCGCAACTGAATTACATGCTCGTCAGTGCAGCGGTGCTCGCAGCGCTCGGTTCCATCGACAGCCTGCTGACATCGCTGGTCGCCGATAACATGAGCCGAAGCTTCCACGATTCCGACAAGGAGCTCGTCGGCCAGGGCATCGGCAATCTCGTATCCGGCTTCGTCGGCGGACTGCCCGGCGCCGGCGCGACCGTGCGTACGCTCGCCAACCTCAAGGCGGGTGGCAGGACGCCGCTGTCCGGCGCCACGCACGCCATCCTGTTGTTGCTGATCGCGCTCGGGCTCGGCCCAATCGTCACGCTGATCCCCCATGCGGCCCTTGCCGGCATCCTGCTGAAAGTCGGCATCGACGTCATCGACTGGAGGTTCATCCGGCGCTGGCACCGCGCACCACGCACCGACCTGGTGCTGATGGTCACGGTACTGCTGCTGACCGTGTTCGTCGACGTCATCACTGCCGTCGCGGTCGGCATCGTCCTGGCGAGCCTGGTCTTCGTCAAGGAAATGGCCGAAGTGCAGGTGCAATCGATCAACACGATTCACGAAGAAGTCGGCGAGAATATCCTGGCAACGGACGAGGCCGCTGTATTTCGGCGTTGTAACGGCAGAGCAGCGATACTGCACCTGTCCGGTGCAATGAGCTTCGGCGCTGCCAATGAAATGATGCGCAGAATAGTATCCGTCAGGTCGGTGGACATCCTGATCATTGACCTCACCGATGTGCCGCGCATCGACGGCAGCGCCGCGTTGACCCTCGAGGAAATAATCCAGCGGGCGGCAGAGGTCGGCCAGGATGTCCTGATCGTCGGCATGCAGTATGCGGTTGCCCGTATCCTTACGCGCCTCGGCGCCATTGACCCTGTTCGCGAGACGACCCGCTTCGCCCTCAGGATCGAAGCGCTGGAGGCCGCCGTCGAGATCCTCGCCGAGCGGGACCGGGCGAAGACCGACACGTAAAAAAAAACACCCGAAGCTTGCGCTTCGGGTGCTTCACGAGTCAGTTCAGCCCAGGATTGGGGAGGGGCCGGTGGGCTGAACTCTTCTTAAGAGAAATGCTTCTTAAGGCGTTACAACACAGGCGTTCAGTGCGTCGTAGTCAATTACCAGCACCTGCGGCAGGGTTTCCATGCCCATCGGATCGCGTGCCGCGATATCCAGCACCTGCCCCGGGGCAGGGTCGAACCCGGTGACCGAGATCGCGGGCGTCGTGCTACCGGCACCAGTTACATAGATGTCGTAGTTCACGGCAGGATCAATCGACAGCACGCCGGTGTTTGCACCGAAAGGTACATCGAAGAACTCGGCATATGCGTCCGGATCACCGATCGCACCACCTTCCGGCAGAACGTAGATATCGACATTGCCGGTAGACGGCGAGCTATGCGTCAGGCGGACCTTGGTTTCGGTGAAGACACTGCGTCCGTCGACCGGAAGTGCGATTGCCTGCAAGGTCGAAGTGGCCAGCAGTCCAGTCACGTACACGGCCGTGCCTTCGTTAACGTTCGCGGTATACGGGATGTCCAGCACGCTGCTGGTGTCGCCGGTGGCTACAACGCTGAGCGTGTAGTCTTCCGGGGCACCAATGTTGTCGATGACACAGGCCTGGGTGTAGGAAACGTTCTCGACCAGCTTGATCGCTTCGACGGCGGCCGTGGAGCCAACGTCAGCAAGCACGTCTACTGCCGGCGCGTCCGGCGACAGGTGCACAGCCAGTGCAGCGGCCGGAGTATTCGTATCATACAAAGGCGTTGCAGCAGTGCCGTCGAGGACCATCAGCTGTATTGCCGAATCACCCAGGAACACGTTCTCGGTGGCGACAATCAGCAGATCGGCACCAGCCGGCAACGTAATCTCACCGGAGTCATAGACGACAGTCGGCGTCGGTCCCGGCACGGCGACCCGCACCTGGTAGTCACCAGCGAGTACTTCCAGGCGACCGGTGTCCTCACCAAAAGCCAGCGGCGCGGTGTTGATCGGGCTGCCCAACGGATCACCAAATGCCGTCACGTAGACGTCAACCGCCGGAGCACTCGGCGCACCGTGCACGACCTGGGCGCGGAAGTAGCCGTCAGTGATCGACTCATCGCTCGGGTTTGTAATAAGAATCGGGCCAAAATCAGCGCCTTCGATCGTGCCGGAGGCGATGACGGTGGTTTCCGTCCCGAATTCCAGCGGCAAATCTGCATCCAGCACCACGGCATCTGTGCCCGGCAGGATAGCTTCAACCTGGACATTGACGTCAGCACCGCTGTCAGTGACATTGGCCGCCTGGCCGACCGGTACGAACCCGGAGCCCTGGTTGAAGTCGACGTCAGTGAGCGCCGGCGTGCCATCAATCCAGATGTTCACCTTGGGTGCGTCAGGAGATGCGTGCAGAGCGCGCAGCGTCGGTGTTACCGCACATTCCAGGTACTCGGTTGCCTGCACTTCGTCTGGATCGAGGATGTCATTGCGGTTGGTGTCGAGACCGCTGTCAATAGCCTGTCCGCCACCCAGACACACGGCATCGCCCACCGGGACGTCGCGCACTGCAACGAGGGAATTGAAGCCGTCGACGCCATCCATACCATCCATACCATTCAAGCCGTCGTCACCTTCACAACCGGCAAGAAATACAGCCGCGCCGACCGCGGCAACTAACAAATTACGATTTCTCACTTACTCTCTCCAGTTTGGGTTTGTATTTCCAACGTGGAGGCGATTGTGAGCAATCGGGACCGGAAGTTGGTCGCACGGCTGTTTCGCAATGTTTCTGTTTGTAACGGGCGAAGCGATTTCCGGCACCCATGCCGGAAACCGCTTCTGTATTACCGCATCGTCCACCGGGACTCTCGATGGAATCAAAACGTCAGCGCACTGCCACCCTGCTGGATTTCCTGCAGCATCACCGGTGCGCCTGCGATCGTCGCACCGTCGATCAGTGAACTTTCGTCGTAGCCACGCACCTTGGCGCACGGCGGGCAGACGAGGATCCTGCCACCATTGCCGAGGAAATTGCCGATCATGTCGTTCATGGTCGGGTCGAGCGGGTTCAGCCGCGCCACACCGGCAGCGCCCTTGCGTACCCAGTCGACACCCGCCGCCACGAGGAAAACCGTGACGTCCATGTTCGACGCGACAGCGGCATTCGCGATGCTCCAGGCAACCGACGAGCGCTCGTCGTCAAAACCACGTGAATTTACGATGACAAGTTTCTTCTGGTCAGACATGTTTCTCTCCTTAACAATTTTTCTGGATGATGAAGTTGGGGTGTTCTGCCGACAGCAGGACGTGACCCGTCATGCGGCACCAGGCCGGCAGGTCCGCCGCGGCGCCGGGGTCTGGCGCGATGACTGCCAATGAATCACCATTACGAATTGCGGCAATCTGCTTGTGAAGCCCGACGACGAGCTGTGCACAGGCGGCGGAACCCGCATCCCACGTTGCTACCGTTTGTACTTCGCGTTGCGTTCGCATTTCCTGTTTCCTCCGGATCTGGTACTTGTGAACTCGTCGAGCCACGCTGCAAAGGCTACGGAGGGCCGCCTGCGAGCTGTAGGGCAGAATCTGTAGCAAGCGACTACAGAATTTGTAGTAAATGCCCTCGTCCGGGGCCCGGCTTGCCGCTACTGTCCGGTCGGTGGGAGAATCAGCGTATGTACGACTACAACGAAGCCTGTCCCATCTCCATGGCGGCCTCTGTCGTCTGCGAGCGCTGGACGCTGCAGATCATTCGCGAGATGTTTTTCGGCTCGACGCGCTATTCGGAGATCCAGAAATACATTCCGAATATTTCGCCGTCGCTGCTGCGCAACCGGCTGCGCTTTCTCGAGGAACAGGGGCTTGTAATGCGCAAGCGCAGCGCCAGCGGCAATCGTTACGAGTATCACCTGACCCCGTCGGGCAAGGCGCTCGCGCCGGTCCTGACCGAAATGGGCAAGTGGGGCATGCGCTGGTCCGCGGACTGCATGACCGAAAAGCAGAACACGGCCGCGGGCCTCGCCAGGGACCTGGCGGGCGCACTCAATATCGACGAACTGCCATCCTGCGATACCGTCATTCGCATCGACCTGACTGACGTCAAGGAGTCACCGACACGTCATATTCACGTGCGCGATGGGCAGGCGCAGGTCTGCGATACCGACCTCGGCTTCGAAGTCGACGTTTACCTGACCTCGACGCTCAAGACGATGACTCGAATATGGTACGGCGAACTCGACGTACGCACCGCCGTAAGAGACGGCCTGGTGGAGGTCAAGGGAGCGCCCGTTTATTCGAGGACCATCGGGCGCTGGCTCGGCATCAGCTCGTTCACGACCGACAACCCGAAGTTCGAGCCAGCCTGAACCTGCGGCTAATGCGCCGGCCGGTACGCGTTCGGTGCCAGTTGCTTTTCGAATGTCTCTGTGAGGCGTTCCGCGTCGCGGAGCCAGCTGCAGGATTCACAGGTACAGGCATCGCGCTGATGTCCGGGATCTTCAGTCAGGGATTGCACCAGCTTGATGCCGTAGCGCACTGACGCGTTAACCGTGTAGGCCGGCTTACCCTCGAAATCCGAGAAATCGTTCAGGCAACGGACCCAGTGACACTCCTTGTTCAGTTCGCACTGCTGGCAGCGCTCGTTGGTAACCTCGAACAGGCTGGCATGCGGACAGTCCCGTTCTTCAATCATGTCCAGGACCAGTCGTCGCGGGTAGCTGAGCGCTTCGATGAGTTGCTGTCGCATCGTCTTCCCCTTATCCCCCGGCGTACCCCGAAAAATACGCCCGGGCCCAATTCGTGTCTATCGTGACTTTCGCTTATGGCCCTTTGGCATGTGCGGATAGGCACACCATGCAATTGGGTCCAGTCTTCAAAAAAAGGTACAGGCAAAAGTCCGTTTCCAATTCATCCGACAGCGGCGTCGTCAGGTACAAGTTCACGCCGCCCCAAAGGTACAGACGATGGAAGACACCCGGTATCTGTTCCAGCGCAACCGCATCTGGTGGGTCAAGGTTGCCGTGCCGCGCACGCTGCGCGACCGGCTCGGCTATGACCTGCGACGTTCGTTGCAGACGGAGAACCTTGACGAAGCCAGGGCGGCACGCGACGCCGTCGTCGCAGAGTTTCGCGAGCAGATAAAAAAAGCACGCGGCACGGAGGGTCAGGCGCGAGCATGCAAACAGCCGGCCCTGCCGGACGATGCAAGCGGCTACCCGATCCTGCGTCGCGAAGATTACTCCGACGTAACGTTCATGCTCGAAGTCGAGGCGCCGCTGCTGGCAAGGGCCGCAAAGCCCGGGCAGTTCGTCATCGTGCTGCTGCATGAACTCGGTGAACGCATCCCGCTGACGATCGCAGATTTCGACCGCGACCGCGGCGTCATCACACTGGTAATCCAGGCCGTCGGCAAATCCACATGCGAGATGCAACGGCGCTGCCAGGAAGGCACACACCTGCATGCGGTCGTGGGCCCGATGGGTTACCCGAGCGAACTCGACGGTAACAAGATCGTCTGTGTCGGCGGCGGTCTGGGCGTGGCACCGGTATACCCGCAGCTGCGTGCGTTCAAGCAGAACGGCGCCTACGTCATCGGCGTCATCGGCTTTCGCAGCAAGGAACTGATCTTCTGGCGCGAGCGCTTCGAGCAGTATTGCGACGAGCTCATCATCTGTACCGATGACGGTTCCGCCGGCATTCACGGCCGCGTAACCGACGGCCTGCAGGTAGCACTCGACCGGCATGACGATATCGACCGCGTCGTCGCGATCGGGCCGCCGATCATGATGAAGGCGTGCGCCGAAACTACCCGGCCCGCCGGTATCGAGACGATCGTCAGCATGAACCCGATCGTCGTCGACGGCACCGGCATGTGTGGCGGGTGCCGGGTCACGGTCGGCAACGACATCAAGTTTGCCTGTGTCGATGGTCCGGAGTTCGACGCGCACAAGGTCGACTTCGATGAACTGATGAATCGACTCGGACGCTATCGCGGCGATGAAAAGACCGCGCTCGAGACGTGGAAGAAGGTGGCATCGTAATGGCTCGCAAAAAAACAGTCCGCACCATCCCGCAGGAGCGGGCACACATGCCGACGCAGGCGCCGGATGTGCGCACGCACAACTTCGACGAAGTCGCACTCGGATTCGGCACCGAGGAGGCACTGCTCGAGAGCCAGCGTTGCCTCGATTGTCCCAAACCGAGATGCGTCGATGCGTGCCCGGTCAGCATCGATATCCCCGGTTTCATTTTGAAGATCGCCGACGAAGACTATCGCGGCGCCTACGACATATTGACGGAGTCAACGCTGCTGCCGGCCATTTGCGGCAGGGTTTGCCCGCAGGAAGACCAGTGTGAAGGTGTCTGCCCGGTCGGCGCGTCACTGGAACCGGTCGCAATCGGCCGCCTCGAGCGCTGGGTAGGCGACCTCGCAATCCGCGAAGGCTGGCGCAACCAGCCGCCGATCGAGTCGAACGGTTTCAGGGTCGGCATCGTCGGTTCGGGCCCGGCCGGCATGGCCTGCGCGGCGGACATGGCCAAGGCCGGATGCAACGTAACGATTTATGAAGCGTTCCACCAGGCAGGCGGCGTGCTGCGCTACGGCATTCCCGAGTTTCGCCTGCCGAACGGGGTGCTCGACGCCGAACTGGAGAACCTCAAGGCACTCGGCGTGAAGATCGAGTGCAACACGCTGGTCGGCCGGCTGTTCACGATCGAACAAATGCTGGACGAACTCGGATTTGACGCCGTGTTCATCGGCACCGGCGCCGGCTATCCGAGCTTTATGGGCATCGAAGGCGAATCGCTGAACGGTGTGCTGTCGGCCAACGAATTGCTGACGCGCTGCAACCTGATGGGCGCGACAGACTTTCCGCACCATGACACCCCGCTCGGCCTCGGCAAGCGCGTGGCCGTCATCGGTTCCGGCAATACCGCGATGGACGCATTGCGCGTGTCGCTGCGCGCCGGGGCCGAGGAAGTCTATTGCTTGTATCGGCGAACCCGCAACGAGAGCCCGGCACGCGTCGAGGAACTCGAGCATGCCGAGGAAGAAGGCGTGCGCTTCGAATGGCTGACGGCGCCGATCGAAATTCTCGCCGACGACGACAGCAATGTGCGGGCACTGCGGTGCCAGCGCATGGAACTCGGTGAACCGGACGCTTCCGGGCGCCGCCGCCCGGTACCCATAGCCGGCAGTGAATACGAGTTCGAGGTCGACACGGTCGTCTACGCGATCGGCACCAACGCGAACCCGATCATCGGCCAGACGTCCGAGATCGCCCTCAACAAGTGGGGCTATATCGAAACCGACGACAATCTCGCGACGTCGATCGCCGGCGTCTATGCCGGTGGCGACATCGTTACCGGCGCGGCAACGGTCATCCTGGCCATGGGTACCGGACGGCAGGCCGCACGCAGCATGAAGAAATACCTCGGTATTCGCGATACCGCATCGGTTTACGAGGATTCCTATGACAGTGGCGCCGACGCAATCTTCGGCATCGACCCATCGGAGCGCACCCACGTACGCGTCCGCATTCCAGGGGAAACGGCATGTCAGTAGCCAGGAAAAAACACCACGATCCGGTCGGCAAGCCTGCCATTGAAATCGACGAACATATCGTCGAGATACTGAGCGACTCTGGCGAAGGCGCACAGAAATGTGGCCAGTCGTTCGGCGCGATCGCCGCGCGTCTCGGCTACGGCATCTGGACCGTGGAAATCATCCCGGCCGAGATCCAGCCGCCCGCCCGCAGCGTCGACGGCGCCAGCGGCAACCGTATTCGCGTCGCCGGTCACCCGGTCACCAACGGTGGCGATACGGCCGATGTCGTCGTTGCGTTCAACGAGCAGGTCCTGCTCGGCCGCTTGCGCGCCGACGAACTGAAACCCGGCTGCACGATCCTGCTCGAGGACAAGTGGCGCAATGATGCGGACCCGGCAATCGCCGCATCCTACGCGGCCGTCTACGAAGAACTCATCGAAAACGGTTTCGACGTGCGCCAGATCCCGATGGAGGTCGAGTGCCTCGAGATCGTCAAGGACCCGCGCAAGGGCAAGAACATGTTTGCCCTCGGCGTCCTGTGCAACATCTACAGCCTCGATGCGCAGGCGGGTCACGAGCAGATTCGCTTTATCTTCGGCAAGAAAGGCGACCTCGTCGTCAACACCAACCAGAAGCTGTTCGACGCCGGCTTCAAGTGGGCGGAACAGAACCTCGACATCAAGTACAAGCTGCAGGCAACGCCGGCCACCGAAGCCAACATCGTCGTTAACGGCAACACCGCGCTCGCGCTCGGCGTCATGGCCTCGGGCATGGAAGTCTGCGCGATGTACCCGATCACGCCGGCAACGTCGGCGTCGCATTACCTGAGCGAGGCTTTCCACAAGGTCGGCGGCGTCGTGCACCAGGCCGAAGACGAAATTGCCGCGGCGGCCTTCGCCGTCGGTTCGTCGTATGCCGGCAAGTGCGCCCTGACGATCACGTCAGGACCGGGCTATTCCCTGAAGCAGGAAGTGCTCGGACTCGCCGTCATGGCGGAGATTCCGCTGGTTGTCATTGACGTGCAGCGCGGCGGGCCGTCAACCGGGCAGCCGACCAAACCGGAACAAGGGGACCTGCTGACCGCCTGTTTCGGCAGCCATGGTGATGCACCCAAGGTTGTCATGGCAGTCAGCGACATCGAGGACTGTTTCTACTCGGTCATTACGGCCCGCAAGATTGCCGAGACGTTCAATACCGTCGTCGTGCTGCTCTCGGATGCGAGCCTCGCCACGGCGCAGCAGCCTTTCCCGCGGCCGGAGTTCTCTGAAGACTGGCTGGCGGCGCCGATCGACCAGAGCCCGGTCGAAGAAGGGTACTACCCGTACAACTGGGACCCGCGCAGTGGCCAGCGACAACGCGTGATCCCCGGTCAGCCGGGCGGCATGCATACGCTGACCGGCCTCGCGCACGACCGCCGCAGCTGTGTCGCCTACAACCTCAAGATCAACAAGGAAGGCATGCGCCACCGCAGCCTCAAGCTGGCGGCCCTGCAGAAGACGATCAAGACGCCGCGCGTACTCGGCGATGACCAGGGTGAACTGCTGGTCGTCGGCTGGGGCAGCACGCGCGGCGCCATCGAAGAGGCGGTGAAGCGCGTCCGCGAAGACGGCCACAGCGTGTCATCGATGCACCTGAAAATCCTGCAGCCGCTGGCGTCGGGTATCAAGGAAATCATGCAGCGCTTCGACAAGGTGCTGGTGGTCGAGAACAACTGGGCGGACTCGCTCGACGATGAGCTCATCGACGAAGAGAACCGCCGTTACTCCAACCTCGGCTGGCTGCTGCGGGCACGCTGCCTGGTCGATGTCGATTGCTGGGGTGAAGTCGGCGAGCAGCCGATCAAACCCGGCACGGTAGAGCGTGTCATTCGTGAGAGGTTGAGCTGATGTCAACGCGCGCAACGGAATTCCTGAAACGTTCGGGCGAACGGGAACATCCACTGGAAGACTATGTCGGCCGCGTACCACGCTGGTGCACGGGCTGCGGTGACAATGCGGTGCTGGCGGCTGTACAACGGGTTTGCCGCGAAGAGCAATTGCCACCAGAGAAACTCGTCTTCGTATCCGGCATCGGCTGTTCCAGCCGCTTCCCGCACTACATGGGCAGTTACGGGTTTCACGGCTTGCACGGCCGGGCACTACCGATCGCCGAAGGCATCAAGATGCGGCGGCCGGACCTGCACGTGTTCGTCAATACCGGGGACGGCGATTGCTGCAGCATTGGCGCGGCGCACTGGGTGCACGCGACCCGATACAACATGAACCTGACCGTGATGATGCACGACAACAACATCTACGGGCTGACCAAAAACCAGGCATCGCCTACATCCCCGCAAGGCACGCGTTCTAATACGACGCCGCGCGGGTCGCTGTTGCCACCGCTCGATCCGTTACAGGCAACGCTCGGTATGTCCAACCTGTCATTCGTTGCACAGGCTGCCGACTGGATTCCGGAACTGCTGTTCCAGATTATCCACGCGGCGTTCAAGCACCGCGGGTTTTCTTTCATACGCATCCTGCAGCGCTGCCCGGAATTCCAGGCGAATCGTTGGGAACCGTGCATCCATGACCCTGGCAAACTGCTGCTTCTGACCCACGAGAACGGCATACAGGTCTCGCCTGCACTGGCGAAGGTCTACAAGAACATCGAAGAACACGACCCGGCGGATCTCGTCGATGCTCGGCGTATTGTCGGCACCAGCGAGCAGCTGCCGGTCGGCATCATTTACAGGAACCCGGACGTCAAGTGTTACGAGGACCTGGCAGCGCCCGACAAGCTGTACACGCCGGCGCTGGTCAAACAGGGGCTCGAAACCGAGTTCGACAAATTCACGATCTGGCCGCGAGATTGACCATGAGCGCCGAACTGCAGGAACTGATTTCCTTTCATCTGACGGGCAAACGCGACACTACGCAGGCGACGGGCCTGACCGATGCGGACCTGGTGCCCGCAGTACTGGCGCCCTACCGTGACCTGTCCCGGCTGCGCTACGACTACCCGCTGATCCTGGTCGATGGCGCCGAGACCCCGGCGTTCGTCGATACGCTGAGCGGCGTCATCAATCGCCTGCTGCGCGCCATTGCGCCCGAGGGCAACGCCGGCGAGCAGTTGCGCCAGCACGTACTGAGGCTCGAGCGCCGCATGCGTGAGCTGGCAACGGAGAAGCCGGGGCAGCACCTGTCCGATCTCTGGAAGCGGGCCGAAAAATCGCTGCTTGCCGAGTGCGAAGCCGGTGAGTCCGAGTGGTTCGGCAACAGTATCGCCACCGCACGCTTCGCCTTGCAGGTTGACGGCGAGGTCGTGGACTGCGACGAACAACTGCCGGAACGCCTGATGGTACATGCGTGGCGGCGCTTTGCCGGCTCCCGGCACGACACGGCCGTGACAATCGATGACGTGATCATACGGCTTCGCAACGTCCTCAAAGTCGACGACCTGAAGAACAGCGCGTCCCGCACGCCGCAGCGACTCAAGGCCACGCTCGGCAAGCGTTACAAGGAAGCTTTCGACTTCGAACGCATGGCAGAACTGCTGGAGGATTCGACGCCACACAACCGCCTGCCGGCGGCGCGGCGCGATCGTATCGCCAGCGCACTCACGATTCTCGAGTCCCAACGCTTCTTCACGCTGGTACGTGCGGACGCGCCGCAGAAGGCGCTGCACGAGTTTGTCTTTGATAGCCTCGCCGCAGCACTCAAGGCTTACCGCGCGCGCTTGCCCGAACTGACGGACGTCGTGCGCGCGCTGGCCATCGCCGGGCTGGAGCTCGACAATGCCTGGTCGGACGAGAAGCACGCGAGCTTCTTCGAGCGTTTCGGCCCGCAGGCTCTGACGCCGGAGGATCTCGCCCGCTTCCCCTCCTACCTCGTCTGTCTGCATGAAAGCGAATGCTCGACCCGCGATCTCGCGGACCTGATGGAAGTCGTCACCTGCGACCTGCCCATCAAGGTGCTCGTGCATGTCAGCGATCCGCTGGGTGCGACTTCGGTAGCGGAAGCGCACTCGTACAAAGGCACGTTCGTACAGCAGCTGGTGCATCATTTCGTCGCGGGCGAAGCCTACGTCCTGCAATCGCCGGCGTCACATCTTTACCGGGAAAGAGAGCAGATCCGGAAGGGGCTCGAGTTTGCCGGCCCGGCGATTTTCAGCATCTTTGTGCCGTTGGCCAATGCCCGCTCGCCATTGCCTCTGTACCTGGTTGCGGCGGCGGCGCTGGAGTCGCGTGTCTTTCCCGCGTTCAGTTACGACCCCAGGGGCGGTGCCGGCCTCGCGAACCGCTTCGACATCAGCTGCAACCCGGAACTCGAGCTCGACTGGCCGCGCCGCGAACTGCGCTTCGAGGACGAAAAGCTGCAAGCCGTCGTCGAGGATGTCGCTTTCACGGCCATCGACTTCGCTTTGCTCGAACCCGCGTACGGCGACCATTTCGCGCTCGTCGCACGAAAGGCCTGGGGGGAGCAGCTGATACCGGCAGCGGAATACATCGATCGCAGCGAAGCCGTTGACGCGGTTCCCTTTGTCAGTGTCGTCGACAAGACTAACGCCCTGCAGAAGCTGGTCGCCGACGAGCAACTCGTGCGCATGGCGCGCCGTTGCCGGGAACGCTGGCACGCATTACAAGAGCTCGGGGGCGTGCATAACTCCTATGCGGATGCGGCACGACTCGCTGCGGCTGCCGCCCAACCCGTACCACAGGAAGTCGTCGCCGATGCCGCACCACCGCCACCCACCGAAGAAGTGCAGGCACCGGCGGAAACCGGGGAAAGCGCTCCGACCGATCCGGACGAAGCGCCTGACGCAGCTGAGGCGACTGGCGAGCCCTACATCGAAACGCCGCGATGCACTTCCTGCGACGAGTGCACCACGCGTAATGACCGCATGTTCGCGTATGACGAGAACAAGCAGGCCTACATCAAGGATCCTGATGCCGGGTCGTTCCGTGAGCTCGTCGAAGCGGCGGAGATCTGCCAGGTGGCAATCATCCATCCGGGCAAGCCGCGCAATCCCGACGAGCCGGGCCTCGACGAGCTACTCGAGCGAGCCGCACCTTTTAACGGCTGAGTGCAACCCTGGCCTAAGCTTCGGACCAGGCTTTCTTCAGCCAGGCCTTCACGTTGTTGTCGACGTCAGCCGGCTTCTCGAGGCGCACACGGTGCGACACCATAGCGTTGAAGCTGCCTGATGCCTCAAGTCGGCCCTTTGCCGGTTCGCCCTTGAGATTGATGCCGAGGTCGACACGCGTCTTCGTCGACGGCTGCACCAGGGCGAACTGCTTGTTGCGCCGCAGGCTGACGTAAGTTTTCTTTGGCGCGATCTCGACATCCGGTCCCAGCGCCGTGACAGCTTCGATGAGGGCGTCGTAGACCGGTTTCAGGTCCGCCCTGGCACCCGCATATTGCGCTGCAACGAGGTCTTCCCCGGCGTCGGCTTTGCTGCCCGCGTCGCTCTGCAGCAATTTGTGGGCGACCAGGTTGGCGTATCCATGGCTGAGCCCATGATCGCTCTTCAACGCCTTGACGATTGCACCATGCTTCGCGTGACCGGTTTTCCTTGCCAGCGCGAGCCACTGCTGCAGTGACTTTCCTGTCTTTTCAGGCATGTTGGCAATCATTGTTTCCGCCATTGCTTCAGGTGATTTCGACATCGTGATCCGCCTTTAATCCGCTTTGTCCAGTGGCCAGTTTTCGGTTCGCATTGCTTTCGGCATCAGCGGCGCCATCAGTGAATAGACCGCGAGCAACAGGCGGGCGCCGAAAGTGACCTTGCCGGTCTCGACGTACGCCTTGAAGTTCTCGACGATGAATTTCGAGCCGCCGTCCATCGACTTCTCGCTCTTCGAACCCTCGATAACGTTCTCGGTGATCATGCTGAACTCGGTGCCATCACCTTTTTCCCTGAGCAGGTAGCTGACCCGTGATGCAGGGTCCGGGAGGCCGGTCAGCCGAAACGATGTCACCAGCCGGTGCGGCGGATCCATTTCGAGGATGCGACCGATCACTGCCGTCGCTTTGCCATTATTGGATGTCACTCGATACGGGTTTCCGACGGCCATGCCAGGTCCGTCCCAGGTTCCGTTCCAGAAAAAGGGTCGCGGTTTCGTCGTATCGACCAGTTCCGACCAGACGGTCTCGATGGGTGCATTGATGTGCACCCGGTAGATTTGCTTCTCGGCATACTTGTTGTCGTTCATGTTCTGTCCTTTGCCTTTTTCTTGCTTGTTTTTCTGCGCTGCGCATTCTCGGCACGGTACTTGATGCCGGTCAGGTGCCCGGCCCAGTACTGGCTGTATTCGTCGGTCCAGCGGTCGTGGATCATCTGGATCGGTGCGACGTTGAAATACAGCCGTCGCGTCCGGCCCTCTTTTTCGGAAATGACCAGGTTTGCCTGTTCCAGGACGTTGATGTGCTTCATAACGGCGATGCGGCTGACATCGAAGTGCTTGCAAACATGCACGACGCTGCAGCCGGGCGAGGCACGCACGATATCCAGGATCTCGCGACGTGGTGCCGACGCCAGCGCGTGAAACAGGTTGTCCATTGAATCTTGGCTCATAAGTAACTAAAGGGTTACCTATTTATTTGTCGCTGTCAAGCCCCGCCATCGGCTGCAAGGGTTAGCGCCCGGCAAAAAAGTATGTCTTAATGCGAGCACAACCGGCATGGGGGTACTTCTGGCCGGGTTCATTCGCTGACAACCAAAAAGACCAAGGTGATGAACAGTAAACAGATTTTTGTGGCCATCCTTGCAGGGACTTCATGATCGCTGGCCTCGCTCCGGTCACCCGGAGGCGCGCGACGCTACTCATCGCCCTGCTGTTTGCAACCGGGGCGCTTGCGGACTGGACCGTACCAGCGAAACTGCAGGAACAGGCAAGCGTGCTGGACCAGGCACAACTGGACTTCCTGGCCTCGGGCGTTGCGCTCGATTTCGTCCCGGAGCGGCAACTCGAGCATGTCATCGCCACGCGTGATGCGGAGGGGCTCAGTGCTTTCGTCAATGACCTGATGTCGCTCGCCGAGCAAATGGCCTACGACGCTGAACGCGACATGGGCGCTGCACCGCTCAACCTGAACTCCGAGCGCTTTAATTCGGGCTCGTTTACAACTCCCGCGCCGCTCAGGGATTTCGAACGCGATCCCGGACCATTCAGCGTTCACCGCTACCTGTTCCCGCAATCCGGCGTGCCCACATTCGGCGGTGCAAAGCTTGCGATCTGGCCCGAAGACCTGGTCGCGGGTGATGTCGACGTCGCGATCATTGGCGTGCCGAACAATATGAGCAGCGGCCGCCGTGACGCAGGCAATGGCCCGAACGCGATGCGCGCGATGAACACGATCGCCACACCGGATATGCAGTCGCTTGTCAAACCCTTCGAGACGTTGTCCGTGGTTGATTACGGAGACTTTTCCGTGGACATCATGAGCACCGAGATTACGGTCAGGCGCGTCGCGGACATGGTCGCCGAAACCGCCGGTACCGGCGCCATTCCAATGCTCGTCGGCGGTGACACGTCGATGCTGTACCCCGGGGTCAAGGGAGTCGCCCGCCAGCACGGCAATGGCTCTTTCGGGCTGCTGCACTTCAGTGCCCACCCGGATGCAGAGCGCTTTGGCGACCACACGATCTCTGACCGCCAGGCCCTGTTCGTATTGCTGAAGGAAGGAATTGTGGCAGGTAGCGAAACCATCCAGGTCGGCCTGCGCGGTGCCGCAGTCGACGCCGACACGCTGCGCTGGCTGCAGAGCCAGGGCGTGCGCTATCACACGATGGCGGAAATCGAACAGCGCGGCATCGATACGGTACTGAAGCGGGTGCAGAAAGAAGTCGACAAGGGCCCCGACGCGTTCTTCGTCTCGGTCGACGTCAGCGTCATCGGCCCGGCCGAGATGCCGGCGGCCGGGCGCATCGAAGCCAACGGACTCCGGCTCGACGAGGTAAGACAGACCATTCGTCACGTCTGCGCCGCAAAAGACATCGTCGGTTTCGAAATCACGGATATGGCCCCAATGCTGGACCTGTCTCGCATCTCGGCGGTCAATGCGAACGCCCTGCTGAATGCCTGTCTCTCGGGCATCGCCGTGCGCAAGGCAGGCCTCGAACCTGACTACGTCCACCCGCTGGCGCTCGACCATGGACAGCGTTGACATGCGCCGGGCCGGCCTGCATCTCGCCGTCGTCTCGATGTTCCTGCCCGCATTGGCCTGGAGTGAAGCACCGGATACACCGGAACACGTCGTCGGGACGGAGCGCTACCCGTTCGACACGGTCGACCCGCGGGTAGAAGAGAAACCGGCCATCGAACTCCCGGACAGCGTGGCGCCGAAACTCGAACTGCTGACCGACGACGAAATCGCTTTCCTGGAAAGCGGCGCCGCCCGGCCGTTCACGGGCCCCCTCGATGCTACCGTCGAAGCCCTGGAAAAGCGCACGCCAAATGAGGTCAAGGCCTGGATCAATGCGATGCAGTACGTCGTCGACGCCAACCGCTATGTCGATGGACGTGACGAGCCCGCCATCGCGTTCGATACCGACTCGCCGAACTTCAACGCGTGGCGATTGCAGCGTCCGCGCTCGATGGACCCGAAACGCGAGGACGGCCCGGTACCACTGGGACGTTACGGTCGATACGGCGGCCCGCCGACTTTCGGCGGCCACCCGCTGGCACTAACGAAGCAGGACCTGATCGCGGGTGAAGTCGACGTGGCCATTGTCGGCGCACCCCTGAACATGGGCTCCGGGTGGCGGGACTCCGGCGAGCGCGCTACCGTCGACCTGCGCCTGCTCGGCTGGCCGATGGGTGGCTTCGACCAATACGTGCAAATCAATTCATCCGAGGTGCTGAACATCGTCGATTACGGCGACGTCGCGGTCGACAACACGAGCACGGAGCGCTCGATGCAGCACGTGCGCGATATCGTCCGGGAAATAGCCGAAACCGGCGCCGTGCCGATGATTGTCGGCGGCGACCATTCGCTCGAATACCCGAACGTCGCGGCGCTGGCCGACGTTTACGGCAAAGAAAACGTCTCCGTCATCCACTTCGATTCACATTACGACGCCTGGTGGGGCAGCAGCCACCTGATCAGTCATGGCTACCCGGTCTACCGCCTGATAAATGAAGGCCATGTACGCGCCGCCGACTACATCCAGGTCGGTCTGCGCTCCCGTGGCCCGGACCAGACCGGCTTCAAGTGGATGCGTGAACAGGGCATGCGCTATCACAACATGGCCGAAGTCGAGCATCGCGGCTGGGCGGCAGTACTCGACCGGGTTGTAAGCGAGGCCAGTGAAGATGGACGCAAACTGCACATCTCGTTCGACATCGACGTACTGGACCCGGCGTTCACACCGGCAACCGGAACGCCGGTGCCCGGTGGCATCACGATGCGCGAAGCGATCACGATCGTTCGGCGCCTGTGTGCCGAAGCCAATGTCGTCGGCTTCGACCTCGTCGAATTGCACCCGGCACTGGACCCGACTTACAAGACCACGCTGAACAGCGCCTATATCGTGCAGGCCTGCCTCACCGGGCTCGCATTGAACCGGGAAGGCAAGACCGCCAAGCACTACCTGAGCCCGCTGTCGTCGGAACACGCGATCGACGACTACTACGGCGACCAGCAGTTCTACCTCGACGCAACCAGGATCGAGGAAGAAGAAGCAGAAGCATCGGGCGACGATTCCGGACTTGAGGCCGAGGAAGAGTCGGAACCGGTGACGCTGCCGGAGGAATGATCGGTAATTACCGCTACGCCCTGCAGCGGTAAGGGATTTCTTTCGGCGCCCGCGGCTCGATGCCCTGGGACCTCAGCATGGCCATCAGGTTCGGATAGGCGCGTGCATCGAAGTACGCGTATGTCAGGTAGTCGGCCAGCGTTGCAAGATCGCCACTGTCGTCGAGATCCATCATGATCTGTCGTGCTTCTTCGTCCCGGCCCATGATCATGCTACTGATCCACATGATCGATCTGTCGTCGCCGTGATTTGCCTTGAGGTCCTCATAAATGCGGGTCGCATTTGCGACCTTGTTCTCGGCACAGGTCTGGCGCAATGCGACCAGACCACGACTTTCGTCCGGGAGGTCACTGGAGGCAAGCAACGGCAGCAGCGCACTCGCGCCATCGATGTCGCCGGCCCATAACAGCGCCCGATGCGCCTGGTATTGCACGAAGGCCGAATCGCCGGTCCGGCGCAGGACCTCCTGCGCAAACTCACGAATCACCGCATCGTCGTCGCTCGTCAATATGAACGTCAACGAGTTGACATTGACGATGGTGTCGTGACCATCGCGCTCCTGAAATTCCAGGATAGCTGCCAGCAGTTCCTCGTCCCTGCTCATTTCAGCCAGCAGGGTTATCTGCCTGCTTTGCGCATCCTGGTCGTTGGGCCGCTCCGCAAGGTACTCGGTATTCAAACGCAATGCCTGCGGATACTTGAGTTCGGTTGCCACCTGGAACGCCCGGTAGCGTATGCGGTCAACGCTATCATCCTCGTATTCAATCGCCTTCTCGATGGCATCGTCGAGGCGCGTTTTCATCTCGGCTCGCGACATATCGACGAGGCCCGAAACAATATTGTTTGACTGCAACTGTACCTGCCAGAAATTCGCCAGCTCCCAGTACGCCAGTGCGAACCGGGGATCCAGCTCAATCGCGCGCTCGAAACCTTGCTTCGCTTCCAGGAAGCTGTAGGCATCGCCGGTCGACACGGTACTGGCGCCGGCGGCAAGGCCCTGCAGGTACGCGTTAAAGGCCGGCACCGAGTCGGTCCCGGTCGATAACATCCGCGCGAGCGCTTCCGGGTCCATCGCCGTTTCGAGCGCCGTCGCGATTTCAATGGCAATTTCTTCCTGGATCGTGATGACGTCGTCCGGATCCCGATCATAGGTTTGCGACCAGAGATGGAAGCCGTCGCTGGCCCGAATGAGCTGGGCCGTGACCCTGAGCTGGTCCCGGCCGCTCCGGACCGACCCTTCGAGAACATGGGCGACACCGAGCGCCTCCGCTATCGTCTGGATGTCGTCGGCGGATCCCTTGTACTTGAACGAAGACGTGCGCGCCGCGACCAACAGGTCCGGCGTGCGCGCCAGCGCGTTCAGGATTTCTTCGGTCAGGCCGTCCGAGAACCATTCCTGCTCCTGGTCCGACGACATGTTGATGAACGGCAGCACGGCAATCGACCGGGCGGCAACGTCGTCTTCGACAACCGGTTCGGGCGCCGCAGCCCCGACGACCGATTCCTCGGGCGTTGGCTCGACGTACCGAACACCCGCCTGCCGCTCCCAGATAAAGTAAGCCAGCGCGACCACGAGTGCGCCGACAACGAAATAGTCGAGCTTGCGGCCCGTGTGCCGGGTTATCGACTCGGTCCGGTCGACGTCCTTTTCCCGTTTCACGCCTTCCGGCGTCAGTTCGAACGCCCAGGCAAAGAACAGCGCAATTGGCAGGCCAAGCAACAGGACCACGACAAAGGACTTGAGCACCCAATCGGGCGCACCGAAATTCTCGAACGCGAATTCGGCCACCTGTGCCAGGATCCACCCGACGACCGCATAGGCGATGCCGACGCGTATGACGTTACGCCGTCCGAGTTCAGAGAAAAAAGACATGATTGACTGGTGGGCCCCTTTTTTTGGCTTTCAGTATACCGGGAATCACGGCCAGAAAAGGACGATTAGTGTACCGAGCCCGATCGTTGCCGCAAAAACCGGGCCGACAACGGCGAACAATTTCCTGCCGCCGAGCACGCCGGCGATGCCCGCCTTGAACGCCAGGTTGGACAACATGCCGATGAATATTGCGCGCCAGGCGATGTCGTCGACCACGCGCTGCTGGTTGACGAGTTCTGCGACGGACAGGGTCAGCGCATCGACATCGGTCAATCCCGAGATGACCGCCGCGCCATAGATCGCTTCGCTCCCGTAGCGATCGTCGACCAGTGCGATCAGCAACAGCACCAGCGCGTACAGCCCGCCGAACACCATGGCGGGCTTCAGTTGCGACGGGTTCGTGTGCGTCGGCAACTCGGCATCGGCCTGCCGCATGCGGAAGAAAAGGACCGCGCTGATGCCGACGAGAAACAGGCTGATGACGATCATCGGTGGCACCAGCACGTCCAGAAGGCCGCGCGATACGACCGCGACCTCGATGCCGATGCGCAGCAACACGATCGTCGAAGCGACGACGATGGCGAGCGCCGCCGCGCCGCGCGCCTGCGGATGAGCGGCGCTCTGGCGTGCATAACTGACTGTCGTCGCGGTGCTGGAAATAAGTCCGCCGAGCAGGCCGCCGAGTATGGTTCCGCCACGGGCACCGAGCATCCGGTACGCGAGATAACCGCTCATGCCGATCGCCACGATCAGCACGACCATGAGCCAGATCTTGTAAGGGTTGAGGACGTCGAACGGGCCGTACGTCCGGTTTGGCAGCAGTGGCAGGATCACCAGCGCTATCAGCGTGAACTGGAAAATCGCGCGCACGTCGTCGGGGCTGAGTTTGCCGATCGCCGAGTGCAGGCGATTCTTCAAATGGAGCAGGACCGCCGTCGCTCCACCCAGCACGACTGCCGGCAGCGTATAGCCTGCGATCAGCAACGCGCCAACGCCAAACATCACCAGTGCCGCAATTTCGGTGGTCTGTCCCGGTTCCGCTTTCTCGTTGCCACGCTCCTGCATCAAGTTGCCGGTCACCAGCGATGCAGCGACTGCGACAAGGCTGCTGGCGAGGATCCATCCTCCAAAGTGTTCGGCCAGCAGCGCGCTGATCGCGCCCAGCAACGTAATTAGTGTAAAGGTTCGTATCCCGGCCAGCGGGTGCTTGTCCCACTCGCGCTGCAACCCGACCAGCAAGCCGAGCAGCAATGCGATGCCGAGCGATTGAAAGATCTCGAATTCCAAGGGGCGTTCCTGCCAGAAGCGGTTTCGCCTGCCTGCAACAATAGCAGGAAGCGGGTTGTTACATCATGTAACGATGCAGCCGGAAGCATATTGCTGCGGCGCTCCCGATGCTACTGTATGCGCCCTTTGGAACCCGGAAAGACGATCTTGAGACAGCTGCTGATAGTCCTGGCGTTGCAGGCTTCCCTGGCGCAGGCCGCCGAGCTTGCCGTTCGGGTCGAGGGCGCGGCCGCCGGCGATGCCCTGGTCATCCAGGTTTACGATTCGGCAACCGCGTTCGGCGACTTTCGCAACCCGTTGACTGAAACGCGTGTCGTTGCATCGCCTGGCGCCACCTACGCCATCAATGACGTGCCTCCGGGCGATATCGCCGTGCTCGTCTATGTGGACGAAAACAGCAATGGCTTCATTGACAAGAACTTCATCGGCATCCCGAAGGAACCTCTTGGTATCTCGAATGGCTACCGGCCCAAAGGGCCGCCGGTTTTCGACCGGGCCAAGCTCGCTGTCGCTGCGGGCGACCCCACGACAATCGACATCAGCATTTACAAGGTGCTCGGCGAACGCGGTCGCCTCGGCGTCGGCGCCGGTGTAGTTGGCCAGGGCAGCCCCTATACGGGTTCGGATACGACGGTATTGCAGCCGATCCCGGCGATAACCTACAACGGAGAACGCTTGCAGTGGCTTGGCCCCAACCTGCAGTACGGGCTGGTCGGGTCAGGCGCGTGGCGCCTCGCCGCCTCGGCGTCCTACCGGATCGGCGCCTACGAAGAAGACGACAGCCCGGCACTCGCCGGACTCGGCGATCGTGACGGCACGTTGATGGCCGGATTGGGATTGCGATATGAGGCGCCCCGGGGACTCAACCTGCTACTGCGCTACGAATATGATGTCCTCGACAAAATCGGTGGCGGCGCAGCGACTGCCAGGATTTCGAAGAGCTTCCAGGCCGGCTGGCTGCGAATCGCTCCGGATTTGCGTGTCAACTGGCTGAGCGAGGGACTTGCGAATTACGATTTTGGCGTTCCGGCGAGCGCCGCCACGAGCACACGCCCGGCATACGACACTGGCAGCGCCGTCAGCTACGAACTGGGCTTCGGCAGTTTCATCGAGCTCTCGGAAAGCTGGCGCATCATCATGAGCGTCGCGATGGAATTCCTGCCGGATAACATCGCCGACAGCCCGATCGTCGATGACGACCGGCTGCTCAAGGGCTTTGCCGCCATCACCTACGTCTTCTGAGTGTGTGCCTGGTTGCGGCGGCGCAAGCGCACCGACGCGAGCGCCATCGCGACTGTCGTCAACAGGCAGTAGAGTGCGAAGAAGACCATTTGCGCCGGCAGGTCGATGCCGCGATCAATCAGCGTGCCGGTGAGTCCGGGACCAGCCGCCGTCGCCAGGACTGCAGCCGAGACAGTAACGGACCGGACTGCGCCGAGATGTGCCAGCCCGTAAATTTCCGGCCACAACGAACCGAACAGGGTGCTTGAAATGCCGTAACTGATACCGAGCAATACCATGACGACAAACAGGGAATACGCCGGGCCGCTGAGCGCGAGTGCGAAACAGGAAGCGGCCAGCGGCATCAGGAATGCCGGCAGCACACGAACTGCGCCGAAGTGATCGACCGCGGCACCCGTCAGCAACGCGCAGCCGACCGTCGTGAGCGCCATGACCAGCAATGATGTCGCAAACAGCTGCGGCGGCCAGCCGTTAAGGGCCGTCAGGTAATTCTGGTGATAGAAGATAGTGGTCCCGATGAACGCGGGTGCGAGTACACCGGTGAGCAGCACCCAGAACACCGGGTCCTGCAGGACCTCCCGGCGCGTCCAGCTCCTCACGTCCTGCAGTGCGCTGGTCTCGTGGGACGGCTGACCATGTGGCACACGCGGTTTGCTGTAGCACCACCAGGCAAACGGCAGGCCGACGACCAGCAACGCACCGCCGGCGACAGCCCAGCCCATGCGGTAATCGAAAGCGATCGCCAGTGTCGCGAACGCGAGTGGCATCGTCGCCTCACTGCCCTGCAGCCCCAGCACGACGAGCGAGACCGCCCGCCCCCGTGCCGCGACGAACCAGCGGCCGGTCGTCGTCAATGCCAGGTGCGTCATCATGCCCTGGCCAAAGAGTCGTAGCAGGAAGATCGCGATTACGAGCAACGGCAACGCGGTCGCATACCCCGCCAGCAGCGCGGCACCCGCCAGCACCGGGACGACCAGCAACAGCATCCGGTGAGGCTGCACGAAGTCGACAAGCCTGCCAACGAACGGCAGGCAAGCGGCGCTCGCGAGTGTCGCAAACATGTACAAGCGCCCGAACTCACCATGACTCAGCGAGAACTCGGCCTGCCACTCGGATACCGATGCCGAGATGAAATAGGTCTGCCCGAGACTGGAGAAATAGGTGAGCGTGAAGCCGCCGGCGATCCAGCGAAAGTTGCCCTTGATGAACTCTAACAAGTGATTGTCTTCGATCTGGCAGAGAACCCGATGGCGCCAATTGGAACACGATCAGGCGTGCATCTGCGACCTCCCTGCAATCTTGCTAGACTCGCGAAGGGCCGTTCGGCCTTTATTTTTGCGTGGTATCAACCAGACAGGAGCGACGACGATGACGATCCGCCTAATTCTGCTGTTTTGTCTTTTGGGCATCACTGCCCCGGGCGGTGCGTATGCAGCAACGGACACGAGCGACACCACACCGGCTACCGCGGAGGACATCCAGCGCCTCCGGAACACGCTGGAAGATCCCGGACAGCGCGAGATCCTGATCCGCAACCTGGAACTGATGATGCAGGCAGAAAAACAGGCCGGGGAGCCTGCAAGACCTGTCGAGTCCGTCTTCGGGATTGCCAGGACGGTCGCTGTCGAAACCTGGGAGGCCATCGTCTCGGTCGATCCGCGCCATGTCCTTATGGCCACGCTGTGGACCATAGCAATACTGGTCGCCGCCCTGCTGCTGCGCTGGGCATCGCTCCTGGTCATGGGTCGCTTCTACGCGCGACTGGTCGGCGACCACGATGAAGCCGACGGCGAACCTGGAGACCAACACGTCGGCAGCGCAGAGCTGCCCGGTACCGTGTCGCGGCTGGTCAACCTGATCATCGGCGTGCTTGCCGCGGCGCTGATAGCGGAGAGCTGGGGCGCCGGCATCGGCGAATTCCTGCAGACGAATCTCGGTTCGCGCATCGCAGAGACGGCGCTGGCGGTTGGCCTGATCATGGTCGCAACGGTCGCTCTCTGGCATGCGTCCCAGTTCATCGTGCGCCGCGTGCTCAGCCTCGGCACGCGCAATATGGACCGCGGCCGGACGGCGCGACGGCTGGAAACACTCGAACCGCTGCTCACAAAGATCCTGCAGGTGACGATCAGCGTGTTCTCGGGACTGCTCGTGCTGTCGGAGCTCGGCGTCAACATCGGGCCGCTCCTGGCCGGCGCCGGCATCCTGGGCCTTGCCGTCGGTTTCGGCGCACAGACGCTCGTCAAGGACCTCATTACCGGCGTGACGATCCTGCTCGAGGACAGCGCAACCAATGGCGACGTCATCGAGGCTGCCGGGCATGCCGGCGTCGTCGAGGAAATGCGCATCCGTGTGATCCAGCTACGCGACCTGTCCGGCAATGTGCATCTCATTCCGTACAGCGAGGTCACGTCAATAATCAACATGACCAAGGAGTTCAGCTACTACCTGTTCGATGTCGGCGTCGCGTATCGGGAGGACACCGACAACGTCTGTCGCATACTGGCTGACATCGGCAAAGAACTTTGCAGTGATGAGGCTTTCAGCGAAGACATTCTCGAACCGCTGGAAATTCTCGGCGTCGACCAGTTCGCGGACAGCGCGGTGATCATCAAGGCGCGTATCAAGACGAAACCGATCCGGCAGTGGGCCGTCGGCCGGGAATTCAACCGCCGCATGAAACAACGCTTCGACAAGGAAGGCATCGAGATTCCGTTCCCGCACACGACGCTGTACTTCGGCGAACCCAAGGAGGGAGACGCGCCACCGGCGCTCGTCAAGCTCAGGAACGCCGCGACTGCCGGCTGATCTCAGGCTGCAATCACGCGATTGCGGCCCAGGTGCTTGGCGCGGTACAGGCGCTTGTCGGCTTCGTCCAGGACGACGCCGGCGCGTTCGGCGTCGGCCGTCTCCGCCAGCCCGAAGCTGATCGTCACGATCAGGCCCGGCACGATATCCGACCAATCGGCATCCTGCACGGCCTGGCGTAGCTGACCGCAGACCTGCAAGGCGAGCTCCGCCTGCGTATCCGGAAAGTACAGCAGGAATTCCTCGCCACCGTAACGCGCCACGAAATCAGTCGTGCGACAACCGTCGCTGAGCAGCCGGGCGACACGCTCCAGCACCAGGTCGCCGACGGCGTGCGAGTGATCATCATTGATGCGCTTGAAGTGGTCGACATCGGCCAGCGCCAGTGCGCCAAAGCGGTCACTGCGCCGGGCAAGTTCGATCTGTTGCTTGAGATAGGTGTCGGCATGGCGCCGGTTGGGCAGACCGGTCAGCTTGTCGTGCGTTGCCTGGCGCTCGAACTCCTCTGCCTGCACCCGGATCTCTTCGGTGCGTTCCTCGACCAGCCGTTCGAGACGCAGGCGCATGCGTGCGTATTGCATGATCACGAGCATGCCGGCGACGAGCACCAGCAACAACAGCACGAAGTACGACAGCGTGCGGCTGCTGTAGGCGATGCCCAGCACAATACCTGCCGCCGCAGCCACGCACTCGACGGTCGTCGTGAAGCGGTTGAAAACGAGGCGCGGGTTGCCGCGTCGCAGGTACAGTATGATCATCATGCCCGCGTCGTTGATGACCTGCATGGCAACGACGAGTGCCAGCAACAATGCCGCAGCGCTTGCGTCCAGTTCGCTGACCGGGATCGTGCCGCCCAGGTGCTGATACAGCAGGCCCGCTCCCAGGACGACAAATATCATCAGGCCGGCGTTATGCATGGATGCCATCACGACCGTCGGCAACGGCACGCCGAGTCGCAATCGATGCCAGGGATATAGCAGCGAGGCGAGCCCGTTTACCCAGGCCGCATCGATCGGCCCGAGGACCAGGATACTCGCGACTTGTGCGACACGATCGAACGAGACGTGGCCGAACTCGGGGTGTGGAAACCCGGCGAAGATGGTCAGCAAACCGAACAGCAGGAAAAAGGTCGCTATGCCCCAGCCGTGCTCACCCGCCATGAAGCCAGCATTCCCGGTCACCATTAGCAGGGTAGCGATGGCAGCACCCAGTAACAGGGCGGCATACACGATATCGGGCCGCCACCCCCAGGTCGCGTCCGTTATGTTTGTCTGTCCGGATTTGTTCATTTCAGTTCTCGAGTATGCCGAACGCTCATTGCACGTGCGACTTAGACGGCCTGGTAAAAAATTCATCCGACATCGCGTAGGTCCAGTATGCCGAACGCCGGCCATTCGAAACGTGACGTCGGTAGCGTTGTGGCCGGAAACGCGCCCGGTTTCCTGAGGTATAGTGCTAGCTCGTTTGTCATTCAGGACAGGTCCGAGATATGAGCGAGACAACCCTTCCGCTGGCTGCGCACCAGGCACTCGCCCGCTGGGCCGGGCAAGAGCCGGACCAGGATTTCCTGATGCAGCCGATCGGGGGCGAACTGCGTTCGTGGACCTTCGGCGAGGCCGATGACCAGGCGCGGCGTATGGCGGCGGCGCTGGCCACGCTCGGGTTGAGCAAGGGGGACAAGATTGCGATCCTCGCCAAGAACAGCGCCGAATGGATCCTGGCCGACCTCGCCATCGCGATGGCCGGCATGGTATCGGTGCCGATCTACCCGACGGCGAGCGCCGACACCGTTGCTTATGTCGTCGAACACAGCGAGGCCAAAGCGGTATTCGTCGGCAAGCTCGACGACCCCGATCTCGGTGAAGCGATACCGTCCACGATAGCGACGATCGCGTTTCCGTACCCGACCGCGGAGTGCCGCTACTCGTGGCAGGACCTGGTCGAGAAGACCGAACCGCTGGTGGCGCTGCACGAGCCGACGCCCGACGAGGTCATGACGATAATTTATACCTCCGGCAGTACTGGCCGGCCCAAAGGCGCCGTTGTGACGTACCGCGCTTACAGTTACAGCTGCAAATCCGCGCTGGCGGCCGCCGACCTCGGCAGCGACGATCGCATTCTTTCGTACTTGCCACTCGCACACGTCGTCGAACGGATGGTGCTCGTCGGCCCGTCGATCTATGCGGGCGGCAAGCTCTTTTTCGTCGAATCGCTGAAAACCTTCACCGACGACCTGAAAATGGCCAGGCCGACCGTGTTTGGTTCGGTACCCAGGCTGTGGGTCAAGTTCCAGGGGGGCGTACAGGCCAGGATCCCGCCCCGCAAACTGCGACTGCTGCTGCTGCTCCCGCTGGTTGGACGCTCCGTTGCCCGCAAGATACGCGAGGGTCTCGGTTTCGATCACTGCCGCATGTATGCCTCGGGCAGTGCACCGATCTCGACACACACGCTGCACTGGTATCGCAAGATTGGCGTCGACATTTGCGAAGGCTGGGGCATGACCGAGACCAGCGGACTGGCCTGTGCGAACCTGCCATTCGAGGCCAGGCGCATCGGCACGATCGGCGTGCCCCTCGCGGGTACCGAGTTGCAGACTTCCGAGAACGGCGAGCTGATGATTCGGTCCCCGGGGCTGTTCACCGAGTATTACCGGCAACCGGAACTGACCGCCGAGGCATTTACCGACGATGGATTTTTTCGCACTGGCGACAAGGCCGAATGGGACGAGCAGTGTGGCGGCTACCGGATAACCGGGCGCGTCAAGGAAATATTCAAGTCGGCGAAAGGCAAGTACGTCGTACCGGTGCCGATCGAGGCGCGACTGTCTGCGAGTCCGCTGCTCGAGCAGATCTGTGTGATCGGCGCCGGCCTCCCGGCGCCGATAGCTGTCGTCGTGCTGTCGGAAGCAGCGCGGCAATTGCCGAGGTCTGCGATTGACCAGCAACTCGCGGCGACGCTGGCTGAAACCAACCGGCAACTCGAGTCCCACGAGCGCCTGTCGAACATGCTCATCGCCAGCGACGAGTGGACGACCGAAAACGGCATGCTGACGCCGACATTGAAAGTGAAGCGGGACAAGATCGAGGCACGCTACCAGGACGTCGTCAGCCAGAAATTCGACACCAGGGTCGCCTGGGAAGACGACCTGTCATGAGCGAGCGCTTCGTGCATTACGATCTGCGGGACAACGTAGCGACGATTCGTATCGACGACGGCAAGCGCAACGCGCTTTCCCCGGAAGTGCTTCGGGAAATATACGACGCTCTCGATCGCGCAGAAGCCGACCGGGCAACGGTAATCCTGACGGGGCGCGAGTCGGTGTTTTCGGCCGGCTTCGATCTCAAGGTGATGCAGCGCGGCGGCATCAATGCGCTGCGCATGTTGGGCTCGGGTTATGCACTGACCGCCAGGGTCATGGCATATCCCTACCCGGTCATTGCGGCCTGCAATGGTCACGTCATGGCGATGGGTGTCTTCCTGATGCTGTCAGCGGATTACGTGATCGGCAGCCGCGGCGATTTTCGGGTTGCCGCCAACGAAGTCGCCATCGGGTTGACCATGCCCCGGGTTGCGGCCGCGATGTTGCGCCACAGGCTTACGCCAGCAGCGTTCCAGCGCGCGGTGACGTTGTCGGAGTTCTTCGCGGTCGACGCCGCGGCCAATGCCGGGTTTTTCGACGAGCTCGTCGATCCCGACGGATTGCAGGAACGCGCCGCCGAACATGCAGCCGCATACCAGGCGCTGGATCTGCGCGCGCACGCTGCTTCCAAACGCAGAATTCGCAGGCCACTTATCAGGCAGATACGCCGTAGCCTGCCGCTCGACCTGCTCGATGCCGTCCTGATGGGGTTGCGGGGCGCCCGACCAAATCAGTCGTCACGATCCAGGCAATAGATTTTCCTGAGCGTCCTCGTCTGGAACAGTAACGCCGAACAAACGGTGACCGCCGCAACGATGCCCAGGATGACGGCCATGCGCACAAATGGTTCGCCCATCGCGACACGCATCTGTACGAGATCGAAAAGGGTGCGCAACCACTCTATCGCGCCTAGAATGAGCGCGACCTGTAGCAAGCGCGCTACCCAAGCGCGGCGCACGAACAACAAAGCGATCAGCAGCGTTGTTATGGAAACGCCAGGCGAATTGCCATAGCGCATGAAATGCGCGCCGAGCACCGCAAGACTCAGCACGATGGGGATATACAACAGTACTTTTTTCATGACACCATCATCGCAAAAGGAGATCCTCATTTGAACAGCGTGCAGGACAACGAACGCAGGCGCGGTCTTCGCGCGCGCCTGGCCAGTACCGCGGCGGCACTGCTGACCGCGGTAAGCGTGGGTGGCTGCGTCGGGCTCCCCGATGGCGCCAGCGCCGTCGACGGCTTCCAACTCGATCGGTATCTCGGCACCTGGTACGAGATC
>Ga0210081_1000005_pt1 | contig 54679 bp, 46 predicted proteins | sample White_ThreeSqA_D_FD_185589 | JGI IMG/M metagenome (GOLD analysis project Ga0210081, IMG submission 185589) | Wetland microbial communities from the San Francisco Bay, California, USA, that impact long-term carbon sequestration -... | ecosystem: Environmental > Aquatic > Marine > Wetlands ...
CCCGCCGATGATCGTGATGAGGATCAGCACGATATCGGTGGCGGCCAGTAATGCCGTACGGCTCAACATCGAGTCGCCGCGGACCATCCCGTAGACAAATATCGCATCCGTCATCCAGAACAGGGCCAGCACGATCAGCAGCAGCCGGTTGCGACTTCTCGCGCGCAACAACGACGGTGAAATCGTCAGCACCAGCGCCGGTATGAAGCTGAGCTCGCCGACAGCCAGCACCCAGGCGGGAACCTCCTGGCCAAGTGAAAAAAGGACCCTGCCTGCCAGCCACGACAGCACCAGTGCGACGAGTGGAGGACCCGCGAAGCCGCGGCTCCCGGTCCAGCTCGGCACCGCGGTCAACAGGAAACCGGCGATAGCCGCGCCGATGAACCCGAAGATCATTTCGTGCCCGTGCCAGTATTGCGGCGCCAGCGTCGGCAGCGGCCAGCCGCCGCTGCGATAGATCCACAGCCAGGCGAGAAGCGACAGCATTGCGGACAAACCGGCGAGCAGGAAGAACGGGCGAAAGCCGTAAGCGAACGGCACCCAGCCAGCCGATTTTGTTCTATCGGTGATGTTCATGGGAAAAAGTAATGTATGGCGCCGAGCGGATCGTGCGTCCGCGCGATCCCGTACATGGCTGCGTACGCGAGCAACGCGACGACGAAGGTGATCAGACGAATGCGCGGGGTACGGCCGCGCTTCAGGGCGAAGCTGCCGAGCACGATATAGAAGACCAGCAAGCCAAGCTTGGCCCAAAGCCAACCGTTGGCGAACACGGCAGACGGCAGGACGGCTACCAGCATCAGCGCCGCCGACAACAGCACAATATCGATGCCGTAGCTCAGGAAGCGTACCGGCGTCGCCATGCCCCAGGCGGATCCGCCCTGCACCGCGAGGCCCCGCAGCAGGAAGAGGCCGCCGCTCGCGAGAACGGCGGCCACGTGTACCAGCTTTATCTGGGGATAAAACTCGATCATGCAGACGTTTCGGCTCCGACCGGCAGCTTGCCGCTGGCCCTCTTCGGCTTCAACCAGAGCCGTAAAACGAACCAGGACAATGCAAGACCTCCAATGCTGAAGATGACATCACCCGGCATCCGCATCCAGATGATCAGGTCGACGATTGGCCGCTGCATGAACTCGGCCGAGCGCGCGTACCAGTAACCGTTCTCGATGGCGGCAACGAGCTGCATTGTACCGAGTGGCAGCAACGTCATCAGCGACATGCCGACGAGTCCTGCATTCAGCGACCAGAACGAAACCTGCAACGTGCGCTCATGCCACTCCGCATCGGGCTTGATTCCGCGCAGGCAGAACAGCATCAGGCCGATGCCGAGCATTCCGTAGACACCGAACAATGCCGTGTGGCCGTGCAGCGGCGTCAGGTTCAGGCCCTGCATGTAGTACAGCGGCAACGGCGGATTGATCAGGAAGCCGAACAGGCCCGCACCGACCAGGTTCCAGAAGGCGACCGCGGTGAAGAACACGATCGGCCAGCGATAGCGTTGCATCCACGGCGTCGCATGACCGAGCTTGAACGTGTGGTATGCCTCGAAGCCGATGAATGCCAGCGGCACGACCTCCAGGGCCGAGAACGATGCGCCCAGCGCGATGACCGCTGTCGGCGTGCCCGTGAAGTACAGGTGATGCATCGTACCGAGCACCCCGCCGGCCAGGAACACGATCGTCGCGAACAGCACGGCAGCCGTTGCCAGGCTGACCCGCAGCAGTCCGAGCCGGGTGAACAGGAACGCAATCACGGCCGTGGCAAAGACTTCGAAAAAGCCCTCGACCCACAGGTGCACAACCCACCAGCGCCAGTACTCCACCATCGAGATATGCGTGTGTTCGCCCCACATCAGGCCGGCGCCGTAAAAGAGGCCGATGGCGACCGTGGACAGGAACAACAGCATGACGATCGGACGCGATTCACCGCCCTTGCGTAACGCCGGCCACAAGGCACGACCGACCAGCGTCAGCCAGACGCCGAGCCCGATGAAGAGGAACCATTGCCAGAACCGGCCGAGATCGACGTACTCCCAACCCTGGTGTCCGAACCAGAAGTTGTACTCGAGGCCCATCTTCTGCATGACGGCAAACCACTGGCCGGCAAAAGCGCCGACAACGATGACCAGCAGGCAGACCCACAGGAAGTTCACGCCAAACCGCTGGAACTTCGGTTCGTGCCCGGAAATGGCGGGAGCGATATACAGGCCCGTACCGAGCCACGCAGTCGCGATCCACAATACCGCGAGCTGTGTGTGCCAGGTGCGGGTCAGCGAGTACGGCAGCACGTCACTGATCGGCATACCGTAGAACTGCTGGCCCTCGACCTGGTAATGCGCCGTGATCGCGCCGAGCAGAATCTGCACGAGGAACAATGCGATCACGATCCAGAAGTACTTGGCCGTGGCCCGCATCGACGGCGTGACCGTTATCGACGCCAGCGGATCCTTGTCCGGCAATACGGTCGGCTTGTCGTCGCGGTGGCCGTTGACGGCGTAGTACCAGCCCAGCAGGCCGATACCGGCAAGCAGGAACAGCACGCTGAATACGGTCCACAGGTAGGTGGCCGTGGGTGCCTCGTTGCCGACCAGCGGTTCGGCCGGCCAGTTGTTGGTATACGAGATGACCTTGTCCGGACGCTGGGTGACTGCGGCCCATGCCGTCCACCAGTAGAACGCGACCAGCGACTCCCTTCGCCCGGCGTCGGGGACGGTGCCATTCTTCATCGCGTAGGCTTCGCGCAATTCCGCATATGCAGGATCAGCGCCGAACAGGCCTGCGTAGTGATCGGTCACCAGCGCCATCGCGGCCGCGCGGTCAGGATCGATCGTGATCGTACCGGCGTCGGCATTCCAGGTGTTCCTGCGAATCTCCGACTGTAATCGTCGCTCGAGTTGGGCCTGCTGGCCCGGACCAAGCGCTTCGTAGCCGTCAACCCGGAAATCGCGACGGGCCCAGATGTCCATCGTGGCGACCGCTTCGCGATGCAGCCAGTCGGCCGTCCAGTCCGGCGCCACATAACCACCGTGGCCCCAGATAGATCCGAGTTGATGACCGCCTATGGACTGCCATACCTGGCGGCCCCTTTCGATGTCCGCACGCGTGAAAACAACGGCGCCGTTTTCGGTAACGACGCGCTCGGGCATCGGTGGAGCCTGGCGGTAAATCTCGCCGCCCATGAACAGCAGAATTGAAAATGATACGACGAGCAGCCCGCCGAGGCCTGCCCATAATTTCTTGATATTGGTCACATCGCACCTCCAGCGAATGATGCGGAGATGCTGCCGGACGGAGGCGCGGTCCGCCCTGATCCAGATCAAGTCAAATATCAGTCTCTAAGGACGTTGCACGCGATGTCGTGCAGGTGCTCGGCGTCGACAAGTTCGATGTCACGTCGCTCCACGCGAATCAGGCCCTGCTCCTGGAATCGCTTGAGAATTCGGCTCACGGTTTCGGCGGCAAGTCGCAAATAATTTGCAATGTCGGTGCGCGCCATCGTCAGGCGAAAACGGGTCGGCGATAAGCCGCGGTCCGCGTAGCGGCGTGAAATCACCAGCAGGAACGCCGCCATCCTTTCCTCTGCAGTGAAGTCGCCGGCAAGCAGGCTCGCCTTGCCAATGTCCTGGCTGAGCAGCCGGAACAACTGCTCCTGCAGCATCGGCATGCGCGCCGCGAGCACGGCCATTTTCGGAAAAGAAAACCGGCAAAGCAGCACCGTCTCCAGGGCTACGGCATTGCACGGATAACGCGACGACGAAATTGCATTGAGGCCGATCAACTCGCCTGGCAGGAAGAAGCCGAGCACCTGTTCCCTGCCCTCGAGATCGGTGACGTAGGTCTTTACCGTGCCGGCGCGAATCGCCGCGATCGCATTGAAGCTGTCGCCTTCGCGGAAGATGTGTTGCCCTTCGTGATACGGCCCGACGTGCTCGACCAGGACATGGAGGTCGGTGAGTCGGGACTTGTCGTAACCATGCTCGAGGCAGGCGCTGGAAAAAGCACAGGTACTGCAGAAATTCAGCTCGTCGCCGTCATCGGCGGCGATGCTGTTAAGTACGGATTCCCCGCTGATGTCCTTCAACATCAGGCGCGCCGCCCTCGGCGTGTGCGGAGTGGTTCGAATCCGGATCGAAACATTGCGCGAGTATACGCCAGAGGTAACGGCCGCGCGACGATGCACAGACGCGGCCAGCGTCCACACTGACCAGGCCGCAGTTCTCGAGATGGCGGAGTTTCTCGAGGCAACTGTCGTCGTCGCATAGCGTTTGTTTTGTCGTCGTTACGTCGATACCGGCGCCGCAAAGAAAAGCTCGCAACAACTCGGCTCGCCGATGCTCCAGGCGTGTCAGTGACCTGCCACGCGCCACCGGTAGTCGTTGCCTGTCCAGGGCGGACTGCCATTCGCGAACGTCTGCGAAATTGTGGCAGACGCCACCACCAGTGCAGCTGATCGATCCTGTGCCCAGGCCGACCTGGTCCGCGTCGCAAGGCGCGTCACCCGAATCTCCGAGCACGAATCGATCCTTGCAGGCATGCGCATACCCGAGGTCTGCCAGCAGGCTTGCGGCGCGTTCGAGCATCGACAGGCGGACAGCTGCGTCCAGCGCCTGTACAGGCGTGCCGCTTGTACGCAAGAGTGCGCCATCGACCAGATCGATACTGTCCGGATGCGCGTCACACGCCGAGTGCAAGGTTGCGCGGAGGCTCTCCCACGAGTGCGGCACCAGCCCGAATGTCACTCGACAGCTGACCTCGGCACCAGCAGTGACATGGAAATGCCGGGCGATACTGTCGAGCACTCTCTCCGACAGCTGCGCACCCAGCCGGCCCGGAGTGCCCGTCCACCGCACCCGAACAACGTCCCTGTCGCGGTCGACAAGCGGTGCTACCAGCTCGATTTCGCGCAGCAGTTGTTCGGTGTAATGCTCGTTGTTCCCGGGATCCTCCGGGACATGCAGGGAAATGGATATGGGTCGTGGAATGAGCTCGGCGTTACCGCGTTCGATGTGATATCGATAGTCCCTGTCTCCGAAAGAATCGAAAAGCTCGGGTACTTCCGGATAGGTCAGGCACTGCGGCACGAGCGACGCGTAACGCTCTGCCATGCTCAAGTCCGAATCGCATCCTCCAGGCATGGGCGAAACCATACGACCGCCCGCGCCACGCCGCATTGATCTGCGTCAACCCGGACTGCCCCGCTACCCGGACTCCATGACACGCGCCGCAAGACCAGCCAGTTTCGGGGCAAGTGCCCCGTATTCGAATGCCTTGGCGCTCGACGCGTTGCCGTCGATAGCCCGCTTCAGGACGCCCTGCAGGATCGCGGCCAGGCGGAAGAAGCTGAAGATGATGTAGAAGTCCCAATCCGGGATGTCATCGATGCCCCGGCGACGGCAGTATGCAGCAACGTATTCCCCTTCGGTCGGAATACCGAGCGATGCACGATCGGCATCGCCGAGCCCGGCTACGACGTCCCCTGAGCCGATGCGCAGCTGCATGCACTGGTACGCGAGGTCAGCATAGGGATGCCCGAGCGTCGACAATTCCCAGTCGAGCACCGCCATCGCACGCGGGCTGTCCGGCGCGAAAACGATATTGTCCAGTCGATAGTCACCGTGTATGAGGCTGACCTGGCCGTCGTCCTCCGGCATGTTCTCGGGGAGCCACTCGATCAGGCGATCCATCGCCTCGATCTTCCCGGTCTCCGAGGCGCGGTATTGACTGCTCCAGCGATCCACCTGTCGCTCGAAGTAGTTTCCAGGGCGACCAAAGTCTCCAAGGCCGACGGCGTCGATGTCGACATCGTGGAGCGTCGCCAGCACGCGATTCATTTCATCGTAGACGAGGCGACGTTCGTCCCGGTCGATATCCGGGAGCGCGGGATTCCAGAATATCCGCCCGTTCTCATAGCTCATGACGTAGAACATGGTGCCGATGACTTGCGTGTCCGTGCAGAGATGATAGGCGCGCGCCACGGGTACGTCCGTATCCGCGAGCGCACGGATGACCCGGTATTCGCGATCAACCGCATGGGCCGATTTCAACAGGTCTCCCGGTGGCTGCTTGCGCAGCACGTACTGGCCGGAGTCCGCCGTGAGCAGGAATGTCGGGTTCGATTGCCCGCCGGCAAATTTTGTGGCGTCCCGAAGTCCGCTGAAACCCGGTATATGCGCCTCGAGGTGGCTACCGAGTGATTTCAGGTCGATGCGATCAACAGCCGCCACGGCTCACCCTGCAAAGCGCCTGATCAGCTGCTTGCCCAGCGCCATCATGTGAACCTCGTCCGGTCCGTCCGCAAGTCGGCAATAACGAGCGTAGTTCAGTGCCTCCGCCATGAACCAGTCGCCGGTGAGGCCACCGGCGCCATGCATCTGGATGGCGCTATCTATGACGGCCTGCGCCATGACGGGTACCGTGATCTTGGTTGCGGCGATCAGGTCACGCGCCTCCTTGTTGCCCTCCCGGTCCATCTTGTCCGCCGTCATCAGGGTCAGCAACCTTGCCTGCTCGATAGCCGCAAACGATTTCGCGATGGCCTCTCGCACCGACTGGTGTTCGCCAATCCTGCGTCCGAAAGTGCTACGGGAATCAACCCGCCGGCAGGCGAGTTCCAGCGATCGCTGGGCGCAACCGATCAGCCTCATGCAGTGGTGAATGCGCCCGGGCCCCAGGCGGCCCTGAGCGATCTCGAAGCCGCGTCCTTCGCCGAGCAACATATTGGCGGCCGGCACGCGTACATTGTCGAACACGACCTCGGCGTGCCCAAGCGGCGGATCGTCGTAACCCAGCGTACGCAGGGGCCTGACGATGCTCACACCTGTCATGTCGCGCGGGACCAGGATCTGGGACTGCTGCACGTGCCGATCGGGATTCCCTGGATCCGACTTGCCCATGACGATCATGATCTTGCAATCCTCGTGCATGGCGCCGGTTATGAACCACTTCCTGCCGTTGACAATATAGTCGTCGCCGTCCCTGACGATTGAACATTCGATATTGGTGGCATCGGAAGACGCAACGGCCGGCTCGGTCATCGCGTAGGCGGAACGAATTTCACCGGCCAGCAACGGCGTCAGCCACTGCTGTTGTTGCTCCGGCGTTGCGTACTTCATCAATACTTCCATGTTGCCGGTGTCTGGCGCATTGCAGTTAAAGATTTCCGGCGCCCACAAAACACGCCCCATGGTCTCGGCGAGTGGCGCATACTCGACGTTGCTCAGTCCTTTGCCGCCGAATGCCTGGTGTTCCTCCGGAATGAACAGGTTCCACAAGCCCGCTGCCTGCGCTTTTTCCTTCAGCTCCGCCATGACCGGCGGTGTTGCCCAGCGATTGTCGGCGCTCGCGATTTGCTCGGCGTAGAGTTCCTCGACCGGATAAACATGTTCCTGCATGAAGGCGTCGAGTTCGTTTCTCAACTCGACCACGTTGCGACTGAATCCAAAGTCCATGTTGTGTACCTTCCCCTGTTTCAAGCTACCCTGACGGTCACCACTTACATATTCGCAATGCAATGGCCGCCATCGACCGGCAAGGCGACGCCGGTCATGAACCTGCCGGCATCGCTGGCGAGCAACATGAAAGGCGCGCTGATGTCTTCCATTTTTCCGGGCCGCTGCGCCGGCGTTTTCCTGAGGTATTCCTGGCCTGCCTCCGAATCGAAATAGTCGGCATTGATCTCGGTAACGAAGTAGCCCGGGCAGATCGCGTTCACGCGAATCTTCTTGCGGCTCCATTCAAGGGCGAGACTCTGCGTCAGGGAAATCAGCCCGGCCTTGGACGCCGAGTAGACGCTGGTGGAAATGGCGACGCGCAAACCGAGAATCGATGCCGTATTGACGATACTGCCGGGCACGCCTGCCTGGATCATGCGGGTGCCCGCCTCCTTTGCGACCAGCCATGCACCTTTCAGGTTCGTGTCCATGACGAAGTCGTAACTTGCCTCATCGATCTGGACCGCCATCTTGGCATCGGCCACGCCGGCATTGTTGGAGACAATGTCGATGACACCGAAGGCGTCCTGCGCCTTGTCGAATGCCGCTCTTACCGATGCAGCGTCCGTCACATCCATTGCCGTCGCAAGCGCCGTGCCGCCATTGCTCTCGATTTCGTCGACCAGCGCCTCCAGGCGATCCGTGCGCCGCGCCGCAACGACCACCCGCGCGCCGTGCCCGGCCAGCAGCTTTGCGAAATGAGCGCCGAAACCGCTCGAGGCGCCCGTCACCAGTGCATTGTGGCCGCTTACATCAAATACCGATTCGCCCATTTCGTTTGTCTCCCCGGAAGCCAGTGCCCGGATATTCTGCCGGGCGAGTATCGCAATACGGGCGGATCATACTATAATCTAATTATGCAAGTAACTACGACGGACCGATCATGAATATAGAGTCTCATCCGGACTTCCCGCCGCAATTGTCATCGGGCGACACGGTGCTGCAGGCACAGAAAGAGGTTTATGAGGAAGTATCCGTATCCAATATCGAAAACTACGTGGGTACGACACGCATCCCGGTGGGCCTTGCCGGCCCGGTCGACGTACGCGGCCAGCATGCCCGAGGTACGTTTTTCATCCCGATGGCGACGACCGAAGGCACGCTGGTTGCTTCCACTGCCAGGGGCATGAAGGTTATGAACGAGTGCGGCGGCGTCGACGTCAGGGTCGTGCGCAATGGCGGCATTCAACGTGCGCCGGTCTTCGAGTTCGAGACAATCAACGATGCGTTCGAGTTCACCCGGTCAATCAACGAGGACTGGTCCTGGATCATCCCGGTCATGGAGTCGACGACGTCGCATGGCAAGATGCTCGACATCCAGGCCTGGCAGCTCGGTCGCATGGTGTGCGTGCGCATGACAATGGATCCGGGCGACGCCTCCGGCCAGAACATGGTCAGCATTTCAGGACAACGCGGTGCCGAGGAGATCGTCAAGCGCTATCCGGGCATCAAGCGTTTTCGCATGGGCGGGGGATTGAGCGGGGAAAAGACACCTTCGAGTGTCAACACGCTGATGGGACGGGGCAAGGCTGTCACGGCGAGCGTGACAATTGATGGTGAGGTCATGCGCCGCATCACGCGCGCCGAGATCGCTGATATCCCGAGGCACCAGCAGAACTATTCCAATTTCGCGATGTGGGGCGGCAGCCAGAATTCCCACAACAGTATCGCCAATACGATCGTTGCCATGTATATCGCCTGCGGGCAGGACGTCGCGGCGACAGTCGAATCCCGCTGGGCCAGCAACATGCTCGAATATGACCAGGACAACGACACCCTTCGCTGGGACGTGCACATACCGAACGTTACGGCCGGCACGGTCGGCGGTGGCACGGGGCTGCCGTCACAACGCGAGTGCCTCGAGCTGATGGATTGTCACGGCTCCGGCAAGGTCGACAAGTTCGTCGAGCTCTGTGCCGTCGCGGCCCTCGCGAATGAAATTTCATTCTGGGGCGCGCTTTGCGCACACGAATGGATCGATGCACATGCAAGTTTGAAATCCCGGTAGTCTCCAGCCAATTCTTCGTCGCGTCCGCGGAATTTCCGTTTGTGGGCGGGGTGCCAATTCGATGACAAGACAACGCAACTATCCTCCGGTGGCGACAATTCGCGAGCTGCCGAACCTCTGCAGCCAGACCATCCCTCTGCAGTGGGTCGACCAGAACGATCACATCAATGTCGGCTTCTATATGGCGATATACAACGACTCCGGCTGGCCACTGCTCGATCTCGTCGGCGTAGACGAGCGTTACTTTGCCGAGCGCCGGATGGGGCTGGTCGACCTGGATAATCACTTCCGCTACCTGAACGAGTTGCATGTCGGCGACCGCGTTACGGCCTATGGCAGGTTTCTCGCGTATGACGAAAAGCGCCTGCATGGCATGGTCTTTGTCGTCAACGACACCACGGATGTGCTGGCCTGCACGATCGAATTCCTGTCGATCAGCATTGACCTCAAGGCGCGCAAGACCGCCGCTATTCCTGCGGATGTGGCGGCTCGCCTGGGCACGGTTACTGCGGAGCATCAGCGGCTCGAATGGGCGGCCCCCGGATGCATGTCGATCCCGGCATCCACCTGATCCGGGGTTACTTGCACTATTGGACTGGCTTGGATAACATTTTCAGCGTCATCACGAACGACGAGGTCTCCAGCCATGAGTTCTTCCCTTGTCCGACCCGATGCGCCATTTGGCGAGTCTCATGGGCCGATGCTCACGGGCAATTTCGCGCCCATTTCCGAGGAACTGGTTCTCGACGACCTGGCTGTCGAAGGTGAGATTCCCGGGGACCTCAATGGCGTCTACCTGCGTAACGGCCCTAACCAGCATTTCGAGCCCCAGGGCATTTACCATGCGTTCGATGGCGACGGCATGTTGCATGCGGCACAGTTCGACCGCGGCAAGCTGACATACCGTAACAAGTGGGTGCGGACCGATGCATGGATCGCGGAAGAACGCGCCGGCAAATGCCTGTACTCGGGCATCATGTCGACACACAAGGGCCGCCCGGACCTGCCGCTCAAGGACTCCGCCAACACCGACGTAATAGGCCACGCAGGGCACGCGGTAGCGTGCTGGTACCTTGCCGGCGTGCCGTACCACGTCGACCCGATCACGCTCGAAACCATCGGCCGCGGCGACTACATTTTCGGTCCCGGCAAGGGCTTCTCCGCTCACCCGAAGGTGGACGAGGTGACCGGTGAGCTGATGTTCTTCGATTACTACCACTCGCGGCCACACATGAGCTACGGGGTCGTGGACGCCTCCGGCAAGGCGACTCACCAGGTGCTCATCGAACTACCTGGCTCCCGCCTGCCGCACGACATGGCGATTACCGAGAACTACTCGATCCTGCATGACCTGCCTCTCTACAACGATCCGGATGCCTATCTGGCCGGCCGCCACAAAATCCGCTTCGACGCGTCTCTGCCGGCGCGCTTCGGCGTTATCCCGCGATACGGGGCGTCGGAAACGATCCGCTGGTTCGAGTTTTCACCGTGCTTTCTCTACCACGTCGTCAATGCGTGGGAAGAAGGCGATGAGGTCGTGATGGTGGCCTGCCGTTACATGCCGGCGATGACGCCCGGCAACGCCATAGACGAACACCGGACCGCGAGACAGATCGCCACCCTCGTCATGGACGCGAGGTTGTGGCGTTACCGCATGAACGTGAAAACAGGCGAAACGAAAGAGGAATGCCTGGACCCGGATCTCAACGTGGAATTCCCCGGTTACGACGCCGCCCGCACGGGGCGGAAGTCGCAATTCGGCTACCTGGTGGACCACGATCCCAAGATTTTGCGCTGGACCGGCATTCGCAAGTACAACACCGATACCGGCGAAAATGTCGGTGCGTGGAGCGACGACCATGACAGCTGCTGGTACAGCGAACCCTGGTTCGCACCAGCAGACGACCAGCGCAGCGAAGATCACGGTTACGTGGTGACCTTCGTCTGGAATGACAGCACGCGCGAACAACAGTTACAGGTGTTCGATGCGCTCGACCTGGGCCAGGGACCGATTGCACGTGTGCGATTGCCACAACGAGTGCCGCCTGGCTTTCATGCCTGCTTCATGAAGCCAAACCAGATCGCGTCCTGGGGATGACTCGCGAGTTCAGGCAGTAGTAATAGCCTCGAAAACGAGTAGCGCCTCTGCTGGGGTCGTATACGGTGCCGCCTCTTTTCGGCCAGGAGCACGCGGTGGCCTGCATGTGCCAGCAACGCCGCCGAACATATTCCGCCGACGCCGGAACCGATGACCACTGCGTCAAATGCTTTCGCCATGACAACAAATTAAAAAAAAGGGGCTGACGATGTCAGCCCCTTCCTTTCCTGCAGTGGGTTGCAGAAAGACTGGTGCGAAGATCAGTCCCAGCTGTAATTGAAGCTCACACCCCAGGTCAGTGGCGGCCCCCAGATCCTCGATGCACCGCCGTAGGTACCCGAAATTCCGTGCACCCCGTACAGCTCGTCGGTGAGGTTCTTGCCCCAAAGCGTGACATCCCAGACGTCATCCGCAGACAGGTATTTCACTGACGCGTCGTAAATCGTCTTGTCAGGTTCCAACTGCCGCGGGTCGTTGCTTGGCTCGTAGGTGAACTCGTCGGTGTAGGCAGCAGTGCCGACAAAGGCCAGCGACGCCCCGCCATTGAGCATCACGGTGTAGTTGGCCTTCAGGTACCAGCTGCTGTCCGGCGCTCGCGGCAGGTCGTTGCCCGTGAAATTCTCGGTCGGCGTGACGTACTCATCATACTGGCCGTCGAGTCCGGCAAAGCCACCGGAGACGATGAAATCATCCGTGATCGCGAACGCGAAATCCGCTTCGTAACCATCGACACTGGCCGTCGCGTTGGCGGCGACCAGCACGGCGTTCTCCAGGTACCAGACCTGCAGATCATCGTAGGACAGATCGAAATAGGCGAAATTGAAGCGGAAGCGATTGTCGAACCACAGGGTCTTGGCGCCGACTTCTATGTTATCCGCTGTCTCCGGCTCGAGTGGCGTGCTGGCCGCGATCGGATCGCCCTGGGTGCCGTTGAATGCGCCGCTCTTGAAACCCTCCGAGTAGGTTGCGTACAACATCGCACTATCCGTCGGTCGCCATTCGACCGAGAGACGCGACGTCGGCTGGCTCCACGAGGCCGAAGCGGAAACCTCATACGGTGCTCCGACCAGCGGAATACCCGTCGGCGGGATGCCGTCGATATTGTCGATCGCCTGGTTGTAGATCGATTTCTTGTCCTTGGTGTAGCGCATGCCGAGCGTCAGGGACAACGTGTCGGTTGCATCCCAGGTCAGCTGGCCAAACGCAGCGGAACTCTTGTTGTTCGAGCTCTGGTTGAAAGTCACGTCGCCCGGACTAAGGCCAGCCAATGGCGTACCCGCCTGCCAGTAGGTCGTAAAGGTTTCGGAACGATCGACATCTTCATCGAGGTAGAACAGTCCCAGCAACCACTTCAGCCTCTCGCCTTCCGAGTACAGCCGAAACTCCTGCGAAAACTGGTTGCCATCCTGGTCCGCCCAGTCGTTAACCTCGTAAATGCCCAGGCCGCCATCCTCAGAAGACAGGAGCGGCACCAGCGGCTGCAACCAGGCCGACTCTTCGGTCCGGTAAGCGGTGATCGAAGTCAGCGTCGCAAAGTCGAAGCCGGCATCCACCCGCGCCAGGAAACCGGAGAGCGTCTTGTCCGCATACTGATCGATATCGGCCGAGGACTGGCGTTCGCTGAGACCAGCGCGGGCCTGTTCCTGGAGGGCGATCAACGCCGGAATATTGGCGATCGGTGACAAGCCCGCGATATCCAGGTTGGTCAGGTAACGCATCGCGCCGTTCCCGGACATATCCGTGTAATCGAAGCCCAGCAGGACGTCGACCGACTCCGACGGCGTGAACAGCAACTGGCCGCGAACGCTCTTCGTATCGGCATCTTCGAGGTCCTGGCCAGTCGTGATGTTCTCGGCATAGCCGTCGCGGCTTTCCCAGTCCACGACGATCTTGCCGGCGATCGTGTCGGACAGGGGGCCGTTGACGTACGCGCCAACCCTGAACAGGCTGTAGTCGCCTACCGTGACGCCTGCTTTCGCCTCGAATTCCTGTTGCGGCTTGCGGGTCACCACGCTGATCGTGCCACCTGCGGCATTCTTGCCGTACAGCGTGCCCTGCGGACCACGAAGTATCTCGATTCTTTCGACGTCATACAGGTCCATACCCGCGGAAGACGGACGAGCCAGGTAGACATCGTCGAGGAAGACGGCGACTGCCGGGTCGGAGCCACCCGAATCGTTGGTGTTGCCGATACCACGAATATAGATCTGTGGTTCGGAAAGGTTGAATTCCGTGAAATTGAAGTTTGGTGTCGCGTTCGCGATATCCGTCAGATTGGAAATGCCTGCCGGATTAATGTCATCGCCGCTGATTGCAACGATCGACATCGGTACGTCCTGCAGACTCTCGGAACGACGTTCGGCGGTGACGACAATTTCCTCAAGGCCTCCGCCGTCGCTCTCCTGTGCAGATACGCATAACGGCGTTGCGGCGAGGAGCGCCGCCAGGGCGCCCGACATTTTCAATTTTTTCGAACTGGTACGACTGTAATTACTCATTTTCTTCCCCCGAGGTGCGCCGCCGTCCGAACAGCGGCAGGATTCTTGTTGATGCGATATTGACCTGGATGCCGTCACCTCATCACGGCATTCGAAGTCTGCAAATCTATTACTTTCATAAAAAGACTCACTAGGAGCTTACTCGCTGAGTGGACAATTTGCAATCACGAATAGCACCCGCCAGACCTCAACGACAAACCGCCCTTCGCAGCGCACCCGGGGGCGCTCAATACTCCCCCTACCGCAACCACTCGCCGAGAAACCTGCTGACTTCGCCCGGTCTTTCCAGTGGTACCAGGTGCCCGGTGTGCTCCAGCACCTGCAGGCTCGCGCCGGGGATGTGGTCGGCCAGGTACTGGTTTCCGCTGACCGGTGTTACGCGGTCGCCGGCGCCACAAAGCACCATTGCCGGCAACTCGATCGAAGAGAGTCGATCCCGCACATCCTGGCGATGCATCGCGGCACGTTGCTGACGGCAAAACTCCTCGACCCCGAGTTCGCGGCCCATTACCGTTACCGCATCCCGCGCCTCGCGCGCGAACGGTCCGTCCGCGCACACGATGAACTTGCCAATGTCCGCCAGCACCCCGTCATAGTCATCCTGCGCCCGGGCAATCAGGAGCTCCCGCTCCTCGATCGCCTGCGGGGAATCGGCAAACGGTGAAGCGCTTATCAGTGCAAGCCGGTCGATGCGTCCTGCATGCCGGCCCACGAGGTTCAGAGCGATGTATGCGCCAAGCGAAAAACCGACGAGAGAAAAGGAACCGGACGGCACCTGCGCGAGCACCCGGTCCGCCATCTCCTCTATTGACCCGGCTCCATGGTAATCGCCGACGACGACTCGATAAGCTCCCGACAAAGCGGCGACCTGCTGCGACCATAGCCGGGCATTGTTGCCCATGCCCGGTACCAGCACGACGACCGGTCTGCCACCTGCGCTCACTTTAGGGCAGGGTCCTTGAAGTCACGAAACGTCTTCGCGGCCCGTGACAGAATGAAAGCGGACAGCGGCAGGAACACGAGCGCCATGACCAGCAGCGAGCTGGCCACTGCACTTTCGTCCTTGAAGCCATAGTCCGTTATCAGGCCAACGATCGTCGGCCCGGTGCCGAGGCCGATGATATTGATGAAGAACAGGTAGATCGCGATGATCTGGCCGCGAAACTGGTTCGGGGTGACCTCGTGCAGCGCTGCCGGTGCGACCCCGAACGGCATGCTGATGATGAACTGCGTGAGACCCATCAGAAGCAGCGCGCTCCAGACGTTTGGCGCCAGCGGGAACAGTACGGCAGGAACAATTCCCAGCAGGGCCGCGAACATGCCAACGTGTAAAGCGGCGCCATTGCCGAAGCGTCGGTGGAAGTGCTGGCTGAGCACGCTGCCGAGCATGATGCCGCTTGGCGCACTTATCAGGATGACGAGACCGAGCCACAAGCCGGATTCGGCCGACGTCAACCCGTAGCCGCGTGTCAGCACGGCGGGCGTCCAGGCCGAGAAACTGTAGGAATACAGCACATTGAAAGCGAAACCGAGGTAGTGGCCGAGATACAGCTTGCGCCGCTCCATGAAATAGGCGCGGAATGCCGCGAAAGTCGGTGGCACAGCGCTGACTTCCCGGCGCGCGGGTTCGCGCACGAAAAACCTGACAATCGCGAAAAATAACAACCCGGGCAGACCGACAGCAAAAAACACGGCTTGCCATGGCTCGACGGCGCCGAGCACCGGGAACTCCAGTCCCCCCGCCCGCTCCACGAGACCGATCACGATCCCGCCGAAAATCATCGCGATGCCCACGCCGAAATAGATTCCGGATGTATAAACGCTCATCGCCCGCGCACGCTTCGCTGGCGGGAAGTAGTCCGATATCAGCGAATAGGCGGCAGGCGACAGCGTTGCTTCACCGACACCGACGAAAACCCGCGCGAGGAAAAGGACCGCGAAGCTGCCGGCAAGACCGCATGCCGCAGTGGCGAGGCCCCATAACAGGACGCCGATTGCGATCAGCTTGGTGCGGTCCCAGTTGTCCGCGAGGCGCGCAATAAAGACGCCGAGAAACGTGTAGAAAAATGCGAAGGCCAGTCCGTGCAGCAAGCCGATTTGCGTATCGGACAGATTCAGGTCTGCCTTGATGGGCGTCACCAGCAGCGCAATGATCATGCGATCGATGAACGAGAAGATATACAGCGTCATCAACACGATGACGACGAACCAGGCGTAGCGTTGACTCGGCCACGGCTCTTCGATTGATCTCAGTTCACTCATTGCCCGGCACCCCCGTTTATTGTTATCGGCGTCCCTACAGGGACGCGACTCGCTGCTTCGCTTGCTCGAACTCGGTCGCCAGCCGATCAACGAGTGTCGCCACCGGCACAATGGTGTCAATGGTTCCGACGCCCTGCCCGGCGGCCCATATGCCTTTCCAGGGTTTCACGTCGGCGCCGTCCTGCCCCGTGTAATTCATCTTGGCCGACTTGCCGGCGATGGCTGCCGGATCGAGACCTTGCTTGACGATACTGGGAATCATCATGCTTGCGTTGGCGCCGGTAAATGCCTTTGTGACCAACAGGTCTTCGGCCGTACAGTCGATCAGCATCTGCTTGTACTCGGCCTCTGCCATCGATTCGTCGGTGGCAATGAAGCTCGTGCCCATATACGAAAAATCCGCGCCGGCCGCGATACAGGCCAGAACGGCATCGCCGGTCGCCACGCCGCCGGCGAGCACGATGTAGCCATCCCAGAACTTGCGCACTTCGCTAACGAATGCGAACGGACTCAGCGCACCAGTGTGTCCGCCCGCGCCGCCGCAGACCAGGACCAGCCCATCGACGCCGGTCGCCGCGGCCTTGCGCGCATAGGCGACGTTGTTGACGTCCGCGAACACGAGACCGCCGTATTCGTGCACCGGTTCGACAACCCTGGCCGGACTGCCCAGGGCTGTGATGACGATCGGTGAACGATGCTTGACGACGACCGCGAGGTCCTCGGGAAATCGCTTGTTCGTACTGTGTACCACGAGATTGGCCGCGTACGGTGCATGATTCGCGGCAGCCTCGCTGCCATCATTTAACGCGGCGTCGATCTCGGTCAACCACTCATCCAGTATCTCGGGCGTGCGCGCATTCGGACTGGGAAAAGCCCCGATGATCCCGGATTTGCAGGCGCTGATGACGAGCTCTGGTCCTGAGATCAGGAACATCGGTGCAGCAAACAAGGGCATGCGCAATGACGCCAGTCGCTCGCGGATATCAATGTCTGTCACTGCGACCCCTCGCATTGCACAGCAACGTCCGGGCCGTCGACGACGCGCGCCGTCGACGGATGCGGGCACAACATTATCTCCGGAACCCGAACCGTATCGTCGGTCCGGGGTTCGGCGAGGATTGACTCCGGCGCCTTGCCGGTCGTCACCCATTGATCCAGAACCGTGATCGGGTCGAACTGGTCGGGCACGCCAGCCGGAATCTCCCAGCAGTGGCCATGCCCGGGCATCAGGAACAGCCGGAAGAATGACCCGATCGATTCGTAGCCACCCATTTCGTCAGCCACGCTTTCGTAATAATCGAGGCTCTGGTCCGGCAACACGAGCGCGTCGGCCCAGCCGTGCCACATCAGGTATTTGCCGCCGGCGTCGCGAAAGTCCCGCAGGTCGGGGTCCAGCGCATCGAGCACCGCGGCGTTGCGAGTCAGCCTCTGGGGATCTTTGTCAAAGTCGAAATCGAGCGCCGTGTAATCGTCCGGCGTCCCCCCCTCGAAACCCAGGTACTTTGCAAAGCCGCCACCAAGCTGGTTGCCGATGGCAACACCGTCATCCGGATCGAGAAACCAGAAACCCATGTAGCGTTCACCGCCCGGTGGCATGCCGGGCTGAAGTTGCACGCCGTCCGAGTTGCGTGGCCCCTGGTACCAGGCGCGCAGGACGTCTTTCTCCCGGAGTGTGAAACATTGCGCGTCGTTGTCGCCTTCGCAGGCCGGGAACGAATCAACGTCCACGCGACATTCCCGCGGCGCGGCAATAAGTCCATCGGAAACTCCGTCGACGGCGTCGCATTGCCGCAGGACTTCGTTTTCGAGCAACGGAATCTTGTTCCCGAAATTTGCCTGCGTCAGAATCCGTTCGCCGTTCTCGTCGGAGTTCGACTGCTGCACCCAGGAGCCGTAGATACCGCCTGACTGCGATAGATTGAGAACCCCTGCGCCGCCGAGAATGCCGTCGAACAGGTCGGGGTAGCGTTGCGCCGCCATCGCGGCCATGCGTCCACCGTTCGAACACCCGCCGAAGTAATCCTGCGACGGTTCGGTATCGTACAGGGCGCTGACCAGTGCCGTCCCCGCTGCGTGGGTCAGCGCGATGCTCCGGTAACCATAAAGTTCGACTGCCTCGGGATTGCCCTCGGCCCAGGACGGGTCACCAATAGTTGCCTGGTGGCCACCATCCGTCGTAATCGTCGCGTAACCCCGCTTCAACGCTTCGTTGATCGTATTCGAAAATCCGGGCTTGTCCGGCAGGACCATGCCGCAGTAGCCACCGCATCCGGACTGGTAGTATTTGCCGTTCCAGTCAGCCAGCGGCAGGCGCGCTTCGAATCCGATACTCGGGTCGATGGAGCCCTGGACCTGGCAGAAACCGGGCAAGTCTTCGCGATCCGTCACAATTGCAGTCGCCTCGACCGTGACGCCGGGAATCTGCCTGGACGATATCGCTGCGCAACGTGCCGCGGGATCAGGTGGCGGCTGGCAGGCACTCACCGCGAAGATTGAAAGGCAGGTAAAAGCGATCGCGATACTGCTGCGACGCGGCGCCCTTGAGCGACTCATGTGCCGATCACAAAGCAGACGGTCGTCGTTGCGCTGCCCCCGATGTTGAGGGTCGCAACATTCGATGCCCCTTCGATCTGGTAGTCGCCCGCCTGACCCGTCACCTGCTTGTAGCTGTCGAGAATCATGCGCACGCCGGTCGCACCGACCGGGTGACCGAGCCCGATCAGGCCACCACTTGCGTTGACCGGTATGCGGCCGCCAATCTCGATATCACCGGCTTCTACAGCCTTCCAGCTTTCGCCGGGCGGCGTGATGCCGAAGTGATCGATCGCCATGTACTCGGTACTCGTGAAGCAATCGTGTGTCTCGATGCCATCGAGGTCGTCGACGCCGCTCATCCTTGCACGCGCGAAGGCGTCGGTAATCGTGCCGCGCACATGAGGGAAGACGTAATCTCCACTGCGCCCTTCCTCTATTTTCTGTGCGTAGCTGATAGGTGCCGTCCGGTGGCCCCAGCCCTTGATGTAGGGAATATCGCCAATGTTGATGCCGCGGCGCCTCGCATACTCCGCAGCCTTTTCCGCATTGGCGAGGAACACGCATGCAGCGCCGTCGGTGATCTGGCCGCAGTCATGCTTGCGCATGCGGCCTTCTATGACCGGGTTGGCCGCGTCATCTTCGAGAAAACTCTCGGTGGTAAACACCCATTTGCGCGTCTGGGAATTGGGGTTTCGCTTGGCGTTCGCGAAATTGACCCTGGCGATGCCGGCGAGGTGCTCCTGCTTCAATCCAAAGCGCTTGTCATACTCGATCGCGACCTCGCTGAACATATGCGGCCAGGGATAGGTCACGTCGGTTGCCTCATGTCCGCTCCACATCGCCGGGCCGCCGATGTAGTCCGCCGCCTGTTCACCCGGCACGTTGCGCATTTGCTCGATGCCGATCACGGCGGCAAGCCCGTAACGGCCTGCTTCGATGTCGGCGGCAGCTGACAGGGCGGCAATGCTGCCCGATGCGCACGCCGCCTCGTGTCTCGAGGCGGGCAGACCGGAGAATGCGGGATGAAGCGCGGCAAAGAAGCCACCGAGATGCCCCTGCCGGCAAAACAGTTCCGCGGCGAAGTTGCCGACATGCGCGACCTCGACCGCTTCCGGCTCGAGATCGACCGCGTCGAAAGCCGCTTGCACGGTCCCGCCGAAGGCATCGAAGATCTCGATGCCGTTTCTCGCCCAGTTCTCGGAAAAGTCGGTCTGGTAACCGCCCAGTATGTAAACGCGTTCCGTCATAGTGCCTTCCGCCCTTGCATCGACTATTTTTTCTTGAGGTGCCGCTCGACGTGCACCAGCCGATCGCCACCCCAGTACATTTCTCCATCGACGAAGAACGTCGGCGCGCCGAACACGCCTCGTTCCATCGCCTGGCCCGTCACTTCTTTCAGTTTGGCTTTGACCGAATCCGTTGCGGTCGCCGCGAGCAGTTGTTCTGCATCGTGTCCAAGGCCCGTCGCGATGTCTGCCAGCACTTCCGGGCTGGAACAGTCGCGCCCCTCGGCGAAACTCGCGTTGAAAACGGCCTTTGCCCATCCGACCGCCTTGCCGGGGTCAGTGTCGTGCAAATGCCAGAATGCCCGGGATGCCGTAACGGCGGCGAACGGAAAGGGCTTCGGAAACCCGAAGGGCGGCAACCCGGCAATTTCGGCGCAGCGCTCGAGGTCAAGCCGCGCGTGCCGCATCTTGATACTGTCCGCTGGCGGCGGCGTGTGACCGAGGGCATTGAAAATGACGCCCAGCAGGAACGGTTTCCAGTTGACGGTAACGTCGTACTTGTCGGCGAGCTCGGCAACGCGCGGCGTCGCGACATAGGAGTACGATGAAGAGAAGTCAAAGAAGAAATCGATTTCAGCAGGCATAAGTTGATTCCGGTTGCTTTGGGTCACTTTCATAAATAGACTTAGGAATATACTAGCCTGCCGATCGATTGGCAATCGCAGCGAGGAGATCATGCGTACAACACCGACCGAGAGAATCAAAGACCTGACCCAGCGGGGCTGGTGGGGCGAACAAACCCTCGACGACCTGTTCCGGGCGGCGGTTAAAGCCAGTCCGGACCGGCTTGCGCTGGTGGATCAATTCAACCGCAGCGAGTTTACCGATGGCGAGGCCCAGCGCCTGACATTCTCTGAGCTGGCCAACATCGCCGAGAATGTCGCCGTGCGGTTCTATGAAAGCGGCCTGCGCCGGGACGACATCGTCATCGTACAGCTGCCGAACATCGTGGAACTTGCCATCATCTACCTGGCGCTTGGCAAGCTCGGCGTCATCATCAGCCCCGTGCCAATGCAGTACGGCCGCTTCGAACTCGACAAGGCAGCCAAGGTTGTCGAACCTGCCGGCTATATCTCGGTGGCCAACTTCAAAGGCAAGAATTTCGCCGCAGAGTACGGGCCCGTATTCGCCGACAGCTGCAAGATCTTCTGTTTTGGTAACGATGTGCCGGACGGTGCAATTTCCCTGGCACTGTCCACGGACGAGCCTGGCGAGCATCCTGACTACCGCGCCTATGTCGATGGCCTGGATATTACGGCGAACGACATCTTCACGATCTGCTGGACCTCCGGTACAACCGGCCAGCCGAAGGGTGTGCCGCGCAGTCACAACATGTGGATGGCATCAGCTATCGGCGCGCATGACGCCGCGCTGATGCAGGATAACGAAATCCTGCTGAACCCTTTCCCTATCGTCAACATGGCAGCAATCGGCGGGTTTCTCTACTGCTGGCTGATGCGCTCGTGCACGCTGGTTCTGCATCATCCATTCGATATGCAGGTGTTCCTGAAGCAGATTCACGATGAAAAAGTCGCCTATACGATTGCCCCGCCCGCCGTCCTGACGATGCTGCTGAAGAAGCGCGAGGTCCTGGATTCGGTCGACATATCCAGCCTGCGCTGCATCGGCTCCGGCAGCGCCCCGCTGTCCGAGTTCATGGTGGCCGGGTTCGGCAAAGACTATGGCATTGAGATCCTCAACATCTTCGGCTCCAATGAGGGTATCTGTCTCGCATCGGGCCCAAAGGAGTTGCCGGACTACGCCGAACGCGCCCAGTACTTCCCGCGTTTCGGTGTCGACGGCCTCGAATGGGCGAATCGCACCGGCAACAATCTCAAGACGCGCCTCGTCTCGCTGGATACGCGGGAAGAAGTGACCGACGTCGGACAACAGGGCGAACTCGAGATCTGGGGTTCGACTGTCTTCGACGGTTACTACAAGTCACCGGAGGCCAACGCCGAGGTGTTCTCCCCGGATGGGTATTTTCGGACTGGCGATGTGTTCGAGATTACAGGTGAAGGAGACAGCCCGCAGTTTTACAAGTTCGTGGGGCGTTGCAAGGACATTATCGTGCGCGGCGGCGTCAACATTTCGCCCGATGAGATCGATAACGAACTCGCGTCGCACCCCAAGGTCGCACAGGTCTGCGTGGTCGGCATCGACGACGATGTGTTGGGTGAACGCATCGGCGTAGCCGTGGTCCCGAAACCGGGCGAGACGATCGAACTCGAAGACCTGACCGGTTTCCTGAAAGAGCGAGGCTTTGCCGTCTTCAAGCTGCCCGAGAAACTGGTGTGCGTCGACGAGCTGCCGCACAACGCAACGGGGAAGATTCAACGCCGCGACGTCAAGTCGTTATTTGACGCGGAGTCTCCGTAATGGAATCGGCATACATCTACGACGCCGTGCGTACGCCCCGCGGCAAGGGACGTGAAGGTGGCGCTCTCAACCACCTGACGCCGCTCGAATTACAGAAGGCGCTTGTTGCTGCCATTATCGAGCGCAACGATCTCGATGCCGGCGCAATTAATGACATCATCCTCGGTTGCGTCACCCAGGTTGGCGAACAGGGCGGGAATATCGCCAAGGTTGCCGCCCTGGTCAGCAACCTGCCGAGCAGCGTCTCGGGGATCACCATCAATCGCTATTGCACCTCGGGTCTCGATGCCGCCAATTTCGCGGCGATGAAAGTGATGACCGGTATCGACGACATTGTCCTGGCCGGTGGCGTCGAATCCATGTCGCGCGTACCGATGCTGTCGGACAAGGCGAGCTACTACGTCGATCCGGAAGTTTCCCGTGAAGCCCGCTTCGTCATCATGGGCCTGGCCGCCGACCTCATCGCAAGCATCGACGGCATCAGCCGTGACGAATGTGACGCGTATGCCGTCCGCTCGCAGCAACGCGCCGCTGCCGCGCAGGAAAGTGGTGCGTTCTCGAAGTCGCTGGTCGCAGTCGATGGCGTCGATCGGGATGAATGCGTTCGCGGTTCCGTGACCGCGGAGAAGCTCGCGACGTTCGACCCGTTGTTTACCCAGTTCGGCAAACAGGGTTATGAAGCAGTCTTCAAGAAGACGTTCTCCGACCTCGGCGAGCTTTCCTACGTGCATCACGCCGGCAACTCCCCGGGCATCGTCGATGGCGCGTCTCTTGCCATCATCGGCTCCGCGAAAGCCGGCGAAATACACGGGCTCAAGCCACGCGCACGCATTCGTGCGATGGCCAACGCCTCTGCAGACGAACTGATCGCCCTGACTGGCGGCATCGACGCGGCACATGCGGTTCTGAAGAAAGGTGGCATGTCGGAAAGCGATGTCGACCTCGTCGAATTCAACGAGGCCTTCGCGGCAACGTCGATCAAGTTCATCCGCGATACCGACTGGAGAGACGACCAGGTCAACGTCAATGGCGGCGCTATCGCCCTCGGTCACGCGATGGGCGCCACCGGCACATCCCTGATCGGCACGGTACTCGACGAACTGGAACGGCGTGACCTCAATGTCGGGCTCGTCGCCGTTTCCGGCGCCGCCGGCATCGGCACGGCTACTATTATCGAGCGGGTCTAGCCCAGGGAGCGAGTCGAGTGACGGAACATTTCGATGCCATCGTAATCGGCGCGGGAATGGGCGGTATGTGCGCCGCAGCGCGGCTTACCGCGGCCGGCCAGCGCGTTGTCCTGGTGGAAAAGTCGCCACATCTCGGCGGGCGCTGCTCACATCGTTCAAGAAACGGGTGCCGGGTTACCACCGGCGCGATCATGGTTCCTATGGCCAGGGAAAGCGCCATCCGCGAGGCGTTCGATCTGCTGGACGTGCCGATGGACATGATCGAACTGACGGGACGCATGCGTTACCGGCTGCCGCACGGTGACTTCGACCAGCAGAAGTCCGGTGGCGGGCTGCGTGGCCTGATCAGGTTCGCCTTCGAAGAAGACGAACACAAAGCCGACGAACTATTCCAGGGTTTCGTGGCCGCGATGAAAGACATGCCCGGCGATACCGAAACGTTTCGCGACTGGCTGGAGCGGCATACCGATAACCGAAACGTCATCAACCTGTTCCAGGGGTTCTGCGCCGCGTTGATGGGCACCAACCTGCATGAAATACCGGCCGGCGAATTTTTCCGGTTTCTCGCCTACAGCAGCCGTGGCAGCCGCTTCGGCATGGCTGCCAATGGCAATGGCGAGTTGATGGACGCCCTTGCCGAAGCGATAGAGAAGCGTGGGTCCCACATCCTGCGACGCACGACATGCCGCGAAATCCGGATCGAGGACGGCAAAGCCACCGGTGTGCTGGTCAAATCCAGGGATCGCGGCGAGGAGTTCTTCACGGCAGACAATGTCCTGTCGAATACCGGGCCAGACCGGACCGTGGCACTGGCCGGTGGCAGGGAGCAATTCGACGCCGACTATCTTGCCAAGCTCGACAAGTCGCCGCATGAAGCACCGATTTTTCATATCTCCTTTGTCACCGATGAGCCATTGATCGAAGGCTTCGACGGCTGTCTCGTGTTCGGCAACAACCGGAACCTGATCTACCTGGAGATTCCGTCGCTGATCTCGGCGGACATTTCACCGCCGGGGCGTTACCTGCACACGGCTTTCGGCGCCCCGACCGACGCGGCGAATGCCAATCTCAAAGAGGAGCTCGATAACACGTTGCGTGAACTCGAAGAGAATTTCCCCGGAAAGCTCGATAACGCCGAGTTCCTCGTCAAGGCAAAGCATTCCGGCCAGGGCCCGGGCATGCACCGCTGGGCCGGTCATATGCTGCCCGTCACGACCTCTGTCAGGAACCTGTTCAATATTGGCGATGGTTGCACTTCGCCCGGCACTATCGGCACCGAAGGGGCCGCCTCATCGGCGAAAGAGGCTGCCCGGCTGATCATGGAAGGTGGCCGTACGGGCTAGCTTTTGCTGTACCTGACATCCTTCGGATGCAGTACCTGCTCGCATTCGCTGCAGACCGCTTCCCCCTCGAACGGCTTGCCACAGGGCAGGTGCTGTAACAGCAGGGGCTCTTTGCCCGGGGCAATGAGCCAACGATTGGCCCAGTCATGCAAGGCGATCGTCTGGCTGTAAAGATCCCTGCCCTTTTGTGACAGGCGATACTCGTGCCTGACCGGACGGTCCCGGTAGGGAACGCGATCCAGGACCCCACCCTGCACCAGCAACGACAGCCGATCTGCCAGTATGTTCGTCGCGATGCCGATGGCCGACGCAATATCGTCGAAACGCTTCAGCCCGAAAAAGCCCGCGGCCAAAACCAGCGACGTCCACCGGTCTCCCATGCAGTCGACGGCCGAAACGTCGTTCTTGCCGAAGTCTCCGTTCTTCTCGCGCTTGGACTTCGAGCGGCGCTGAAATCTCGGCGCGACCTTCTTGGCCTTGGCGAAGTCGTCTCCGGGTGAGAACCTGATGTCCTGCGGCCGTACTTTTTCCTTGCAGCACTTGCACCGATAGATCGGCACCATTTCGCTGTCACAGGATTTGTGGAACAACGAGCGCGGCAGATCGACATGCTTGCCCCAATTGTGGTCCCAGGCCCAGATCATCGCCACCATCGGATACAGGTCGAGTCCTTTTTCCGTCAGCCGATAGTCATAGCGAACCGGACTGTCCTGGTACGGTTCCTTGTAGAGAATGCCCCGCTTGACCAGGGACTTGAGCCGTGACGCCAGCGTACCGCGCGCGGCCCCGATACGTTTCCTGAGATCTTCGAAATGACGAACGCCGAGATAGACGTCCCTGATGATCAATAGCGCCCACCGGTCCCCGATAACGGAGAGAGCCTGCGCCACCTGGCTGCTGAGGATCAGGCTCGAATCGACCTGCGATTTGGCTTGGGCTTTCACGACTGTGGCCGATTCCTCCTGGGCGGCAGCGGAATCATGCCACTTGTGGATTCCATGTATTCCCTGTATCCGGGCCGTTCCCGGGCGAGCTTCTTGTCCAGCGTCGCCTGCCCCGTGATATTGACAATCAGGTAAGTATACAAAACTGGCCCGATGATCGTGACCAGGCCCAGCGGGTTGTCACAGGCAATCAGGAACAAGCCCCACCACACGCACAGTTCGCCAAAATAATTCGGGTGCCGCGAGTACCGCCACAGCCCGGTATTCAGGACTGTGCCCTTGTTTGCCGGGTCCGCCCGAAATCGAGTCAGTTGCAGATCGGCAACCGTTTCGAAAATGATCCCGATCACCCACACGACGATGCCGATACAGGCAGGCCATCCAAGTTCGGCAGGCTGTGTGAATACCTGGCCGAATTGCACCGGCAGGGAGACGAACCAGATGACGACGCCCTGCAACAGGAACACCTGCCGCAGACTCAGCCAGACAAAAGCACGATCGTCATTGACCCAGGTTCGCAGTTTCGAATAACGCGGGTCCTCGCCATGTCCCCAGTTGCGCCTGATCAGGTGGATCGTGATACGCAGCGCCCAGATACCCACGAGCACCAGGATGAGCTGTTTACGCAGCAGCACACCATCGCTCAACAGGTAACTGCTGCCGGCTATCGCGAACAGCAGCACCGCGAAAAACATGTCGATAATGCTGACGTCGCGAATCAGGATGCTGACCAGCCAGAGGAACAGGACTGCCGCCAGTGTTATTGCAGCGTTCACCCCGAGTACGAACCAGATTTCCTGGCCAATGGACTCCATATACGCACCCCCAACCCGTTCTTGATATTGCCGGTCCAGACCGGTTTTGTTAGTCTAATAATGAAAGTTACTTACCGCAAGTTGAGAACCGCCCAGCTGATGATTTCCATTGACGCACGCAATCGTTTTGCGGCGCTTCGCGCGACGCTGCGTATTCCTGTCGTGGCCGCTCCGATGTTCCTCGTGTCCGGTCCCGATCTCGTCATCGCATCCTGTCGCGCCGGCATTATCGGCTCCTTCCCGGCACCGAACGCACGCAGCATCGATGACTTCGAGGCGTGGCTCGACCGCATCACCGGCGAGCTCAAACACCTGCGGGAACAGCATGCCGGCGGTGCGACCGACGTCTGGGCGCAGAACCTGATCGTCCACAGCACTTACGATCGCCTGGATGCCGAACTGGCGTTGTTACAAAAGTATCGCCCGCCGCTCGTGATCACCGCGCTCGGCAGTCCGGCGCGTGTCATTGACGCGATCCATGATTACGGCGGGCTCGTCATCGCCGACGTCAACAGCGTCGAACTGGCGCGCAAGGCGGCCGCTGCCGGCGCTGATGGCCTTGCGCTCGTCGCCGCCGGGGCCGGTGGGCATACGGGGCAGATGGCCGGCTTTGCGTTCGTACCTGCCGTACGCGAATTCTTTGACGGCATCCTGATTCTCGCCGGGGCAATTGGCGACGGTCGCGCGGTGAGAGCCGCCGAGGTCCTCGGCGCCGACCTCAGTTACATGGGGACACGGTTCATCGCGGCCGAGGAAAGCATCGCGTTTGATGCCTACAAGCAAATGGTTGTCGACTCGGAATTCCCTGACCTGGTCCTGAGTAATTCCTTTACCGGCGCACATGCATACTACCTGCGGCCCAGTATCATTGCCGCCGGCCTGGACCCGGACAACCTGACGGCCAAAGGCAGCATGGACCTCACGGGATCGGAAAAAAAGGTGAAGGCCTGGAAAGACATCTGGTCGGCTGGCCAGGGTCTCGGGACCGTGCACCAGGTCGAGCCGGTCGCTGCCATCGTGGACCGTATTGCCGCGGAATATGATGCCGCGAAACGGCTTCCCTGATTACTCATCGAGGCTGGCGACAAACCTCTCATAGTTTTCGTGGGCAGTGTCGAATTCGAGGTCGAGCCCGGCCGCCGCGAGTACCTGCCAGTCCTCGTCGTCAAACTGCGGCGCCAGCACTGGTGCAGTTGTCTTCATTTTCGCTCTTGCTACGCCACCACCACCGGCAATGAGTATTTCCCCGTTTACGGAACCAGTCGTTAACCACGCAACGACCGGGGCAACATGTTCGGGCGCGAGTCTCTCGAATGCTTCCTCGGTGACGTGCCCATCGATCATCTGCGTCGCCCCGTAAGGCGCGATCGCGTTGACGGTAACATTTTTCGGCGCGCCTTCCTGGCAGAGCGAATGCATAAGACCGATCAGTGCGGCTTTCGAGGTCGAGTACGCAGGCAGCCCCAGCTGACCGAACAGGCCAGCCGACGAAATGGTAACGACGATACTGCCACCCTGCTGCTCGCACATATGGCAAAACGCAGGGTGCACGACGTGCAGCGTTCCCATCAGGTTGATTTCGAGATTCCGGCGCAGCTCAGGGACGGTCTGCTTGCGAAACACCTTGCCCTCCATCACCCCGGCATTGGCGATCAGGACATCCAGACGGCCGAAGTTCTCCAGTGCCGTCGCGAGCAGCCGGTTGCCGGCATCGGGATTTTCGACGGAACTGTATTCGGCAACCGCTTTGCCGCCTGCCGCCACGATCTCGGCCACGACCCGGTCGGCTGATGACGCTTCCTCTCCCGCATGCCTGCGGTTGTTAACGACGACGGAAGCGCCTTCGCCGGCGAAATAAAGTGCGTAGGCGCGCCCAAGTCCCTTGCCGGCCCCGGTAATCGCGACCACCTTGTCTGTCAATCCTGTCGTCATAGCTGTCCTCTTTTCTGCGCCTCGATCGACGCGTTCAGGCGAATATTTTTGCCAGGTCCCGTCGAACCACCTTGCCTACAGCGTTGCGTGGCAACTCGTCCACGAAGTGCACCGATTTGGGTGTCCTGACAGAACCCAGCTTCATTTTGACGGTTTGCATGATCGAATCGTCATCGATGTCGCCATTGCCAACGACGGCAACTTCGACGCGCTCACCCCAGTAGTCGTCCGGGACGCCGAACACGCAGCACTCGCGTACTCCCGGAATCGCTGCAAGAACATTCTCGATTTCCGCAGGATAGACATTGAAGCCGCCGGTAATAATCACCTCGCTCACACGACCGACCAGCGTCAGAAATCCTTCTCTATCGAGGGCGCCGAGATCGCCGGTCGCCAGCCAGCCATTACGGATCGCGGCTTGCGTCAGTTCCGGATCATCCAGGTACCCTTTCATGACGATTGGGCCCTTGACCTCGATATTGCCGACGGTGCCTGTCGTTACCTCGATACCGGTATCGTCGACGACACGTACACGGCTGTTCAGACAAGGTTTGCCGACGGTGCCGCGCAACTCCGGATCCAGCATGTCGTCAGTTCCAAGCGCACAAACCGTTACCGGTGCCTCTGTCTGGCCGTAGAGCGCCGAGATGCGTGGCCCGAACGCCTGCTGCGCCTCGACGATGCGTTCGGGGGGCATTGGCGCCGCGCTGTAAGTCAGGTGTCGCAAGCGCTGAAACTGTCCGGGTGACAGGCCGCCCGTCTGCATCAGCCTGTAGATGAGTGTCGGTGGCATGAAGGCAACGGTCGTATCGTCACGCAGCGCAGCCAGGATCGCTGCCGGCGAACGGTCCAGAAGGAAGCGGTGCCGCCCGCCCGCTGCCAGGACCGGAAACAGGTAATGAGAAGATCCATGGGTCAGCGGCGCGACGGCGAGATTACAGTCACCCGGGCCGAACTCGTAGAAGGCCTGCATGTTCTCGATCACGGCCAGCATGTTGCCGTGTGTCTGCAGGACGCCTTTCGGCTCGCCCGACGTCCCGCCCGTGAACTTGATCGCCGCGACGTCATCGGCCGCCATTTTCCGCACATTGAACGTGCCTGCGCCGGCCGGCAGCTGGTCGAGCCGGCGGGACCTGTCCGTCTCGGGCGCCTGCAGAACAGACTCGGGTCCGATGAGCAGCAGGTCGGGTTTTGCTTTCTTCGCAATGGTCGCATTGAGTTCACGGCCGTTCGCCGGATTGAGTGGCACCCAGACCAGGCCCGAGATCAGGAGCGCAAGGTATGCAACGAGATGATCGGTGTGATTGCCGGCACAGATCGCGATGCGCCCACCTTCAGGAACCAGGCTCTGCAGCACGGTCCCGGTCGACTCGACCCGTCGCACCAGGTCTTCGTACGACAGTGTCTTGTCTCCATCGACGACGGCCACAGCTTCGGGGTTCAGCGCGGCGCCGCTATAGAACAAACCACTGAGACTCGCGGCAGCCACGATCCTAGCGTGTCAGCACGGTCACCGCGGTCGCGGCTTCCTCGACATCGTAGAACCCGCCACCGTTTTCGGCCACGGCCACGCTCGCGCCGCCGACCTGTCGATCGCCTGCCTCGCCACGCAGTTGCGTGACGAGTTCGAAAACCTGCGCGATCCCGGTTGCACCAACCGGGTGCCCCTTGGAAACCAGGCCGCCCGACGGGTTGACGGGCACCTGCCCGCCGAGACTGGTCGCACCCGACTCGCTGAACGGTCCGCCGTCGCCCCGTGCGCAAAGCCCCAGGTTTTCTATCTGCAGGATCTCGGCGAACGCGGTCGCATCATGGACCTCGGCAACATCGATGTCCGCCGGCGAGATGCCGGCCTCAGCGTAGGCCTGCAGCGCAGCCCGCCGCCCGATATGGTTCTCGTAGTCGCCGATATCACGCCGCGTGCCACTGGCGAGGCTCAGTCCGCGTATCTCGATCGCACGCGACCGGTCGAATTCCGACAGCGATGATTCCTTGCAGACGACGACCGCCGCCCCCCCGTCCGAGATCGGCGCACACATCGAGCGCGAAAACGGCCAGCAGACCGGTTTGTCGGCGAGTACCTCGTCGACCGTCATATCAGCCCGGTATTGCGACAATGGATTCATCGTCGAATGGTGGTGGTTCTTGGCAGCGACCGCTGCCATCTGCCGCACCGTCGTGCCGAATGCTTTCATGTGCTGGCGCGCAAACGCAGCGTAGACGTCCATGAAGAAACTGCGCTGGCTGGCATCACCGGTGCCGCTCGGGCCAACGTCTGCCGCGAGGCTTCGTATCCAGTCCCGGGTTTCACTCAGTGAGTGTATGTCTGTGCCGCCTTTGAAAGCGGCGAGCATCGCTTCAGGCTTGTCGGGGAAGTACATTTTCTCGGCACCGACGACCAGGGCAACCTCAGCCATGCCGGCCTTGAGATACGCGACCGCCTGCAACAGCGCCGTGCTGCCGCTTGCGCAGGCATTCTCGATGTTTGCGATCGGGATGCCGTCGATTCCCAGCGGGCGCAGCGCAATCTGGCCCCGCACCGTGTTCTGCCCTTCGAGCATCGGCTGCCTCGTGTTGGAGAACCAGGCCGCCTGGATCCGTTCGACGCCAGTGCCGGCATCGTCCAGCGCAAGATGCACGGCGTCGCGTGTCAGGTCTTTGACTGATCGATCCGGCATCTTGCCGAATTGCGTCATCCCGACACCGACGACGAAAATCCTATCGGTGCCCATTACCGTCAGCCCGACTTCGCAACCGCGGGAAACTTCGTCTGCACAATACGAAAACGACTCGTGACGAACGCGAGATCGGACAGGCAGGCGTTGCCGGCCGGATTGAGTCCCGTAACATGGAAGTCGGAGTATGCGGCCGCAAAATTTATCGGCATGCCGGTCAGGTTACAGGCCAGCGATGCACCCGCCCCGTGATAGTCCTGCTCGGCGCGGTCGAGGAAACGTTCATCGGTCGAATAGACATGCGACGTGATGGCGCCATGCTCGCGAACGTCCTCTGTCGCTCGCTGCAGTGCATGATCCGCATCGTCGCAGCTGATAACGAACGAAATCGGCCCGAAGTGCTCCTTGCCGTAGAGCGCTTTGTTGGCGGCCTCGACTCTTAGCATTAATGGTGTTGCCGTCCTTGCCTGATCGAATTCCGGGTGTGCATACGGACTCGAGTCGCGCACCACGCTCACCCCGGCTGCCGACCGCAGCGAATCTATCGTTCTGAAAATACCCTCATCAACCAGCGTGCCACACAGATAGGCTGCCTGTTTCGGATCCGAGATCAGCCTGTCAACTGCGGCAACCAGTTCGGCGCAGACGTCGTCGAAAGACTTGTGCCCCGCATTCGTCTCGATGCCGTCCCGAGGCACGAATATGTTCTGCACACTGGTGCACATCTGCGCGGATGCCTGGCACAGGGAGTGCGCGATCGCATTGCACATGCCGAGAAAATCGTCACTCGACTCGATAACGACAGAATTACAGCCCGCTGTCTCCGTATAGACCAGCGCATTCGGGCAGTTGTTTTCGATCCACTGCCCGAACTGCGGCCCACCCGTGAAATCGATGATTGCCGTGTCGGGGTGATGCAGCAGGTCGATCGTTACCGGTTCGTTTCTGATGTCGGCAGCCATCGTCACGAGATTCGGGTCGTGCCCGTTTGCAGCGAGTACCTCGCGCATCGTGCGGACGAACAGCGCGACCGGCAAGGTCGTTTTCGGATGCGGCTTGACGATGACCGGGTTGCCCGTCGCAAGGCTGGCGAGGATCGCGGGATAGCCATTCCACTGGGGAAACGTCGCGCAGGTGATGACAACCGAGGTACCGCGAGGTACCAGGCGATAGCGTTTCTCCAGGCGTGTTTCCGCGGCGGCGCCAAAGCGCCGTTGCCACGTTGCCGTTGCGGGAACGTCCTTCATCGCCCGGTACGCGTATGCGAGTGCCTCCAGCCCGCGATCCAGTGCGTTCGCACCGCAACCGGCGAACGCCATGATGAAGCTCTGTCCCGCGGTGTGCACGGTGGCATGCGCATTGACAAACAATGAATCGGGTTGGCCAAGGCGATCGAGCATCTCGAGACATACGCCGACGCGCTCTTCGATATCCTGGGCTGACCACTCCCGTTGCGCTGCCTTCGCGGCCTCGAACAGCTTGTCGACGTCGACTTTGGGGTAGGTGATCCCGAGCGGCATTTCGGTAAACGGCGACACTTCTTCGCCGACCTGGCCGTTCGTGCCCGGCATATCCAGCGGGAACGGTTTGCCGAGCAGGTTATCGAATGCTGCCTTGCCCTCCGCGGGAATCTCCTTGCCATGAATCTTGCTGCTGGGCGATTCGGGATAAGCAGTCCATGAATAACGCTGTTGGCAGGCATCGATTGCTTTTTCCAGTATCGCCCGATGCCGTTCGAATAGTTTGCTCATCTAAGCCTCGCTAAAGAATCAGAGCCGTGGACGTTGCTGTGGCACACAGCCGGTCATCCGCATCGACAATGCGGCCACTCATCGTCGCCTGGCGCCGACCCCGGTGTTCGACTTTTGCGGCGACTCGATAGGGGCCGCCGCCGATGACCACGGGTCGCACAAACTTCGTCTGCAGATCGATGATCGTGTCGTGCTCACCTGCGGCAAGCAGGGTTATCAGGGCACAACCCATCGCCGTGTCGAGCAGCCCGGACAGCACCCCGCCGTGCACGGTCTGGAACAGGTTCACGTGCTGTTTGGTCGGCTCGAAATTCAGGCAGACCCGGCCTTCGTCGATGGTTTCGAACGTGTAGCCATAGTAGAGCGCAGCTCCGGAGCGGCCATCTGCACCGCTTGAAAAGCGCAGCAGACGTTCCATGCCGGTCAGGTGCGCGAGGTCCTTGTTGTAGTTGGTCGCCATAGATCCAGTGACTTTGAGTGCCGACGCCGCAGCCGGGACAAATCCCGGGCAGAAGTGATAACTAGTTACTTGTATAATTAGACTTATGGACGATATCATGGCAAATCCGGGAGTCGCAAGCTGACAGGCTTCGGAGCGCAGAGACCATGCTGAATGATTTCCTCAAGCTGCAGGCCGACATGTTCGCGGCCAGGGCGGAACTCGGCCTGGCCCTGTCGGGGGGCTGGTTGCTGGACAAGGTAGCGCCAAGCGCCGACGGCAATCGTCCGGTCGTCACGATCCCCGGTTTCCTGGCCTCGGAAACCACGCTTTCGCGGCTCGAGCGATTCCTGAACAAACACGGTTTTTCGGCACAGGGTTGGGGCATGGGCCGCAATCTCGGACCGCAAGGCCAAAGCTGGGGCACGGTACTCGACAAGATGACCGACAAGGTGGGCGCTACGATTCGGCGCCTGGCCGATGAACACTCGGCGCCGGTCGCACTGTTGGGGCAAAGCCTCGGTGGCGTCTACGCTCGCGAACTGGCGGCGCAGATGCCCGATGAAATCGATCGCGTCATCATGCTCGGCTCGCCGACCCTGCATCCCTATATCCTGTCACACCACAATCGCGTGATAGCGCAGATGGGGCACTGGGTGAGCCGCCAATCGCACGCGGAAATGGCAGGGCGCCGTGGCTTGCTGCATCTCGACCCGGATCGTCCGCCGTTGCCGTGCGTATCGATTCACAGTCCCTGCGACGGGGTCGTCGACGAGTCTTCGGCCGTAATACCGCAGTACATCGTTGACCAGAGCGACAATTCGGCGCCACGGGAAAACCTCCGCGTCCTGTCCTCGCACATCGGCATGTCGGTCAATCCGTGGGTGCTGCTCGCCGTTGCCGACCGGCTGGCGCAGGATCGAAACAACTGGGAACCTTTTGACCCTTACCGCTACTTCCCGGAAAACCTCGAAGCTGTCGTTTCCAGGCTCTACCCTGCCCGGGATGACGCTGCCGAACCCATAGACTTCAAGACGCTGACGAGGGCCGGGTAATGAATGGCCCGATCGTCAGGCTGCCTCCCGCGATCGTCACGCTAAGCGACGAACATCGTTATATGAACCTGTTGGTCGCAACGCTGGAAGAGCATCTCGATGACGTCCAGGAACCGTCCCAGGGCGATTATTTCCTGATGCAGGACATCGTGCGCTACATGCATGAGTATTCCGACAAGGTGCATCACCCGACCGAAGACCTGATGTTCGACAAGCTGGTGAAACGCAAACCCGACCGCAAGCAAGACGTTGCCCGGCTGCGTCGCGACCACCGTTTTCTCGACAAGAACACGAGCAACCTGATGAAGCTGCTGGAGGCTGCTGCAAAAAGCCATACCCCGGAAGCAGCGGAAGCCGCGCGCGAAGCAACGCGCACGTATACCCGGCGACTCAGGCAACACATGCAGTTCGAGGAAGAAGAACTCTTTCCGAGCGCCACGCAGTGCCTCGCGAACAGGGACTGGCGTAACATCGAGGCGCGCCTCGATGCGGCAGACGATCCGTTGTTCGGGACCACCGTACAACGGGATTACCGGGTCTTGTACGAATATTTCTCGGACCGTTCCGCAAGCCTCTCGCGCAAGGTGACAAATTTCGAATTCCTGCAACTCGACAACATGATAGTCAGCGCTGACGCCATTGAATCGGGTATCGCCGAAATGTGGCACATGCTGCAGCAATACAGTAGTTCGCTGGAGCAGGGGTACAAGGACGTTGGCGCAAAGTCTGCTGATAGCCGCGGCATCGCCGCCAGGATTTCACTGCATGCCGAATATGCCGGCCTTGTCGGCAAGACGGCACTCGCGGCCAGCAGCGATGCGGCGGGTATTTACTTCAGGACACTGAAAAATGCGGCTGTATCGTTGATCAAGGGCGCGTAGTGAAACATTACTCGCACGTCACCGCTGAGGTCGACCAGTCGCGAGGCGGCCGCACCACCGCTGCGTTCTTCGATTTCGACGGCACGCTGATTGCGGGTTTCTCGGTGGCCTCGTTCGTGCAGCGCCGCATTCTGTCCGGAAACATGTCGGCGGGACAAATGTTCATGCAGCTTGTCGCTGCCTGGCAATATGGTCTTGGCATGGCCGGCTTCGCAGAGGTACTGGCTCGTTCGGCAAGGACCCTGGCCGGCAGCTCGGCCGCCGACCTCGAGGACGCCGCAAGAGAGGTCTACGAAAAAGACTTGTCAGGCAACGTTTACCCCGAGTCGCGCGCGCTCATCGCCGCGCACCGGGCGAAGGGACACACGATCGTCATCGTCTCTTCGGCGACGCAATACCAGGTGCAACACGTCGCCGAGGAGCTCGGTGTAGAGCACGTGCTGTGCACCGAACTGGAAGTCGTAGATGACGTGCTGACCGGCGAAATCGTGCCACCGATCTGTTACGGAGCAGGCAAGCTGGAAGCCGCGCGTCGCTTCGCCAGAGAATACGGTATCAGCCTCGGCAAGAGTTTCTTCTACACTGATGGCGGAGAGGACATACCGTTGCTCGAGGCCGTGAAATATCCGCGGCCCATCAATCCGGATCGCAGGCTGTCCAGCAGGGCCGAGGCCGAAGGCTGGCCGGTGCAGCGGTTTGCCAGCCGCGGACTCCCGGGAATCAGCGATGTCGTGAGGACCAGCCTGGTTTACAGCAGCCTCGTTGGCTCTTTCATGGCCGGCGTGCCGGCCTGGCTGCTCAACCGGTCGAAGCGCGATCTCGTTAACGTCGCAGTACCCGTTTGGGGCGATTTTGCCAGCGCCGTCGCCGGACTCGATATCGAGGTCGAAGGCGAGGAGCACCTCTGGTCGCACCGACCGGCAGTCTTCATCTTCAATCACCAGAGCCAGACCGACGCCCTTATTATGTCCCGGCTCCTGCGAAGGGACTTTACCGGCGTCGCCAAGAAAGAGATGAAGTCAAACCCGTTGATCGGGACGATTCTCGAAGCGATGGGCACCGTGTTCATCGACCGTGACAATCATGACAAGGCATTGGAGGCACTGCAGCCGGCAGTGGACAGCCTGAAGAACGGCACGTCGTTCGCGATTGCGCCCGAAGGACAGCGCGGCCGCGGCTATAAACTCGGTCGCTTCAAAATGGGCGCGTTCCACATCGCGATGCAAGCCGGTGTCCCGGTTGTACCGATCATCATTGCGAATTCGTCGGACTCGATGCCGAAAAGCGGCGTGTTCATTCGACCGGCCAGGATTGACGTCAAGGTGCTTCCTCCTGTCGCGACGCAAGCGTGGACAATCGATAACATCCATCAACACGTCGACGAAATTCGCCGCTCATATCTGCAGGAGCTCGGCCAGGATGACACCAGGGATGTTACATTGCGGTAATTGAAACAGGACCATAGATCAGTCGATGCCACGCATACTCGAGAGTCCGGCGTTCCGTAACGAACTTGAGGCCATAGCGCGGAAGGCCGGGCAGCCGATCGAGGAGGTTCGTTCCGAGGCAAAACGAAACCTTGAAGAAATGCAGAGCAGGCGCAGCAGACCATGGGTTGCCATGTTCGCCCGGCTCAGCCGCTACATCAATCGGCGCGGTTATCATCCTGAATATCACTTTGACACAGCGGAACTCGACTACGTCCGCAAGCTCGCAAAGAGCAAGTCTGTCGTTTACCTGGTAACGCACAAGACCTACCTGGATTTTTTTGTTCTCTACGACTTTTTCTATCGAAACGGCATTGCTCCGCCCTACATCTTTGGCGGCATCAACATGGCCTTCTCCGGCTTTGGCTCAATCGCACGCCGGGCCGGCGGAATATTCATCCGGCGCACGTTTGCCGACAAACCTGTTTATAAGGCGGTCCTGAACCGCTACATCCAGTACCTGATCGACAAGGGTTGTTCGTTCTGCTGGGCGATCGAGGGAACGCGCTCACGAACCGGCAAGCTCGTTCTGCCTAAAATCGGCCTCCTCAAATACGTAGCCGACGCCGCCAGGCCCCTTGGGGACGGTGCGGTGGCCTATATCCCGATATCCGTATCCTACGACCAGATTCCAGACGTTCTCGACATGACGGCGCAGGAATCCGGCGCGTCCAAGAAGCCCGAGAGCCTGGGCTGGTTCGTTCGCTACGTCCGGGGCCTGGGAAGCCACTACGGCAACATTTACATTCGCTTCGGTAGTGCAGTCACGATGCACGAAACGCCGGACGCGCCCGATCTGAGCGAGACCCAGGAACTCGTCGCTCCCGAAGTCATCGACGTGCAGAAACTGGCATTCGAGGTCTGCTACCTGATCAACGAAGTAACGCCGGCAACCCTGACTTCATTGATCCTGATGTCGCTGCTGTGCCGAACGACCGCGACACCGGAGCGCATTCGCGCAGATGTCCAGATACTGGAGCGGTACCTTGCAAGTCGCCATTCCGCATCGCTCTTCGCCACGCCCAACCGACCTGTTCCCGACGATGCGGACGCCGCCCTGGCAGCCCTCGTTGCCAACGGTATCGTGCAGATAGATCCCGATGTCCAGTACTGCAGTATCGTCCCGGAACGTTATCTCGTCGCCCTGTACTACAGCAATATGGCTGTGCATCACTTCGTCGTCGCGGCGTTCACCGAGCTCGGCCTGCTCAACGTGGCGAAGGCCGGATCGAGTTCGGGCGAGTCCACATTCCAGGCGGAAATTCGCCGCTTGAGAGACCTGTTCAAGTACGAATTCTTCTTTGCTCGCTCGGACGTGTTTCGCCAGCAGTTCATCGATGAACTCGGCTACCTGGACGCACCGATCGAAAAGATCCTCCACCAGGACAGGGAAGATGCCGAGGCATTACTTCGCCGCCAGCCCCTGCTCGTCGCCTACGGTGCTTTGTCGCCGTTTATCAACGCATACCGGGTGGTTGCGGATTGCCTGGTGCAGGACGGCGACGTGCCTGCCGACGAGTGCGCCACTTATGTCGCGCAGTGCCAGGCCGAAAGCCGCAGGACAGGGGCGGGTTATCCGGGATTTGCATCGAAAGCCTTGCTCACCACAGGCTACCTGCTGGCGAAAAATCGCGGACTGATCGAGGGTGGCAGCGACGTGGCCGAAAAGCGCCGACAATTTGCGGATGAACTCCGCTTCATATCGGAGCAGCTGCTCGAGATCCGGCGTATGACCGGCTAGCCGGTCGTCTTGCGAGTTTTCTTTTTCTTCTTCGCTTTCTTCTTCACGGCTCGTGGCTTGCCTGACCTTGCCTCGGCCGTGACCGCCTTGTTCATTGCCTGGAACGAGCGTTTGAAGCAGCTCGTCATGAACGCGGGATCAGGCACGATCTCGCGGCAAGCCGTGATCGAAAACATGATGTCGCCGTTGTAACTGATGGCGCCAATGATCAGCCCCATACCGTCTATGACAGGCCCGCAGCCCGACGACATGAGCAATTTCGCACCATTCAGGTAAAGCGGCTGCTGGGGACCCGGTACGTTCGTGACCGTGCAATTGGCAAAACGGGTGCGATGCCCGAGGCCGAGACCGGTAACGAGGCGACCCGCGAGCGCCATGGTCGCAGACGGAATGTGCCGCGAAATGTCGGTCATCTGGCGCGCGCCGATCGCCCGGTCGGTCGCCTTGGCGTTGGCCGTCGCCTCGCGAACGGCACGCAGTCGAGCCAACGGGTCGGCTATGTCGGTATGGATCGGCACCATCATCGTTGCAAGCACGTTGCCGGCGACGCCAGCCTCGTCCGCCGTCCGCGTGTTAATCGGCGCCATTACAACCAGGGACTCCCTCGGGAGTTCGTTCTTGCTCAGGAGGTAATCCCGTAACGCGCCTCCGCACAGCGCAAGAATGACGTCGTTGACAGTCGCCCCGGGCACCGCCTTCCTCATGGCGCTCAGTTGCTTCAGCTTGAACGTGACGCCATCGAAAACACGGTGCGGGGACACGTGATCATTGAACCTGGTTTCCGGCACCTCGAAGTTGATATTGAGGTCGGGCAACTCGCCCTTGAGAAGCGTCTTGCTGATTCCCGGAAGCGTGGATGAAACGGCCCTGGTCAGCTGGAACGGCTGGCGAACGTTATTGACGGCCGCCCGGGCCATCAGTCCGAGCCACGACGGCGCAGCTTCGGCGTGCCAGGGTTCGGCCTCCGGGTCCGCGGCATACTCGGGCGTCGTACTGTGCAGGCCACCAATGATCTCGGCGCCGGTCGCACCGTCGATTGCGGCATGGTGGTACTTGGCGACAATCGCAAACGCTCCCCTGGGAATACCTTCGACATTGTCGAGCCCCTCGACGACATACATTTCCCAGGGCGGCCTGCTGAGATCGAGGCGACGAGAATGGATCCGGGCAACGAGAATGCACAGCTGCCGCCAGTCACGAGGCTCCGGCAACGCGATATGGCGGACGTGAAACTCCAGGTCGAATTGCTCGTCGTCGACCCAGTAGGGATAGTCGACGCTCAAGGGCAGCGAGACGAGTTTCTGGCGAAATATCGGTGACGTGTGCAGCCGGCTCTCGATGTACTTGAGAATGTCCTTGTGGCGCACCAGGCCGCCGGGCGCGGTTGACTGGTCGTAAATGTACAGCGCGGTCAGGTGCAGGTGCGCGCCCTGGCTCTCGAGGTACAGGAATGCCGCATCCTGGGCGTTGAGTTGCCTCATGCCACGTCGACCGCTGCCACCGGACTGCCCGCACTCGCCTGTTCAGCGGCGGTGCAATGCGATGCGATAAGGCTCACGAATTCCGGGATCAGCTGCTCCGGCAAGTCATGCCCCATGCCGGGAAACACATGCAGTTTCGCACCGGCAATGCATTGAGCCGTGTGGCGACCCGCCTCGACCGGTATCAACGGATCGTCTTCGCCGTGAATGACCAGCGTCGGCCGATCGATAGTACCCAGCACTTCTGTTCGATCCCCGCTGGTTGCCATCGCCGCGAACTGCCTGATACTGGCCACCGGGTCGAAATTCCGTTCTACCCATGAAGTCACACGCTGGCGCCTTTCTTCGACTGGCATCGGGTACGCGGGACTCGCGTTCAATTGCCAGAACTCAACAAGGTACCTGATCATCCCGTCCCGGTCGAAATTCTTCTTGTGCTTGAACAACGCGTGCCGAAGGACCTTCGGGCGCGGACCCGGCAGCTTGCGACTGCCGCTGGTCGACATGATTGACGTGAGGCTCTTTACGCGATCAGCGTGCTTCGCCGCGATTATCTGCGCAATCATGCCCCCCATCGACGCGCCGACGATATGCGCCTTCCGGATGTCCAGCGCGTCGCACAGCGCGATCGTATCCAGTGCCATGTCGTCGAGCGTATACGGCACTTTCGACCTGATTCCCAGGAGACTGCCGAACATGGCGCGCACCATGCCCGGCGCTTTGACACCATCGAAGTGGGTCGACAGTCCTGCGTCACGATTGTCAAAGCGGATAACACGCAGCGATTGCTCTGCCAGGGCCCGGCAGAAATCCTCGGGCCACACAACCATCTGCGCGGCGAAGCCCATGATCAGCACGACGGCGGGATCGTCCGACTTACCGAATTCCTCGTATTCGATCCGGATCCCGTTCGCTGCGATGGAGGTCATGGTCTCTGCTCAGGCGGTCCGCCGTGCCTGTGCGGCGCGGATGTCCTCGCCGTGCGCCCACGTTGCATGCGTGCCGCTGCTGATCCGGTGCGGCAGAATGATTCGGGCTACCGGTCCGGCCGCAACGTCGGTCGCATCGATAATCACGCACTCCGAACGATCCTCGATCAGGTCGGTGACGAACGTCACCAGGTAGCCATCGTCCTCGCTTTTCGCGTCAAGCCGCGGCGCGAAACCGGCCTCACTGCCATAACGTTCCGGACCGAGGTCCACCGACCACGAACTTCCGGTTTCGAGATCGTGCTTGCAAAACCCGGTGAACAGGAACCAGCCTTCTTTGGGTATGGCACTGTATGCATATCGATATGGCTTGCCGCCATAGCGCTGATTCGGAACGCCGAACTCGAGTATGCGGTCGTCCAGTCGCTCTTCTTTTGTCTCGCCGGTCTTCATATTGAAGCGCCAGCGATGCAGTCGTGCGCCCATCAGGTCCTGGGCGAGATAAGCCATCATGCGCCCGAATCCGGGCGGCGCATTCGGGTGGCTGGACGGCTCGGGGTTTTCCTGGAAATAGCCGTCGAGCACGACTTCGTCGCCATCTTCGTACGCGTTGATGAAATGCAGGACGTACGTGGGATCAGCCTCGAACCACTTGATCGTATCGGGTGCTCCGAAACGCGGAATGATGCCGAATCGCGACGGCATATCCCTGTGGAAGCGAACCGCATGCACGTTTTGCTTCAACGCCTCGGGATCCCAGAACAACGGCAGGTCGTTGATGATCGTGTAGTTCTCGGTAAATGCGATGTCATGCGGCAAACGCGGTCCGGGCAGTTCGATCGGTATGTAGTGCTTCAGCTTGTTGTCCGGCCCGACGACGCCGTAGTGATAGTACGGCGCATGCTTGGAATAGTTGAAGAACAACAAATTGCCGGTCGACTCGTCGAGGCTCGTGTGTGCCGAGATGCCGTCGATCGGTACCCACGACTCGGCGCCAAACTGCTCGAGCGTATAGGGATCCAGCCGGTAGCCCTCGCCGCACTGGTAGAAAGTGGACAGTATCTGTCCGCCATGGACTATCACATCGGTCGACGACGAATCCTTGAGCCACTCTTGCGCACCCCAGCCCGGACGCGTTGAGCGATGCGGAGGCTCGAGCAGTCCTGCCCACAGCGAGTGGCCCGCTTCCTGTTCGGCCAGGAAACCCTTGGTGCGAACGAAACGGTTGCGATACTCGGCCTTGCCATCGACGATGCTGATTGCATGAATGACACCGTCACCGTCGAACGGATGGTAGCGTCCGATAGCCTCGTGGACCTGGTTTTCGGTGTTACGCACATAAACGCCGTCGATGTCCCTCGGAATCTCCCCGATCACTTCCATGTCGGTGGCGTTGTACTCCGCATAACTTGGCGTCCACGCGCCTTGCAGATACGGGTGATCCCAGTTCTTGATGGTCGGTTCGATACGATTTACTAGCTCTACAGTCATGGCAGCCTCTTTAGAGCGGTGTCTACAGGAGAGGCACAATCGGCCTCTTGACAGGGTCAGTCTAATAATGAAAGCTACCAGTGTGGCTTTGCGCTGGCAAGGGGTACGATCACAGTCCGGCCCGCTATTTATCGAGAATCATTCTCATTAAGGTCTCCTGATGGCTACTCGCTCAATACCCCCGAAGGGGGAGGAATCCCCACCCCCCATCGCTACCGGTGAGGACTACATAAACAGCCTTCGCGGGCGGTCGCTCGAGGTGTATTTGTTCGGCGAGCGGGTTGACGAACCCGTCGACCATCCGGTGATTCGTCCATCGATCAATGCGGTCGCTGCAACCTATGACCTCGCGATCAGCAATCCTGAACTCGCCACCGTGATGTCGCCCCTGACCGGCGAGCGAGTCAGTCGTTTCGCGCACGTCGCCGGCAGCCCGGAAGACCTCGTCCAGCAGAACAAGATGCAGCGGCGGCTGGGACAACTGACAGGCACCTGTTTCCAGCGCTGCGTCGGCATGGATGCGATCAATGCATTGCACTCGGTGACCTACGAGATCGATGAGGCCTTCGACACCGGCTATCACGAACGCTTCTTGCAATTCGTAAAGATGGTGCAGCAACGTGGATTCGTGATTGGCGGCGCGATGACGGACGTCAAGGGCGACCGCAGCCTGCCGCCGCACAAGCAGGACGATCCGGATTTATTCGTGCATGTGTCGAAACGCAACGATGAGGGCGTCTGGATTCGCGGTGCCAAGGCGCACCAGACCGGCTGCATCAACTCACACTGGCTGCTCGTCATGCCCACGATGCGCCTTGGCGCGGACGATAGAGACTTCGCCATCGTAGGCGCGGTACCGGTCGACGCAAAAGGCATCACCTATATCTACGGCAGGCAGTCCTGCGACTTGCGCGCCATGGAGGATGGCAACATCGATGCCGGCAACGCGCAGTATGGCGGCCAGGAAGCGATGGTCGTTTTCGATGACGTGTTCATCCCGTGGAGCCACGTATTCATGGATGGCGAATACGATTTCGCCGCGATGCTCGTCGAGCGCTTCACCTGCTATCACCGGCGCTCCTATGTCTGCAAGTCCGGAGTCGGCGATGTCCTGATCGGTGCTGCGGCGACTGCCGCCGATTATAACGGTGTCGAGAATGCGTCCCACATCAAGGACAAGCTCGTGGAAATGACACATCTCAACGAAACGATCTACAGCACCGGCATCGCATCGAGCCACCAGGCTTCGAAAATGAAGTCAGGGGTCTATCTCAACGACGACATGATCGCGAACGTCTGCAAGCATCACGTCACGAAAATCCCCTACGAGATCGGCCGCCTCGCCCAGGACATTGCGGGCGGGCTCATGGTTACAGCGCCGTCGCAGAAGGATCTGGAGCACCCCGAGATCGGCGATGTCATCAGGAAGTACCTCCGCGGGCGTGCGGGGGTGGACGTCGAAGATCGCATCCGCATCCTGCGCCTGATCGAGAATATGACGCTGGGGCGCAACGCGGTCGGTTACCTGACCGAGTCGATGCACGGCGCGGGCTCACCGCAGGCCCAACGCATCCAGATTGCGCGACAGATGCAAAAGGAATTCAAGAAAGAACTCGCGAAGACTCTCGCTGGCATCGATACCGGGAAGGGCTCTGGCGAGTAACTCAGCCGTCGCGTTCGTCCTGCAACGCCGCCATCCAGACTGCATCCAGCAGGGCTTGCGTACGTTCGGTAGCCGTCATCCACTGTCCACGCAGTGCCGGGTCCGCCGCTGCGGCCGCCATATCTTCGAACATCAAAGCAGCGCCTGGCTTGGCCGAAGGAACGTTGATCTCCTCCCGCGTCGCGCCACTCCAGCCGCCCGAGCGATACAGGAAGTTTGCCGAGCCGTCAGGTTCCTGGCCCAGGAAGTCATCGACATTGATGACGCCTTTGGTACCGGTGATACGCAGGTCCATGACCACCGCGCCGGAATCGAAGCCGCAGTTCCAGGTTGACGTCGAGCCGTCGGTGAATTCGAGCACGCCCGACCCGCCGATGGCTGCCCCGCTTGCACTTTCGCGCCGCAGGCAGGCGCTGACCGTATCCAGCACCACGCTCGGCGGCAGGTATTCGACGGCGGCCCGCATGTTGTACCAGCCGGCATCACCGATAGCGCCCATCGGTTCGAGCTCGGGGTTGTAACGAATATTGCCGCGGTCCGGCAGATTGAACTGGAACGCCGACGCGACCGACCAGATGAAGCCGAGCCGGTCCTCCCAGTTTTCCCTGATGTCCAGGGTGCGCGGATGATGCACGAAGTGGGTACCATCCATGAAGGCCACATCGTTGTCGCGGCATGCCTCGATGATGCGCTTGACCGATGGCAGGCTGGCGAACGGTTTTTCGCCGAGCACGTGCTTGCCGCCATTCGCTGCGGCAATGCAGATTTCCTCGCGCACGCTGGTCGGCGTCGCGACGTAGAGTGCATCCACCGTGCCGGAGTCGATCATTGCCTGCCAGGAGTCGAAGGCATTCGGCACGTCGTGCTCGTCTGCGAACGCCTGCGCGCTCTCCATACGGCGGCTGGATACGGCACCAATCTCCGCGGCACTCGCCAGCTTGATCATGCGTGCCATCGCATTGGCGATACCGCCAGTACCGACGATGCCCCAGCGAAGAGTTGTCATGGACTGTGCTCCTGCGTTTCGAGATGTGCCAAGCAAGGTAGCGCCGAAGGCGCTGGCTATCGTAGTCGCTCCGGCTGCGCCGAGAATGCGCCGTCTGGTAATGTTGAAGTCGGTCATTTCTGCTCTCAGGGGGTCGAGGATCCGGCGTTGCTGTCTTACGCTTACTGGCGCTTAGTTTACAGAGTGCCGCCGCACATTCCATTTGCCTAGGTACATGTGCCGATTGCAGGGAAGTGGCCGGGTCTGTTCAGGTGTTGCCACCATGAAGTCTCGCGAACCTGCACGCCCGGTAACGGCGCCACGTACCCTGTGGCCATCGCGATCGTTGCTCGGACACCTGCGGCCCGCCCGGGTGCCGGCGGTGGCGATCCGCTTTACCCATACGTTTGCGCTCGGCGGCATCGCCATCGTGCTGGTCCTGCTGCTGATGGCATCGGGCGCGCTGATGATCTTCGCCTACGATCCGGCCCCGGAGCGCGCCTGGCAGTCCATCGTCATCCTGCAGCAGGAGTTGCTGTTCGGGCGCCTGCTACGCGGCATCCACTACTGGAGTGCGAACCTGCTCCTCGTCGTCACGGGACTGCACCTGTTGCGGGTCTTCCTGACCGGTGCGTATGTGGGCCGCCGCCGCAGGAACTGGCTGGTAGGACTCGGGCTATTGCTCGCGATTCTGCTGTCTGCGTTCACCGGCTACCTGTTGCCATGGGACCAGCTGTCGTACTGGGCGATCACCGTTAGCACCAGCATGCTGACCTATGTCCCGGTCGTCGGCGAAGAATTGCGTTACATCGTTCTTGGTGGTGACACGGTCGGCGCTGCAACAGCAGTCGTCTTCTACGCGCTTCACTCGACGATCATGCCGGTCGTCTTCGTACTGTTGCTGAGCTGGCACGTCTGGTACGTACGACTCGCCGGCGGCGTCATTCTTCCTCCAGCGCAGCGCAACGATACCTCGGGCAACGAGTGGCTGCCGTTTGCGCCGAACCTGTTGCAGCGGGAGATCGCAGTCGCACTGATCGTCATCGCCGCTGTCATGCTGCTGGCAATGACCTTCGGCGCACCGCACGGTGACCCCGCGAATCCGGGTTTGAGCCCCAATCCCACCAAGGCGCCATGGTACTTCCTCGGTGTCCAGGAGCTGCTGCTGCACTTTCACCCGCTGTTCGCCGTCGTAGTGCTGCCGCTGTTGCTTGCGACGGCGTTGATTGCAGTCTCTCTGTCGAACGACGAGTCGTCACCCGCGGGTCGGTGGTTTCTTACGCCAAACGGAAAACGGCTCGCCGTTGTGGGCAGCCTCGCGGCACTGCTCTTGACGCCCCTGCTGATCCTTGCCGACGAGTACCTCATCGGCACGGCCGGCTGGCTGCCGGGTACCGCGCCCGTCATCAGCCAGGGTGTTGCACCTGCCCTGCTCACCGGGGTCGGCATCGCGTTGCTCTACTTTGCATTGCGGAGAATCTACTCGCCGTCGCGCATGGAATCCGTGCAGACTTTCTTTGTGTTTTTTACCACTGTCTTCGTCGTGCTGACGGCTGCCGGTATCTGGTTTCGCGGCGAGAGTATGGCGCTGGTGTGGCCATGGTAGACCCGGACAAGAATCGGCGAACCTTCCTGTTCCGGCTGTTTGCCGGGCTTGGAATCGTGGCCGGCCTGGAAGGCATCTGGATTACTCTCTCGACCCTGGGGTCGCAGCGCAACACGACGCCGGCCGGACAAGAGAAGGCTTTCGAGGCCGGACCGGCACAGCGTTTCCCGGTCGGCAGCGTGACCCCGTTTCCCGAGGCCGGCTTCTATCTCAGCCGACTCGAGGATGGCAGTTTCCTGGCGCTCGATCGTCAGTGCACTCACCTTGGCTGCAATGCGGCGTGGCACCCGGATGAACAGCGCTTCGTCTGTCCCTGTCACGCATCCGCATTCGATAGCCGTGGTTCAGTACTGAACGGCCCGGCGCCGCGGCCGCTGAACCTGCTGCCCGTCACCGTCGACGCGGGTGTCGTCATGGTTGACACTGCAACCCGGATACGTCGTAACACATGAACACGAGTGCCTCTCGAAACTGGAGCATCGCCAGCCTCGTCGCACTGGCCGTGATCGTGATCGCCATTCCGATTTACGCGCTGCACGAATTGGAGCGCCGCGAGAGCAGGCCAACGGAGCAACCGGCTGAGTCGACCTTCGTCGGGCGCGAGGCCTGCATCGACTGCCACACCGATGCTTACGAGCGCTGGCTGGGATCGGATCACGACAATGCGATGGATATCGCGACCGAGGAGACCGTGCGCGGCGACTTTGACGATGCGGAATTCACACATGCGGGCATCACGTCGCGCTTCTACCGCAAAGATGACGGCTTCTTCGTCTATACCGAGGGTCCGGGCGGCGACATGGCAGAATTCGAGGTTCGCTATACATTCGGCATCGAACCGCTGCAGCAATACCTGGTGCCGTTCCCTGGCGGGCGGCTGCAGGCACTGCCGATCGCGTGGGATACCGAACGCGAGCGCTGGTTCTCCCTGAACCCGAACGCCGTCATTGCGCCCGACGACTGGCTGCACTGGACGCGCAACGGGCAGAACTGGAACGGCATGTGCGCCGAATGCCATTCAACCAACCTTGAAAAGAACTACGATCCCGAGAGCAATACCTACGCCACGACCTGGTCGGAGATCGACGTCAGTTGCGAAGCCTGCCACGGACCCGGTTCGCAGCACGTGGCCTGGGCCGACATCGACCCGATGGGCAGGCCGCCGGTCGAGAACTTCGCGCTCGACGTCGTTACCAGCGAACTGGACAACCGTGAGTATGTAGAGCTGTGTGCACCCTGCCACGCGCGGCGCAGCGAGATTGCCGACTACAGGCACGAACAGGGCGACCTGCTGCAGCATTACTTACCGTCGCTGCTCGTCGAAGGCGCTTACCATCCGGACGGGCAGATACTCGACGAGGTTTACGTCTGGGGGTCCTTCACGCAGAGCAAGATGTACCAGAACGACGTGCTTTGTGGTGATTGTCACGACGCCCACAGCCTGCAGTTGCACCAGCAGGGCAATGCCCTGTGTGCGCAATGCCACCAGCCGAGTGTCTACGACACGCCGGCACACCACTTCCACCAGCTGGAGGTCGACGGCGAGGCCAGCGATGGCGCACTGTGCATCAAGTGCCACATGCCCGAGCAGCCGTACATGGTCATCGATTATCGCGCGGACCACAGCCTGCGCATCCCGCGGCCGGACCTGAGCGCCTCGCTCGGCGTCCCCAATGCCTGCAGCCAGAGTGGGTGCCACGATGACCAGGAACTCGACTGGTCGATTGATGCCTACACCAGATGGTACGGCGAGGCACGCAGGCCGCACTACGGTACGGTTCTTGCGGCGGCTCGCAACGGCGATCCCGCGGCCGAAGGCGCATTGGTCGCACTGGCGTCGGACACGTTGAGCCCGGTCATCGTGCGGGCGACGGCGCTCGATGCGCTGGCGGCGTACCCGCCGGGCGCGAAAGACGTGGTGATCGAGCGCTCGCTGGCAGACGAAGAAGCACTGCTGCGGCACACGGCCATGCTGGCCGTTGCGACGAACGAACCCGAGACGCTTGTTCGGCTGATTGCGCCATTGCTGAACGATCCGGTGCTTGCAGTACGGCTGAGCGCGGCATCCCGGCTTGCCGCTGTACCCGCCGAATACCTGACTGCGGCGCAGAGACTGTCGCTGGATGCAGCGCTCGCGGCGTACATCGAGTCGATGCGCGCGAGCCTCGACTTCGCCGCGTCGGGAATGAACCTTGGCAACCTGTACCAATCGCTGGGCGATACGGCCACCGCCGAGGAATACTACCGGCGCGCCATCGACGTCGATGCGCTGTTCTTCCCGGCCAAGATCAATCTCGCGCTGCTGCTGAGCAGCAGTGGCGACGTCGACGAAACCGAGCGCCTGCTCCGCGAAGTGCTCGAAGACTATCCCGAGCAGTATGACGCCGCTTACTCGCTGGGCTTGCTGCTGGCCGGCTCCGGCCGCTTGGAAGAATCGCTCGACGTCCTCGAACAGGCCGCCGCGAGCGCGCCGGAACATCCACGGGTTCGATACAACCTTGGCCTGCTCTATGCGCAACTGGGCCAGGACCTCGAAGCCGAGGGCGCGTTTCTCGCGGCGCTTGAACTGGAGCCGCAAAGTATCGACTACCTGTACGCACTGATCGACTTCTATGTGCGCCGCAATCGACTGGACGAAGCGCTCGTGCTCACTGACGAAATGATCGCGGCACACCCGCAGGAACGAATCGGGTACGACCTGCAACAATTCATCAAGGACCGGATCGAAGAGTCAGGTCGCCAGTGACCGGAACGAAACCGGTCAGGTATGTGCAACGGCAACGCGGTCAGGGTATCGGGTCCGGTGCCGTTGCCAGGCGTTGCACCAGCGCATAAAGAAAGTCGCGCGCATCATAGAGTGAATCGACGCGAATGCGCTCATTCAGGCCATGGATGTAGCCGAGATCCGGTTCCAGGAAATACGCGCCGATGCCGTACGTCGGAATTCCGATCGCGGCCAGAAACGGCGCGTCCGTGCCGCCGGCCTGGAAGATCGGCACGACCGGCAGGCCCGGGAAGATTTCTGCAGCCGTCGCCACGATCGGATCCCAGATCGCCGGCGTAAGGGGCGGCGGAGCTGCGACCGGGCTGCGCATCGGCAGCGCGGTAACCGTCACCTCCGGATCGGCAATCGCCCGTTCCAGTGCGAGACGCACGTCTTCGACGGAATCGGTCGGGTAGATGCGGCAATTCACATTCGCGGTCGCACGCTGTGGCAACGCGTTCGTGGCATGGCCTGCCTCGAGCATCGTCGCGATGCAGGTCGTATGCAGCACGGCGTTGTAGGTAGGATCGGCCCTGACGATGGCCAACGCGTCGGCATCGTCGGGATCGGCCGCGAGCGCCTGCATCGCCGCACCCATCTCGCCACCCCTGATCGCACCCATGCGAGAGAAAAAGGTCCTCGTCGTGTCGTTCAGATGAATCGGGAATTCGTATTCGCTGATGCGCATCAGCGCCGTTGCGAGCTGGTAGATCGCATTCTTCTTGACCGGTCTCGAGCTGTGGCCGCCGGGGTTGGTGACCTCGATCACGTAGTCCTCGGGAAGTTTCTCGCCCGCCTGCATCGTCAGCATGACCCGGTTGCCGTCCTCATCCAGTACGCCCCATGCCCCCTCGTTCAAGGCGAAACCTGCAGCAATGAGATCGGGGTACTCGGCGGCGAGATGCTCGGCACCGTTGAAGGCGCCGATGGTTTCCTCGCCACACGTGAGTGCCAGTTTGATCGTGCGCGGGGGCTCGTAACCGGCCTCGAGAAAGCGCGCCAGCGTGTCGACCCATATCGCGGCCATGGACTTGTCATCGACGGCACCACGAGCGTAGAAGTAACCGTCTTCCTCGACCAGCGTGAAGGGATCGCGCGTCCAGTCTTCGCGCTTGGCCTCGACGACGTCGATATGCGCCAGCAACAGCATGGGGTTCAGCGCCGGGTCGCTACCGTGCAACACGGCAACGAGGTTGCCTTCCCTGGGATGCTCCGGCGCCACCAGCAGATAGATGTCCTCGTCGGGCATGCCGGCTGCCGCCAGGTGCGCGCCCATCTTTTCCGCGGCTAGTGTGCAACTGCCGCTCGAGAGCGTTGTATTGGTTTCGATCAGTTCGCGGTACAACTCGCGAAATTCTGCCTGGCCCGGAGTCAGGTCAGCTGCGAAGGCGGGTGTACAACAGAGGACCAGGGCGGAAACTGTAAACGAGAGGCGTGACTTCATATCGATCTGGCTCGGGATGAATTGAGAATCCCGGCAGTATACTGCTGCAGAATCGAAAAGGCCCTGCAAGGGACCTTTGATTGTTTCGTGGCGATGCGATACTTCCGTGAGATGGCAGCTAATCGCCAACCTTTGATGGCCTCGAACAGGACTACCAGGAAGTTGGTGACGATGGTTTTGTCGTGCCCGGGTTTCCGTCGAATAATTTCTTCGGCCAGGAACCCGGTACCGAAGAGCAGATCCAGGAGTTTTGCCGTTTGACCTACAAGGTCAAGTTCCCGATGTTCGAGAAGGTCACCGTCAAGGAAGGCGAGGCGCATCCGTTCTTTGAACAGCTCGCAGCCCAGAGCGGTGCGTATCCGACCTGGAACTTTCACAAGTTCCTGATCGGCCGTGACGGCCCGGTCATCGCCGAATTCAGTCCGCGGACGCAGCCATACGATGAGGACCTCGTCGCAGAAATTGAAGCCGCCCTGGGTAGCTGATCCTGCAGCGCAGTTTACTGCGCGTTTTTCCAGGCAATGCCCGGTTTCCCGCGCCGGACGCGCCAAAAAAAAGGGCCCCGAAACCGGGGCCCTTTCGTTTATCCGTAGGGTGCTTTAAGCAGCTACGATATTTTCCGCCTGCGGACCTTTCTGGCCCTGTGTGACGGTAAATTCGACCCTCTGGCCTTCGGCGAGCGTCTTGAAGCCGTCACCCTTGATTGCACTGAAGTGTGCAAACACGTCGGGGCCGGATTCCTGCTCGATGAAGCCGAAGCCTTTGGCTTCGTTGAACCATTTAACGGTTCCAGTAGTAGTAGACATAGTTGTTTCCTGTTTAATCAAAAGCAATATAAGCCCTTTTCCAAGGGCCGGTGTGGCTGGAAGTGTTGCAATTACTGATGAAAAACAGGACGAGGAACTACGGAAGAAACTTCTGCGGGAACGTCGAAATGGAGTGCATAGTGAATGGCGCACTTACAAGCTCGCTGGAGTATAGAGGTAAATGCCGGGTAAGCAAGCATTATGATCACAATACCCGGCATTCACAGGGACCCCGGCACCGGGAGCGCGTGCCGGTTCTGCCGTCGTCAGTCGAGCAGATTGCCCGGTGTCGGTGGCAACCGCGGCATCGTTTGCTGGGGAAACTCGCCTGTCAGCGCCTGGAGAAACACGACGATGTCGGCGGTCTGCGCGGGGCTCAGGTCGATATTCAGCTGGGCCTTCGCCATGATCTGTACCGCCTCCTCGAGCGATTTCACCGCACCGTTGTGGAAGTAGGGTGCCGTGTAGACGAGGTTGCGCAACGTGGGCACACGCCACACGTGCCTGTCCGCCTCATTGCCGGTGACCTGGTAGCGACCCTGGTCATCAAGCAGGCCGTATTCGTCCATCATGCTTTGCGCCGGAAACATCGGGAACTTCATGAAGAGTCCGGTACCCGGTGGCATCGTAGGTCCGGCAAACGCCGCGCCCGAATGACAGGACGTACAACCCACGGCTTGGAATGTCGACATTCCACGGAGCGCCTGATCCGACATCGCGGTCTCGTCGCCCAGGACATACAGGTCATACTGGCTGTTCGGCGTTATCAGTGTGCGTTCGTAGGCGGCGATTGCCTTCGCTGCATTCTCCATGGTCACCTGGCCTTCGCCCTCGAACGCCATCGCAAAGTAGGTGGCGTAACCGGGGATATCACGAATCCGGTCGATTGCGACGTCCAGGTCGGCCATGCCCATCTCGATCGGGTTGGTGACCGGCCCGACAGCCTGATCTTCCAGCGTCGCCGCACGACCATCCCAGAACTGCGACGAAAGATAGGCCGCATTCCAGACGGTCGGGGCGTTGCGTCCACCCTCTTGACCGTGCACGCCTATCGACACGGAACGATGGTCGTCGCCGCCTTCCATGACGTTGTGGCAGGAAAAGCACGACACCGTCCCCGTTGCCGAAAAACGCGGATCGAAGAACAGCATCTTTCCGAGCTCGACCTTCGCCGCACTCGTCGGGTTGTTCTGTGGTGACGGCGCGCTCTGCGGCAAAGCATCCCATGCGTGCGCGGTACCAAGAAAGAGCGTGCTTGAAGCTATAAGTGCAAGAACTTGTTTCATCAAATTTCGTCCTGGTTGATTGCAGCTCGTCTTCGCGAGCTGCTGTTGGCTAGTCAATCCGCTTTCGCCCGGTGATCATCGCTTTTGGCAGATTCTCCTTTTCGACATAGCTGGAATACACTACGCCGGCGACATGAAGCGCGATCAGCAGCAGCAAGACGTTCGCAAAGACCTCGTGGACTTCCTCCCAGAACTCCTCGCCCGACTCGTCTTCGCGCATCCCGCTCTCACGATCGTCGTCATCTGCTCGTGCGGTCGAAATAATTGCCGGTAGCGGAATCGATGTATTGTCTTCTGCAACCCAGCCCGCCAGGGGCCCGCTGTCTTCTTCAATGGCATAGAGGACCAGCCCGGAATAGACCGTGCCGGACAGGCCAATGAGCAGAGCGACAATCATCGCGCCGCCGGCAGGATTGTGCCCAAGGTAACGTTTAGCTCTGTGGCCCATCAGGTCGCCGAGATAGCGCAGGGTTGCCGCCGGTGATCGCACGAAGTCCGAGAATCTCGCGTGCTCGCTGCCGATCAGGCCCCAGGCAAGTCGTATGCACACGATGGCGCCGACAGCGTAGCCGGCCCAGACATGCTGGGTCAGGAAATCATCCTCGGTAAAATAGGCAACGAAGAACGAGAGGACCAGCGCCCAGTGGCCGATCCGAACGATGGGATCCCAGACCCGTATCGTATTGGCGGAAGGTTTCATGGTCATGCCCTGTGCGTGGCGAAAGATTGGCTGATCCTGACAGAGAGCCGGGCTGATACAATTGGCCGTAGGACCAATGCCAGAAATGCGTGCCCCATGAGGCCTTTTATGCCTAAAGACATATCGGACGATCGCCCCGCCTGGGCAGTAATGGCACTGTTTCTCGTGATTGCAGTGCTGATTATCGGGGATCTGGTCAGCGACTACGTGAAAGGCACCGGCCTGGCCCACCTGGGCGTCGAATTACTGGTGCTCCTGGCCTCGGCCAGCGGAATTGCGTTCCTTTGGTATCAATTGCGACAGACACGACAAGGCCTGGGCGAGGCGCTGGCCGATGCCCGGAGGTGGCAGAGTGAAAATCGCGAATTAATGCAGGGCCTGGGGGTGGCAATACAGGATCAGTTCAACCGTTGGGGACTTTCGAAGGCGGAAGCCGAAGTCGGGTTATTGCTCCTGAAGGGCTTGAGCCACAAGGAGATCGGCGCGGTCAGGGGGACTGGCGAGCGCACCGCCAAGGAGCAGGCCCGCGCTGTGTACCGCAAATCCGGCCTCTCGGGCCGGGCAAACCTGTCGTCATTCTTCCTTGAGGACCTGCTGCCGCCTAAAGACGAGTTGCGGCATTAATTTCGCTTTTCCAAATGGCTCAGCATCACCCTGCGAAATCACCCTTGATGAACATTGACCCGGTGGCCTGGTGAATAGCGTGCTGAGTCCCG
>Ga0210081_1000006_pt1 | contig 54385 bp, 45 predicted proteins | sample White_ThreeSqA_D_FD_185589 | JGI IMG/M metagenome (GOLD analysis project Ga0210081, IMG submission 185589) | Wetland microbial communities from the San Francisco Bay, California, USA, that impact long-term carbon sequestration -... | ecosystem: Environmental > Aquatic > Marine > Wetlands ...
GCCGTTCCGGCTCGGGTTCGCCGACCGCCAGCCCCCCGATCGCGAGCCCGTCGAAGCCGATATCACACAAACCCTGCAGCGATTCCGTGCGCAGCGCATCGTACATGCCGCCCTGGACGATGCCGAACAGTGCTTCACCACGCTCAGGCTCGTCATTCTTCAGCTCGTCGAAGCGTTGCCGGCTGCGCCGGGCCCAGCGCAGAGACAGCTGCATCGAGTCGCGTGCATCGCTCTCGCTCGCCGGGTACGGCGTGCATTCGTCGAAGATCATCGTGACGTCGGCATTGAGATCGTGCTGGACCTCGATCGATCGTTCGGGAGTCAGCATCACTGCGTCGCCGTTCACCGGCGACTGGAAACGCACGCCCTCTTCCGTGAGTTTTCTCATCGCGGCAAGCGAAAATACCTGGAATCCGCCCGAATCGGTCAGGATCGGCTTGTCCCAGTGCATGAACTCATGCAGCCCGCCATGCTTGCGAATGACTTCGGTGCCCGGTCGCAGCATCAGGTGAAACGTATTGCCGAGAATAATCTCTGCACCGTCGGCCGCGACCTCCTCCGGGGTCACGCTCTTGACGGTGCCGTAGGTGCCCACCGGCATGAATGCCGGCGTTTGCACGACACCACGCCGAAACTCGAGCAGGCCCCGGCGCGCGGCCCCGCTACGGGCATTCACATCGAATTTCATGACAGCCCTTCCGGTGTCAGGAACATCGCGTCACCATAGCTGAAAAAGCGGTATTCCTGACGCACTGCGTGCTGGTAGGCAGACATGATGCGCGCTTTGCCGGCAAATGCAGAGACCAGCATCAGCAGCGAAGATTGTGGCAGGTGAAAGTTTGTCAGCATCGCGTCAACCGACCTGAATGCATACCCTGGCAAGATAAAGAGATCGGTCTCTCCGTCGTAAGGCGCGAGCCGACCACCGGTGGACGCGCATTCCAGTGCACGTACCGCGGTTGTACCGACCGCGATGACGCGGCCGCCGGCTGTGCGAGTCGCATTCACGAGGTCACTGGTTTCCGGGCTCACGATGACGCGCTCGCTGTGCAGGCGATTCTGCTCGATGTGCTCGGCGCGCAGCGACTGGAAAGTGCCGGCGCCAACGTGCAGCGTGACCCAGGCATGCCTGGCGCCTGCGGCCCGCGTTTCCTCGAGCATCGCGTCGTCGAAATGCAGCCCGGCGGTCGGCGCCGCAACCGCGCCGGGTTCGCGGGCATAGACAGTCTGATAACGCTCGATGTCGGCATCTTCGGCATCGCGTGCAAGATAGGGCGGCAACGGCACCTCGCCAAACGCGTCGAGAAACGGCATGACCGCCACGGAGAACGACAGAGCGAACAACTCGCCGTCGCGGCCCGTCACAGTCGCCTCGGCACTGTTGGCCAGCTGCAGGCGAGAACCCGCGCGCGGAGTCTTGCTCGCGCGAACATGGGCGAGCGCCGTGTCGTCACCTGTGACGCGCTCGACGAGTATTTCGACCCTGCCGCCAGTCTCCTTGGTCGCGGCGAGCCGCGCCTTGATGACCCGGGTATCGTTGAAGACCAGCAGGTCTCCCTCGCGCAGCAATGCCGGCAGCTCGGTGAAGCGGCGATCGGTTAGCCCGTCCGAGACTTCGAGCAAACGGCTGCCACGACGAGCGCTGGCCGGAAAGCGCGCAATCAGCTCGTCAGGTAGCTCGTAATCGAAGTCTGAGATCAACATGGGCGCGCATGGTAGCAAAGCCATGCGCGCCCGGGCGATCCCTGTGTCGCCGGCGTGGCGACCGGTGACTAAGGTACAGAACTCAGGTCGTCGTCTCGATGGGCGGGGTCGGCACCAGCGGCGCAACCGGCCGCACTGCCAGCGGCGCACCCTGCGGAGCGGCGTGTATCGCCGCGGGCGGCGCGGCGGCGGGGCTGACCTCGACGTCGAACGCGTCGACATCGAAGCGCATGTCCTGATCGCTATCGAATTCATACTGCACGTTGCCGTGCTGGTCAGCCGGAATCTCGACGTCGAGCGTCAGCTTTTTCTTGTCACGCATGATACCGAGCTTCAGCTTCTCGCCGGCCTGGTACGAATTCAGGATGCGCATCGCATGACGTACGTCCTTGGGTTCGCGGCCGTCGATACTCTGGATGACGTCACCGTCCTGCAACTTGAACGCTTCCGACTTCGGGGCACTGACAACGAGAAGCCCGGTGTCGGTACCGAAGTAGCGGCCGAGACCTTCATTGAGCTCGACGAGCTCGAGATTGCCGAGGCCGGTGCCGGCCCATGGAAAAGCGAAATCGAATTTCTCGACAACCACAGGCGCCTGCGGCGCGTTCGGACCATGCGGTGCCCCAGGCACCCGCTGTACCCAGAACTGTTCATCCAGCGGTACGACGCGCGGTTCCACCTCGACGCTGCCGCTCTTGCCATCACGCAGGTAGCTCACTGCCAGGACATCGCCCTCTTCTACACCATTCATGAAATCGAGCAGGCGCATGTTCGCTTCTTTGCCGCTATCGGCTTTGAGCGACTCACCATTGACGGCGGTGATAATGTCGCCTGGCCGCAGCCCGGCGTCGGCGGCAGCGCTGCCAGGCGTCACACCGTCGATGCCGACGCCTTCGACCGGGCCCGCCTCGTCGCTGCTCTCTATGGTGACGCCGAGTCGCGGCTTGTTGTAGATCACGAAACGCTGCTCGATCTCTCTTATCTGCGGCAACCGCTCGCTGGTGATTTCAGCGATTTCACGAGCCGCTTCGGCCATGCGGGCTTCGGCAGCGGCCAGCTTCTCTTCCATCTCCATTTCGCGCGCCTCGGCCGCCTGCAGTGCCGCTTCGCGTTCGGCTTCAGCCTGTGCAGTCTGCGCAAGGGCCTCGCCTGCCAGCAGCAACAACACTGCGGCCGGCAGAATCATTTTCCATGTTTTCATCGGGGTCTGGCTCCTCTTAAAAAGCGGCCCGTTGCGTCTGCGCATAACGCAACTGGACCAGTAATTTCATCAACCTGACGCGTTCGCGCCAGAAAAGCTCCCTGTCCGCGGCTGTCATCTGCACGCCGGGATCGTTCAACTGGTAGTCGATAGCCGCAATGCGGTCCTCGAGGTCCGAGATGCTCGCCATCGTGCCTGCGCGCATCACGCGCGGCGCATCGGGCAGCGACCTGAGATCGCTCTCCAGCTGCCGCGACTCCACCATCAGCGTCTGCAACACCGTCAAACCGGTGCTTGCCGTATTCGACGGCAGGTTTTCCGGCACCGTCGGAAACGTCTGGCCGGGACCCTGCAGAACGCCGGGCAGCGTGACGGCCGCGATCAGCGCGGCAGCGGCAATACCAATGCCGGTATACCAGGCCGAGCGCTCTTGCATGCCCGGCTTCCTGATCAGGCCCTCTGCTTCGGCCTGCTCGCGAATCCTCTGCCAGACGATGCGAGGCGGCATCGTCTCGGGCAAGCCGGCGAGGCCCGCCTGCAGCACACTGCGCTCATCCGCTGTCAACGCACAAATCATCTCGTCTTCCTTCTCGTTACTGCTCATGCCAGCAACTCCTGGTCTAGTAACTGATGGCAGCGCCCTGGGGCGCGGTACCATCCTCATTTATTTCCAGCATCGGCCGCAGGCGCTGGTAAGCACGCGACAACTGCGACTTCGAAAAACTCTCGGTCTTGCCCATCAGCCCCGCTATCTCCTTGTGCGTGAAGCCTTCGACGTCGTGCAACCAGACGACGGCGCGACTGACGTCCGGCAGACTCGCCAGTGCGGCGTCGAGATCCAGCGCGTCGTCCGGGTGACTCGAGATACCGTAGTTGGCAGGCTCGCCTGGCGTCGTGTCGTCCCAGTCGTCAGCCAGCGCCTGGCCGCGTTTCGTCCAGGCCGAACGCAAAAACATCAGGGCCTTGGTTACGGCAATCCGCCGAATCCAGCTGCCGAGGGCCGCGTCACCACGAAACTGGCCAATCGAGCGCATGATTTCGATGAACGTCTCCTGCACCAGGTCCTCGGCATGCGCCGGCACCTTGGTGAAGCGCAGGCAAATCGAGTAAACCGGCGTCGCAAACGCCCGATAGATGATCTCGTGGGCCCGGGCGTCGCCGCGGGCAGCGCGCCTGACAATGCCGGGGTCGACCTCGATGTCTGCAAACTTGCTCATATCTGAAAGCTTAGATGCTCATGCATCGCAAAGGGTCGCACATGCGTGCATCCGCGCATATACTGTGCGCCGGTCGGGCCGGGGCCAGCCCCCGAGACGGTCCGATCGGGCATGCCGGGATGGCGGAACTGGTAGACGCGCCGGATTCAAAATCCGGTTCTGGAAACAGAGTGGGGGTTCGATTCCCCCTCCCGGCACCACATGCCCCGATACACCTGTCCCAACCCGATGATGGAGTCTCCTCGAGACCATGAAGTATTGCTCAAAATGCGGCGCCCGGGTCAGCCTCAAGACACCCCGGGACGACAACCGGCAACGCTTTGTTTGCGATGCCTGCGAACATGTTCATTACCAGAACCCGCTCGTCGTCGTGGGTTGCGTCGCGGAACGGGATGGCAAAGTGTTGTTGTGCAAACGGGCAATCGAACCGCGCTACGGCTACTGGACCGTGCCGGCAGGGTTCATGGAGCTGGGTGAAACCGTCGCCGGTGGTGCGGCCCGCGAGACGCTCGAAGAGGCCCTCGCGACGGTCGAACTTGGCCACCTGTTCGCGATGGTCGACGTCGTCGACGCCGGCCAGGTACACCTGTTCTTTACTGGCACGCTGTCGGGCGACTACGGTGTTGGCGAAGAGACGCTCGAAGTCGGGCTATTCAGCGAAGAAGAAATCCCGTGGGACGAGATCGCGTTCCAGAGCGGCAAGTTTGCATTACAGAAGTACTTCGAAGACCGCGGCGATAATCGCGGCGTGCATATCCACGAGCTGCGCCGTTCCCACTCCTGAAACGGCAGTAGTTTACTGGCCGCCGGCCTGTTCCAGCCGGGCGTTCAGCGCATCCGGTGGCAGGTAGCCGCTGATCAGCGTGCCATCTTCAAGGACGATCGCCGGGGTACCGCTCAGGCCGACATCCTGGCCCAGCATGTAATGCTCGGAGATGATCTGGGTATTGCACTTCGTCGTTTCGAAAGCCTGGTCGCTCTTCGCGGCCGTCAGGGCGCCGTTACGATCCTTGGCGCACCAGACATCTTCCGACGTGTTCCAGGCGCGCGACGCCGGACCGTTGCGAGGGTACAGCACGTAACGCACCTCGATACCGTAGTCGAGGTAGTCATTGATCTGGCTGTGGAGCTTGCGGCAGTAGGTGCATTCGACATCGGTAAACACGGTGACAACGTGCTTGATCTCCGGCGGCGCGAATATGATGGTCTCGGCATCGGGCAGGCCGTCGATCAGCTCCCGGCGCGATTCCGCGCGGGCTGCCTCGGTGAGGTTGGTTTGTGCGTCGAGATCGATCAGGTCGCCCTGCATCAGGTAGCGGCCATCGCTCGACACGTAGACAACGATAGATCCCTGCTGGATGGTGTACCAGCCGACGACCGGGCTCGGGTTGATATTCTCAGGATCAATCATCTCGAACATGGCGCCAATCTTGGCCCTGACGGCCTCGAGCTGGGCATCGTCCTCTGCCGCGCTCGCCGGGATAGCGGCACAAACGAAGACGGCCGCAACCAGCAGCTGTTGTACGAAGGTATGAAAATGTCGACTCATCAAGCGCATCCAGAAAGGCAACCAGCCTTAAGTTGACCCCGCAAACCGCGCGCGGTTCCAAAAGCGCGGCAAGTTTAGCAAAGGGACCGGGATTCCGGGCGAAATGTTACCGGTGCCGGCGACTAGCCGCGCGGGTGGTGCTCGCCGTGCAGGTCCTTGAGCCGCTCGCGTGCCACGTGCGTGTAGATCTGGGTGGTCGAGAGATCACTGTGGCCGAGCAGCATCTGGACGACGCGGAGATCGGCACCGCGGTTCAGGAGATGCGTCGCAAACGCATGGCGCAGGCTGTGCGGCGACATCTTCTTGCGGATTCCTGCCTTGTCGGCGTAGCGCTTGATGATGTGCCAGAACGCCTGGCGGGTCATGCGGTCGCCGCGCCGGGTCGGGAACAGGTAATCGGTCTGCCGTTCCAGCAGGATTTCCATGCGCGGTCCGTTGATGAATTCCTTGATCCAGCGCTGTGCTTCATCACCGAGCGGGATCAGGCGTTCGCGATCGCCCTTGCCGACGATGCGCAGTACGCCCTGGTTGAAGTTGATCTGCGACTGCCTGATGTTGATCAGTTCGGTGACGCGCAGGCCTGTCGCGTACAACAGCTCGAGCATGGCGCGATCTCGATGGCCCAGCGGCTCCTCGGTATTCGGTGCATTCAGCAACGATTCGACTTCGTCCTCGGTCAGCGTCTTCGGCAGCGACCGGCCGATTCGCGGCATTTCAATGTCGGCGGTCGGATCGGTGCTGCGCATGCCTTCGCGCATGATATAGCGGAAAAAGCGGCGGAAGCTGGACAACTGGCGCGCCGTGGAACGCGGCTTGGCCCCGCTTTCGACGCGTTTGGCGATGAAATCGAGCAAGTCGGACTTATTGGCCTCCTCGATCGACTTGTCGTCTTCGGACAGGCCGCGCCCCAGCGTCATCAGGTCGGCACGATAGGCGCCAAGCGTGTTCTGCGACAGCCCACGCTCCATCCAGATTGCGTCGAGGAAGCGATCCACCAGCTCTTCCGAGCGCTGCACCGCCGGCGACTCCGGCTTCGTTTGCTTGTTACTGCTTCCCATAGCGTCCATCTGGTTACTCGCGCAATCCTTTGCCGCGATTGAGGTGCGTGTCCCAACAGTCCCGACAGGCTGGTAGCATACGCCGACCTGTACACGGATTTCTCGTCTCAATCGCCTGAGACAGCTGGGGTCGAACATCGCCAAGCGACGGATTTATCAAGGATTTGAGTATGCTTACGAACTGCTCCAGCGGGCGTGATCGCTGTCACAGAATAGGCAAGGCATTGACATAAGGTGAACCACGTCACACGCATCCTCGAGACCGCCTGGGGAATCTGGGCCTGGCTCTCCTTCACCGTCGCCGTCCTGTTCTCCCTGTTGGTCGCGTTATTCGTGCCTGGCGCGGGGCGCCGCCAGCGGCTGGTGACCTTTGCCGCAAGGATGAGCTTTGTACTGCCACGCGTCCGTGTCGCAGTTCGCGGCCTGGACAACCTGCCACCCGACAACTGCATCGTCGTTGCCAATCATGCCAGTTACATCGATGGCATTTTGCTCAAAGGATACCTCCCGTGGCGGTTCAGTTTTGTGATCAAGGGAGAAATGCGGAATTTCGGCCCCGCCCACTTCCTTCTGCGCCGCTCCGGTTCCAAATTCGTCGAGCGCAGCGACATGACCGGCAGCACCCGCGACGCCCGGCAGATTGTCAAAGCGGCAGTTGGCGGTGAATCCCTCGGTTTCTTCCCGGAAGGCACGTTCCGCGAGGAGCCGGGCGTTGCCCGCTTCCGACCCGGCGCTTTCGTTGCCGCGGTCAAGGGCGAAATGCCGGTCGTACCGATCGCCATTGTCGGGACGCGTCACATGATGCCGTCGGGTCGCCTGTTGCCCCGTCCGACACCGCTCGAGATTCATATCCTGCCGGCGATCGCTCCGGGCGACCCGGATCACGCCACCAGCCGGGGCCTCGCCGAGGCCTCACGCCAGCGCATCCTGGCAGTGCTGGACGAGCCCGACCTTGCAGAAGAACCACTGCCTGTAAGTGATATGTAGTATTGCACCCTGCCGGGATTTACAGGAAAGTAGCGGCCCGGTTTTCTTCAGGTCCCGAATCACGGAGCCCCCAATGAGTTCAGAATCAGTCGTTGTTGTTGCCGCCAAACGTACGCCGATCGGCGCCTTCCAGGGCATCCTCAGCGGTGCCACGGCGCCACAACTCGGCGCGGCTGCGATCGCCGGCGTCATCTCCGACATCGATCCCGCGGAAATCGACCAGGTATTCATGGGCTGCGTGCTGCCGGCCGGTCTCGGCCAGGCTCCCGCCCGGCAGGCCGCTCTCGGCGGCGGCGTGCCGACCGGCGTCCCGTGCACGACGGTCAACAAGATGTGCGGTTCGGGTCTCGAGGCCGTGATCCTCGGCCATGACCGGATTCGCGCCGGCAGCGCGAGCGTGGTCCTGGCCGGTGGCCTGGAATCGATGAGTAACGCGCCCTACCTGCTGCCGAAAGCTCGCAGCGGCTACCGCATGGGTCACCAGGAAGTGCTCGATCACATGTTCTACGACGGCCTGCAGGATCCCTTCGAGGGACACATGATGGGGCACTACGCGCAGGTGACCGCGGACAAGTACAAGTTCTCGCGCGACAGCATGGATGCCTTTGCCATCGAATCGGTCACACGCGCCCAGCGCGCCGTGGCCGACGGGTCATTCGAAGCGGAAGTCGTGCCGGTCACGGTCAGCACGCGGCGCGGTGACGTCACGGTCGAAGTGGACGAGACCCCGGGTACCGTCAGTATCGACAAGATTCCGACACTGCGACCGGCGTTCAGCAAGGATGGCACCGTAACAGCGGCGACTTCGTCGTCGATATCCGATGGTGCCGCCGCCCTGCTGCTGATGTCTGCATCGGAGGCAGACAGGCGTGGCCTGCAACCGATCGCGAGAATCCTCGCGCACTCCGCCTTCGCACAGGAACCGGCCTGGTTTACGACGGCGCCGGTATTCGCGCTGCGGAAGGTACACGAGGCGCTCGGCTGGTCCCCGGATGATGTCGACCTCTATGAAATCAACGAGGCATTTGCCTGCGTGACGATGGCGGCGATGACGGATCTCGGCATAGAGCACGCAAAAGTCAACGTCAACGGCGGCGCCTGCGCGCTTGGCCACCCGATCGGCGCCACTGGCGCGCGCATCTCGGTAACCCTGCTGCACGCGCTCAAGGCGCGCGGCCTCAAGCGCGGCATCGCGACACAATGCATCGGCGGCGGCGAAGCCACGGCCGTTGTTTACGAACTACTGTAGGAAGGAACGCATCATGGAACTCGCAACTGCAAGAGCCGTTATTTCAGGCGGCGCCTCCGGACTGGGATTTGCGACAGCAGAACGCGTCATCAAGGCGGGCGGACAGGTCGTGCTGCTGGACATCAACGATGCGCTGGGGACCGCGAGCGCCGCGAAGCTGGGCGACCGTGCACGCTTCGTCAAGACCGACGTGTCCAATGAAGAGTCGGTACGCAGCGCCATGCAGGAAGCGAAAGCATTCATGGGCGGCATCACGCTCGCCGTGAATTGTGCCGGTGTCGCCAATGCCGGCCGCACGCTCGGTCGGGATGGCCCCTGGCCGACGGAGAACTTCAACCGGGTTATCCAGATCAACCTGGTTGGCAGTTTCAACGTCATCAAGGAAGCAGCGGCCATCATGAATGAAAACGACCCCAACGATGACGGCGAACGAGGAGTCATTATCAATACCGCATCGATCGCCGCTTTCGAAGGACAGATCGGGCAAGCCGCCTACTCCGCTTCGAAAGGCGGTGTCGTCGGTATGACGCTGCCGATCGCACGTGAATTCGCCGCATTCGGCATCCGCGTCAACACGATAGCGCCGGGCGTTTTCCTGACACCGATGGTGTCCGGCATGCCCGAGGAAGTGCAGGAGTCTCTGGGCCGGCAGGTGCCGTTCCCATCAAGACTCGGGCGCCCCGAGGAATACGCGAACGCTGCGGTCTTCATCTACGAGACAGCGATGGTGAACGCCGAAACGATCCGCGTCGATGGCGCCATCCGGATGCAGCCGAAGTAGCAGCCGCGCCAGCCTGCAGGAACGGCACCCCCATTCGGGGACAATGTCCCCTTTCGGGGGCAACGCCAGCCGTGATCGTTCGGTCGTGCTTTTTCCGGCCCGGCGACGGGTTCACCCGTCGCCGGGCCTCGTCTTCCTCAGACGGAACCACCGTAGGAGCGGTGCCGGCCGCGATCAATCCATTTGCGCAGGTTCAGGCGAGCGGCCGACATATTCCATGGCGGACTGTCTCGCTCCCGACAAGCGGGACCGAGGTGCGCTCGCTTGATGTCTCGCCATGGAATATCTCGTCCACTCGCCGCCAGCCAGGGCCGTTCAGCTTGGTGGGTGATCGCGGCCGGCACCGCTCCTACATGTTGGCGTAGTTCGGGCCGCCGCCGCCTTCGGGAACGTCCCAGACGATGTTCTGCTGCGGATCCTTGATATCGCAGGTCTTGCAGTGCACGCAGTTTGCCGCGTTGATCTTGAAGACCTTCTTGCCGCCCTCCTCGACGACCTCGTAGACACCGGCAGGGCAATAACGCTGCGCCGGCTCATCGTATTTCGGCAGGTTGTACTCAATCGGCAGCGCGGGGTTTTTCAGCTTCAGGTGCGACGGCTGGTCTTCCTCGTGATTCGTATTTGACAGGTAGACCGATGACAACTTGTCGAAGGTAATGACGCCGTCCGGTTTCGGGTAATCGATCTGTTTGGCGTCAGCGGCATCGAGCAACGACTCGTGGTCCGGCTCCCGGTTGTGCCAGGTGAACGGCAGTTTGCCGAAGAAAATATTCTGGTCGATAAACGCGAATGCCGCCCCCAGGAACACGCCCAGCTTGTGCAGCCCGGGACCGAAATTGCGGCCGCGGTGAAGTTCCTTGTGGACCCACGAGTCCCTGACCGCCGCCTCGTAGTCCTCGAGATCGCCATAGCCTGCGTCGCCGCCGGCGAGTGCCTTGTGGATGCTCTCGGCTGCCAGCATGCCGGTCTTGATCGCCGTGTGCGCGCCCTTGATCTTGACGCCGTTCAGGAAGCCCGCGCCGCAGCCGACGAGCATGCCGCCCGGGAACGTGAGTTTCGGCAACGATTGCAGGCCACCCTTGTTGACCGCGCGCGCGCCGTAGGCGATGCGCTTGCCACCGTCGAGATAGCGACGAATCTTCGGGTGCAGTTTCCAGCGCTGGAACTCATCGAACGTCGACAGATGCGGGTTGCGGTAATTCAGGGCGATGATGAGCCCGAGGTAGACCTTGTTGTCAGCCGCGTGATACAGGAAGCCGCCGCCTTCGGTATGGTTGTCCAGCGGCCATCCCGTGGTATGCACGACCAGGCCTTCCTCGTGTTTCGCGGGATCGACCTCCCAGATCTCCTTGAAACCGATGCCGTAATGCTGCGGATCGGCATTCTCGCGCAGGTTGTAGCGCGTCATGAGCTGTTCGCTGAGGTTGCCCCGGACACCTTCGGCAAAAACGGTGTACTTGCCCAGCAGTTCATAGCCGGGCTGGTAGGCGTCTTTTTTCTCGCCGTCCTTGCCGACGCCCATGTCACTTGTCGCGACGCCCCGTACCCGGCCTTCGTCGTCGTACAGCACTTCGGCGGCCGCGAAGCCGGGGAACACGTTGACACCCATCGCCTCGGCCTTTTCGCCAAGCCACTGGCACAGTTGTCCAAGCGAGATAATGTAATTGCCGTGATTGTGCATGGGGCGCGGCAGCAACAGGCCGGGCACCGGCATCGCGCCGGTCGCGCTCGTCAGGTAGTGCACACGATCGCCTGTGACGGCAGTCCTGACAGGAGCGCCCTGCTCCTTCCAGTCCGGGAACAACTCGTCGAGCCCGGTGGGCTCGAACACGTTGCCGGACAGAATGTGCGCGCCGATCTCGGAACCTTTCTCGACAACGACAACCGACATCGAATCGTCCAGTTGCAGCAACCGGCAGGCAGCAGCGAGGCCTGCCGGCCCGGCACCGACGATCACGACATCAAATTCCATGGATTCGCGTTCAGTTGCTTCCGACATCAGTCCCGGCACTCCTGTGAATTCCCGGCGCATAGTTTAGCAGCACGGCTGGCGGCCACTATAGCCACAATGTAATCTTGCCGGGCCGAGCTGCGGCTGCACATACATTGATGAGGGTAGTTTGAACATACGCGCCGCCTACGAGGCCAGCCTGCATCGTGAAGGGCACGTACGCGATCCGGCACAGCTTGCGATCATCGACAGATTCGAGGACTTGCAGGCACGACTCACCGCGGCCGCCGCAAGGCGTCGCGGTCTGCTGGCACTGTTCAGGCGCGCGCGCGGGTCGCAGCAGGAGCCGGTGCGCGGTCTGTACATCTGGGGAGGCGTCGGTCGCGGCAAGACCTTCCTGATGGACCTGTTCTTTGACGGCCTGACTATCGACGCAAAAAAACGCGTTCATTTCCATCGCATGATGCACGAGGTGCACCAGCGCCTGAAGTCATTGCAGGACACGGCTGATCCGCTGGACACCGTCGCCGCCGATATCGCCCGCGACGTACGCGTGCTGTGCTTCGACGAGTTCTTCGTCAGCGATATCGGCGATGCGATGATTCTCGGGCGCCTGCTGAACGGCCTGTTCGCCCGCGGCGTGACCCTCGTCACCACCTCGAACATCCATCCGGACGACCTGTACAGGGATGGCCTGCAAAGACAACAGTTCCTGCCCGCGATCGACCTGTTGAATACGCATACCGAGGTCGTCAACATGGACGGCGGCACTGACTATCGATTGCGCCTGCTGCAAAAAGCCGGCACCTACCTGTGCCCGGATGACGACGTCGCCGCGCAGCGGCTGCAGTACTTCTTCGATGAGTCCGCGACGAGCCAGATTCGCCAGGAAGTCGACCTCGACATCAACAACCGTCCCATCCACGCGCACCGCGCCGCCAAGGGCATCGCCTGGTTCAGGTTCCGGGATATCTGCGATGGGCCGCGCAGCCAGTCCGACTACATCGAAATTGCCCGCTGGTACCCGTCCGTGATCATCTCCGGAGTGCCGCAATTTGATGTCACAGAAGAGGACCAGGCCCGCCGCTTCATCTCGCTGGTTGATGAATTCTATGAGCGCCGCGTCAACCTGATTCTGTCGGCCGACGTGGCCGTCGATGCACTCTACAAGGGAGAACGGCTGGCATTCGAGTTCGATCGCACGGTCAGCCGCCTGATCGAGATGCAATCCAACGCCTACCTCGCCCTGCCGCACCTTGCATGATAAATTCCGGATATGGATAAGGAGCTGATTCTCGAGAACTTCATGCCCTACCGGCTCTCGGTGCTGTCGAACACCGTCAGTACGACGGTAGCGCGCGCCTACGACAAGCGCTTCAAGGTGTCGATCCCGGAGTGGCGCGTCATCGCCGTACTGGGGCGCTTCCCCGGCCTGTCCGCGGTGGAGGTCGCCGAGCGCACGCTGATGGACAAGGTCGCCGTCAGCCGGGCAGTCACCAAGCTGATCAAGAACGGGCGTATCGACCGTGAATTCGCCGACGCCGACAAGCGCCGCTCCATCCTCAACCTGTCCGAGGCGGGCAAGCAACTGCACGACGAGATTGCGACGCTTGCGCTCGATTTCGAGCAGGACCTGCTGGAGGGGCTCACCGTCGAGCAGCTCGAGCAGTTCGATGTCATTCTCGAGCGACTGCTGGCGCGGGCGCGCCTGATCGGCACGCCCTAGGCGCTGGTCACCGGCCATCACCGAGTTCGGTGCGCACGCGCAGCAACTCGGGAAAGAATTCAACGTCGAGGGCCTTTTTCAGGAAGGTTACGCCGGATGATCCGCCGGTTCCCCGTTTGTGCCCGATGATCCGTTCCACGGTCTTCATATGGTGGAATCGCCAGAACTGGAAATTGTTGGCGATATCCATGAACGCCTCGCAGGTCTCGTATCGCGCCCAGTGCGTCTCACGATTCTCGTAGATAGTACGCAGCACCTCGATCACCCCCTCATCGTCATCGTCGCGGGTCCTTGTGAAATCACGCTCGATGACAGCCGCCGGCACCGGCATGCCGCGGCGTGCGAGGTGGGCGAGAAACTCCTCGTAAATGCTCGGCGCTTCCAGCGCCTGCAGCAGGCGCGCATGCCATTCGGGCTGGTGCTCGTAATATTTCATCATCGCGCGATTCTTGTTGCCCAGCATGAATTCGAGGATGCGGTACTGGGCGGACTGGAAGCCCGATGCCTTGCCGAATACGTGGCGGAATTCGGCGTACTCGGCCGGGGTCAGCGTGTCCAGGACCTGCCACTGGTTATACAGCTGGTTCTGGATGTGGCGTACGCGCGCGAGTTTCTTGACCGCCGGGGGCAGCTCATCTTTCCGCATGTGGCGGATAGCGCCCGCGACCTCGTGAATCAGCAGCTTGATCCACAACTCGGCTACCTGGTGCTGCACGATGAACAGCATCTCGTCGTGATGTGGCGGGTTGCTCAGCGGCTTCTGTGCGTCGAGAAGCTGGTCGAGCCGCAGGTAGCCCGTGTAGTCATCGTCGCGCGACAGATTCCTGTGAATGGATTTTTCGAGTTGGCGTTTTTTCATGTAGTGGAATTCCACAGGTGTATCTAGGCGTTGCATTGTAGGCTAAAATCCCGCCTTTCGGGCCGCCACGTCTGGCCAGGGCAATTCCAGTGACCGTTAAAGAAAAGCGCCGTAACGGAGATATAAGGCAGGGCATCATTGACGCCATCGTTTCGTCTCCGGTTAGCACCCCCCACCTGAAGAAGAAATCCCAGATCAAGCGTTTCCTGCGGCAGTATTTTGCCAATGTGCCGGTCGAAGACCTGCTGGGACGCTCTGAGCCGATCATGGCACGGGTCGCCGTCGAGCACCTCGAGTTCGGCGCCAGGCGCCGGCCGGGCGAGGCACTGATTCGCGTATTCAACGCGACGGAAAAGAAGCACGGCTACGAGTCCGCCTTCACCTTCGTCGAGATGGTCAACGACGACATGCCATTCCTCGTCGATTCAGTCGCCAACGCCATCAACAGCCGCGACTTGTCGGTGCACATCACGGTCCACCCGATCATCCGTGTGCGACGCGATGAGAATGGCAACCTGCTCTCGGTATGTGGCCCTGACGACGCCGATGCGCACTCCGAATCATTCATCCGGTTTGCGATTGACCGCGAAACGAATGCGCAGGAACTCAAGCAGCTGCATGAGCATATCAAGCAAGTTCTCGCCGATGTCCGTGTCGCAGTGCGCGACTGGGGCAAGATGCGGCGGCGCATGTATGAAACCAGCGACCTGCTCGAACTCGGCCCGAAAGGCGTCGATCCGCTGTTACGCTCCGAGAGCCAGGCCTTGCTCGACTGGCTGGCCGATGAGCATTTCACGTTCCTCGGCTACCGCGAGTACACGTTGTCGAAGCGCGGCGACCGTACGTTCCTGGAATCAGTGCCCGACTCCGGTCTCGGCGTCCTGAGCCACGACCTGGATCACTCGCGCTCGATCGAACTCACCGCGGAGATGCAGCGCCTCACTCGCACGCGCGACTGGCTGATCCTGACAAAGGCCAACTCGCGATCGACCGTGCATCGGTCGGCATTTCTCGATTACGTCGGCGTCAAGATCTACGACGAAGACGGCAATACGATAGGTGAGCGACGCTTCATCGGGCTGCTCACGTCGGTCGCCTACAGCGAGAGCCCCAAGAATATTCCGCTGCTACGGCACAAGATCCAGAAGATATTCGAACGTGCCAACGTCAACGAGACCGGGCATCGCGGCAAAGCCTTGCTGCATATCATCGAAACCTACCCGCGCGAAGAATTGTTCCAGAGCACGGTGCAGGATCTCACCCGAACGACACTCGGCATTCTCAACCTGCAGGACCGGCAACGCGTCAAGTTTTTCCTGCGACGGGATACGTTCCGGCGTTTCTTTTCCTGCCTGGTGTTCGTACCGCGCGAAAAGTATACGACAGCCATCCGCCGGCAAATCGAGGCAAAACTGACCGAGGCGTTTGCCGGAACGTCGGTTGACTCTGCTGTACAGATTTCCGATTCGGCACTGGCGCGCGTGCACATCATCGTGCGCACACCGGTGGGCGAACGACCGCGTATCAGCATCCAGAAAATCGAACAGGAAATTGCAGAACTGGTCGTCACCTGGGCCGATCGGCTGCGCGAGCAGCTCAACGCCACTTATGGCGCCGACGAGGGCACGCGCCTGTTTCGTGCCTACGGCAACGTGTTTCCCGCGGGTTACCAGGAAGACACGTCCGCCAGGGAAGCCTGTGCCGATATCCGTACGATCGACGACATGCTGGCAGCCGGTATCACGCGCAACGTCGAGCTGTATGAGCCGGAGGGCCAGGAACCGGGCGACATGCACTTCATCGTCTACAGCCTGGACAAGCCGATTCCGTTGTCCGATGCGCTGCCACTGCTCGAAAACATGGGCGTCACGGTTTACACCGAGCGTCCGTACGAGGCAAAACTGAAGTCAGGCCAGTCCTTCTGGATGCAGAATTTCCATTTGCGTCATGAGAGCGGCGCAGCGATCGACACGCAGGCCGTATCGCAGCGCTTCGAGGATTGCTTCATGGCGACGCTCGAAGGTACCGCGGAGAATGACGGCCTGCACCGGCTGATCGTCAGCGCGGGACTGGACTGGCGGCAGGCCTCGCTGCTGCGCTGCTATGCGAAGCACATCCTGCAGCTCGGCGTGCCGTTCAGCCAGACCTACATGGAAGACGTCCTGGTCGAGCACTCCAGGCTGGCGCGTTTGCTCGTCAAGCAATTCGAGTTGCAGTTCGATCCAGCGCTATCGAAAACGAAACGTCGCCGCGAACTGAAAGAGGTGCGCGCGCGCGTCGAACGCAATGTCGCCAAGGCACGCAATGTCGACGAGGATCGCATCCTCAGTGCATTCGCAGGCGGCATCAACGCAACGTTGCGTACGAACTATTTCCTGACCGACGACGGCCGGCCGAAGAACTACATCTCGATCAAGCTCGATCCGAGCAAGCTGCCCGAGATTCCGCAGCCACGACCGCGCTTCGAAGTATTCGTGTATTCGCCCGAGGTTGAAGGCATTCATCTGCGCGCCGGAGACATCGCGCGCGGCGGCCTGCGCTGGTCGGACCGGCGCGAGGATTTTCGCACCGAAGTCCTCGGCCTGATGAAAGCGCAAGTTGTCAAGAACACGGTCATCGTACCGACCGGCGCGAAGGGAGGATTCTTCCCCAAACGCGCGCCGACGGATGACCGCGATGCGATCCTTGCGAACGGCATCCATTGTTACAAGATCCTGATCCGTGGCCTGCTCGACCTGACGGACAACGTCATCGATGGCAAGGTGGTAACACCGGAAGGCATCGTGCGGCGCGACGGTGACGATCCTTACCTGGTGGTTGCCGCCGACAAGGGCACTGCTTCGTTTTCGGACATCGCCAACGGCATTTCGGCCGAGTACAACTTCTGGCTCGACGATGCTTTCGCATCCGGCGGTTCAGCCGGTTACGACCACAAGAAGATGGGCATCACGGCGCGCGGCGCCTGGGAAGCGGTCAAGCGCCACTTTCACGAACAGGGCCTGAACACGCAGAAAGACCCGTTTACCGTCGTCGGCATCGGCGACATGAGTGGCGACGTGTTCGGCAACGGCATGTTGTTGTCGCGGAAGATCAAGCTGGTGGCAGCGTTCAATCATCGCCGCATATTCATTGACCCGACACCCGATATGGCGAGCAGTTTCCGCGAGCGCCAGCGCCTGTTCCGCAAACCTGGCTCTACCTGGGACGACTACAACACGGCGCTCATTTCGAAGGGCGGCGGCGTATTCTCGCGCCAGGACAAGACCATCCGGCTGAGCCCCGAGGCTCGCAAGCTGCTCGATATCGATGCCAAGACCCTGCAGCCCGACGAACTGATCCGGGCCATCCTGAAGATGCCGGTGGACCTGCTGTGGAACGGCGGCATCGGCACCTACGTCAAGGCCAGCAGCGAAGGACACTCGGACGTCGGCGACCGCAGCAACGATGCGTTGCGCGTCAATGCGAACGAGCTGCGCTGCAAGGTTGTCGGCGAAGGCGGCAACCTCGGCCTTACGCAACGTGCGCGCGTGGAGTACGCGTTGCTCGGCGGCCGCATCAACACCGACTTCATCGACAATTCCGGCGGCGTCGACAGCTCCGACCGTGAGGTCAACATCAAGATCCTGCTGGCCGACGTCGTCAAGAAGAAAGGCATGACGCGCAAGAAACGCGACGAGCTGCTGGCGTCAATGACCAACGACGTCGCGGAACTGGTTCTGCGCAACAACTACCTGCAGACGCAGGCCATCAGCATGAGCGAAGTGTTGTCCGCCGAACGGGTTGACGAAATTGCCCGCCTGATCGCGAGCCTCGAGCGAACCGGCCTCCTGAAGCGCCGCCTCGAGTTCCTGCCCGACGAGTCCGAGATCGAGGATCGACGCACGCGCAAGCAGGGCTTTACGCGTCCGGAGCTGGCCGTCGTCCTGAGTTACGCCAAGATCGACCTCTACAATGGCCTGATCGAGTCCGGCGCATCGCTCGAAGACTTTCTGCAGATCGACCCGCAGCGCTACTTCCCGTCGGTCCTGCGGCGGCGCTACGCCGACCTGATCCCGGGCCATCGACTGAGCCGGCAGATCCTGGCGACACTGATCGCCAATGACCTGGTCAATCGCATGGGACCTGCCTTCGTCAAACGCGTGCAGAGCGACACGGACGCGGCGATCGTCACGATTGCACGCGCTTACGACGTCGCACGCATTATCTGTCGCGCGGGTCCGCTACTGCGGGAAATCGAGGCACTCGACCACAAGATACCGGCAAGCGCCCAAATGTCGATGATGTTCGAGGTCAGTCGCACGTTGCGCCATGCCTGCTACTGGCTGATCGAGCAATACGGCGACAAGCTGGATATCGTGGCGACCGTGGAACGCCTGCGCGACGGCATGGCCACGATCTACTCACGCTCGAGCACCTTCCTCTCCAAGGCGAGCCGGGAACGGCACGACAACGCCGAACAGTCCTGGATCGCGATGGGCGTGCCCGCGAAACTCGCAAACCGCATGTCGCTGTTGCTGCTGACGCGCGCCGCGCTCGACATCGCGGACCTCGCGGCAGAACGCGACCGCGACGTACTGGACTCGGCACGCCTGTACTCGTCTTTCAACGACGCCCTCGGTCTGTACTGGCTGCACAACTGCGCCGAAGATCTCAAGGTCAGCGGCCGCTGGCAGGCCAAGGCGCGCAGCAACCTGCGCGACGAGTTCTACCGCATTCGCCGGGAAATCGGCCTGCGCCTGCTGACAAGCCGCAGCAAGCGTGATCCGGGTGACGTCGCCGCGGCCTGGCTGAAGAAGAATGCGATAGAAGTGCACCGGTTCAAGGCCATGATCGACGAGATGAAACTGCGCAACCAGGTCGATTTTGCCGCGCTCACCGTTGCCGCGAAGGAATTACGCGACCTCATATCGAACTGATCCCCGGGAGTAGACATGGCTGGCAAGCTGGTTTTGTGCCGTCACGGCCAAAGTGAATGGAATCTCAAGAACCTGTTTACAGGCTGGCATGACGTCGACCTGACCGAGCAGGGCAACCAGGAGGCGATCGATGCAGGTCGCCTGCTCCGCGAACTCGGTTACGAGTTCGATATCGCGTATACGTCCGTGCTGAAACGGGCGATCCGCACGCTCTGGCACGTGCTCGACCAGATGGACCTGATGTGGATTCCCGTCGTGCGCGACTGGCGCCTGAACGAACGCCATTACGGCGCGCTGCAAGGCCTCAACAAGGCGGAAACCGCAGCAAAGTATGGCGACGAGCAGGTACACATATGGCGCCGCAGCTATGACGTTCCGCCCCCGGAACTCGAGGCAGGAGATGCACGTCACCCCTCCCATGATCCGCGCTATCGCGGTATCGCGGGTCTGCCCGGTGCAGAGTCCCTGAAGCTGACGCTGGAGCGCGTCATACCGTGCTGGGACGAAGTCATCGCGCCGGACCTCCGCGCCGGCAAGAACGTCCTGATCGCCGCGCACGGCAACAGCCTGCGCGCGCTGGTCAAGATGCTCGACAACATCTCGGACGAGGAAATCACCGGCTTCAACATTCCGACCGGCATACCGCTGGCGTACGAACTCGATGACGACCTGAAACCGCTGTCCAGCGAGTTCCTCGGTGATCCGGAAGCCATTGCCAAAGCTGCTGCAGCGGTAGCGGCACAAGGCAAGGCGCAATAGTGCTTGCACTGGGCGAGCGAACGCCCCTCCTCGAGGGTACCGGCCACTTTATCGCGGCGAACGCAAGCATCATCGGCAGTGTGCGCCTTGGCAGTGAGTCCAGCGTCTGGTTCAACAGCGTGCTGCGTGGCGACAACGACTGGATCGAAATCGGTGCCCGCAGCAACATCCAGGACGGTTGCATACTACATACCGATGCCGGCATCAGGCTGATCGTCGGCGCAGGCGTCACGGTGGGCCACCGGGTGACGCTGCACGGTTGCGAGATCGGAGACAACACACTCGTCGGTATCGGCAGCAGCGTGCTGAACGGCGCGCGCATCGGCAACAATTGTGTCGTCGGGGCCCACGCGCTGGTGACCGAAAACAAGTCGTTCCCGGAGGGCTCGCTGATCATCGGCGCTCCGGCGAAAGTCGCGCGGCAGTTGAGCGACGAGGAAATTGCCGCGGTCCGCTGGTCGGCGGACCACTACGTCAAGAACGCCGCGCGCTATCTCTGCGAACTCACCCCACTGTAAAGCAGAAGTTATTGCTGGTCGCGCGGGTTCGAGCGCGGTTTGCGGTTCTCCGGGTCGATGACCCGGATCAGGCCCTCCTGCGACGTCGAAGCAACCAGCGCACCGTCGCGGGTGAACAGTTGTCCACGGGCGAAGCCCCTTGCGCCGCCGGCGTTGGGACTGTCCATCGAGTAGAGGAGCCACTCATCGATGCGGAAACGGCGATGAAACCAGAGGGCATGGTCGAGACTTGCGAGGATGACATTGCCACGCGTGAATGACAGCGCGTGCGGCAACGTCGACGTCGCGAGCAACTCGAAGTCGGAGACGTAAGCCAACAGGTTCTGGTGCAGCGCGAGATCATCCGGCAGGTGATCGACGGCCCGGATCCAGACATGTTTCGCGGGCGGCAATTTTTTCGGCACGTCGAAGTTGGCCGGTTCGACCGGCCGAAACTCGAAGGGACGCTGCTCGGTCATGAAGCGCCGCAGCTTGACCGGGATCCTGTCCAGCACGTCGCTGGCCAGGTGCGTCAGGTCCTTGAGGCCCTCCGGTGGCGGCACGTCGGGCATGGTGGCCGCGTGGTCGAGACCATCTTCCGGGTTCTGGAACGACGCGGCCATGTTGAGTATCGGGCGCCCGTGCTGGATAGCGACCACACGCCGGTTCGAGAAACTCCCGCCGTCGCGGGCACGGTCTACTTCGTAGACGATCGGCGCATCAATGTCGCCTCGACGCAGGAAATAGGCGTGCAAGGAATGTGCGACCCTGCCCTCGACCGTGTGCTGCGCCGCCGACAACGCCTGCCCGAGCACCTGGCCACCGAACACCTGCGGACTGCCGATGTCGCGACTGGCCCCCCGAAAAATATTGTCTTCGATACGCTCCAGCCGAAGCAGGTCGATCAGGTCCTGGAGTACCGGGTCCATCAACCGATGTCGGTACGGCCACCGTCGACCGCGATGCCGGTGCCACTGACGAATACGGCATCGTCGCTGGCGAGGAACAGCGCGACTTTCGCGATGTCCACCGGCTCACCGAGCCGGCTTGCCGCGGACGACTTGATGCAATGATCGCGCAGTGCCTTGTCCTTGCTGAACACGGCGCGGCTCGCCGGCGTCATGACGGCGCCGGGCTGGATGTAATTCGCGGTAATACCGAACTCGCCGGTCTCGACTGCGAGGGCCCGCGTCAGGTCCGCGAGATCTTTTTCGGCGTAGTCGCGCGCGGCGGTGCCCTCAGCCGCAAAACAACTGCGCAGGAAGCCGATGTTGATGATGCGGCCGGCCGGGCTCTTTTTCATAAGGGGCAACGCCAGCCGGCACGCCGCCAGCGTCAGCTTCGCCCGTGCCTGGATCAGTCGATTCAGGTTGTCGTCGACGGTCGCGACCGGCGCGTCAGGCTTCAGCGGGAAATCGTTGACGAGAATATCGATACCGCCCAGCTTTTCGCGCGCCGCCTTGAACAGTGCCGGCAGGCTGTCCGGGTCCGTGAAGTTCGTGGCCAACCCGGTGATCCCCTTAACCGCCGCGAAATGCTGTTCCACATTACTATTGACCGAGTCGACCGCGAGCACGGTGGCACCGTGCTTGATCAGCGTGCGCGAGATTGCCTCGCCAACGCCGCTCCCGGCATTGAAGACGAGCGCGTTCAGCCCATACAGGCGCAATGGGTCGGCCATTGGTACTCCTTACAGATAACCTGGTGTTGTGTGTCGAGGTCCCGGAGGCCCTACTCCGGCAAGGCATAGTCGGCGAATTGCCTGCGCAATTCAATCTTCTTCACCTTCCCGGTCGCCGTGTGCGGCAATTCGTCGACGAACACGGCGTCACTGGGTATCCACCACTTCGCCACCTTACCGTCGAGGTAGTCGAGGATTTCCTGCTTGTCGAGGTCCTTGCCTGCAGCCCGCACGACCACGAGCAGGGGGCGCTCGGTCCATTTTTCGTGCGCCACGCCGATGACGGCGGCCTCGGCGACGGCCGGGTGTCCCATCGCCGCGTTTTCCAGCTCAATCGAGCTGATCCACTCACCGCCGGACTTGATGACGTCCTTGGTGCGGTCCGTGATCGCCATGTAGCCATTCGGATCGATGGTCGCGACGTCGCCGGTTTCGAACCAGCCATCGGCGGTATGGCTGCCGCCGCTGCCCTCCAGCTTGAAGTAATCGCTGCAGATCCAGTAGCCCCGCACCTGCAATGCGCCGTAGGCGACACCGTCCCACGGCAATTCGTTGCCCTCGTCGTCGACGATGCGTAGCTCACACCCGAACACGCCGCGGCCGGCCTTGGTCGCGAGATCGATTTTTTCTTTCTCAGACAACGATTCGAGCCCGGCTTTCAGCGTGTTCACGGTCCCGATCGGGCTCATCTCGGTCATGCCCCAGCCCTGGCGAACCTCGACATCGTGAACCTTGCGGAATGCCTCGATCATCGAACGCGGTACCGCCGCCCCACCGATAATGGTCCGGTCCAGCTTTTCCAGGCGTTTGCCGGCCTTCTCGCAGTATTGCAGCAACGCCAGCCAGACCGTCGGCACGCCCAGCGCGAGTGTCACTGATTCCGAATCGATGAGTTCGCACAACGCTTCCCCGTCGCCCATCTTCGGCCCGGGCAGTACCAGCTTTGCACCGGTCATCAGCGTCGAATACGGGATGCCCCAGGCGTTCACGTGAAAGAGCGGTACGACCGGCAGCACGCAATCGCGGCTGGACAGGTTCAGGACATCCGGGGCAATGCCGGCGTAGGCATGCAGTACCGTCGAGCGGTGATCGTAGAGTACCCCCTTCGGATCGCCGGTCGTGCCGGATGTGTAGCACAGGGCCGATGCCGTCCGCTCATCCAGGTCCGGCCAGTCGAAGTCCCCTGACTCGGACGCGAGCAGCGTTTCATAACAGACGGCGTTCGGCAACGACGTCTTCGGCATGTGCGCTTCGTCGGTCATGACAACGAAGCCTTCGACACCCGTTATTTGTGGCAGCAATTTCTCCAGCAACGGCACGAACATGACATCGGTGAAGATCCAGCGGTCCTCGGCATGGTTGATAATGAACACCAGTTGCTCGGGAAACAGCCGCGGGTTGATCGTATGGCAGACATAGCCTGCGCCGCTGACGCCGTAGTAAATCTCGAGGTGCCGGTGGTCATTCCAGGCGATCGTGGCGACCCGATCGCCCTGTTCCAGCCCCAGTCCGTCGAGCGCGGCGGCGAGTCGTTTCGCGCGCCGGACGACATCGCGAAACGTACACCGGTGCCGCGGGTTGTCCGCGGTTACCGAGACGATCTCACGGTCGCCATGAAACTTTTCCGCATGCTCCGCGATCGCGGAAATCAGGAGCGGGCGATCCATCATCAATCCATTCATAGCAGCTCCGCACGGGGCCCGAAGGCCACCCAAAAAATAAGGTATTTTTCATAAGCTTATCAGTGGATTCTAGCGTGATAAACCATGCTATGCTTGGCGCCACACACCGCATCAGCCTTTACCAAGGGGGGAGAGATGAATCTCACAGGCAAATGCTCGGCCATTGGTGGCCAATTCTGCGTGCTCGCTCTTGCAGGCACCATGCTGGCAACGCCGGTTGCCGCCCAGGACAAAAGTTTCCTCGAGGAAATCGTCGTGGTCGCGCAAAAGCGCGAGCAGAACATCATGGATGTCCCGGTCGCAGTTTCGTCAGTCTCCGGTGCGGAAATTGAAGAATCCGCTATCAAGGACATGTTCGACCTGCAGCAAAATGTGCCGGGGCTGATCGTCGGCCAGAGCCAGACGACGACCACGTCGAACTTCGCAATCCGCGGTGTCGGCAGTACGTCGAACAACTTCGGCGTCGAATCCTCGGTCGGCCTTTACGTTGATGGCGTGTACCGCTCGAGGCAGAGTTCGATGGTCAACGAGCTGATCGACGTCAAGGCGGTCGAGGTCCTGCGCGGGCCGCAGGGCACGCTGTTCGGCAAGAACACGGCATCGGGCGCCATCAACGTACTCACCGTTGCACCGTCTACTGACGGCAATGATGCCTACATCGAGGTTGGTGCGGGTGACTTTGACCTCGCCCGGGTCAACGGCGCCGCAAACATCGTGCTGACCGACAACCTCGCGTTTCGGGGCACATTCTTCACGACGCAGCGTGACGGATACGTCGACGACGACGTCATGGGGCCGGACCTGTACAACAACCGCGACCGCTTCGGCCTGCGCGCGCAGGTCGGCTACGACAATGGCGACGACTTCAACATGCGAATTATCGGCGATTACTCGGAAATCGACGAGATGTGCTGCGTCGGCCTGTCACGAGTCGATGCAATTTACGCCCACGATCCTGCCGCACAGGGTATCTACATTCCCGGTGCCGACTACGTGCGTATGCTGCTTGGCAACACCGTGTACACAGACTATCCGTACCCGGCCCAGGTGCTGGCACCGAATGTCGTGACGGGTGTGGGCTTCGAAGACTATCGCACGACGTTGAATTACGCCCCGCGTTCGCAGAACGAAGAATCAGGCCTGTCGCTGGAGCTGAACAAGACGATGGAGAATGGCGTAACGCTCACGTCGATCACGGCCTACCGGACCTTCGACACGCTCGACTTTATCGACGCCGACTTCACCGATACCGAGATCCTCACACGCACCAACAAGGCCGACCAGCACTCGCTGTCGGAAGAATTGCGTTTCGCCGGTGAGTTCGGCGACGCGAGCAACTGGGTCGTCGGCGTCTATTACTTCGAAGAAGAAATACGCAGCCAGACGGAGACGATCGGCGGCGCGGAACTGCAGGCCTACGTCGACATCGCGGAGCAGGCTTCCGGCGGAATCCCGCCATCCCTGGTTACCGATGCCGTCACGTTGTATTCGCAGCTGGCGGCAAGCCAGGGCGTATTCTTTCCGCCGGGCGCGCCGGCGTTTCCGGACGGCCTTTTTGCCTTTGATGACGTGCTCCAGGACCACCAGAGTATCGCCGTTTTCGGCCAGCTCGAATGGGCATTGAGCGACGCGTTCGCGCTGACGATCGGCGGCCGTTACACGGATGAGAAAAAAACCATAAACGCCGATTACACGCAGACCAACCCCGGTACCGCGGTTCCGGACGTCGACGCCATTACAGCCATTCTGCTCGATTTCCAGCAGGGCATTCCGCCGGCTGACCCGACCCCGCTGCTGGCCGTTGCACAGCCGAATGTCGGCTGGGGCTCATGGTTGTACGGGGCACTCGCGCCAAGGCCCAATGTCGCCGAAACGCTCAAGGACGACCAGTGGACAGGGACACTCAAGCTGACCTGGTTCATGAACGACGCGATGATGACCTACCTGTCGTGGTCCAACGGCTACAAGGCAGGCGGCACCAACACCGACAGGATCTATCCGCAGTTCGACCAGCTCTTCGGACCGGAAACGTCGGAGTCGATAGAACTCGGCTTCAAGGGCGATCTCGGCGAGCGGTTCCGCCTGCAGGTGGCGCTGTACAACACCGACTACGACGACTTCCAGGCCAACTCGTTCACCGGGTCGGGCTTCAACCTTCAGAATGCGGGCAAACTGGATACGCAGGGTATCGAGGTTGAATACACCTGGGAGCCCTGGGACAACACGACCATCGATGGCTACTTCGCATACAACGAGGGCGAATATGCCGAGTTCAACGGCGGCACGTGCTGGATTGCGACACCGTTCCACACGCAGCAGCCGGATCCGGGTCTTGCGCCCGGCGCGGACCCTGACACGTCGCCCTGCACCCGTACCGGTGACCGGATTCCGTACAACCCGGAGAACCGTGCGTTCCTCGCCTTGACACAGAACTTCCCGATGGGTAACAGCGAGTTCTTCGTCCGCCTCGAGTACACCTACGTCTCAGACTTGTTGACCGACGGTGACGACGATCCGCTGACCCTGCAGGACTCGTTCGGTTTGCTGAACGCTACGATCGGCTGGAACATCGACAGCTGGAATTCGACGCTGTCGTTGTGGGGTCGCAACCTGACCGACGAGCGGGTCTATTCGGGTTCGTACGATCCACCGCTGCTGGACGGCCGGATGAATTCCTATCCGGGCGATCCCGCGACCTGGGGCATCCGTTTCCGCAAGAACTGGGACTGATACCGGTACAAACAAAAGGGTGGCAGGCTCGGCCTGCCACCCTTTTTTCTTGCCTGGTCTTCCCGTTCTATTTCTTCGGTGTGCCGGGACCGGCGAAATACCAGATGATCAGTCCGACGAGCGGGAACAGGCCCACGATCAGGATCCAGACGATCTTCTTGACCGTGTCGGCGGAACTGTCGAAAATCTTGATGGCCGCATAGATGACCAGCGCAAGATGAATGATGCCGAAAATACCGAAATCGCCCATGATGTTCTCCTTCTTGTTGTAATGACGTGTCGAGTGCATCTATTGTAACGTGGGACGGCCGTCTCTGCCGCCACTTACAATGCGTTACCTGGATCCCGAGCCTGAGGTAAGCGACGTGAACCAACTGCACAACAACATTCTCGAAACCATCGGCAACACGCCAATCGTCAGGCTCAACAAGCTCGGCCCCGACGGCGTCAACGTCTACGTCAAGATCGAGGCGTTCAACCCGATGGGTTCGGTCAAGGATCGCCTGGCCCTCAGCGTCATCGAAGCCGCCGAGAAAGACGGCAGCCTCAAGCCCGGGCAGACCGTCATAGAAGCGACCAGCGGCAATACCGGAATCGGGCTTGCGATGGTATGCGCGCAAAAGGGCTATCCGCTCGTTGTGACAATGGCGGAAAGTTTCAGTGTCGAGCGCCGTCGCATGATGCGCTTCCTCGGCGCCAGGGTCGTCCTGACACCGGCAGCACTGAAGGGTAGCGGCATGCTCGCGAAGGCCGTCGAACTCGCCGACAAACACGGCTGGTTCCTGGTGCGCCAGTTCGAAAATGAGGCCAACGCCGATGCGCACTCGCGCACGACGGCGCCGGAGATACTCGAAGCATTCAAGGACCGCAAACTCGATTACTGGGTGTCCGGCTTCGGCACCGGTGGCACGCTGAAAGGCGTTGCACGGGTACTGAAGAAAGAGAGCCCGCACACCCGCGTGATCGTCTGTGAGCCCGACAACGCCCAGATTCTCGGCAGCGGTATTCCGCAGGAACGTGCCGCGGACGGCACGCCGACGGCCAGCCACCCGCTGTTCCGGCCGCACCTGATGCAGGGCTGGAGTCCCGATTTCATCCCGAAACTCACTGAGGATGTCGTGGCTCTGAAGCTGATTGACGAGATCATCCCGATCGACGGCAATGATGCATTGCGGTTGTCGCACGAGCTGGCGACACAGGAAGGCATTTTCGTCGGCATTTCCGGCGGTGCAACGCTGGCGGGTGCGCTGACCGTTGCCGCGAAGGCCGAGCCGGGGTCGAACGTCCTCTGCATGCTGCCGGACACCGGCGAACGCTACCTCAGCACGCCGCTGTTCGAAGGCATCCCGACCGACATGACCGAGGAAGAACTGGCATTGTCGCGCTCGACGCCGAATTATCGCTTCGACGCGCCGCCTCCCCCACCGCCGTCAAACGAAGCGGAACAAGCGCCTCCGGCGGAGGCGCCGGAAGAGGCGCTGCAGTTCCTGGAAGACGCGACGCACGACAGTGACAACCCGGTCGTGCTGTTCGCACTCGAATGGTGCGAATTCTGCTGGTCGGTACGCAAGATGTTTGCGCACTATGACATCCCGTACCGCTCGATCGATCTCGATTCGGTCGCTTACCAGGAAGGCAACAGGGGTGGCAAGATCCGTGCGGCGATCGAGGCGCGAACCGGTCTCAAGACGATTCCGCAGATCTGGATCGGCGGCCGCCATATCGGCGGCGCTACCGAGCTGTTCGACGCCGCGAAAGACGGCACGATGGCGAAGTTGCTCCAGGATCAGGGCGTGACGTGGAACAGCGCAGCCGACCAGGATCCCTACTCGTTCCTGCCGAAATGGCTGCACGCACGGTAGAGTCGAACGCGGCCTTACTCTTCGTCGAAAAAATACATCCCGAGTGTCTCGGCAACACAGGCCGGTTTGCGCTCGCCTTCGATCTCCAGCTTGATTTCCGACGTCAGCATCAGTGCGCCCGCCCGGCGGCGAGCCTGCAGCACGGTTGCGCGGCAACGCAGCCGCGACCCGACCGGGACCGGGGAATAGAAGCGCACCTTGTTGAGCCCGAAATTGATCGCACGCGTCAGGTTCTGCACCTCGATGAACTTGCCGCTCATCGCCGGGATCAGTGAGAGCGTCAGGTAACCGTGGGCGATAGTCTTGCCGTTGGGCATTTCCCGCGCTGCACGCTCGGTATCCACGTGAATCCACTGGTAGTCATCGGTGGCCTCGGCGAACTGGTCGATGCGATGCTGATCGATGACGATCCACTCGGACAAGCCGACCTCCACGCCTTCCAGTTTCTTGGCATCTTCGATGGATTTGATCAGTCGCAAGTTCGAGTCCCGGCCTTACCTGGTAGGCACCAGCAGTCAGTGATACCTGATGCGGTCTGAATCTGCAATGCCGTCAATCGACAAAGTCTGCGGCACTCGTGCCATGCGTCGCGCAGCGCTCGCAATTCACCCAGCCGGAATCGCCATCGATATAGTGTTCTTTCTTCCAGATGGGAAGACGCACCTTGATCTGGTCGATGATATAGCGGCACGCCTTGAATGCTTCGTCCCGGTGCGGCGCCGATACGCCGACCCAAACGGCGCACTCGCCGATCTCGAGCAGGCCGGTCCTGTGTACGCAGCGCGCTGACAAGTAGGGGAATTGTTGCATCGCCTCATCAAGTACCTTCTGGCCCTCGGTGAGCGCCAGCGGCGCGTAGGCTTCGTACTCGAGGCGCTTCACGGTACGACCCTCATTCCGGTTGCGCACCCATCCCTCGAAAGAACAGTAGCCACCGGCCCCGGGATCGAACAGGTCCTGCCGCAAGGCAACCGGATCGAAGGGCTGGTCGGTGATCTCGATCATCTCAGCCCCCGGCAACCGGCGGAAACAGCAGCACGATGTCCCCGTCACTGACCGGCGACGACCAGTCCGCCATGGCGTCGTTGATCGCCACCTTGCAGTGTCCGCGCGGCTCTGCCGATCCGTGGCGGGAGCGCGTGTGCTCGAAGACGTCCCGCGCGGTTTCGGCTTCGAGTTCGATCGTTTCCTCCGAGACACCGGCCTGCTCACGGAAAATCGCGAAGTAGCGCACCGTGATCGTCTTCACTTGCCGACCTCCAGGATACTGTTGGCCAGGTCATCCGGCGTGTTGACGTTGTCGAGCGCATGCGGGTGCGGCTGCTTGAGCAAATGGGTGTCGGAACGGATCAGGATCTTCCGTGGGCAATGGATGCCCTGGGCGGCGAATTCCCGGAGGACGCCGATGCTGCCTGCCCGATAGCAGGCACACAGCGGTTCCGGCAGGCCGTCGTGACTGCTGATAAAAGCCGAGAAGGGATGTTCGGTTGACCGATGCTCGAGCAGGTAAGCGATCGTGGCTGCATCGACGTTGGGCAGGTCGCAGGCCACCACGATCCAGTCGGCGTCGGGATACTCCTCCTGGGCGGAAAGGATTCCGGCCAGCGGTCCCATCTGCTCGTACTTGTCGATGATCTGCCGGAAACGCCGGCGCTCCGGATCGTCGCGCTGGGATGCGCGCGTCGATACGAACACCCGCTCGACGTGGTCTTCGAGCAGGCCGACGAGCCACGCAAGCTGGGACTGCGTGTCGTGCTGCAACAGGGCCTTGTCCCGGCCCATGCGCCGGCTCTCCCCTCCGGCGAGCACCAGGCCGTAGACGGGTGCCTTAACCGGCGTCACGATGAAAGTCCTCTTTGCCGCCGGTTTTTGCCATGAGGCGGGTCTCGCGAATGACGATGTCGTGCGACACGGCCTTCAGCATGTCATAGATCGTCAGCGCCGCGACACTGGCCCCGGTCAACGCCTCCATCTCGACACCGGTCTTATGCTGCACCTTGCAATGACAGTCGATCACGACGTCGTTTCCTTCGACGGCAATCGCCAGCTTGCAATCGTCGAGGCCCAGCAGATGGCAAAACGGGATCAACTCGTGCGTCTTCTTTGCTGCCATGACGCCGGCAATGATGGCCGTCGCAAAAACCGGGCCTTTCTTGCTCACGATTTCGTCGCCGGATACCAGCGCGACGACCTCGTCCGGCAGACTCACGCGGCTTTGCGCATGCGCCGTTCGATGCGTCTTGTGCTTGCCGCTGACGTCGACCATGGTCGGTCGATCCTGGGCGTCAACATGACTGAGTTTGCTCAAGCTATCCCCCGATTCGGTACATTTCCACCTTGCGCAGCACGTGGGCTTCGGCCAGCTCGGGCCGCCGCAGTTCGCTGTAGCGATCCGCGCGCTGCAACCAGATTCGCGACAGCACATCGGCCAGTTCCACGTCGTCGGCATGGTTGCGCAGCAACTCACGCAGGTCCGTGCCCTTGCTCGCGAACAGGCAAGTATAAAGCACGCCGTCGGCCGAGAGTCGTGCGCGGCTGCAATCCCCGCAAAACGGCTCCGTGACCGATGAAATGAAGCCGATCTCTCCTGCCCCGTCGAGGTACTGGTAACGCCTTGCGACCTCGCCGGGATAATTCTTGTCGGCGCGCCGGAGCGGCCAGCGCTCCTGAATCTTCTCCAGCAGTACGCGCGACGGCACGACCCGGTCCAGCCGCCAGCCATTGCGGTTGCCGACGTCCATAAACTCGATCAGGCGCACGATGTGGCCGGTGCCCCTGAAATGCTCCAGCAGGTCCAGGACCGTGTGATCGTTGACGCCGTGCTGCACGACGACGTTGATCTTGATCGGCGCCAGCCCGGCTTCTTCGGCGGCAGCAATGCCCCCAAGGACCGTCGCCAGGTCGCCGCGGCCACCGCTCATGCGCCTGAAAATGTCCTCGTCAAGGCTGTCCAGGCTGACGGTAACGCGATGCAGACCAGCTTCGGCCAGATGCTCTGCCATCGGTCCCAGCAGCATTCCGTTGGTCGTCAGGGCCAGGTCATCGACGCCCGGCAAGGACGCCAGCCCGCCAATCAGCTCCGTGATCTTCTTGTCCAGCAACGGTTCGCCACCGGTAAGCCGCAACTTGCTGACGCCGAGCCCTGCAGCAACCCGCGCGACCTTGAGAATCTCGTCGTGGGAGAGGCGGTCCTGCCGTTTCAGGAACTCGAAATCCGCGTGAAACTCGGTCTCCGGCATACAGTAGGGACAACGGAAATTGCACTGGTCCAGCAACGAGATGCGCAGGTCGTGCATGGGCCGCTGCAACGCGTCCCGCAGGCTTGCGGGTGGCGCGGCCGGCTGTCCCTCCGCCTCCGATCTTGATGTCATGGGCACATTCTGCCCGATCTCGGCGCCGTTACAAACCGCAACAGACGAACCCGGGCTGGTCTGCTAAGCTTCCGCGCGAATTGCGAGATGGTGATCCGACATGCATGTGACCTTCAGTGAACAGGAACTTGCGTTCCAGAGTGAAGTTCGGGCTTTCTTCCGCGACGAGTACCCGGAAGACATTCGCCGGAAAAGAGCATCCGGCATCGATTTGCCACCTGAAGACCAGGTCCGCTGGCAACAGCTTCTTCATGCGAAGGGCTATGCCGGTGTGAACTGGCCCGTTGAATACGGCGGCACCGGCTGGTCGCCGGTGCAGAAATATATCTATGCCACCGAAGAAGCGAACGCCAACGCCCCCATGGTCGTGCCGTTCGGGCTCAGCATGGTCGGGCCGGTGATCTATACCTTCGGCAACGAACAGCAAAAAGAACGCTTCCTGCCCGATATTCTCGCCAGCCGGGTGTGGTGGTGCCAGGGTTATTCGGAACCTGGCGCCGGATCGGATCTCGCTTCGTTGAAAACGCGTGCCGACCTGGTTGGCGACCATTTTGTCGTCAACGGCACCAAGACATGGACGACCCTCGGTCAGCATGCAGACTGGATCTTCTGCCTCGTCCGAACCAACACCGAGGTCTCTCGCCGGCAGGAAGGCATCAGCTTCCTGCTGATCGACATGAAGACACCGGGCGTCACAGTAACGCCAATCATCCTGCTCGATGGTGTGCCCGAGGTCAACGAAGTGCATTTCGACAATGTCGAGGTCCCGGTCGAAAACCTCGTCGGCGAAGAAGGCAAGGGCTGGACCTACGGCAAAGTGCTGCTGCAACACGAGCGCACCAACATCGCCGGCGTGGCGCGGTCGCGCTACCGTGCGAAGCGGCTGCGCGAGGAAGCCGGCCGCTCGGCGCACGGAGCGGCACCACTTCGCGAAGACCGGAATTTCATGCGCCGCCTGGCTGCACTCGAAGTCGAATTGAAAGCACTGGAATACACCGAGCTGCGGACGCTGGCGGCGGTCTCTGCGGGCAAAGCACCGGGACCCGAGTCGTCGATCCTGAAAATCAAGGGAACGGAAATTCAGCAGGCCCTCGACACGTTGTACATGCGGGCCGCTGGTTACTATGCATTACCGTTCGTGCCCGAGCAGTTCGAGGCGGACTTCACCGGCACCCGTGTCGGTGAGGGTAGCGAGGCGCGGACCGCGCTGCGCTACTTCAATTTCCGCAAAGCGTCGATTTACGGCGGTTCCAACGAAATTCAGAAGAACATCATTGCCAAGCACGTGCTTGGCCTCTAGGAGCAACAGATGGACTTCTCTCTCAACGAAGTGCAGATGATGCTCGCCGAGAGTATCGAAAAATTTATTGCCAACGACTACAACTTCGACACGCGCCAGAAAATCGCGGCGACGCCGACCGGTTTCGATACCGGCGTCTGGAGTACGTTTGCAGAGCTGGGCTGGACCGCGGTGCCGTTCAGCGAAGCCGATGGCGGCTTCGATGGTGGCGTGGAAGAGATCATGGTCGTCATGCAGCGCTTCGGCCAGGGTCTCGTTGTCGAGCCTTATCTCGCCAACGTGATCCTGGCGGGCGGAGTGCTGAAGCGACTGGCGAATGATGCGCAAAAGGAGCAGTGGCTGCAGCCGATGATCGCCGGAGAATTGCAGACGGCACTGGCTTTTGCAGAGCCGCAAAGCCGTTACGAGCTCGCGGACGTCGTGACCAGCGCTCGCGCCGACGGCGACAACTGGATCATCGATGGGCACAAGACTTACGTACTCAATGGTGGTACTGCCGACCTGCTCATCGTGCCGGCCCGCACTTCGGGCGAAGCCGGCGCGAGCGACGGTATCTCGCTGTTTGCGGTCGCGACCGACAGCGACGGGGTGACGCGCAACGCTTATGCGACCGTGGATGGACTGCGCGCCGCCGAGGTGCAGCTCGAAGGCGTTCGCGTGCCGGCCGCGGCCCTCCTCGGCGACCTCAATGGTGGCTTCGCCGCGCTCGAAGCCGCGGTCGATGAGGCAACGCTCGCGGTCTGCGCCGAAGCCGTGGGCATTATGCGGACACTGACGGACAAGACCGTCGCGTTCACCAAGAGTCGCGTGCAGTTTGGCGTACCCATCGCCAGTTTCCAGGCATTGCAGCATCGCATGGTCGACATGCTGACCGCCTGTGAACAGGCACAGTCACTGTTGCTCTGGGCCGTCATGCGCTACGCATCAGGCGCTGGCGATGCGCGGGCAGCTGTCAGTTCGATCAAGTACCTGGTGGGCACCAGCGGCCAGACCATCGGCGAGGAAGCGGTGCAGATGCACGGCGGCATGGGCGTAACCTGGGATCTCGACGTGGCGCACTATTTCAAGCGCCTGACCGCGATAAGCATGCTGTTCGGTGATGCGGACTGGCATCTCGACAGACTGGCCACGTAGTCCCGACCCAACATGTTCCCGCAGGCTGTCGTCGACTACTACACCGCTCACCAGGAGCTGTTGTGGCTGACGACGGTCCTCGTCGACCTGTGCTGCACGGTGATCCTGTACCGGCTCTTCGGCAAAGCCGGCCTGCAGGTCGCCATCGCGACGGCGATCCTGCTTGCGAACCTGCAGGGGCCGAAGCTGACCGTGATCTTCGGCTTGCAAACCAGCCTCGGCGTCATCTTCTATTCGAGCATCTTCTTTGCCACGGACGTGCTCAGCGAGAATTACGGCAGGGAAGCCGCCAACAAGGCAGTGCGGATGGGCTTCGCCGTCAGCGTGATCGTGTTGTTGATGCTCAGCATCGGGTTGCTCTACCTGCCGAGCACCCGGCCCGAAACCGCCGCGTTTTCCGCGTCCATTCACGAGTCGTTCCAGACGATCGTCAACTATACGCCGCGCTTCATCTTCGGTTCGCTGCTCGCGTACTACATCAGCCAGCACTTTGACGTCTGGGCGTTCCACAAGATCAAGTCGATCACCGGGGACCGCTGGTTGTGGCTGCGCAACAACCTGTCCACGATGAGTTCACAGGTTGTGGACACGGCGATCTATTCGCTCGTCACGTGGTGGGGTATTGTCGACCTGAAAACCGCGTTGGCGCTCGGCGCCGCGAAATATGTGTTCAAGCTGGCGATTGCGATGATCGATACGATTTTCATTTACTGGGCACGCTACATGTTCCGCCGCAACCAGGGTACGGAACACGCGATAACATGAAACCTTTGAATCCCTCCGGCGTCATTACGATCACCACCGACTTCGGTCACAAGGGGCCGTTTGCCGCCATCATGAAGGGCGTGATCCTCAGCCGCTTTGCCAACGCCAGGATCATCGACCTCGCGCACGACATTCCGGCGCAGTGGCCGCCCGAAGCCGGCTTCTGGGTCAGCCGCTCCTACCAGTGGTTTCCGGCCGGCACCGTGCACGTCGCGATTGTCGACCCGGGCGTCGGCACCGAGCGCGATATCCTGCTGGCAGCGTGCTACGGGCATGTCTTCATGGCGCCGGACAACGGCTTGCTGGCACCGCTTCTCGAGCATTGCGCCGCACCCCGTGTCTATCGTCTCGATGACAACGTGCTGGCAGAACGCGGTCTGTCGGTGCACAGCGCGACATTTCATGGCCGCGATATTTTTGCGCCGCTCGCGGCCGAAATCGCGGCGGGCCGCATTGTGATCGAGGATCTGGGCGCAGCCACCGATACCTGGATACCGGGCTGGATCGATGACCCGGTCGTCGGGCCCGGGCGGGTCAGCGGCGTCATCATCACGATGGATGCTTTCGGTAACCTGATCAGCAACATCGACGGCAAATTGCTGTCCGACTTCAACGAACCCGTGGCGCACATTGCCGGACGCCAGATCCCGATGCTGACGACCTACGGGCGGGCCCGCCCCGGCGACTACCTTGCCCTGATCAACTCCTTCGATGTTGTCGAGATCGCCAAGGCCGAAGGCAGTGCGGCCGAAGGACTGGGTACCGCCAGGGGAGCCCCGCTGGTCATCCGCGACGGCTACGCCACCTGATACGGTGCCGGACCCGCTATTTTCTTACGGTGTCCGGTACCTTGTTCAGGTCTGGGCTGACAGGGCCTGTTCTTCGAGTTTTGCCCATGAGTCGCGCAACGTGACGACCCGGTTGAACACGCGCGCGTTCGCGGCGCCGTCCTTTTCGTCGGGGCAGAAATAACCAAGGCGCTCGAACTGCACGGCGCGGCCTGCCTCGAGTGTTGCCAGCGCCGGCTCGAGTTTGGCAGCGACGATCTCGAGCGACGCGTCGTTCAATACCTCGTGGAAATCGTCGGCCGCATTCGGATTCGCATCGGTGAACAGCCTGTCGTAGAGGCGCACTGACGCATCGATAGCGTGCTCGCAGGAGACCCAGTGAATCGTCCCCTTGACCTTGCGATCCGACGTCCCGGTACCACTACGCGTATCCGGGTCGTAGCTGCACCGCAGTTCGACGACCTCACCGGCATCGTCAGTGATGACCTCGTCGCAACGAATAATGTAACCAAAACGCAGACGCACTTCGCCACCGGGCTTCAGCCGGAAAAACTTCTTCGGTGCATCGATCATGAAATCATCCTGCTCGATCCACAGTTCGCGCGAAAACGGCAACTCCCGCGTGCCGCAATCCGGATTCGCCGGATGGTTCATGGCCTGCATGAGTTCGACCTTGCCTTCCGGGTAATTGGTCAGCACGACCTTCAGCGGCCGCAGGACCGCCATGCGCCGTTGTGCAGAATCGCCGAGCACGTCGCGAACACAGGTCTCGAGTGCCCCCATCTCGATGAGCTTGTCTTTCTTGGTGACGCCGGCGCGCCTCACGAATTCACGCAACGCCTCCGGCGGATACCCGCGGCGCCGCATACCGGAGATCGTCGGCATGCGCGGATCGTCCCAGCCCGACACGATGCCCTCGTCGACTAGCATCTTGAGCTTGCGCTTGCTGGTAATCGTGTAGGCAAGATTCAGGCGCGAGAACTCGATCTGCCGCGGCCGGTGCGGCGGCTCGAGCTGGTCGAGGAACCAGTCGTACAACGGGCGGTGATCCTCGAACTCGAGCGTGCACAGCGAGTGCGTGACGCCTTCATAGGCATCAGACAGGCCATGCGCGTAGTCATACATCGGGTAGATGCACCACTTGTCGCCGGCATTCTGGTGGGGGATGTGGCGAATCCGGTAGATTGCCGGATCGCGCATGTTCATGTTCGGCGATGCCATGTCGATCTTCGCGCGCAGCACGTGTTCGCCGTCCGCGAATTCGCCATCGTACATGCGCCGGAACAGGTCGAGATTCTCCGCGACCGGGCGATCGCGGTACGGGCTGTTCCTGCCGGGCTCCGTCAGCGTGCCACGGTAGTCCCGGATCTCGTCCGCGCTGAGGCTGTCGACGTAGGCCACACCCATCTCGATCAGCCGGACGGCCGACTCATGCAGCCGATCGAAGTAGTCGGACGCGTGCGTCAGCCGGTCGCCCCAGTCGAAGCCGAGCCAATGGACGTCGTCCTTGATCGCCTGGACGAACTCCGGGCTTTCCTTTCCAGGGTTGGTGTCGTCGAGCCTGAGAAAAGTCCGACCGCCAGTCTCCTCGGCAACGCCGAAGTCCAGGCAGATCGCCATCACGTGGCCGATGTGCAGGTAGCCGTTTGGCTCGGGAGGAAAACGCGTCACGATTTCCGAGTGCTTCCCGGACGCGAGATCGTCGTAAATTATCTTGCGGATAAAGTCCCGCGGTTCGTTCTCATTCATGGCAGCGGATTGTACGCGAACTTCTTTATCCACGGGGCAATTCAAGTACAATGCCGCGCATGCCAAATATCACCTTACCTGACGGCTCCGTGCAGGAGTTTGACGCTGCCGCGACCGGCAACGAAATCGCCGCCCGCATCGGCGAGGGACTGGCGCGTGCCGCGGTCGCCGTGCGTGTCGACGGCAACCTTTGGGATCTCGGCCGGCCCATCGAGAATGATGCCGCCGTCGAAATCGTGACACGGGACTCCGATGACGGCCTGGAACTGCTGCGCCATGACGCGGCACACGTGCTGGCCGAGGCCGTCAAGGAACTGTGGCCCGACACCCAGGTAACGATCGGTCCCGCGATCGAGAACGGTTTCTACTACGACTTCGCGCGCGCGGAGCCGTTTACCGACAGCGACCTCGAGACGATCGAGGCGCGCATGCAGGAAATCGTCGATCGCGACGAGACCATCGTGCGCGAGGTCTGGGAGCGCGACAAGGCAGCCGAGTTCTTTCGGGGCATTGGCGAGGAATACAAAGCCGAGATCATCGAGAGCATCCCGTCGGACGAAGACCTGACGCTCTATCGCCAGGGCGAGTTCATCGACCTGTGCCGCGGCCCTCACCTGCCCTCGACCGGCAAGCTCGGCAAGGCTTTCAAACTGACGCATGTCTCGGGCGCCTACTGGCGCGGTGACTCCAACAACGAAATGTTGCAGCGCATCTATGGCACCGCCTGGTCCAACGACAAGGCCCTGCGCAAGTACCTGCTGATGCTCGAGGAAGCCGAGAAGCGCGACCATCGCCGACTCGGCAAGGTCATGGACCTGTTCCATTTCCAGGAAGACGCACCCGGCGCCGTCTTCTGGCATCCACACGGCTGGTCGGTGTTCCAGTCGCTGGTTGCCTACACACGCGCCCGGAACATCGAGGCCGGATTCCAGGAAGTCAATACGCCGGAAATCGTTGCACGCACATTGTGGGAACGGTCAGGTCACTGGGAATCCTTCGGCGACAACATGTTTACGTCCGAGACAGTCGACGGGCGGGTCTTCGCCGTCAAACCAATGAACTGCCCGGGCCACATCCAGGTATTCAACCAGGGCATCAAGAGTTATCGCGACCTGCCGTTGCGCTTTGCCGAGTTTGGCAAGTGCCACCGCTACGAACCCTCGGGCGCACTGCACGGCATGATGCGGGTGCGCGCGTTCACCCAGGATGACGCACACATCTTTTGCACGCCCGAACAGATCACGGCGGAGTCCATCAGCGTCACCCGATTGATCCTGAGTATTTACAAGGATTTTGGTTTCGAGGATGTGCGCATCAAGTTCGCCGATCGTCCCGAGGTGCGTGTCGGCGAAGATGCGATCTGGGACCAGGCCGAGCAGGCGCTTTTGAAAGCGCTCGAGGAAGGTGGCTTCGAGTACACGCACAACCCCGGCGAAGGAGCCTTCTACGGGCCGAAAATAGAATTTGTATTGCGCGATGCAATCGGACGCGACTGGCAATGCGGCACGCTGCAGGTCGACCTGAACATGCCCGGTCGCCTCGGCGCCACCTACGTCGGCGAAGACGGTAACAAGCACACGCCTGTCATGCTGCACCGCGCCATGTTGGGATCCCTGGAGCGCTTCATGGGCATCCTGATCGAACACCACGCCGGCAACCTGCCGTTGTGGCTGTCGCCGGTGCAGGTCGAGGTTCTCACGATCACGTCCGATGCCGACGACTACGCGCGTGAAGTCGTCGCGGCATTGCGCGCGGCGGGCCTGCGAGCCGATGCCGACCTGCGCAACGAGAAGATTTCCTACAAGGTGCGCGAACACAGTGTTGCAAAGGTCCCGGTCCTGTTCGCGGTAGGCCAGCGGGAACTCGAGGATCGCACAGTTGCGGTGCGCCGGCTGGGCTCCAAACAGCAACAGGTGCTCGCGCTCGATGATGCCATCGCCTCGCTGGAGCAGGAAATTTTGAGCCGCGGCAGCAGCGACTAGAAAGTTTCCCCAGCAACGACCTCCGACCCGGCCGTTCTGCCGAAATACGCCTGTCCCCTGCCGGTTCCCGGCCGCCCGCAAGTCAAACGTGACGTGGCCTGCAGTTTGACTGTGCGCCATGTCACAGATTCACCAATCTGTCGCGGCGTCACGACATCAACGCGCAGGACCGGCGATATACTCTTTCGACGCAAGGACTGCGCAATCGATTCAACATAAGAATCCGGAGTGAATGAAGTGCCGCTGGACACATACAAGACACAGGTATTATTGCTGCATAGCGAACCAAGCACCCTGGACGCCCTGAGCGCCGGGTTCAACGATCGTTATACGGTGCACCTGGCTACCAGTGGCAGCGAAGCGCTCAACACGCTGGGCGAGACCCCGATCAACGTCATCATTTCCGCGCACAAGCTCCCCGGCATGAGTGGGCTCGAAGCGCTGCGGGAAGCCAAGAAACGCTCTCCGGAAACGATCGGTATTCTCCTCGCAGGCAGTTCCGACACCGGCCTTGAAGCCCTGGTCGGCGACAAGGAAGTTTTCCAGGTCGTCCGCGGCAATGTTACGGCAGACGGGCTGCGCAAACTGGTCGACAACGCGACGCGGCAGATGCGCCTCATGGCGCTGGCGGAATCCGCCAACGACACTGCCGCCAACCCGGATGAGCCGGCAGCTGAACACATCATCATGGAAACGTCGGAGAACGGCTCCACGATCATCAGCGACGGTACCGGGCGCTTTCCGGCAGTCGACCCGAAAAAGATTCCGGCCGCGGCCGCGGTTGGTTCTCAGGCTGTTGATGTCCTGGTGCTGACCAAAGACCAGGAATTCCTGACGACGATCAAGGAATCGTCGCGCGGCATGCACACGGTGCATTACGCAAACACGCTTTCCCAGGCAGACGACATCATCCGCAAGTTCAAAGTCGGTGTCGCGGTCGTCGATGCAGCGATGGTTGGCGACAAGGTCGAACAGTTGACGCTGCACCTGCGCAAGGGCTCCGCGCGACTCGTATCCATCGTCGCCGGTCGCCGCGACGACGGCGAAATGCTGATGGACCTGATCAATCGCGGCAAGGTGTACCGCTTCCTGCTGAAGCCGGTTTCGCCCGGCCGCGCGCGGCTCGCTGTCGAGGCCTCCGTCAAGCATCATCTCGAAGCGCCGGATACCGCGTTCAAGATCAAGGACTCCGGACCGGTCGCAAAACCGGCGGCGGCGAAGCCTGCACCACAACCGGCACCGAAACCGGCACCCCGGCCTGCTGCGAAACCTGCACCGTCGCCGGCCGCGAAATCTGCGCCAACGCCCAGGCCGGCACCGGCTGCACCGCCGAAGGCTGCGCCAGGACCGGCGGCCCGGAGTGCACCGAAGCCCGCCGCCGCATCACCGATGCCGCCCAGGGACCCGCCGCTCGGCGTCCCCCAACAGGAATCGCCGATCGACAGGGGACTGTCGGACGCGTTTGGCGATGACGATGCGCGCTTTGCCGAGACCGTTACCAACCTCCTCGGCGCGTTCAAGGACAAGCTGTCACAGAAGAAAGAACCGGTGGTGCAAAAACCGGTTATGCCCGTCGCAGCTGCATCGGATTCCGGTCCTGGTTGGCTCAAGAACAAGGTGGTGCTCGGCGCTGCCGGCGCCGTTGTTGTCGCGTGCGTCGCGGGTGCTTTCTGGCTTTTCAGCGGCGAGGACAGCCCCGTGGAGACGGTGCAGGACGTGCCAATCGCTGCGCCGCAGGCAGCCGAAGCACGGACCTCCGTAACCGAGTCCGACGTCGTTCTTGACGCGCCGGTGAAATCAACTGCCGCCGATGTGGATCTACTGGTCGCCGAAGCCCGCCTTGCGCGGGACGCAGGGCAGATATTCAATCCGGCCGGTAACAACGCGATCGAGCTGTACGCGGCAGCAGTCGCCGCATCTCCGGAAAACGCGGTCATCGCGACAGAACTCAATACGGTCCTGGAGCAGGCGCTGACCATGGCCGAGACCGGGCTCCTGGAATCGCGCTTTGACGACGTGGCCGCGGCGCTCGACCGGGTTGGCGCCGTTGCCCCGGGCAATGTCCGCCTGCCGTTCCTGACAGCCCAGCTCAATCAGGCACAGTTACGCAGCCACGTTAGCGATGCGCGCAGCGCGATACGCGAAACACGCTTCGAAGACGCCGGCCGGGCGATTGCCGCCGCACGCGCTCTCGGCGTGGCCAGCAAGACGGAGATTGATGCGCTGGCCGACGAGTTACAGAAGGCGCGCAGTGAACAGAAGGTCGACGAAGTGCTTGCGCTGGCCAACGCGCGCCTGGAAGAAGGTGACCTGGTCAGCCCGGCGAACGACAACGCGCGCTATTACTTCGGGCTCGTCCTGTCGAATGATCCCCAGAACGTTGCCGCCTTGCAGGGCATGAATGTTGTTGCCAGCAAGCTCGTGTTGCAGGCCCGTTCGGAAATCGACCAGGGGAACCTCAACGATGCCGAGGACATCCTTGCGGCTGCGCGCGCCCTGGATACCTCCAATACCGAACTGGCGGCTGCCGAGGTCGCGCTGTTGAGCGCACGCGATGCACTGGCCGCAGAGCAGCGCGCGGCTGAAGCGCGGCGCCGCGCCGCAGAGCAACAGGCCGCGGCCGACCGCAAGGCCAGGGCCGATGCCGAAGCTGCCGCGCAACGCGAGGCCGAAATGGCCGCAGCACGTGAGGCCGACGCGGCCAGCGCGGTAACCGAGCCAGTCGTGTCACCCGCCTCGGAGGCGCCGGCAACAGTGGCCGGGAAACCTGGTGCCGCCGAAACCACCGTCCCCGCGAAGGGGGCCGACGCAGGCGAAGTGGCGGCCGAAAGCACCGCGGCGGCCGCAACGCCGGAACCTGCAGCTGACGAACCGATCGATGTGCGGGACCAGCAACCGGTCAGCATCAGTTCGCTGAACCGCGTCAAGTATGTATCGCCCAAGTATCCCCGCGCGGCCCAGCGCCGCAACCAGTCAGGATGGGTCGATGTCGTGTTCACGGTTTCCGAGGAGGGCACCGTGAAAGACCTCGTCGTGCGTGATTCCGAGCCTGGCGACCTGTTTATCGATGCCGCCCTGAAAGCCGTCGAGCAGTGGGAATTTGAGCCGATTGTCGAAGACGGGCAAGTCGTCGAGAAGCGCGCAGGCGTCCGGATGATGTTCGCGCTCGAGTAGACAAACCGCTGCCGGCGCCTGTGCGGTCCGGGGAAAATTCTCTTTCCAAACTGGAACATAACGAAGAATCCCGCTAGGCTTGCGGAATTCTTTCAGTTCCGGTCAAAATCGTGTCAGACGAAACTAAATCTCGCCCGGCAAAGCCCGCGCGCAAACAACAACAGCGCAGTGTCGTGACGCAGGAGAAGCTGCTCGCCGCGGCGATCGAGGCTTTTTCGGAAAACGGGTTCAAGGGCACGTCAACACGCGATATCGCCGAACGTGCGGGTGTGCATCATCCGCTGATCACCTACCATTTCAAGAACAAGGACCAGTTGTGGCGCGCCGCCGCCGACAAGGTCTTTCGTGATTTTCGGCGCTCGATGCAAGCCTCGCTGGAAGCAAACGACGACCCCACGCCCAAAAAACGCATGGCAACGATGGTCCGTGCCTATCTGCATGAAGCCAGGAACCAGCCGGCATTGCACAAGGTCATGGTGCAGGAAGCGAGCTACCCGAATCCGCGCCTCGACTGGCTGATAGAAACACACCTCAAACCGATCTTCGAGACCTCGTTCGTCATGATCGAGAACATGCAGCGGGACGGCGTTGCTGTGCCGGGCAACCCGAGACTGCTGTTCAACATGATCCGGCTGTCGTCGGGCGGCCTGCTCGCCCTTGGCAACGAACTGAAGGCGTCCAGCGGCATCGATATCGATTCAGACGAGACGCTCGACGAGATCGCCGACATGATCGTTGCCGTGTTCTTCCCGAACAACGCGGTGGCGACTAGCGAATCGATATCCCAAGCGCGTCTCTGACGCGGTAATACAGCATTCCCAGCGCCAGCGCCGGGTTGGCAAACCACTTGCCGCCCGGCAAGCGCAAGTGCCGCACCTTCGCAAAGACATCGAACTGCTCCGAGTCTCCGGCGATGACATCCGCGAGGATCTTGCCGGCCAGGTGCGTCGGTGCGACGCCGTGCCCCGAATAGCCCTGCGCGTAATAGGTATTGCCGTCGATGCGCCCGAGCTGCGGGATGCGATTCATCGTGATGCCGATATCGCCGCCCCATTCGTACTCGATTCGTGCGTCGGCGAGTTGCGGGAACACCGCGAGCATGTTCGGTTGCAGCGAGGCCTTGATGCTTTTTGGCACGCGACCTGAGTAGTTGCACATGCCGCCGAACAGCATGCGCCTGTCGGCAGACAGCCGGAAATAGTCGAGCGCGACGCGTTGGTCACAACATGCGGAATCGTGTGGCAATAGTTCCTCGGCCAGTTCTTTCGACAACGGCTCAGTCGCAATAATGTAGCTGCCCGCGGGAATGACTGCGCCAGCCAGGCGCGGTTCGGTACGACCGAGGTACGCATTGCCGGCGAGCAGGACCTTGTTCGCATGCACGACACCGGCGGCCGTCTCGACGCGCGGGCTGGCGCCATGATGGATGCGAGTCACCGGAGACTGCTCGAATATCCTGGCGCCGAGCCCGACGGCGGCCGCCGCCTCGCCAAGGCACAGATTCAACGGGTGAAGATGGCCGTTGCCAGCGTTGGCCAGCCCGCCGATATAGGCATCGGAGCCGATGTAGTCGCGCACTTCGCGTGCGTCCAGGAGTCGTACTTCGTGCGGATAGCCGGCGCGCTGCTTGGATTCCCAGGTTTCCTCGAAATTGCGCATGTCGCCCTGGTTCATCGCAAGATCGAGGTATCCGAATCTGAGATCACAGTCGATCTGGTACTTGTCGATGCGATCGACGACGATATCGCGACACTCCAGTCCCATCCGGTAGGCAATCTGTTCGGCCTCCGGGCCGAGCTTCTTGCTGATCTTGCCCTCCTCGACAAAGCCGTCGATCATCTGGCCGCCATTGCGGCCCGATGCACCCCAACCGACCCGGTTGGCTTCGAGCAGTATTGCGTTGTAACCGCGCTCCACGAGAAACAGCAGGGCCGACACGCCTGTAAAACCGCCACCGACAACGACGACGTCGCACCGCTCATCACCGGCAAGCGCCGGGTATGTCGTGTCGATGTTCCTGGTTGCGGCGTAATAAGAGTTTACGTGTTCGCTGGCGGACTGCTGCATCGGGGCCCCCATGTCACTCAGCCTGCCGGACGGCAGGCATACAGGTACAACATTTCCATGGCGAGGTGCGCTGCCGCGAGCGACGTGAGCTCCGCCACGTCATATTGCGGTGCTACCTCGACGACGTCCATGCCGATGATATTGATGCCTTGCAAGCCTCGCAGTATGGCCATCGCCTGGTGGCTCGTCAGTCCGCCGCACACCGGCGTCCCGGTACCCGGGGCATAACTCGGGTCCAGGCAGTCGATGTCAAAAGTCAGGTATACCGGCCGCGCACCGAGTACTTCGCGAATCCTGCCGACGACAGCGTCGATGCCGAGCGCATGCACCGCCGGCGCATCGATAATGTTGAAGCCCATCGTATCGGGGTTGCTGGTACGCAGCCCGACCTGCATCGACGTCGCAGGATCGATAATGCCCTGCTTCGTGGCCCAGTAGAACATCGTGCCATGGTCGATACGGTCGTTCTCATCGGCCCACGTGTCGCTATGCGCGTCGAAATGCAGCAGCGACAGTGGCGCACCGTGTTTCTTCGCGTGCGCCTTCAGGAGCGGGTAGGTAATGAAATGATCGCCACCCAGCGTCAGCAAACCCGGGCCGGCGTCAATGATCGCTGCCGCGTGCGCCTCGATTGAATCGGGTACTTTTTCCGGACGCCCGTGATCGAAAAAGCAATCGCCCACATCGGCGACCGCGAGTTTGTCGAACGGATCGAACTCCATGCCATAGGGCTTTTCCCAGGCCATGATTGTCGACGCATTGCGAATCCCGCGCGGCCCGAACCGCGCACCTGGCCGGTTCGTCGTCGCGGTATCAAGCGGCACGCCGGTCACGGCAACGTCGACGCCGTCCAGGTCTTTCGTGTACTTGCGGCGCATGAAAGACGTAACGCCGCCGTACGTCGGTTCCGGCCGCGTACCGTAAAGGCTGTCCCGCGTGATTGCGGAGTCGTTGTCGGACTTGTTCACCCCAAAGTACTCCCTGCGGTCAGGCTGCCAGCGTCTTTTGCGTAAGATCGAGCGCGAGGTGGGTCTTCTCGATCAGCTCGTCGGCCTCGGCATGCGACAGGATGAACGGCGGCGCGCAGATGATCGTGTCGCCAACGGCACGCATGCACAGGCCGTTGTCGAGCAGGTGATCACGGCAGATGACGCCGACGCCGCGCTTCTCCTCGAAGCGCTGCAGGGGTTCCTTGCTCTCCACCAGTTCGAAAGCGCCCATCAGTCCGACCATGCGGGTGTCGCCGACCAGCGGATGTTCACCGAGCGCCTGCCATTTTTCCTGCAGGTAAGGACCGATGTCCGTGCGGATGCGCTCGACCAGGTTGTCACGCTGAATCAGCTTGAGATTGGCGATCGCAACTGCGCAGGCCGCAGGGTGCCCCGAATACGTGTAGCCGTGATAGAACTCGCCGCCCTTGTCGATCAGGACGTCTGCCACGCGATCGCTGACCATGACGCCGCCGAGCGGCAGGTAACCCGATGTCACGCCTTTGGCAAAAGGCATGAAGTCGGGGCGTATCGAAAAATAGTCGGAACCGAACCACTCGCCGAGTCTGCCGAAACCGGTGATCACCTCATCGGCGATCAGCAGGATGCCGTACTCGTCACAGATGCGCTGCACTTCCGGCCAATAGGTAGCCGGCGGCACGATGACACCGCCTGCACCCTGGATCGGCTCACCAATGAATGCCGCAACCTTGTCCGCGCCGATCTCCTTGATCTTTGCCTCGATCGAACGTGCCGTGACAACGCCGAATTCCTCCGGCGTCATGCTGTGGTCGCTACCGAACCAGTAAGGCTGGTCGACATGGACGATGCCCGGAATCGGCAGGCCGCTTTGCTTGTGCATGGGTTTCATGCCACCAAGGCTGGCGGCGGCTACCGTCGATCCGTGGTAGGCGTTATGCCGGCTGATGATCGTATGTCGCTGCGGCTCGCCCATCAGGTCCCAGTAGGTTCTGACCATGCGCACGATCGTGTCATTGGATTCCGAACCGGACCCGGCGAAGAACACGCGGTTGAACTGCGGCTGGCTGATCTCCTTGAGCATCGCCGCGAGTTCGATCGCCGGCGGATGTGCGCACTGGAAAAAATTATTGTAGTAAGGCAGTTCCCGCATTTGTTCGGTGGCGGCATCGATGAGTTCCTGCCGACCATAGCCCGCGTTGACGCACCACAGGCCCGACATGCCGTCGAGCATCTTGTTGCCGTCCGCATCGAAGATGTAGACGCCCTCCGCGCGCGTGATGATTCGCGAGCGCTTCTTGTGCAGGCTCTTGTGGTCTGTAAAAGGATGCAGGTGGTGCTCTTTATCGAGCTCCTGCCAGGCCTCGCGGGAGCGCTTTTCGATCGCTGCCATGCTTCACCTCGTGCAGCCGCGTCGTCGCGGCATCAGTCGTTGGTTTCCAGATCCGGATCATAGCCGAGCGGGCAATATGCGTCCTCTCCGGATCACAATCTGAAACGTATGTAACGGACGAACTCTCAGACGTTGAACATCAGGATCTCACGCTCGTAGGGCGTGATGATTTCCTGGAACTCGCGGTACTCCTCTTCCTTGAGTGCCGTATACAAGGTCACGAATTCGTTGCCGAGCATGCTGCGCATCGCCGCGCTGTTGTGCAGCGCTTCGATGGCCGAATAAATGTGCCTGTGAAGCCCGAAATCCATGCCGTAAGCGCTGCCGACGATAGCCTCGGTCGGGCGCAGTCCCTCGACCATGCCGAGGTAGCCGCAGGCCAGCGATGCGGCAATGACCAGGAACGGATTGACGTCCGATCCGGCCAGACGGTTCTCGACGCGCCGCGCCTCCGGACCCGAATCCGGCACGCGCAGGCCGACCGTGCGATTGTCGATTGCCCAGGCAAGATTCACCGGTGACGAATCCGGGTTCATGAAGCGCCGATACGAATTCACATACGGCGCAAAAATCAGCATTGCATCCGGCAGGTAACGCTGCAGTCCGCCGAGGAAACCGTAGAACAGGTCGCTGGGCTCACCGTTCGCATCCGAGAAGATGTTGTTGCCGTTCTTGTCGACAATACTCTGGTGAATGTGCAACGCGCTGCCCGCGTCTTCGGCCATCGGCTTGGCGAGAAAGGTCGCGTGCATGTTGTGCTGTATCGCGGCCTCGCGAACCGTGCGTTTGAAAAGGAAGACATGATCGGCAAGTTCAATGGCATTGCCGTGCAGGAAATTCAACTCGAACTGCGCGGGTCCCATTTCCTGTGACAACGTGTCGATGTTGATGCCCTGTGCTTCGCAATACGCGTAAACGTCGTTGATGAAGGGATCGAAGTCGTTCATCGTATCGATGCTGTAGGGCTGGCGGGCGCCCTCGGTCCAGCCGAGGCGCCCTTCCGGCGGCTCAGCCTCCTCGTTCGGATCGGAGTGTGGGCTCAGCAGGTAGAACTCGACCTCCGGCGCCACCACAGGCAGCCAGCCGCGCGTCTCGTACTGAGCCAGTACACTGCGCAGCACCGCGCGCGGGGACTGCCGCACGGCAGAGCCGTCACGATGGTAGCAGTCGACGAAAACCGAAGCCGCGGGGTCGCTGGCCCATGGCACGGGCCGCAATGACGATGGGTCGGGTACCAGGATCATGTCCCGGTCCTCGACGTTGTTGGCATCGTCAATGTAGTCGCCGGATATCGTCTGCGAAAAGATCGCCTCCGGCATCTTCATTTCGCCGGCGCCGAATTTCCTGGCCGGAATTACCTTGCCACGCGCCGAACCGGCCATGTCGGGCACGAACGCCTCTACGTCTTCGATGCTGCGTTCACTCAACCAGGTCTGAAATAGGCTCTCATTACTCACAAAACACCTGCCGCTGGCTCACACGCACCCTGCATGCGTCACCAAACGCCTTGAAAATACTCTTGGATAATTCGTTTTCTGTGGCACGCCACTCCGGGTGCCATTGTACGGCGAGCGCGAAGCCCTGCGCATCATCCACGCTGAAGGCTTCCACCAGGCCGTCGTCAGCCACCGCTTCCACGGTGACGCCGCGCGCGAGGCGCGCAACGCCCTGCGCGTGCAGCGAGTTGACCATCGCCGTATCCGCACCCAGCCATTGGCGCAACTTGCCGCCCTCGACCAGCGTGACGGGATGTGACGGACCATATTGTACGTCCAGCGGGTCGTCCTTGTTCTCGAGATGGTTATGGAAACCGGGCACCTCATGCACCTTCTGGTGGAGCGTACCGCCCAGCGCCACGTTCAGTTCCTGGAAGCCACGGCACACGGCCAGCAACGGCACGCCGGTGGCGAGCGCCCGTCTTGCGAGCGGCAATGTAATCGCATCGCGATGAGGATCATGCAATGTGCCGGCTTCGCTCGGCTCACCTTCGTAGTGGTGCGGCTCGACATTCGAGTAACTGCCTGTCAACAAGACTCCGTCCAGCTGCGCCAGCACTTCATCGATATCCAGCGCTTCCGCCATTGCCGGAACCAGCAACGGCAACGCCCCCGATGCCTCCACCAGCGCCTTCAGGTACTTCTCGCCAACCATGTGGAACGGGTGCGGCTCGAGGACGCGCCTGTCGGCTGGAACTCCAATGACTGGTTTGCGTTGCATGATTAACCTACCCGGCGACGGCGCGGCGGCCGTACAACTTCAAGACCAACACCAGTACTGCGATACCCGCGAGCAGCGAGATCCACGGCGACAAACCGAACCCGGCCGGAACCGTGCCGACCAGCAGCCCGACGACGCCGACGACCAAAGCGTACGGCAGCTGCGTGCGAACATGCTCGATATGATCGCATCCGCTGGCGACCGACGACAGTACCGTCGTATCCGAAATGGGTGAACAATGATCGCCCCACACGGCACCCGCAAGGCAGCACGACACCGACGAGTAAAGAATGTGCATGCCTGCAGGATTCGCGATGCCGTTGACCTCCATGACTGCCCAGCTCAGCGGGATGATCAACGGCATCAGGATAGCCATCGTGCCCCAACTCGTACCGGTCGTGAACGCCGTTATCGCCGCGAGGACGAATACCAGCGCCGGAATCAGGGCAACCGGCAGAGACTCGGCCAGCAGTGTGACCAGGTATGAGGCCGTGTTCAGCGTGGCGGTCAGGTCCGAGAGCGACCAGGCGAGGACGAGGATGATCATGCCGAACAGGGTGGCCCGCAGTCCGCCGTACCAGGCATCAACCGTTTCGTGAACCGACAGGATGCCCTGTCCGATCGACAGCATGGCAGCTACCAGCACGCCGACGAATGACGAATACATCATCGCCTGGTACGGGCTCGTCGTTTCCAGTATTTCGACGACGGAATCGCCCTCTCCCAGCGCGAACAGGCTGACAAGCAGCGCCAGTACCAGCGTGATAATCGGGATGAACGCGTTGAATGCACGCAGCGGTATCTTGTCTTTGGGCTCCAGCTCGTCACCCTCGATCGCCGGCAGCGCATCGATCGCCGTCGGTTTCACCTGGCCGTTGCGGGCGCGCACCTCGGCCTTGTACATCGGGCCGAAGTCGAGGCCGCTGGCAGCGACCATCAGCACGAAAATGATTGCCAGGATCGGGTAGAAGCTGAACGGGATCGAATGGATGAACACCGAGTATGCCTGTACGCCGTCGAGCCCGGGCACCGTGCGCAGCGCCTGGTCCACGAGACCGATCTGGTAGCCGATCCAGGTCGTGATCAGCGCGATGCAGGCCACCGGCGCGGCAGTTGAATCGACGATATACGCCAGTTTCTCGCGCGACACCTTGAGGTGATCGGTCAGGGAGCGGGCAGTGTTGCCGACGACGAGCGTGTTGCTGTAGTCGTCGAAGAAGATCATCAGTCCCATCAGCCAGACGGCAACCTGCCCGCCGACGGCCGTCCGTGCGCGGCTCACTATGCTCTTGACGATACTGGCCATGCCGCCGTTACGCGTAATGATGCCGACCATGCCGCCAATCATCATCGTGAACAGGATGATCGAGGCACGATCGAAGTCCGCGATCGCAGCCGTGACGTACACCTGGAAACTGTCCAGCAGCCCCTTCCCGGCGCCGCTGAGCGTGAATGACTGCAACGCGGTCGCCCCGATCCACAGGCCGAGCAGCAACGCCGGAATGACGTTGCGCAGTGTCAACGCGATCAGGATGGCAATGACCGCGGGTAGCACCGAAACCCAGCCGGCGATGACACGCAATTCGGTATCGATGTGCTCATCGGCCGCAACCGCCATTACCCGGGTGATACCGGCGTCCTCGATAGTCACATCGACGAACACCGCCGTGCCTTCGGCATCCGCGGTCCGGGAATAGATCTCCCCGCCGACTTCCAGGTCGACGATGGCACCGGCCGCGGCGCCGGTTACCGTGTAGTCCAGCGGCACGCCTGTCAGGCCGACGGCCGGCATCTCCAGGTCCAGGGCGAGCGCCGGCAGCGGGATGAATACCGCGGCGCACAGGCTAACCAGACATTGTCGAAGGGAAAGAGTGAAAACCAGTCTGCGATTATTGATTTGATTGTTCCTGCAACTGTTGGTCGGGGCGGATAATATCACGCTGCCACCACTCAGTAGCCGGGCTGCAGGCGTTCCGCTGCACTGCACAGGACCGACCCGAAACGGGCTCGCCGATCCGCCGGGAAGCGCTGGGTCGGCCCGCAGATCGACAAGGCACCGAGCAAGTCCCCGGCGCCGCCCCTGACGACGACGGCGACGCCGGAAAAGCCGTCCTCGAGTTCATCCACGGTCTCGGCGAAACCGCGCCGGCGGATTTCGCCGAGCTGCGTTTCCAGCTGCTCCCTGGCCGTGATCGTCCGGTGCGTCAACGACGCGAAATGCGGCGCCAGTCCCTGGGCGCGTACTTCGTCGAACGCAATGAGGACCTTGCCGGTCGACGTCGCGTGCATCGGCCAGCGCGTGCCGACATTGCCGCCGGCGCCCAGGAAGCGGCCCCCGGTGACCTCGTCGAGGATCAGCATCGAGTCATCGATAGGGACTTCCAGTGTGGCGGTCTCCCCGCTTTCCTCGGCCAGCCGCTTGAGCAGCGGCCGCGCCCTGAGCCGGAGGTCGTTGCTGGACAATGCCTGCACGCCGAGCGCCATCAGTGCCGGGCCGAGCCGGTAGGCGCCGCTGCCCGAATTGCGCTCGAGCATGCCCTCGCTATGGAGGGCCTTGAGCAAGCGGTGAGCCGTCGTCTTGTTCAGCCCGGCCCTTTGGCTGACCTCGGCGAGCGTCAGTTCCGGCTCTTCTGCCGAGAACAATTTCAACAGTCGCAGGGCCCTGAGGGCCGCCTGTGCACCCTGCGGCGCAGCCGTATGTGCCATAGTGAATTCCATATAGTGTTGCCTGATTTCACAATATGGTAGCAGCTTCGCTATTGCCCTACACCGGAAAATCGTCGATGCTCCGTGTCAATGCCCCTTGCAGGAAACGACTGATGGCCAAAAAAGCATCCCTGATCAGCGAATTACGTGAGTGCCAGAAGCAGCATGGCGAATTCGAGTCCCTCGAACTCATGGTTCCGGATCTGAGCGGCATCCTGCGGGGCAAGCGCGTACGGCCAAACGACTTCAACAAGAGCTGCAAGGGCGGTTTCGTCTTTTGTGCCGGCGCCACGATGTTGACGACGCTGGGGTACACGGTGCCGGGCAATCCTTACGGTGAGGATGACGGCGACCCGGATCTTCCCGCGAAGATCGTCCCGGGCTCCATTGCGCCGGTACCCTGGGCAAAGAAACCGACCGGGCAGGCCCTGTTTCGCATCGTCGCCGAGGACGGCTCGAATTTCTTCGGCGATCCGCGCACGGTACTCGAGAACGCGCTGGCACCGTTGCAGAAAATGGGCCTGAAGCCGGTCATGGCGACCGAGCTCGAGTTCTACCTGCTGGACGGCAAGTCGGAGCGGCCGAAACCGGCCGTGCCCAAAGTGCCCGGTACTGAACGCATCCAGCCGGGCACCCAGGTGTACCACCCCGACGACCTGTACGAGGTCGAGGCGTTTCTCGATGATGTCTACGACTGGTGCGCGCTGCAGAACATCCCGTCAGAAGCCGCGATTTCCGAGTTTTCTCCCGGGCAATTCGAAATCAACCTGCACCACGTTGGCGACCCGGTACTGGCCTGCGATCACGCGGTGCTGATGAAACGCATCATCAAGGCGGCGGCCCGCAAATACGGCTTTGTCGCATGCTTCATGGCAAAACCGTTCGCCGAACAAGCCGGCAGCGGTCTGCACATTCACATGAGCCTGGTCGACAAGGACGGCAAGAACTACTTCTCCCAGGACCGCGACAGCCTTCTGAAACCGCCCTTCTCCGCGCGCCTGCGCCATGCGGTCGGTGGTCTCGTGAAAACCATGCCTGAAGCAACCTTGCTGTGCGCACCGAATGCCAACTCGTATCGCCGCCTGCGACCCGACATGTTCGCACCGGTCGAGCCCAACTGGGGAGTGAATCACCGCGTGGTCTCGATACGCATTCCCGAATCTGACGCAGGCAACCTGCGCCTGGAACATCGGGCGGCAGGTGCCGATGCGAACCCATACCTGGTGACCGCCGCCGTGGTTGCCGGCGTGCACCATGGCCTGAAAAACAAGCTGGACCCGGGCCCGATGGTTCAACAGGGCGCGCACATCGTACCGAAGCTCGGGATTCCGAATCGCTGGGACGCCGCCATCGAGCGCTTCGAGCGCAGCAAGTTTTTGCGCGACTATCTCGGCAAGGATTATTGCAGGATCTATGCGCGCAATCGTCGTGCGGAAAGCGAAGCTTTCCACAACCACATCAGCCAGCTCGACTTCGACTGGTACCTGCGCGCCGTCTAGTCGCTTTCGCGCGCCCGCGCGAGGTCGCCATCGATCGTCCTGCCGGCCCGGTAATAATGCCAGGACGCCCAGGGCAGGATGACGACGGTGATGATCAGCAGACTGTAGCGCATCGACTCGTCGCCAAAATCGGGGGCAAGCGCGTCGCTGATCATGCCGGTCACCCAGGGTCCCAGCGCGAGTCCTATCAGGTTGATGATCAACAACACCAGTGACGAGGCCACAGCGCGCATGCGCAGCGCGACCAGGCTCTGCGTCTGTGCCAGCACCGGGGCGAGATAGACATTCATGGTTGCCGCCGGAATAACGAAGAACAGCAGGGCGGCCGACCACGACGTGGTCAGGAACATCAGGACCAGCAGCAGCGCCGTGACAGCGACTGTCGCGGCAATGAACCGCAACGAACGGCGCTGCCCGTCGCGCCCGAGGTGGTCCGCGATGTAGCCGCCGAGGAAAAATCCGGCGCCGCCAGAGAGGCCCAGAATCAGGCCCAGCCACGTGCCGATTTCGGCGAATCCGATGCCGAAACTGCGATAGATGAAGCTCGGCAGGAAATTGACCACGCCGTACCCGACGAAGGATGACAGGCCGGCGGCGACAGCCATGTGCAGGAATGACGGTCGGCGCCACAGGAAGCGCACGACTTCGAGGAGGTGCGGCTGGTCGCCCGCAGACCGTCCTTCCGACGACCCGCGCTCGGGTTCAACGAGCGTGAAGCGCACCACGACGGCAAGTACGATGCCCGGCACGCCGACGATGTACAGCGCTTCGCGCCAGCCGATGTTCTCGGCGACCCAGCCACCGGCAAGGTAGGCCAGCATGATTCCCGCGGATATGCCAATCGTATAAAAACCCATCGCCGT
>Ga0210081_1000007_pt1 | contig 52366 bp, 51 predicted proteins | sample White_ThreeSqA_D_FD_185589 | JGI IMG/M metagenome (GOLD analysis project Ga0210081, IMG submission 185589) | Wetland microbial communities from the San Francisco Bay, California, USA, that impact long-term carbon sequestration -... | ecosystem: Environmental > Aquatic > Marine > Wetlands ...
ACCTGGGGCAGTTCCAGGAAGGTCGACATCGGCGTTTCCACCTCGTACCCGACACCATTGCACTCGACAATGATGTGCGGTGCCTGTTTCCAGGACAGGCTGCCGCGCAGTGAGCCGATCACAGCGAGCCTGCAATGATTCTGGCGTTACCCAGCTGCGCGTTCAGGCGGCGCTGGTTGCCGTGGCAAAGCGCAGCTGCCAGCGCATCCGCCGCATCCGGTGCCGGCGAGCCTTCGAGTTGCAATATCGACACCACCATGTGCTGCACCTGCTCCTTCGTCGCGGCGCCGGTACCGACGACCGCTTGCTTGATGGCCCGCGGTGCATACTCGACGACCTCCACGTCGTATTCGAAGGTCGCGCACAGCGCTGCCGAGCGGGCATGGCCGAGTTTCAGCGCGCTACCGGCATTCTTGTGCATGAACACGCTTTCGATCGCGACGATGTCGGGGCGATACTCGGCAACGATGCGTGACACCGAATCGAAGATCTGCCGCAAGCGCTCGGCAAACTCCCCGTCCATGCTTTTGACGGTGCCACTCGCGACATAGGTCGGCGTGTCACCATCGAAATCGAGCACACCGAAGCCCGTCAGCCGGGAGCCCGGATCGATTCCTAATATGCGTCGTCTGTCGCTCAATGGCCGTCTCAGAGCTGGGCCAGGATGTCTTCGCTGATGTCGGCATTGCTGTAAACGTCCTGCACATCGTCGAGGTCCTCGAGCATTTCCAGCATCTTGATCATCGACGCGGCTTCCTGGACGCCCAGCTCCGAATTCGTGGAAGCGCGCATCGTGATTTCTGCAGACTCGGCCTCGAGGCCAGCTGCCACCATAGCATCCCTGACCGCTTCGAAATCGCCTGGATCCGTCAGCACCTCGATCGAACCGTCGGTATCGGTGACGACATCCTCGGCACCGGCATGAATAGCCGCATCCATGACCGCGTGTTCATCCGTGCCCGGGGGAAAGAGCAACTGGCCAACCTCGTTGAACAGGTAGTTCACCGAGCCGTCGGCGCCGAGATTGCCGCCGAACTTGGAAAATGCGTGGCGCACGTCAGCCACCGTGCGATTCCGGTTGTCGGTCAGGCAATCGACCATCACGGCCGTACCGCCGGGGCCGTAGCCTTCGTAGCGAATCTCCATGAAATCATCACTGTCCATCTCGCCGGAACCGCGCTTGATGGCGCGATCGATGTTGTCCTTCGGCATGCTCTGGGCCTTGGCCTTGTCGACCGCAAGCCGGAGCCTGGGATTCGAATCGATATCGCCGCCGCCCATCCTGGCTGCCACGGTGATCTCGCGAATCAGTTTCGTGAAGAGTTTGCCGCGCTTTTTGTCCTGGGCGCCCTTGCGGTGCTGGATATTCGCCCACTTGCTATGTCCTGCCATGCTTGCCTGCTTGAATTTGCCCAATTGCGAGTTCGGCGAGTTAAGCTCGCCGAAACTGCGCGTATGATAACGGGTATTTGGGCAACAGGCACTCCGGAGACACGCCGCTAATGTCAGCGTCAGAGGTCGAAAATCCTGTAGCAGCGGACACCGCAGCGGACGTCGTCGAGACGGCGCGGCACTACCTCGCGACGCTGCCCGACCAGCCGCGACTCGCGACCGCGATCGACGAAGGCGAACAGATTGCCGCCATCGTCGCGCCACTCGGGTTGCCGCCGGAACTGCTCGGCGCTGTGCTCGCCTACCCGCTGTATCGTGATGGGTTTATCAATGAGAAATACTTAGAAAACAAAGAATTAAGCAGCTTATCTCGATTCATTATTGGATTGGACGAACTCGGCCGCTTCTCATTGCCCGAGCATTGGCAACCGGGAGAGGCCCTCGCAGTGCAACAGTCCGAAGCGTTGCGCAAGATGCTCCTGGCCGTCGTCTCCGATGTGCGCCTGGTGCTCGTCAGGATCGCCGAGCAGCTCTATCGCCTGCGCAATGCCAAGGAAGCGACGCCTGCAGCACAACAGGCGCTGGCGCTGGAGACCCGGGAGATCTATGCCGCCCTCGCCAACCGGCTCGGTGTCTGGCAGCTCAAATGGGAACTCGAGGACCTCGCTTTTCGTTACCTCGAGCCCGCGACCTACGCCGAGATCGCGCGCACACTGAAGGAAAAACGCACCGAGCGGGTCGAGTTCATCGACGCATTCAAGAAGGAATTGCAGCAGGATCTCGAGGCCGAGGGCATACGCGCAGAGATTTCCGGTCGTCCAAAGCACATCTACAGCATCTGGCGCAAAATGCAGCGCAAGGGCCGGGGGATCGAGTCGCTGTACGATATCCGTGCGGTGCGCATACTCGTCGACGACGTCAAGAACTGCTACGCGGCACTCGGCTGTGTCCACAAGCTCTGGTCGTATCTCCCGGGCGAGTTCGACGACTACATTGCGAACCCGAAAGACAACAACTACCAGTCCCTGCATACCGCGGTCGTCGGCCCCGAGGGCAAGACGGTTGAGGTGCAGATACGCTCCCACGAGATGCATCGCCACGCCGAACTCGGCGTTGCAGCGCACTGGCGCTACAAGGAAGGTGGCGGGCAGCCGGCTGCCTTCGACCAGAAGATCCGTTTCCTGCGGCAATTGCTGGAGCCGACCGACACCGACGCCGACCTGCTCGACCAGATCCGCGACGACCTGTTCGAGGATCGGGTGTATGCCGTTAGCCCCAAAGGCGATGTCGTGGAGCTACCGGCCGCCGCGACGCCGCTCGATTTCGCCTATCACGTGCACACGCAGGTCGGTCACCGCTGCCGCGGCGCGAAGGTCAACGGCCGCATCGTCCCGCTCACCTACAAAGTGCAGAATGGCGACCAGATAGAAATCATTACCGGCAGCGTGTCGCAGCCAAGCCGCGACTGGCTGAGCCCGAAACTCGGCTACCTGGCCGGCGCCCGGGCGCGCGCCAAGGTGCGCAACTGGTTCCGGCAACAGGACCGCGACCAGCACCTGCGCCAGGGCCGCGACATCCTCGATCGCGAGCTCGCGCGGCTCAATGTCCGCGACGTCGCTACCGACGACATTGCCAAGCAACTCAAATACAAGGACACCGAGGCGCTTTGCGTTGCGCTCGGCGCCGGCGACCTGACCTCGGCGGCCATTCCCACAGGGCTGCAGCACATGCGCGGTGCGCAACTGCCGGAACGCACGCGACCGAAACGGACGTCGCGCAAGAAGGATGCGCAGGCCGACGCCGTTGCGGTCACCGGCGTCGGGGACCTGATGTGCAATTTCGCCCGCTGCTGTCGGCCGGTACCGCCGGAAGCCATCGCCGGCTACATCACGCAGGGCCGCGGCGTCACGATTCACCGCCAGGATTGCGGCAATTTCCTGGGCCTCAACAAGCGCAGCCCCGAACGCATTGTCGAAGTCAGCTGGGGAAATTCCGAAGACGAGGTCTATCCGGTGGAATTGACGCTGCATGCCTTCGATCGTAACGGGCTGATTCGGGATATTTCGTCGGTACTGGCCGACGATGGCGCCAATGTGCTCGACCTGAAGAGTCACACCGACAAGAAATCGATGCAGGTCGCCATGAGCATCAGCATCGAGATCAGGGACCTGCCGACGCTGAGTACCGTGATCACACGGCTGGAACAGTTACCGAATGTGGTGTCGGTGAGGCGCCAGGCTTGAGATTGAGCGTGTGCCGGGCAGCGATGCCCCGGTGCCGGTAAACATTCCCTCACACGCCTTCGGCTACAGATTCGGGAACGTTTACCGGCACCGGGGCATCGCGTGCTATTTGACTACGCCACGTGAACCGGGTCGCATCCGGGCATCGTCTGCAGGAGGGGCCCAAAGCCGCAACGGCTCGACCATCGCAAGGCTGGCACAAAGCTGCAGCGGTGGCGTGGAATGTTCCTGAATCTGTAGCCGCAGGCGTGTGAAGGAATATTCCACGCCACCGCTGCAGCGTTCCAAAAAGCTACGCCACAGGCGTCGATCCGCCCTTTCGCTTCGCAATGTCGGTCGCAAGCGCCATCATCGACGTCAGGTCGGCGAGATTGGCCGGCACGACGAAGGTATTGCCCGCCTTCGCGAGATTGCCGAACTCACCGATGTACTGCTCGGCGATGCGCAGCTGCATGGCTTCGGCGCCACCCTGGTCGATGACCGCGTTGGCCACCTTGCGCAAGCCTTCGGCCGTCGCTGTCGCCACTGCGAGAATCGCTTCGGCCTCACCCTCCGCCTCGTTGATCTGCTGCATTTTCGCGGCTTCGGACTCTTTAATGACACGCTGCTTCTCGCCCTCGGCCTCGTTGATCTTCGCATCGCGCACGCCTTCCGACGTCAGGACAACCGCGCGCTTTTCGCGCTCGGCGCGCATTTGCTTTTCCATCGCGCTCAACACGTCGTGCGGCGGATTGATGTTCTTGATCTCGTAGCGCAGAACCTTGACGCCCCAGGGATCGCTCGCCTTGTCGAGTTCGGAGACGACATTCTGGTTGATCGTGCCGCGTTCCTCGAAAGTACGGTCCAGGTCGATCTTGCCGATTTCGCTACGCAGCGTCGTCTGCGCAAGCTGCGAGATTGCAAACATGTAGTTGCCAATGCCGTAGGACGCACGGCCCGGGTCGAGCACCTGCATATAAAGCACGCCGTCGACGCCGACCTGGACGTTGTCCTTGGTGATGCAGATTTGCTCTGCGATATCGGCCGCCTGTTCCTTGAGCGTGTGCTTGTAGGCCACCTTTTCGAAGAACGGAATCAGGATGTGGAAACCTGCGTTCAAGGTCTTGCTGTACTTGCCCAGTCTTTCGACCACGAACGCGTTTTGCTGCGGAACGACGACCGCCGTCTTGGCGATGACGACGATGACCAGGAACGCGACTACCAGCGCGACGATAAATCCGGTATCCATTACGATTCTCCTTCCCTATTCCGCTTCAATGTGCAGTGTCAGCCCATCTGACTTGACAACTCTGGCCCGGGAGCCACCTGCGATCGTAACCGCACCGACGTTCCGAACGGTCCATTGCGTACCACGGTACTCCAGCCGGGTCTCGCCCCCGGCAGCAAGATCCTGGGCGACCGTTACCGACTCACCCGACAGCGAATCCCGAAAACCTTCGACATTGCCGCGAATCTTTTGATACAGCTGCCGGCGAAACGTAAACATGCACACCAGCGAAAGGATGCCGAATACAGTCCACTGGACCCAGAGGTCCATGCTGATACCGAACAGGCCGGCAAGTCCGACCAGGGCGGCCGACAAGCCAAGAAATACCAGATAGAACTGGGCATCGATCGCAAACATCTCGGCTCCCAGCAGGATCGCGCCCAAAATCATCCATTGCCACCACAGCATGGTCCAACTCCTGTCATTGCATGGCCCCACTATATCGCGATTTCGGTTACTATCCACTGCGCCGACAACGAAAAAATAACGGGGGAACGGCATGCGCGCATTCGTTGACACACTTAACGGGTTTATCTGGAGCGATTACCTCGTTTACCTGTGCCTGGGCGCCGGTTTGTTTTTCTCGATACTGACACGCTTCGTCCAGGTCCGACTGGTCGGGGAGATGATCCGGCTGCTGTTCAAGGGTAAGGAATCCGACGAAGGCATTTCCTCGTTCCAGGCGCTGGCGGTGTCCCTGTCCGGTCGTGTCGGTACAGGCAATATCGCCGGCGTCGCGGCAGCCATCGGGTTTGGCGGGCCGGGTGCCGTGTTCTGGATGTGGGTCGTCGCCTTTCTCGGCGCGTCGACCGCGTATGTCGAATCAACGCTGGGCCAGATCTACAAGGAAGTCGATGAAGGCCAGTATCGTGGCGGACCGGCCTACTACATCGAAAAAGCGATGGGCCAGAAGTGGTACGCGTGGACCTTCGCCATCTGCACGATCGTCGCCGTCGGCGTGCTGTTGCCCGGCGTCCAGTCCAACAGCATCGGCAACGCCGCTGAGCTGGCACTCGGTGGTGACACGATTATCGAGTCGTTCCTCGGCAGCATCAGCCTGACCAAGCTGGTCACTGCGGTTGTCATTGTGGCGATACTTGGCTTCATCATCTTCGGCGGCGTCAAGCGCATCGCTCATGTAACACAGGTGGTGGTGCCGTTCATGGCGCTCGGCTACATCGTCATGGCGCTCGCGATCATCGTCATGCATGCGTCACAGGTGCCGGATATCATCGCATTGATTTTTCGAGACGCGTTCACACCCATGGCAGGGCTCGGCGCGGCAATCGGCTGGGGCGTCAAACGCGGCGTCTATTCAAACGAAGCAGGCCAGGGAACGGGGCCGCATGCAGCCGCAGCATCCGAGGTGCAGCATCCGGCCCAGCAGGGGCTGGTGCAGGCGTTCTCCGTCTATGTCGACACGCTGTTCGTCTGCTCGGCGACGGCCTTCATGATCCTCATTACCCAGCAGTATTACGTGACCGGCATCGAGGCGGCGATCAGCGGCGGCGTTCTCGGCAGCGACATTACGATCGCGAGCCCGGCTTTCACGCAACTCGCTCTGGAAAGCGTGATGGGCGGCATGGGCAAGACCTTTGTCGCGATTGCATTGTTCTTCTTTGCGTTCACGACGTTGCTCGCTTACTACTACATCGCGGAGACCAACGTTGCCTACATCCGGCGGACATTCCGCATCCCCTATGAAATCACGGCGCTGAAGATCGCGCTGATGACCTCGGTGTTCTACGGCACCATTCGCTCTGCGGACATCGCATGGGCCCTGGGTGACATCGGCGTCGGCCTGATGGCCTGGCTCAACATCATCGGCATCCTGATCCTGTTTTTCATGGGCAGGCCGGCGATAAAAGCGCTCAAGGATTACGAGGCACAACGCAAGGCCGGCGTTGTGGACTACACCTTCGATCCGGAGGCACTCGGTATCAGGAACGCCGATTTCTGGAAGAAGTAACCACTCTTACTTGTTCGGGAAGTTCAGCGCTTTCCTGTCGACCGCGAGTGCCGCTTCGTGGACGGCCTCGGCCAGGCTCGGATGTGCATGAATAGTCCGCTGGATGTCTTCGGTGCTGGCCGAGAACTCGAGCGCAAGCACCGCCTCGGCAATCAGTTCGCCCGCCATCGGACCGACGATATGGACGCCGAGCACCTCGTCATCGTCCTCGGACGAGATGATCTTCACGAAGCCCGCCGTCTGCTCCATCGCTTTCGCGCGTCCGCTTGCCGCGAACGGGAACTGGCCGGTCTTGTATGCCCTGCCACTCTCCTTCACCTCGGCTTCGGTCTTGCCGGTCCAGGCGATTTCCGGGCTGGTGTACAGCACTGACGGAATGACGTCGTAGTTCATCTCGGCGACCTCGCCGGCGATCAGGTCGGCCGCCATGACGCCCTCTTCCGAGCCCTTGTGCGCCAGCATCGGGCCACGCACGCAGTCCCCGATCGCAAATACGCCCTTGACGCGGGTACGGCACTCGTCGTCGACAACGATAAAGCCGCGCTCATCGAGCTGGATGCCCGCATCTTCCGCGAACAATCCGTCCGTTACCGGCCGGCGCCCGACAGCGACGATGAGTTTGTCGACGTCGAGCGTTTGCGCGCCATTCTTGTCCTCGTATTCGACCTTGACGCCTTTCTTGCCGGCGCTCGCCTTGCCGACCTTGGCACCGAGCTTGATGTCCAGCCCCTGCTTCCTGAATTCCTGCGCTGCAACCTTCGCAACGTCACGATCCGCCATGAACAGGAAATCTTCCATGGCTTCGAGCACAGTCACCTCCGAACCCAGCCGCGCCCAGACGCTGCCGAGTTCCAGGCCGATGACGCCGGCACCGACGACACCGAGGCGTTTCGGCACCGCGTCGAGTTCGAGCGCATCCCATGAGTCGATAATCTGCTCGTGGTCGAACGGTGCAATTTTCAGCTCGATAGGCGCCGACCCCGAAGCCAGAATCACGTGCCTGGCTTCGAGAATTTCCTTGTCGCCGTCGCGCGGTGTGAATTCGACTTTGCGGTCTTTCAGCAGGCGGCCGTGGCCGACGAGGCCTTCCACCTTCGCCGCCTTGAACAGCCCGGCGATGCCGCCTGTCAGTTGCCGCACGATCCCGGCGCGGCGCTTTTGCATGGCCGCGATATCCATGTCGACGCTGCCGACCTTGATGCCGTGTTTCTGGAATTCGTGCTCCGCTCGGTGATACAGCTCCGATGACTCCAGCAAGGCTTTCGACGGAATGCAGCCGGCATTCAGGCAGGTGCCACCGAACGCATTTTTGCCGTCCTTGTTCTGCCACTCATCGATACACGCAACGGACAACCCATGTTGCGCTGCACGAATTGCGGCAATGTAGCCGGCCGGGCCGGCGCCAATTACTACGACGTCAAAACTCTTGCTCATTGGTCTCTCGAATCCTGTTTGTCTTGTATGGCGTCAGACCTGCAACAGCAGGCGACCCGGGTCTTCCAGTTGTTCCTTGATCGATACGACGAACTGCACCGCTTCCTTGCCGTCGATGATTCGATGATCGTAGGTCAGCGCCAGGTACATCATCGGCCGTGCGACGATCTCGCCATTGACGACCATCGGCCGCTGCTGGATAGAGTGCATGCCGAGTATGGCGCTTTGTGGCTGGTTGAGAATCGGCGTCGACATCATCGAGCCGAAAATGCCGCCGTTGGTAATCGTGAAAGTGCCACCGGTCAGGTCTTCGATACTGATCGAACCGTCCTGGGCCTTGCTGGCCATCGTGCCGAGCGCCGCCTCGAATTCAGCGAAGCTCATTTGGTCAACGTCACGTATCACCGGCACCAGCAGCCCGCGATCGCTGGACACCGCGATGCCGATATCGTAGTAGTTGTGATACAGGATATCGTTGCCGTCCACCGATGCATTGACCACCGGGAACTTCTTCAGCGCCTCCACCGCGGCCTTGGCGAAGAACGACATGAAGCCGAGCCGCACACCGTGCTTTTTCTCGAACGTGTCGCGATACCGGCTGCGGAGCGCCATGACCTCGGTGAGGTCGACTTCGTTGAATGTCGTCAGCATCGCTGCAGTGTGCTGGGCCTCGACCAGTCGTTCGGCGATTCGTGCGCGTAAACGCGACATCGGTACTCGCTTCTCGCTGCGTTCCGGCCCGACCACACCCTCGGTAGCGACCGCTTGTGTCGTGGCTTCGCCGGCGGAAACATTGCTGCTATCGTCACCCTTGAGGAACGCCATCACATCTGCCTTGGTCAGGCGGCCATCCTTGCCGGACCCGGTGACCATCGTCGCGTCGAGATCGTGTTCCTCGAGGAGGCGGCGCACGGCCGGGCTGGTCTTGACCGGGCCACTCGTCTTCCTGGCGGCGCGTGTGGTTGTCTCTTCTTCCGACTCGTCCCGCACTTCCTCGTCGTCGTCATCAGCCCTGGCTTCGGCGTAGTCTTTGGCGGCTCCGGATCCGGCGCCATCACCTTCTTCGAGAATCGCCAGGACATCGCCGGCAGTCACAGTCGCACCGTCCTCGACGCGGAGTTCCTTGATGATCCCGGCAGCCGGTGCCGGCACCTCGAGAACGACCTTGTCCGTCTCGAGATCGACGAGATTTTCGTCGCGTTCGACCGATTCGCCGACCTTCTTATGCCAGCTGGCGAGGGTCGCGTCGGAGACGGACTCGGGAAGCGCGGGTACCTTGATCTCAATTGTCATTTCTTCTTCCGTTTGGTCTTCTGAGGCTTGACCACTTTGCTCGCCTCGCTGTGTATGTCGAGGGCAGCTTCGACCAGCGCCTGCTGTTGCTGAAGGTGTATCTTGAAGATGCCGGATGCCGGCGCCGCGGCACCATCCCTGCCTGCGTAATAGAGTTGCTGCCTGTCACCCAATGGTTCCTGCAGGCGATGCTTGATCTGGTACCAGGCACCCTGGTTTTGCGGTTCTTCCTGGCACCACACAATTTCCTCGACATGCGCATATTGTTCCAGGATCTCCGCATACTGCTCGATCGGGAACGGGTAAAGCTGCTCGATGCGGATGATGGCGATATCGTCGATGCCATGTACCTCACGCGCCTCGAGCAGGTCGTAGTAGACCTTGCCGCTGCAGAATACCAGTCGCCGCGTCTTCTCCGGCGATATCGCCTCGATTTCAGGGATGAGGAGTTCGAATCGGCCGCTCGACAGTTCGCCCAACGGGGACACAGACATCTTGTGTCGCAGCAGGCTCTTGGGCGTCATGACGATCAATGGTTTACGGAACATCCGCACGTACTGGCGTCGCAACATGTGGAACATCTGTGCCGGCGTCGATGGTATGCAAACCTGCATGTTGTGCTCGGCGCACAATTGCAGGAAACGCTCCAGGCGCGCCGACGAATGCTCAGGCCCCTGGCCCTCGTAACCGTGCGGCAGGAACAGCGTCAGACCGCAAAGCCGGCCCCACTTCGCTTCGCCGGAACTGATGAACTGGTCAATGACGACCTGGGCGCCATTGGCGAAGTCGCCGAACTGGCCTTCCCATATCACGAGCGTGTCAGGCGAGGTACTCGCATAACCGTACTCGAAGCCCATGACCGCTTCCTCGGACAGCAGCGAATCGATCACGCGGAACGCATCCCGCCGGTCGGTTATATGGGACAGTGGTATGTATTCGCGATTGTTGACCTGGTTGTGGATTACCGCATGCCGGTGGAAGAACGTGCCGCGGCCGCTGTCCTGGCCGACCAGGCGCACGTTGGCACCATCCCTGAGTAATGACGCGTAGGCCATCGTCTCGGCGAAGCCCCAGTCCATGTCTGTCTTACCCGCGGCCATCTTCTTGCGTTCATCGATAATGCGCTGCACGCGACCATGCGGCTTGATGTCGGGAGGTAACGTCGAGATGGCGTTCCCGAGATCGGCCGCCGTACGCGGACTGATCGTCGTATCGACCGGCGCATCCCAGGGAGTGTGCAGGTAAGGCGTCCAGTCGACCGTGTATTCGTTACCGATCATGCCGAGCGAGGACCTGGGCACCGGTTCGCCACGGTCGAGGCGGTCGCGGTACTCGTCCTGGTACGTCTCGGCCGTCTTCGGCTCGATGACGCCGCTTTGCTGCAGGCGTTTCGCATACAGTTCGCGTGTCGTCGGGTGATTGCGTATGCGGCCATACATGATCGGTTGCGTCGCTGCCGGTTCGTCGGCTTCGTTGTGGCCGTGACGCCGGTAGCACACGAGGTCGACCACGACGTCTTTCCTGAATTTCTGGCGATACTCGAGCGCGAGCCGGGTAACGAAGATCACGGCCTCCGGGTCATCCCCATTAACGTGGAATATTGGCGCCTCGATCATCTTCGCAACGTCACTGCAGTAATCGGTGGAGCGCGCATCGGAGGGACGACTGGTCGTGAAGCCGATCTGATTGTTGATCACGATGTGTACGGTGCCGCCGGTGCGGAAGCCGTTGGTCTGCGACATCTGGAACGTCTCGGTAACGACCCCCTGTCCCGCGAATGCCGCATCGCCGTGAATCAGGATCGGCAGCACTTCCTGCCGCTCGCGGTCAGCACGCCGCTGCTGACGCGCGCGCACCGAGCCCTCGACGACCGGGTTGACGATTTCGAGATGGGATGGGTTGAACGCCAGCGCGATATGGACATTGCCGCCCGGCGTCTTCATGTCCGCCGAGAATCCCTTGTGATACTTGACGTCACCCGAGCCCTTCAGTTCATCGAGGTCATAGTTGCCCTCGAACTCCTCGAACAGATCCTCAGGCGCTTTGCCGAGAATGTTGACGAGCACGTTGATGCGGCCACGATGCGCCATGCCGATGACGATCTCGCGGACGCCGCTCGCGCCGCCCTGCTGGATGATGTCGTCCAGCATCGGGATCAGGCTATCGCCGCCTTCCAGCGAAAAGCGCTTTTGCCCGACATAACGCGTGTGCAGGTAGCGCTCGATGCCCTCGGCGCCGGTGAGTTGTTCGAGGACGTAACGGCGCTCCTCGTCGGTGAGGTTGTCCACTAACGCGCCTTCCTCGAAGCGCTTGCGCAGCCACAGTCGTTCGCGAGCGCGCGAGATGTGGGCAAACTCCGCACCGATCTTGCCGCAGTAGATACGTTTCAGGAGGTCGATAATGTCGCGCAGCTTCATGCGCTCGTTGCCGGTGCCAGCAAGACCGCCCGTGAAAAACTCGGTCTCCATGTCGGCATCCGTCAGCCCGAGATAATCGAGCTTCAGAACGCCGGGGACACGCCGGTCCATGATGCCGAGCGGATCGATATCGGCGATCTGGTGCCCGCGCAGGCTGTAAACCTGGATCAGGCGGGCAACCGCGGCCTGCTTCTCGTCGTACCCGGCCGCCACGCCCCGGATCTCGCTCGTAGCGCGGCGCGGTCTGCGTCCGTTACTGGCTTCGGCGAGCAATTCCTCGCGTATGCGCGCGTGCGACACTTCGGAAGCGCCGCTGCCGAAAGTAGCGAAATAGTCGCGCCAGGCGGCGCCGACCGAATCGGGATCGTCGAGGTACTGCTCGTAAAGCCGCTCGACGGCTTCGGCATTGCCACCGAACAACGGCGTCGACGCCTGTTGTTCCTTCAGGGAATTACTCATTATTTCAATGGCTTATATTGCTTTCCGGGGCCACAGCCATGGGCGGGATTGGCTTCTGGGCCAAAAGGGGCGCTAGTTTATCCCAAGCGCCGGCCGGAGGGAATGCAGTTCGCCGCCGCTGCTAAAGGGTGTTAACCGTTCTAGATAAGGCGGAAGAAGTGAACCAGCTCGTAACAGACCAGGCAGGCATACAGGCTGAAAAAGGTCGTCAGGAAGATGCCGGTCCGCAGCCTGTTCAGGAAACGAACCTTGGCCAGGAAGACCAGCACGAAAATCCCGAACGCCGTCATCGCGAGCTTGGTGCCGGTGAACAGCGCCGTGCCGTGTGTCATGACGGCGTGCATGAGCGGATTCGCTTCGATCATGCCCATGTCGAGCAACTGGAGCGTCAGGAAGGCATCTGCACAGGACAGCAACATCGTGCCGACAGCCAGGAAGAACAACCACGGGTGGTGCCAGTCGAGAAACACAACCGCCTCGTCCACCAGGCGACGGTGGGTACGGCGGCGTGACAACACGAACCCGTAGACGACCGTGCGCCAGCCGAAGTTGCGCCGATCAGCCTGGACCCGATTCTCAGGGACTACCGTACAGAGTTCCATTGGTTGTGCTTTCTCCCTGCCTCAAGTTCCTTCGGCTGGCGCCGTCTCGGTGAGTAGATACGCAATCAGGTCATTACGATCAGACTGCCGCATGATGCCGGCAAACACCATCCTGTTGCCGGGCAGGAATCGGCCCGGCTGGGCCAGCCACGCATCGAGCGCCGCCGGCGTCCAGACAAAGTCGGCTTCCAGCAATACCTCGGAATACTGGAAACCGGGGTGCGAACCGGCGGTTGTCCCAAAGAAGCCGTAAAGTGCGGGACCGATCATGTTCGGACCGGCAGCATCAAAACTGTGGCAGGCGCGGCAGATCTGCGCCTGGCGGGCACCATTTGCGAGATCAGCATTCGCGTAGGGTTCCACAGACAGGTAGTCCGTGAGCGACAGGACCTGTTGCTCTCCCAGTGTCGCCGCCGTCGGCAAGGCCGGGGTCGCATCGCCCGAGGCCGCATCACCGGCACCACTGCCGCAGGCTCCGAGCAGAAACGCGCAGAGGGTGATGACCAATCGACCGCCGTGTGTTGCCAAGATGCACCTGAGAATGTGTTGCCAGCATAAAATATAGAGCAAGATGTATACCAATGCCCCATCTTTCTGATTTTGCAGCTCATTTGATAACGATCACTGCATCCGGTGCCGCATTTTGTATAATTTGCCGACAACTAGCGATGCGCGGGTTGGAGCAACCGCACTATTCGAGGATAATCGCGCCCCTTACTCATCCACCGAGCAAACGAACACGATGAAAGGTTACACCGGCGTACTCGATAACGGAGAGGCGATACATTACGTCGATCGCAAGCGGTTTTTCTGGTTGTTGTCCGTAATTTATCCCCTCCAGCCCCTGGCCGCGATCGCCCTGCACGCGATGACCGGTGATGAACGCTGGTTCCTGTTTCCGTTTGTCCTCAACTACGCCGTCGCACCGATCCTGGACTGGCTGATTGGCGAGGACACGAACAATCCGCCGGAACAGGTTGTCATGCAGCTCGACCGGGACCCCTATTACCGCCGGCTGACCTACGCCGTCGTGCCGCTGCACTACATTACGCTGATCGGTACCGCCGCCTATGCCGCGACCCAGCCACTGAGTTGGTGGGCCTTCATCCTGCTGGCTGTCAGCGCCGGCCTGACCGCGGGCCTTGCGATCAACACCGGTCACGAACTGGGACACAAGAATTCGCGACTGGAGAAAATTCTCGCCAGGTTCGCACTGGCCATTCCCGCGTACGGCCATTTTTCGATTGAACACAACCGCGGTCATCACATGGACGTCTCGACGCCGGCTGATCCTGCGAGCGCGCGCATGGGCGAGAACATCTACAAGTTCGCATTGCGCGAAATCCCGGGTGCTTTCAAACGCGCCTGGCAGATCGAAAGGGAAAGGTTGTCGCGCCGTGACAAGCCGATCTGGCACTTCAGCAACCCGATCGTGCAGTCCTATGCAATCAGTGCGCTGCTCGCCGTCGGCATGTTGCTGCTGTTTGGCTGGAAAATACTGCCGTTCCTTCTGATCCATCATGTATTCGGATACTGGCAGCTGACCAGCGCCAACTACATCGAGCATTACGGCCTGCTGCGCGAGCGCGATGTCAAGGGGCGCTACCAGCGCTGCGAACCACACCACTCGTGGAACAGTAACCACGTCGTGAGCAATCTCGTGCTGTTTCATCTCGAGCGGCACTCTGATCACCACACGCATCCGCTGCGTCGCTACCAGTCCCTGCGCCACTTCGAAAACCTGCCGCAATTGCCGAACGGCTACTTCGGCACGTACCTGCTCGCTTATATCCCCTGGCTGTGGTTTCTCGTCATGGACAAGCGCCTGATGGAACTGCCGCATATCGACGGCGATCTCGACAAGGTCAACATCGATCCCGACGCGCGACCCGCAATATTTCTGAAGTGGGGCCGCGACAAGATGGTCGAGCCGACGATGACCGACCTGCCGAAAATCTGACCGCTCCGTGGCCGTTTCTGGTCGAATTCACCGGAAAATGACTCTTACTGGCGCCATCCTATGACCTAGGATGGCGCGCATGCCTGCACAAGCGCCTGCCACGACCAACGTCATTGCCGTGCTCATCGCGATGGTCGCAGCGCTGTTCGCACGCAGCTGGTTGCAGGTAGCGCTCCTCCAGGACGGCTACGAGCAACTATACGCGGCAGACCTCAGCTGGCTCGTCGTGCCGCCAGTCCTCGTTGTCTTGCTGTTGCCGGTGCTGACGAAGGACCGGCAGTTCCTGAAACAACAGTTCCGGCGTACTGACCTCGACTTGCATGTTGTACTGACTGCAGTGGCAATCGGCGTGTTGCTACGTATGTCCTGGTGGAGCCAGCTGGTCGCCGGAATCTCGTTCGGGATCTACCAAAGCGAAGACCCGTTCGCCGTAGCCGGCCCCGTTTTCAGTTTCGCATGCCCGCCCCCGCCGGTACTCTTCCTCGGGCTTTTCGTCATGGCCGTCATGGTGCCGCTGGTCGAGGAACTGACCCATCGCGCTTACGTGCAGACCGCACTCAACCGCTTCGGACCGATTGTCGCGGTCGCCGGGTCAGCCGTGGTATTCACGGTGCTGCACAAGCCCGGCGGATGGGAGTTTGTCTTCGTCGGCGGCATCGTGTTCGGGACGCAATACCTGCTAACCGGTTCGCTCTGGTCTTCCCTGATCACCCATGCAACGGTCAATGGCCTGGCGCAGCTCGACTGGCGATGCCTGAATGGTCAGTGGAACCCGCATTCGTCCGTATTGCCATTATGGGATACAGGCAGCATTGCAGTTACCGTCCTGCTGACGACCGTGGTCGGCATCGCCTGCCTGCTTTACTCGAGCAGGCATCGGGGCGGCTAGCCGCCCCGACGACCGGAACTAAAAAGAAGTAGCAACCCGCTCGATGATGTACGAAGTCGCTTCGACGAGTCCCTCGTACAGATTGATAATTTCCCCGCCCACCGTCTGCGTATTTGTGATCCCGCCATACGCATTCGGGTCGCTGCTCTCCGGCGTGCATACGCCGGTACCACCGGAAACACAGCTCACTTCGCTCGTCGTCAATTCACGCATGATCAATCTCCTTTTGATTCGTTGTCGCGCTTCCTGCGCCATTACACGCTAGCGCTTTGGCGGTCCCGCAACAGCCTGCAAATCAGGGGAAAAAACAGAGAATCAGCGTGCCACGTGCAGCAGTGGATCGCGGCGTATCACCACGAGCGCAACGCAGATCGCGACGAGGATCGGAATCGGCACCAGCATCAGCGTACTCCAGCCGAAGTAGTACATCACCGTGCCCGCCAGCAACGACGCGCTGGCCGAAGAGCCAAACACGAGGAATTCATTCACCGCCTGCGCCCGAAACCGTTCCGCCATCGAGTAGGTGTATGTCAGCAGGGTCGTGCCGCCGACATACAGGAAATTCCAGCCTACACCCAGCAGCACCAGCGCCCACCAGTAATGCATGACGCTGTGCCCCTGCAGCCCGATGACCGAGGTGGCCGTCAGGCCGAGCGCCCCGACAAACATAAGACGCGTGACACCAACCCGTTCAATCAGGAAACCCGACAACAACGACGGCACGTACATGGCAAGCACGTGCGCCCGTATGACGCCAGCCGTTGCCTCCAGTGAATGGCCGTCATTGAGGTGCATGCTGAGCGGCGTCGCGGTCATGATCAGCGTCATCAGGCCGTACCCGACTGCGCCGCCGAGCACCGCGACGAGAAACACTGGCTGGCTGACGATCTCGCGCAACGACCTCTCCGTTTGCGGCACGCTGTGACTGGCGTGTTCCTCGATATCGCGCAACGCCAGGAACAGGCATGCCTGCACGAAGAACAGCGCTGCCAGCGCCAGCATCGTGCCCGCATAAGGTACCGACTCGATCCAGAAATGCCCGCGGGTAGCGATCTCCGGCCCGATCAAGGCGCCGAATATCGGACCGAGCAGGACGAAAGACACGGCCCGCGAAACATGCTCCGGCCTGACGCTTTCGGCCGCGGCATAACGATACTGCTGCGTGAATGCCATGTTGATGCCAAGCAGCATTGTCGCAGCGATAAAGAGTGCAAAACTGGTTTTCCAGAGTGCGAGCGCCGCGACGAGCATTGCCGCCACGGCACACAGCGATGCCAGCATGAAGCCCCTGCGCCTCCCGATGCTCTGCATCAGCAGGGTTGCCGGAATCGTTGTCGCGGCAACCGATACGACCATCAGTGACATCGGCAAAGTCGCCAGTGCCTTGTTCGCGGTGAGCGTTGAGCCGATAATTCCACCGAGCGTGACGACGACGATCGTTCCTGTTGCGGTGATCAACTGGCAAACGACGAGAACGATAAGATTGCGAACTTGCATTGGCGCTGTCGATCCGGAATATGATGGGCGCATTCTCACATATTCGTTAGCGATGTGCCGCTGCCCGCCATTTACTTCCGGAGCCTGCTTGGACACGCTGGACGCAACCGATGAAATCCGCGTACCCATGTCGGAAATCGACATGACGGCCGTGCGCGCCCAGGGCGCGGGCGGACAGAATGTCAACAAGGTGGCGACCGCGATTCATCTGCGTTTCGACATCAGGAACAGCGTGGCGCTACCGGACCGCGTCCGGGAGCGATTACTCGCGAGCAACGATCAGCGCATCAGCTCCGACGGCGTGCTGATCCTGAAGTCGCAGGAATTTCGGAGCCAGGATCGCAATCGGCAGGCGGCATTGCAGCGCCTTGCCGAGCTGCTACGCGACGCGGCCCGGCAGGAAAAACCGCGAATCGCAACTCGCCCCGGCAAGAAGGCGCAACAAAAGCGGTTGGACGCAAAAGCGCGCCGCGGACAAATCAAGAAAGCGCGGGGGCGGATCGAGGACGGCCGGGACTAGTCGCAGGTCGCGGTCCGGCCGTTCCAGGTGCAACCGGCATGCGCCCAGTAGTCCAGTATGCCGAGGCTTTCCAGCAATACCGTGAACTTCGGATCGGCACGGATATCCTGCATCTCCGGAATAAACAGTAACTCCATTTCGAAGGCCTCGCCCGGCAACTTCAGGAGCTCCGCGACGCGGAGCGCGCCTGTTGTATCGCCCAGCTTGCCGCGCAGCGTGAATTCCAGTTGCGGCGTCAGGTACCCGCCGGCTGCTGCTTCGTCGACGGCCAGTAACGCTTCGGGCCGTAGCACCGGATCTTCAAACGCCGCAAATGCCGGTTCGACCCATGCCGTCGGCGCGCCGAACATGTTCAGACCGGTCAGCGTCAGGTTCTGGGCCTGTTCGAACTGACCGTCCCGGATCAGCTGGAATGCGTAGGCAAACAGGTAGGTGCTGCCCGAGGCATCCAGGCTATTGGCCCGCCGGAAATACTCATGTGCTTTTGCCGGGTTCCCGAGCCATGTGTACACGATTGCGATCCTGGAATTGATGATCGCGGAACTCGGGTCAATTTCAGCCGCGTCGAGTGCCGGCACCAGGGCATCCTCGAGCCGGCCGACGCTCGACAACATGCGCGAGTACCAGTTGAATGCATTTGAATCGACAGCCGTGGCATTGATCGCGCGACGGTAAGCCGCCTCGGATTCGATCCAGCGCTTCTGCTTGTGGTAGACGAAACCGTATACGGCACCTGCCGCTGCCTCGATCTCCGGATCCACTGCCACGCCCTGCTCGACCGTTTCGATTGCCAGCCGGTTCATTTCCTCGACCGGAGCACGCCGGTAATCAGGCAACAGCGCATAGGCTGTCGCGAGTGACAGGTAGGCCGGTCCATATTCCGGATCGACACTGATCGAATCCTGGAACAGCTCGATGGCGTCCTCGAGTTTGCCCTGGTCGCCGCGGTGCTCAAGCGCGTAGACGCCGCGCATGTAACTGTCATAGGCCACCGAGTCAGAAGGCCGGCTCTTGATCAGCTGCTGCGTGGATTTACCGACCAGTTCGTCACGTACCTGGATGGCCAGGCGTTCCTGCAATGCGAAGATGTCGCCGACCTGACCGGTGATGTCGTCGCTGAGGATCGTGACACCGTCCGACCCGTGCGCCACTTCGTAGTGAATTTTCAACGTATCACCGACCCGTTGCACCGAGCCGAACAGGACGCTGTCGACTTGCAACAGGTCCGCAATCTCGCGCGGTTCCAGGTCCGCGTAATTCACGCGGCCATTCTTCACTTCGAGGTCGGGTATGTTGTGCAGTGTCTGGATCAGTTCGGCCTTGAAGCCCGATACGAGATAGCTGTCCGCCGGATCGTTGCTGCCATTTTCAAGCGGCAGTACCGCGATGGACTGTACGTCGCTGCGCCCGGGAGCCCAGAACGTCAGGGCCAGAATGGCAAGGAAACCGGCCGCGATCACAGCGGCAACCCATTTCCACGCTCGCGGCCCCGGGCCGGCTGCAACACCCTCTTCAGCCGCTGGCACCGCTTCCTGCCCGTGCAGCCTGACGCGCTTCAGCAACCGGTAGCCACGGCGTTGCAGCGTGTCCACGTATTCGTAGGGTTTCTTGTCGTTGAAATGCCCGCGCAACAGCGAGACGCAGCGCAGCACAGGCTCGTCGCCCATTGCACGACCATCCCAGACTTCGTCGATCAGTTCCTCTTTCGTGACGACGTTGCCATCGCGTTGAGCGAGCGACAGCAGGACCGCCATGACCTTGGGTTCGGGCCGATGCTCTTCATCGCCGCGGCGCAACACCCCCTTGCCCGGCAAAACCGTCCAGTCGCCGAGATCGAATCCCTTATTGAGTTCCTCGATACTTGCCAAGTCCAAAGCTCCCCACGCAGCGCTCGCTCTCAAGGCGTACTTTGTTGCGGTTGGCCGACTGTAGCGGGATTTGACGTGCTTGGCAGCGGATGATACATTGTTACCTCGGTAACTCGTTACTATCCTTCGACCGATTAGAGGAAGACCTCGATGAAAAATACTGTTGTCCAGCGGACGCAAACCGGGGTCCGGCTGGAGTCATCGCTGTTGAAAGTCCTCAAGGGACTTGCCGAGTACACGGACCTGACGCTTGGCGATTTGCTGGAGGGCATCGTGCTGCACGCCTTCGAGGGCAAGGCGCCCTTCACCGCGGAGACACAACAGGTCATCGCCCAGCTGAAGAGCGTTTACGGCTGCAAGCTGACGGCGTCTGACAGCCACCGCCTGAGGGAGGAAGACCAATGAACGAGACAGCACGCGCCGCCCTTTCGATCCAGGCATTCGAGGCCGCCGATATCGATGCGGACGCGTTTGATCACGAAAGCCATGTTTACCTGGCCTGGCTCTATGTGCAGGAATTTGAACTGGCACAAGCGATCGCGCGCTTCGATGCCGCACTCAGGCGGCTTACCGCAAAGCTCGGCGCCGCCGGCAAGTATCACGCCACGATCACCTGGCTGTTCCTGCTGCTGATCAGCGAGCGTAGCGAGGACGATGAAGACTGGACGACCTTTCGGGCACGCAACAGTGACCTCGTCGTCGACGGCAGGAGCGCGTTGCGCCGTTACTACAGCGAGGGTCGCCTGTTCTCGGACCGCGCGCGGCGGCAATTCGTATTGCCGGACCGCGTCGGCGCCTAGAACAACCCCTCTATCTGCCCCTGCTCATTCAGGTGGATGTTGTTCGCCGCGGGCACCCGCGGCAGGCCGGGCATCGTCATGATGTCCCCACAAACGACAACGACGAACTCGGCGCCGGCTGCCAGCCTGATCTCGCGAATCGGTACGACGTGTCCGGACGGCGCGCCGAGCAGATTGGGATCCGTAGAAAAACTGTACTGTGTTTTCGCCATGCAGACCGGGTAGCCACCGAATCCCTCACGTTCGAACTTCGCGAACTGGTTGCGCACCTTCTTGTCCGCAATGATGTCGTCCGCGCCATAGATCTCCTTCGCGACCGTCGCGGTCTTTTCCCACAATGACATGTCGTCGTCATACAGCGTGCGGAATTGCGCGGTTCCCTTGTCGCACAGCTCTACGACGTGTTCCGCCAACTCGGACGCACCGGCACCGCCGTCCGCCCAGTGGGTACAGTTGATCGCGTGCACGCCGTACTTGTCGCAAAAGGCACGAACCAGTTCGACTTCTGCGTCGGTATCGGCCGTAAAGCGGTTGATTGCGACGACGACCGGCACACCAAACTTGCCGAGGTTGCGCATGTGCCTCTCGAGGTTCTTGCAGCCCTGGCGCAGCGCGTCGAGGTTTTCGACGCCGAGGTCGTCTTTGGCGACACCCCCCTGCATCTTGAGCGCCTTGATGGTCGCGACGAGGACAACTGCGTCCGGTGACAGGCCCGCCTTGCGGCACTTGATGTTGAAGAATTTCTCGGCGCCGAGATCGGCACCGAAGCCCGCCTCGGTAACTACATAGTCTGCAAGCTTGAGCCCGGTCTGCGTGGCTGCAACCGAGTTGCAGCCATGCGCGATATTCGCGAACGGGCCGCCGTGCATCAGTGCCGGGTTGTTCTCCATCGTCTGCACGAGATTCGGCTGGAAAGCGTCCTTGAGCAAGACCGTCATGGCACCGTGCGCATTGAGTTCCCGCACAGTCACCGGCTTGTCGTCCCGTGTATAGCCGAGCACGATGTTGCCAAGACGGTTCTCCAGGTCCTTGAGATCGGTCGCGAGACAGAATATCGCCATGATTTCCGAAGCAACCGTGATGTCGAAGCCAGCCTCGCGAACGACGCCGTTGTGGTAGCCACCGAGTCCGGATGTCACCGAGCGCAGTGCCCGATCGTTCATGTCCAGCACGCGGCGCCAGGTGACGCGCCGCGGATCGATATTCAGCTGGTTTTCCCAGTGCATGTGATTGTCGATCAGTGCCGCCAGCAGGTTGTTGGCAGCACCGATAGCATGAAAGTCCCCGGTGAAATGCAGGTTGATATCCGCCATCGGCACAACCTGGGCATAGCCGCCTCCCGCCGCGCCACCTTTCATGCCGAAACAGGGACCGAGGCTTGGTTCACGCAGGCATATGAGCGCGTTCTTGCCGATCCGGTTGAGCGCGTCTCCGAGGCCCACCGTCGTCGTTGTCTTGCCCTCGCCGGCCGGCGTCGGGGAGACGGCTGTCACGAGGATCAGCCTGCCGTCTTTCTCGCCCTGCTTCGAAGCGATGAATTCGGCGCTGATTTTTGCCTTGTCGTGGCCATACGGCACCAGCGCGTCGATCGGGATGCCAAGTTTTGCGGCGATCTCCTGGATCGGCAGCAGCGTTGCGGCTTGTGCAATTTCGATATCACTTTTTACGGCCACGGGGATTCCTTCGAAGCTTGTTGTTGTAGAAGTGCCGCGAATTCTACTGGAATCCCGTAGCGAGTTGGCCCCCTCTCGCCTGTGGATTGTCCCTACGCGGCATCGGGCGGCGGGCGGGACTGGTACGCAGGTCACGAATCTGTCCACGGAATCGACTTATACTCGCGATGTGTCGATAAAAGCTTCTTTTTTCGACATTTTGTGCAAGTGTGTCGACTGCATCGACAGAACCAGGGCATATGTCGATAAAACTGACTTTTTTCGACATATTTGGCGAATTCGTCGATGTCTTCGACAGGACCTGTATATATGTCGATAAAACTGACGTTTTTCGACATATCAAGGAAATGTGTCGATATCATCGACAAAACCGGGATATATGTCGATAAAAGCCGATTTTTTCGACATATTAGGCGAATGTGTCGATACCATCGACACTATCGACATTGGGGAGATTCAAGTGATTGATTTTAATCCGGAAAAACCGTACAACGAGCTGCCCCCGCTGCCGCCACCTGCCGGCACGATCGAATCCACGGAGATCCTGAAACGCTGCATCAATGCACGCGTCGCACTGGCGGAACTCAAGCAGGCCGCCGAGCTGATCCCCAATTCCGCCGTCCTGGTCAACGCCCTGCCCCTGCTCGAGGCCCGGGCGAGTTCCGAAATCGAGAATATCGTCACGACGACGGACAAGCTGTTCGAGTTTGCAGACATCGCCGAAGACCGCGCAGATGCCCCCACCAAGGAAGCGCTGCGCTACCGGACCGCCCTTTACGAAGGCACGAAAATGGTCCAGCGGGGCATGTTGACGACGGATATGGCAATACAAATATGCAGCACAATCAAAGGCTCAGAGCTGGATATTCGAGCAGAATCTGGGACGACGCTGAAAAGCCGCATGACCGGCAAGGTGATTTATACGCCGCCCGTCGGGCAGGCCCAGCTGATCGGCATGCTCGATAACTGGGCCGAATTCATGCGCAGCAACACAGAGTTCGATCCGCTGATCCGGATGGCGGTGCAGCACTACCAGTTCGAGGCAATCCACCCGTTCACCGATGGCAACGGTCGCACCGGCCGCATCCTGAACATCCTGTTTCTCGTCGAGCAGGGCCTCCTCGACTCGCCGATCCTGTATCTCAGCCGTTACATCATCCAGAACAAGGCCGCTTATTACCGGCTGCTCCTGAACGTAACCGCCGAGCAGGATTGGGCCTCCTGGATTCTTTTTATCCTCGACGGCGTCGAGGAGACTTGTACCTGGACAACCGACAAGATCAAGTCGATCCGCGAACTGATGCAACACACCGCCGAGTTCGTCCACAGGCAGTTGCCGAAGATCTACACCTGGGAACTGGTCGAGTTGCTGTTCCGGCAACCGTACTGTCGCATTGGCAACCTGGTGGAAAACGATATCGCCAAGCGACAGACAGCATCGGTATACCTGAAACAGTTGTGCGACATCGGCATCCTCAAGGAAATCAAGTCCGGTCGCGAAAATATCTTCGTGCACCCGAAGTACATCGAGTTGCTGACCGGCGAGGAAAATGTCTGGGTTTACTACGCCGATGTCGAAACCGAGACGGCCGAATAACACAATCAGAGCCGGACTGGTCGAGCGGCCGCGGCAATTAGCGTTGCCATTGGTCTTTCATGAGTCATAGAATCGGGCCTCCTCTCGACGGAGCCCCATTTTGGCCCTGAACAGCAATCTGCTGTACCAGATATTCAAGTACACCGTGTATGCGCTGCTGTCCCTGAATATCTTCCTGTTTTTCACCGAGGAGATGACGGCCGCCCTGCTGCAGTTCCCGAACGGCGTTGCTGCGATCGACATGATCGAGGCCTATTCGGCGACCATCGATACAGCCGCCTGGGTCATTCTGCTGCTGATGTTCGAGCTCGAGACCTATGTACTGGAGGACCGCCACTTTACGCGCGGTGTCACCTGGACGCTGCATGGCCTGCGTGCACTCTGTTACACGTTCATCGTTTATGCGTTCTACGGCTACATCGCGAACCTGACGTTCCTGTCCGGCATCACCCTGCTGCCGGGCGTAAGCGACGTTTGCGCGCTGGCCGCCGATTCCTGGTCGTGGGCCGCAACGCTTGACGAGTATGTTGCGATCACGGCCGGCAATTGTGCGACGTTCTCCGATGCCAACGTGTTCTACCAGTTCCCGGGGATGCCGGCCGTCGTTGACAGCCAGGGCCTGCTAGATATCCGGCGCCTGGCATGGGTCGATGTCATTAATGCTGCGGTCTGGGTACTGGTCGTCGTCGTTCTCGAAGTCGACGTGCGGCTGCAGGAACACAACCGGCTCGAGGGCATGGCACTCAGGATCAGCAACGCGGTCAAGGTCGTGTTGTACTCGCTGCTGTTCCTCGCCGCGGTCTACTGGGGCCTGAAAGGCGATTTCGTCGACTTCTGGGACGCGTTCCTGTGGCTGGTGGCGTTCGTATTCATCGAAATGAACGTGTTCGAGTGGCGCCAGGCAGAACATGCGGCGACCGACCAGCACGCGCAGGCGGTTGGCTGAGAAAACAGGGAACCGTCAGGAAACAATCAGGCCATAGTCATGTCATCGCACCGCCCGGCTGCGATCCTTAAGTCTCACCAACCTCGATGGGACTGCATCATGACTTACGACAAGCGCAACACGAAACTGAACCCGGCAAGTTTGATCATGAGCCTCGGCTACACGACAACATTGATCGTCGTAGTTGGCTGGCTGGCGACCGCGATTAGCTGATCTCGATTCTCGAATCGAACGCCGCACGCTCGCTGAGCGCAGCGTCCTGGACTTTCAGGTGATGGAGCTCGAGCGTGTCGGTCAGTGACAGCAGGAATGGATGCCAGCGGTCGGCCGCGTCGCGCCGGTAATAGCCCGACACCGCCCAGCCGGCGCCTTCCGGGTAGATATAGGTCTTGCCGACCTTGCGGTCCGGCGCCAGCGGATCAACTATTTCCAGTTGTCCCGCACCGACGACGTTCTGCAGCACGACCCGGGCCTCCTGCACGACATTGTCCTCCTCTGTAGCGAGCCGCACCCGATCGTCGTGACCGGTGATCCACTGGTAAGAGCCGATCGCCGCGACCAGCCCGACGACCAGACCGAATACCACGCTGCCGATACGTTGCTGCATTCTCAATCGATACCAGTGATCTTGTGCGTCTGCAAGCTGAGTTTCCATTGCGGATGAGCGAGGCAGTAATCGACGGCTCGCCGCGTATTCTCATCCCGTTCGGGGCTGTCCAGCGGCTGCAGGTAAAAATGCTGAAATGCAAGTTGTTCGAATTCCGCCGGCTGCGCCTCGGGTTCCTGCTGCGGATAGACGAGCTTCAATTCGTTGCCCGACGTTTGCACCAGTGCCGCCCGGCCCTTCGGGCTCACACAGAGCCAGTCGATGCCGGCAGGCGCTGCAATGGTGCCGTTGCTTTCAACCGCGATCTCGAAACCGGCAGCGTGCAGTGCATCGATTGCGACGGCGTCAAGCTGCAACAGGGGCTCGCCGCCGGTGCAAACCACGAAAGGGGTGCCGCCAGGCCCGGACCACGCGCTTTGCACGGCAGCAACCAGTTCTGTGGCCGTCGCGAATTTACCGCCGCCAGGGCCACGTGTGCCGACAAACTCGGTATCGCAGAAGCGACATACCGCATCCGCGCGGTGTTCCTCCCTGCCTGACCAGAGATTGCAGCCGGCAAAACGCAGGAACACGGCTGGCCGGCCGCTATGCGCGCCCTCGCCTTGCAGCGTGTAGTAGATTTCCCTGACCGAGTAAGTCATGAGTTCGTGAGCAACGGATCAGGAATACCTGCCTCGGCGAAGCCTTTCGCGCGCAGCACGCAGGCAGCACAGTGCCCGCAGGGCGGGCGCTCGCCGTTGTAGCAGGTATGTGTCAGCGCAAGCGCCGGCAAGCCGCCCAGCGACTGCATCAGTTCGACGGTCTCGCGTTTCGACAGCGACATCAACGGCGTATGTATCACCACGTCGCTTTCCATACCCAGTCGCAGCGCCTGCTGCAGTGCTGCGATCGTCTCTTCGCGACAATCCGGGTAGCCGCTGTAGTCCGTTTGCGCGACGCCGGTCACCAGGTGCCGGATGCCACGCTGCCAGGCGAAAGCTGCCGCAAATGTCAGGAAGACCAGGTTGCGGCCCGGCACGAAAGTCGCCGGCAGTCCGTCCCCGGCAACGGTACCGTCGGGTACATCGACCGCATCATCCGTCAGCGCATTGCCACCCAGCGCCGAGAACGTATCGATGGGCAGGCAGGTGTTGGGCACGCCGGCGAACTTCGCAACCTCGGCAGCAGCTGTGAGCTCGATGGCATGGCGCTGCCCGTAGTCGAAGGTCAGCGTCTCGACCCGCTCGCGAGAGAAGCGCTCGATCGCCCAGTACAGGCAGGTCGTCGAGTCCTGGCCACCGGACAGTACGACCAGGGCCATCGCGTCAGCTGTCGGGTCAGCCATCGTCGCCTCGTTTGCCCCGAATACCATTGTTGAATTCACTCCAGTCGGGACGGTCCTGGTTGACGAGATACGGGTCCGTCAACTGTTCCGATACCTGCATCAATTTTTCGGCCATCGCCAGGTCCTGCATATGCGTTTTGGCAGGCAGCAGGACCGCGTTGCAGTCCTCAAAGTACTTGCCGCTGGTTTCGCCCAGAAGTTCACTGGTCGCGACGTAGCAAGAAGTCGCCGCGCCCTGTTCGACAGTCTTGCCCGCAACCGCCGTCAGCAAGCCGAAGCCAAAGCGCGTGACCGGGTTCAGGTTGCGGTCGATGTCGGTATTGATCACGCCCGGATGCAGGGCGTTACTGGTAATGCGCGTGCCACGCAGTAACTGACCGAGCTGCAGCGAAAACAGAACATTTGCGAGCTTGGACTGCCCGTACGCCAGCGAATCACTGTAGTCCTCTGTCATCGCGAGGTCGTCGAAGAGAATGCCGGCCGCCGGTGCGCTGCGGTACGCGGCTCGACTTGCGACGATGACGATCCTGCCCTGCCAGGCGAGATAAAGGCGTTCGAGCAGGCGATTCACAAGAATGAAGTGCCCGAGATGATTGATGACGAAGTGCTTCTCGATTCCGTTGACAGTTTGGCGCTCGTTGCCGCCACCGCGATAGCCTGCGTTACACACCAGGATATCGACCGGCGTGTTCAGTGACTGGATGTCGGCCGCGGCGGCGACCACGGAGTCGAAATCGGCGAGATCCATCTGCACCGGCGTCGTGATGCCGACGACTTTCCGGCAGGCATCCTGGGCGCGTTGCAGCGAACGACTGGTGCCGACCACGTAAGCGCCCCGTGCTGCCAGCGCACGCATCGTTTCGAAGCCAATGCCGGCTGTGCATCCGGTAACGACCGCCAGCTTGCCGCTCAAGTCGATGTTGGCTGTCACCGCTTCCGCCGTCGCATCCTCGTCGAAAGGGCTGACCGGGACGTCGGGCGCCGGCACCTTGTCGACGCCACCGCAGCCGCCGAGCGGCAATGCACCCAGTGCGGCGGCGCCGGCCAGGAAACGCCGGCGATCAATTGCCATCCGAGTCTCCGAACAGTGCTGCCAGCGCCGCACGCGCGGCATCCGCCTCGGACTTGCGGTGCGGGTCAAAGGCGCGGTCCGATGGCTTGAACCAGTCGCAGAAGTTGCTGCGTTCCTTCGCTGTTACGTCTTCGGCACCGTCTTCACGGCACTGCCGGGGCACGCCGGCATCGAAATGCACGCACATTTTGCAGACATGCAGGTCGGCATTGCAGTCGGGACACTGGTCGCGGCGCGACAACGGCAGGGTCAATGCCGCGAGCGACGTGCCGCAGCGGTAACAGGCCAGGTTGTGAGACATGCGCGTCCCTCACGGGTCGAGGAACGCGCAGTATAACGCCTCAGTTGAGCTGGTCAGGCACGAACTCGGTCATGACCGCTTCTTTCAGGATGTCCGGCGGCAGCAGGCCCTGTGCCAGCACGAAATCGTGAAATGCCTGCTGGTTGAAAGCGTCCTGCAGCTTGAGTTCGGTCTGCAGGCGCAACGACTGCATCTTGCTGTAGCCGTAATAGTATGCGGTTGCCTGGCCCGGTATCCGGTAGGTGTAGCGCTCGACTTCGTTCTGCGCCCAGCTTTCGCCCACTGCCATGTCGTTCATGATCAGGTCCTTGGCCTCGTCCGGCGTGATCATGCCGAGATTCAGCATCGGGTCCAGGAACATGCGGCCGGCGCGCATCAGCCGGTACTGCAGGCTGATCATCTGGGCCTCAAGCGGCAGGAACGGCCGCACGATGGCTTCTGCGTACAGGGCCCAACCTTCGACGTTGGCGCTGTTGAAAGCAAAAATTGCCCGCGTTATCGACACCCCGGACTCGATGATGCTCGAGAACTGCATCTCGTGACCCGGCCGTGCCTCGTGGGCGGTCAGGGTCCAGGATCCTGCCATATAGGTATCGTCGGTCTGTACCCAGCTGCCATCCTCATTCTGTTCGAGCAGAGGAATCACGAAGTAAGGGTACTCGCCGGTATTGCCGATCAGCCGCGGTACATCGAGGTGCGGAGCCGGCTGGGCCGCCGTTTCGGCGGCGCTGGCAATCCGGATTCCGGCGTCACGATCAGGTAGCGTGATGAGTTCCTCGCGCACGATGATCTCTTCGATGTCGCGTAACACTGCGTTGTAGTAGTCGAGCAACTCGTCGCCGTCGATGGCCCCATCCTGTTTCAGGAGGGCGATGACTTCCCGGTAATCGGTCGTGTCGTATCCCTGCTCTGCCGCGATCAGGGGCGCGAGCGCTTCCATTTCGTTGCGAATGTCCATGTAGCCCTTGGTTGCCTGCTCGATCAGATCCAGCGGGTCCGCATCGACACCCCAGTTGCGCAACGCGTCGGCATACAGCGCCGCCGGCAAGCGGTAATTGTCGCGGGCGCGCGGCAGGATTTCGGCGCGCACCCAGTCGTTGTAGGCGCGCAGTTGCTCGGCGAGCACCGTGTAACTCTCCTCCCAGCCCTGCAGGTCGGTGCCGGCGAGCAGCTCCTCGATGCCGGTAATGAAAGTCTCCGAGCGCTCGAGGTCCTGTTCGACCTCGCCACGATACGGGCCGATCAGGCCGGGGACCGAAAACCGTTCAGTACTGCGATCGATGGCGAGCTCGGCCAGCGGCTCGTAGCCATCAGCCAGGCCCGCATATTTTTCGATGCGGGTAATCGCCGCCGGGTAACGTTCCCGCGGAATCTGCGGATCGATCAGGCCGCGGACGCCATAAAAGACAGTCTGGCTGATGTTGAAATAGGGCAGCAGGAGTTCCCGCTCCAGCTCGGCCGAGCGGATGCTGTCAGAGATGGTCTGGATCAGGATGCCGAGGTCCTGCCTGACCTTGGTATTGGTTTCCTGCTCGTAGCGCCGCTCCAGTTCCCGCAACACCTCGCGTGACGCCTCGATGCCCCGTTCGTAGATGCCCTCATCGAGATCGAGAATCTTTTCATCCATGCCCTCGACACCGATGCCGCCCGCGCCTTCGGGATTGAATTCCGCCAGCACATTCAGCACCAGCTGGGCGTTTTCATTGCTTTTCTCGACCCAGTCCAGTTCCTGCGCCTGCACCGGCAGCGCCAGGATGAGCGCCATGACGAGTCTGAATTGCTTGAGGTATTGCATGGATAAAGTCTCCCGATATACGAGTATTCCCAGTTAGATGCACGCCGCAGCAAAAAGGATTCAATCGGCTGCGGATATTTTTAAGGCTTTCGCGCCGCGGACATGACCGGCGCGCAGGTCTCGCAGCGCCTGGTTGGCTTTTTCGAGTGGATAGACCTCGACTTCGACGTGCAGCGGAATTGCCGCCGCTATCGGCAGGAACTCACGCAGATCATGCTGCGTCACGTTGGCCACCGTCTTCACTTCTTTCTCCATCCACAGGTGGTGTTCATAGCTTATTCCGGCCATCAGGTCACGATCCCCGTCTTCCTTGCGGATTGCGTTGATGACGAGCCTGCCACCGGGGCGCAGGGCTTGAAGCGCCGCAAGTACCGGCTTCCAGGCCGGCGTTGTGTCGATGATCGCATGGGGCTTCTCCGGAGGCTCGTCCCCGGTATCGCCACTCCAGTCAGCGCCGAGCTGCAATGCAAATTCGCGCTCTTTCGGGCTACGTGCAAACACGAAAACGCGACTCGACGGATACAGGTAACGGGCGACCTGCAACACGAGGTGCGCAGAGCCGCCAAAGCCTGTCAGGCCGAGGATCTGGCCGTCCTCGAGCCGCGCGAGGCGCAGCGCCCGGTAGCCCACGGCGCCCGCGCACAGCAGCGGCGCCGCTTCCGCATCCGGGAATATTTCGGGAATCGGGTACGCGTAGTCTTCCGGCACGGTGACGTACTCGGCGTAGCCGCCATTGGCATCGCGACCCGTCGCGCGAAACGCAGTGCCGAGGTTTTCATCGGCCGCTCCGCTGGATGAATGGATCCAGCCGACGCCGACCCGTTGCCCCGGTCGGAATCGATCACTGCGACTCGCTTCATCTATGAAACCGACAATTTCATGTCCTGGAACAACCGGCAACCTGGGCGGCGGCGTTCGTCCCTCGATTTCATCGAGTTCGGTGTGACATACACCGCACACGGCCACCTTGATCAGCAACTCCCCGCGGCGGGGACGCGGACGCTCCATTTCAACCAGTTCGAGCGGCTCCGGATTTTCGTCGAGACTGGCAAGTCGCCCGAGCACCATGGCGCGCATGCGAACGCTCCTTTACGACCTCAAGCGCACAGTATAAGGTGCATCCACTTCTGACGGTTAACCGCGGCCATGCGTCCAACAAATTTCCCGCCCAAGGTACTAGCGGCGGCCATCAGTGTCTGTACCAGCGAATCTGTCAACCTGAACAGCGAACGCATCAGGCACCGCTTTGGCAGCTGCGGTATCGACGTGCTTGCCGACGCGGAACATTTGCGGCACACCAGCCTGTACAGCATCGACGGCGCGACCAAGACCTGCCGTACGTACGCGATCGTGCGCTTTGCGGATCAACGCTACGAGCGCGCCGGTGAGGAGCATGCCCAGGTGCTTGCGGGACGATCGATCGGCGCCATTTTCAAGGAAAGCGGCTGGACCCTGCAGAAGCAGACACTCTACGTCGGCACCATTCGGCTACCCGGAACCGCGACGCGCGTCAGCCGGCTGATGCGCCTGTCGGGCCAGCATGACCTGGCATTGCACATCTACCAGCTCGTCATGATCAGGGAAGACGTCGAGTTTGAATATGCGACCATCATGGAGGCGCATCATCCGGAATACCTGTCGACAGCAGACCTGTCCGATTTGTATACCTGCGATGCGAGTGTCGATCTCGCGGCCGAAGATCTCGCTCAATTGTCGGCACTCCTGCTCGGGACCGGCAATCGCGACAATTGGAGTTTGTCGCAATGAAGGGATGCGACTAGACTCGGCGTTACAAACGGGGTTACCAAACGGGGTTACAACATGAATACAACGGCACGTTTCGGACTGGCAATTCTGGGATTCATACTGCTTGCGCCCGCCAGCGCACAGGATACGAATGACGACGAGGCCACTGCCTGGCTAACGGTCAGTCAGCAATGGTCTGCCAACCAGAAAGGCGGTGATGACTGGGTCGACGAAATGCTTGCTGCTGACTTCATGGGCTGGGGCGTCGATTCCCCGGCACCGCGATCCAAGGGATCGACCCGGAGCTGGACGCGCTTCAATGCCCAGCTGGGCCAGATGGTGCAGCACGAATTGTATCCATTGTCCGTTATCGTACACGGCGACGTTGCGATCGCGCATTACCTTTATACCAGTGCCTACAAGAACAAGGACGGCGAGATCGAAATCAATAACGGCCGCTATACCGACGTTCTGGTGCGTACCGAAGACGGCTGGCAGTTTATCGCCTGGCACGGCGGCAACGACGACGAGTAACGCCCCGGCGGGCGGTTAAGCGTCAGTTCAGCTTACGCCGTTTAGCATTACAGCCACATTAGGACAGGTCCGGCGCGGTTGCGGACCAGGAGGCTGTAAGATGAACAGACTGAATGCCAGGCCAGGAATGGCTTTCCCCCTGATCGCGTTGTTCGCGCTGTTTTCAGCGTGCGCCGCGGCACAGGTGCCCGTCGACGAGGACGGCAACGCTATCGGTGGCTATGAAGCCGCAACGAATGCGGTGGGCAACGAGGATATCCCGCTGTTGTCGCCGGTCGAGCTCGAGGAACTGGTCGGTCCGATCGCACTCTATCCCGACGACCTGCTGGCCATCGTCCTGCCGGCCTCTGCCTATCCGCTGCAAATCGTGGATGCGGCCCGGTTTCTCGAGGCACACGAAGCCGACCCGTCTCTCGAACCGGACCCGGACTGGGACGATTCGGTCGTTGCACTGTTGAATTACCCGGAAGTCGTCGAGCTCCTGAACGAGGACATTGACTGGACGTGGCGCCTTGGCGAGGCCGTCATCGCGCAACAGACTGACGTCGTCGGCGCCATCGAGACCTTCCGTGACCGGGCGTATGCTGCGGGTAACCTCAAGAGTGACGAATACCAGCAGGTCACCCGCAACGAGGGTGTCATCGAAATTGCGCCGGTCCACGACGACGTTATCTACGTGCCCTACTATGAGCCGGAGCGCGTGGTCGTCTACCAGCCGCGGCCGGTGTACTACTATTACCCGCGCGCCTACCCGGTCTATTACTACCCCTACTCGTCGGCCTATGATTTTGACCGCGGATACTTCTGGGGCGTCACGACTGCGTTCACTATCGGCTGGCTGACCGACAGCCTGCACGTCTATCACCACAGCTACTATGGCCATCCTTACTATGGCTATACCTACCGTAGCAACTGGTGGTACCGGCGCCCGACTGTGACCGTCTACAACACGACCTACGTGCGCAACACGAACGTTACCGTCAATCGGTATTACAGCGGTGACGCATGGCACCCGCGCGCGAACCGCCGTGATTACGTCAGCGATCATCGTGTAACCCGGAACCGCTATTACCCGTCTTCCGGTTCGACGAATCTGGCTCGGTCGACGACGTACACGCGCAACAACGAGTCGCGTTACGACCAGGCTGGACGCCAGACGACGACGGTACGCCGGCAAGTGAACGAGGCGGCCACCCGGACCACGACACGCAGTCGCGAGCCGATTACGTTCAGGGAACGGCCTGCAACTGCATCCGCCCGCCAGGCGCCACAACGCGTTGCCCGTAACGATCGTGCCGCCAGCTCGGCGGCAGTTACGACCCGCAGCAATCGCACCGCGCATAACACGACGCAGACCCGGCGCGAGCCGCCGGCACAGCGTGTGGCGCGGCAATCCACGCCGTCGTCGAGCGCCGTGCGGACCGAAGCGGCACGTGTTCGGCAGGAGCAGCCTGCCACCCGGCATCAGCCGGAACGGCGCACGGTAGTCGCGCAAAACACGCAACGTTCGCAGAGTGTGCAACGTGCGCAGCCTGCACAGCGCCAACCTGCACGTGAGTCGCGTCCTGCACCGCAGCGAGCAGAACAACCTGCCCGGGCATCGCGTCCTGTGCCGCAGCGCGCAGAACAACCTGCCCGCCAGGAACGCAGCGAGTCACAGCGGCCGGCGCAGCAGGAAAAACGCTCGACAGAGCGTGCCGACAGGTCCGAGACCAGGAAGTCCGGGCGCCGTCGTTAGTCGGAATCAGACCGGTCGGGCCCGTCGGGCCCGGCCGGTTCCTTTTTCTCCGCCGTCAGTTCCCATGCAATGTAGGCAATACAGCCCGCGGTAAACAGCGCGAGCAGTATCGCCACGACCGCGATGATCTTACCCATTCTCACCTCCATCGCCACGTGCCGCACCGGTCGCGTCATCCTCCGGTCGCAGACGTCCCGCTTTCCGCAGTGCCTCCCGCAGCACGAATTCGATCTGCGCGTTCAGGCTGCGCAGGTCGTCCTGCGCCCATCGCTGCATCGCATCGTAGGTCTTCCTTTCGATGCGCAACGCGAATGATTTGCGGTCCGCCATGCTACTCCTGGTCTCTGCCCGAGAGCGATCAGCTGTAGAGAGTGCCGGTGTTCAGCACCGGCTGTGCGTTTTCATCACTGCACAGCACAACCAGCAGGTTACTGACCATGGCCGCCCTGCGCTCCGCGTCGAGATCGACGACGTTTTGACCCTCCAGTTCCTCGAGTGCCAGCTGCACCATACCAACCGCGCCCTGCACGATCTGCTTGCGTGCAGAAATGATTGCCGAGGCCTGCTGGCGACGCAGCATTGCGTTCGCAATCTCCGGCGCGTAGGCAAGGTGCGAGATTCTCGCTTCGATTACCGTCACGCCGGCCTGCGACAGCCGGTCCTGAATTTCCTCTCGCAAAGCCTGGGCAATCTCGTTCGGGTCGCTGCGCAGCGCGAGACTCTGACCCTCGTGGGGTTCGTACGGATACGTTGTGCCAAGGTTACGCAAGGCAGCCTCGCTCTGGATCTCGACAAAACCGACGTAATCGTCTACCTCGAACAATGCCTCGGCGGTATCGAATACCCGCCAGACCACGACCGCGGCTATCTCGATCGGGCTGCCCTGGGCATCGTTCACTTTCAGTTTGCTGCACTCGAAGTTACGCACACGGGTCGAAACCGACGCCTTCGCATAGAACGGGTTCGCCCACTTCAGTCCCGGATCGTGGCAGGTGCCGACGTACTTGCCGAACAGTTGCAGCACCTTGGCTTCGTTCGGGTGCACCATGAACAGCCCGGCCCAGCAGATCAGCACGATCACCGCCAGCACGATCGACACGACCAGGCCCGGTACCGACATCGCCCGCGCTGCAAGAAAGATGCAGTAAAGCGTCACCAACTGGGCGAGCGCCAGTACGACCAGCATGACGTAGCCCGACATCACGGTTTTCTTGATTTCACGAATCATGGCATCCTCCCAGTTGATCCATTTTGATATCATTTTGATATCTTCCGCCCGAAAAAGCAAGCAGTGCCTCACCCTGGTGTCGGATCAGATGGGGATTCGCACTTCGAACGAAGCGCCGTGTTCGCCTGGGTTCGTCAGTTGCAGCGAGCCGCCATGTGCCCGGGCAACCAGCAATGCGAGATAGAGTCCGAGGCCGGTGCCACCGGTCTCACGCGTACGGGACGGGTCCCCACGGTAAAATGGCTCGCCGAGCCGGGCCGCCTGCTCCTGCGACATCCCGGGCCCGTTGTCCGTGACCCGAAATACGAGTTCCTGCCCCTCCCTGTCGATACCCAGTTCGACAGCACCGGCATCAGCCGGGCTGTATCGCAACGCATTGCTGAGCAGGTTCTTGAGCAACAACGATATGCGGGCTTCGTCCAGGCTGACTCTCAGGTCCCCCGCCCGATTATTGAGACGTATGCGGTCGCGTTGCCGGTTGAAAAAATCATCCAGCATTTCGTTCACGAGGTCACTGATGCGGATCGAGGAACGGTGTAACTTGGCGTGGCCTTCGCTGAGTCGCTCCGCCTCCAGCAGCTGCACGACGATCTTTTCCATCTCGTCGATCTCCGGCTTCAGCGTTTCGCGGTCGGCGTCGCTTTCGATGAACTCCAGCGCGAGGCGCATGCGCGACAGCGGCGTGCGCAATTCATGGCTGATGCCGAGTAGCAGCGCCCGCTTGGCATCGAGCATGTTCTCGACGTCGCCGGCCAGCCGATTGATATCGTCTGCAAGGTCGCCGAGTTGATCGCTGCGAATGTTGCGTATGCGGTGGTCGAAGTTCCCCGCGCCGATGTGCGCTGCGCCGGTGCGGATGGCACGAATAGGTTTGAATAACCAGCTCACCGCCGCATAGCCGAGCAAGAGGTAAAACAGGCCCATGCCCAGTATAAGCAGCATCAGGTCCGGACCGGACTCATCGACGGCGATCGGGGGTGATGCCACGACAATGTCGAATTCACCCTCCCGCATCTTGAGAAAGCGGTGACGCTCCCAGACCGCGAATTCCACACCGCGCAACTCGTTTACCCAGGCACCCGGATCATCGCTGAATATCGGACTGGGGCCGAAATCGAGGTCCTCGATCCTCGGAAAATTCTCATCTGACGCCCAGTCGACGCCCGGGCCGAGAATCCTGATGTCAACCGGGACGCGCTCGGTGATCGCGATGGCGCGATCTATGCGCGGCGGTGACCCGATATCTTCCTTGACGTAGCTGACATGCAGAGACAGGTGGCCACTGATCAGGCCGCGTATTTCGTCACTGTTATAGACCCAGCGCAGTGCCGCGAACGTGCCATACACGAACATCAACGCCAGCACGACAAAGATGCCAATCAGCCGGAAGGACAGTGACCGCGACAGCCGCCTAAGCATTCTCTTGGGGCACGCCTACGAAAGAATAACCACGTCCCCAGATGGTCTGGATAAATCGCGCCGGTTTGCCGGTATCACCGAGTTTCCCGCGCAAGCGGCTGATCATGATATCGACCGAGCGCGTCAGTATCGCGGCATCGATGCCGCGCAATTCGCTCAGGATCTCATCACGCGAAAGTTTGCGGCCGTGACGCCGCGCCAGGATCAGCAGCAGCTCGAATTCCATCGACGTCAGGTCGACAACCTTGCCGTCGAGTGTTACGGCGCGCTTGTCAGGGTCGATCGCCAGCCCGTCGAAAACGAGCTGTCCGCCCGGCGCCGCCGTGGCCTCGGCGCGCCGCAGGGTCGCCTGTACCCTGGCAACCAGCTCGCGCGGCTCGAAGGGTTTGCCGATGTAATCGTCGGCGCCCAGTTCGAGACCCGATACCCGGTCAATGACGTCGCCGCGCGCGGTCAGCATGATGATCGGGATATTGCTCGTCTTGCGAACTTCGCGGCAAATTTCAAAACCGTCCTTCCCCGGCAACATCACATCCAGCAGCAGCAAGTCGGGATCCTCGCGATTCAGTTTGCGCATCCCCTCGTCAGCGTCTGCGGCACACACCAGGTTGATGCCGAACCGCTTGAAATAGGCCTGCAGCAACTGCGAGTGCTTGCGGTCGTCATCGATGATCAGGACTTTTGACATCCCGCAATGATAACTCGACGGGCCCTGCTCGTGTGAGACGCGGGCGGCCGCGATACAACTAATTACATTCCTGCCGGCCCCGCGCTCTCGCAGCTTTCGAGCCTCGATTGGAGCTTCTGGCGCATGCGCTCGGCGATCGGCGACGCGACATAACGACGCAGGTCTGCAGGGTCCGGGTTGAGGTCGTAGTTACAGCGGAACAGGTCAAGTAGCGTCACGCTGTCGTCGGGGTTCGCGATCATGATCACGCTGTCGCCTGCCTCGATCACGCCCCCGTTGAGGACCCTGAAATAGACACCCGGCCGCTCGGCACTCTTGAACGCAAAGCCGAAAGTCGTGTCCTGCATGCGCATCGCAAAGGTACTGCACGGTATGCGCGGCGCAGTCGCTTCCAGCAAGACGTCGCCGATCAACAGCCTGTCGCCGATGGAAAGGTCGGAGGGTAATCCACGAACCGTCAGGTTCTCGCCGAACATTCCCGGCGCGAAATCCCGATCGCGCTGGTGCCGCCACCAGGCGTAGTCGTCCTCACTATAGGCATAGAGTGCCTGGTCCGCGCCGCCATGGTGTGCCGTGTCGGTGACGACGTCATCCTGCAGGCCGTACTCGTCCACCGACACCGGTCCTTTCACCGGATACTTGCAGATCCCTGTCGTTATCGACTTCCCGTTGTGGCTGATCGTTTCGGCCCTGCCGGTATTGATACTGATCAGCTGCATTTCGTCCATGAGCGTCGCATCGGTACAGCCCCGGGGCTATACCTTGATCCGCCCCAGCACGATGCCCAACAGCGTAAATGCAATCAGTGCGACGGACGCGACACCGAAGAACATGCAGATCATGAATATCGTCTGATGCATAACAGCCCTCCACTCAAGGCAAAGATTATAGCGCCCCGGCGTGCCGCGTACGGCTCGGAAAAAGTTCGCGAAATGCGTTACATTTTCGTTATATTTGAGTTACAATGTAACGCATGGCCAAGACCAAGATCTCAACGCTCAATCTGCGCATCGAACCCGGCGTCAAAAACGCGGTACGGGAAGCTGCGGCACGCGAGCATCGCAGCATTGCCAACATGGTCGAGGTCCTCATTCGCCGGCACTGCGACGAGGCGGGAATTTCGATTCGGGAACAGAACGAACTACTTGCGGGGAATCCAGATGGATGAACGAATGCTAAAAGCCATGGTCGCCGCCGGCGCCGTCAAGAACATCAACATCATCGCCAGCGGAGCACGCTTTCATATCGAGGCAAAAACCCCGAATGGCCCGATTACCGCCGAGACCCGCCAGGGCAAAGTGCGCACCTGGGTCACGCTGGATGCCGCCGCACGCTGGGTACGCGGCCTCGGCATGGGGCGCGCAAGTGTCAGCCTGGCACAGTGGCAACCAGGCCAGCGGGAACTGTCGGTCTGATCAGGCTTTGCCGGACGGCCATTCGTTCCCGAGCGGGAACGGTTTGTCGTCACTGTTGAAAGTCAGGAACAGAACGATCTCGTGGATGTAGCTGGCAAGGCTCCGCCCTACCTGCTGCAAACCCTGGTTCACAGAACCGGTAAACAGCACCCACAGGAAACCGAGCGCGACGACGAATGAACCGACCACGCTGGCAAGCCCGATCAGCGCGCAGCAAATCAGCATGTAAAGCGCCCGCATCCATGTCGCTTTGGACTTCAGGTTGTCTTCAATGGGACGGTCCGGGTCGGTGCCGTTGACAAAGCGATCGTCTGCCGAAGGATTGCTGTTGCTCATGCGCATAACTCCTGCCGCCGGAGCGGCCAAATTTCCTGAACGCCTCAGGTGTATCTATTGTTACAATCTTCGACCCGTCGAACCAGCGGAAAATTCCTGATGAACAACAAGACCGCCAGCCTGCTCGCAGCGAGCCTGATCCTGGCCGCCTGCGGGCCCGACAACAACGACACAAAAGGCGACACGACAGTGGATCTCGCGGCAGAAGCACAACGAATTGCGCATTCCAGCATCATCGTCGATACCCATGTCGACCTGCCGATGCGGCTGGCGATGAGACCAGCGAATATCGCCGAGGCGACCGAAAGCGGGAACTTTGACTATCCGCGGGCCCTCAGCGGGGGCCTCGATGCGCCATTCATGTCGATCTATACCGGCGCGTCACTCGAAGCGGAGGGAAAGTCAGTCGCAGCGGCGAATGTGCTGATCGACATCGTCGAGCAGATCGTGACAGATGCACCGGATAAATTTGCGCTCGCGCTGTCTCCTGCGGACGTACGCCGCCAACACGAAGCGGGCCTGATCTCGCTGCCGATGGGCATGGAAAACGGCTCTCCGATCGACGGTGACCTGGACAACGTCCGATATTTCTATGACCGTGGCATCCGCTACATCACACCGGCCCACAGTCTCTCCAATCACCTGTCGGACTCGTCGTATGACGAAAACCGGCCATGGCATGGTCTCAGCCCGTTCGGCATGGAAGTCATCAGGGAAATGAACCGCCTGGGCATGATGATCGATGTCAGCCACGTCTCCGACGAAGCATTCTGGCAGATTCTCGACCTCTCTGCCGCACCGGTAATAGCCTCGCACTCTTCGGCACGGCATTTCACGCCCGGATTCGAACGCAACATCAGCGACGAGATGATACTGGCGCTGGCAGAGGCCGGCGGCGTCGTGCAAATAAATTTCGGCTCGATGTTCCTGGCGGCCGACGCCCAGGCATACAGCTCAGCCATGATAAAAGCCGGCCAGGCTTACCGTGCTGAACACCCGGAACTGACCGAGCAATTCATCTATGCGCAATTCCCGGAAATTTACAGGCAACAGGCGGGACCCTTCCCCTACGCGACGCTGGATACCGTGCTCGACCATGTGGATCACATTGTCGGCCTGGTCGGTGCGGATCATGTCGGACTGGGCTCCGACTTCGAAGGCGTCGGCGATTCCCTGCCGGATGGCCTGAAAGACGTCTCAGGCTACCCCAACCTTGTCGAGGGCCTGCTGCGGCGCGGCTACAGCGAAGCCGATATCAAGAAGATACTCGGCGAAAACCTGTTGCGCGTCTGGGAAGACGTCGAAGCTTACGCCGCGACAACGTCCAGCAGCACGTAGCGCAACAGTACCTCGTAGCTCGTTCGATCGAGCTTCATGCCGTCCGGCAGTTCGAGCGTATGAATGTGCGTGTCGTCGAGGTCGCTGACCTCGAGGTAATGCGTGTCGCCTTCACGGTAAACGAGGTACTTGACCTCGCGGTGATCATCGTACTTCAGCAGTACGATGCTGTTGGTCCAGTCCTGAATCGTCGCTCTGGCCATGTTCTGTCTCCGTCTCGCGTGACTCGTTGCGCACCGCGGTCGGTGCCGGTAACCACATGGGTGCAAAGGGTGTGCCAACCGCGGGCTCCACACGGCAGAAACAGTATTTTCTTTATTTTCAATATCTTAAGGCATGTACGCAAATCAGCGCGGCGACCCGGGATGGCGTCTGGTGTCAGTTATTGCCAGCGGATTCAAGCGATTGGCGACAAGCGCTTGACATAAATCCGCCTTACATCGGCCAGACCAGCATGATCATCGGCACGGAAACCGCAACGATCAGAATCTCCAGCGGCAGGCCCATCCGCCAGTAGTCGCCGAAACGATACCCGCCCGGCCCCATGATCAGCGTGTTGTTCTTGTGCCCTATCGGTGTCAGGAATGCGCAGGATGCGGCAACCGCCACTCCCATCAGGAATGGGTCAGGACTGACTTCCAGGCGGGTCGCGATTTCAACGGCGATGGGTGCCGCAATGACGGCCGTGGCCGTATTGTTCATCACGTCCGACAAAGTCATCGTCACGATCACCAGCAACGTCAGCACAACAACGGGCGACAGGCCTGCAGACAGATCCAGTATCCCGCCTGCAATCAGCGCTGTTCCTCCCGTAGACTGCAACGCACCGCCGATCGGGATCATGGACCCCAGCAACACGATGACCGGCCATTCGATCGACGTGTAGACGTCGCGCAGCGGGACAATATTGAAGAAGACGTATAACGCCGCCGCGCAACCCAGTGCAATCGGCAGGTACAGAAGGCCGACGCTGGCAACGAAGATCGCCGCAGCAAAGATTCCCACGGCGAGCCAGACCTTGTTGCGCTGGATAACCCGTTGCCCGCGATCCGCCAGCGGCAACAGGCCGAGGCGTCCTGTGACATCGACAAGACGTTCGTCGGCACCGAGTAGCAGCAACACATCGCCGGGGAGCAGCTTCAGCTTGCGCACATCCTCCCTGAAGCGTTTTCCCTGCCGTGAAACCCCGACCAGCGCGACCCGGTAGCGGTACAGGAGGCGCATCGACTTCGCGGTGCGCCCGGCCAGCGCCGAAGACTCCTGCACGACAACCTCGTTCATCATCAGGTCGTCGCTTCCCAGCAGCCCTTCTTCCTTGCCGACATACTCGAGCTTCATGCTGCCGAGAGCCTCCTCGAGGCTGTCCGGGCTCGCCTCCAGCACGAGTATGTCACCGGCCTTGATCTCGGCGACCCGCGCAAGCCCGGGCAGGCGCTTGCCGCTCCGAATCAGGCCGATAATCTCGACGTCATTCTTCGCGGCCTGCTCATCGAGGTCCCTGACCCGCATGCCGATGACAGGCGAGTTTTCCGGTACACGGACCTCGGCCACGTAGTCGGCTAGGTCAAACAATTCCTGCTCCGCGTCGATGGACTGGGCCGATTTCGGCAGCAACCGCCAGCCAATCAGCGCGACGTAGACAACGCCGAGAACGGCACACGCCAGGCCGACCGGCGCAAAGTCGAACATCCGGTACGGCTCGCCCAGCGCGTCGTTGCGGAACTCCGCTATCACGATATTCGGCGGCGTGCCTATCAGCGTGATCATGCCGCCGAGGATCGAGGCAAATGACAGGGGCATCAGCGACAGGGCCGCGCTCCGCCCGGCCTTTCTCGCGGCCTGCATATCCACCGGCATCAGCAGAGCGAGCGCTGCAACGTTGTTCATCACCGCGGATAGTCCTGCCGCAAGACTCGCCATGATGGCGACATGTGTTGCCAGCTTGCGTGACGCGTCGACGACATAGCGAGCAAGCAGTTCGATGACACCGGAGTTCGACAATCCCCGGCTCACCACGAGCACCAGCGCGATGATGACCGTCGCCGGGTGGCCGAAGCCTGAGAACGCCTCCTCGATCGGCACGATACCGGTCAGCAACGCGGCAAGCAGCGCGACGAATGCCACCAGGTCGTAGCGCCAGCGTCCCCATATCAGGAACACGAAGACAAAGAACAACAGTACGAACAGGGTTGTCTGGTCTGCCGTCATCTTCTTCCTCACTGCGGGCAACAGGACTGCCGCATGCTAGATTAGCAGGCCTTGCAATTAATGACCTGACAGCGTGACCCTGATACTGATTATCGTGCTATTGCTCGCTGCACTCCTCGGCCCGGGGATCTGGGTGAACCGCGTGCTCGCACGTTACAGCGAACCCGCCGACCGCTATTCCGGCAGCGGTGCCGATCTCGCGCGGCACCTGCTGGACACGCACGGGTTAACCGATGTCAGGGTCGAAGTGACCGAGATGGGCGATCATTACGATCCCGGGGACAAGGTCGTCAGGCTCACCGCCGACAAATTCGACGGCCGTTCATTGACGGCCATCACCGTCGCGGCACACGAAGTCGGCCATGCGCTGCAGGACCACCAGGGCTACACGCCTCTCAAACTGCGTACAAGGCTCGTCAGGACCATGCGCGGGGTGGAGCGGATCGGTGCTGCGATCCTTATCATCGCGCCATTCCTCGGCATTATCACGCGAATACCGGCGCTCGGCCTGGTCACGTTCGGCGCGGGCCTTTGCACGCTGGGTGCCGCGGCAATCGTGCACCTGGTAACGCTGCCGACCGAGTTCGATGCCAGTTTCGGCCGTGCCCTGCCAATGCTCGACCGCCATGCCATCCTGATACGGTCTGACAGGCCGCACGCAAGGCGCCTGCTGACCGCAGCCGCGCTTACCTATGTGGCCGCGTCGCTGATGAGCCTCTTGAATATCGCACGCTGGATCGCCATCCTGAGGCGCTGATTGCGGAGTCCCGATCCGGCCAGAAAACCACTAATTTGACTGGTTTAGGGCCGCAAGCGCTGCTATCATCCGCGCCCGATAAGCCCGTCCAATCCGGCTTGCAGCATCGCACCCGCTGCCTGGAAGACCCTCTGGACCGGCATGGAATTACGTGCACCCACTTCGTCTTTATCGCCGGGTTTTCGCTTTCAGAAGACTGTGAAAGCAATTGCGGCATGGCGGCGCAATGACCAGGGGGGTGCCATGAACAGACCAACAGAGCTGAATTGCAGATATGAAAGACCTTAGCACCTACCGAAACATCGGTATTTTCGCCCACGTCGACGCGGGCAAGACCACGACAACCGAGCGCATCCTGAAGCTCACCGGCAAAATCCACAAGACCGGCGAGGTGCACGATGGCGAGGCGACCACCGACTTCATGGACCAGGAGCAGGAGCGCGGCATCACGATCCAGTCCGCGGCCACCAGCTGCCAGTGGAACAAGCATCGGCTGAATATCATCGATACACCGGGTCACGTCGACTTCACGATCGAAGTCTATCGTTCGCTGAAGGTTCTCGACGGCGGCATCGGCGTATTCTGTGGTTCCGGCGGCGTGGAACCGCAATCGGAAACAAACTGGCGCTATGCCAACGACTCCAAGGTTGCGCGTATTATTTTCGTCAACAAGCTGGACCGCGTGGGCGCTGACTTTTACAGCGTCGTCAAGCAGGTCAAGAACGTGCTTGCCGCTGATCCGCTGGTCATGGTTCTGCCGATCGGTGTCGAGGACCACTTTACCGGCGTGGTCGATCTGCTGGAACAGAACGCATGGATCTGGAGCGACTCCAGTGACCCGGAGTCCTACGAGATCGTCGATATTCCTGAAGACATGCGGGAACTCGCTGCCGAGTGGCGCGAGAAGCTCATCGAGACGGCCGTCGAACAGGACGACACCTTGCTCGAAGCGTACCTCGAAGGCAACGAGCCCTCGGTTGCAGACCTGAAGCGCTGTATCCGCAAGGGTACGATCGCGCTCGACTTCTTCCCGACCTACTGTGGTTCCGCGTTTAAAAACAAAGGCATACAGAATGTTCTTAATGCAGTAGTTGATTACTTGCCGAACCCGACCGAAGTCACGCCGCAACCGGAAATCGATCTCGAAGGCAAGGAAACCGGCGGTGTTGCCATCGTCGATCCCGACAAGCCGTTGCGGGCACTCGCATTCAAGATCATGGACGATCGCTTTGGCGCGCTGACCTTCACCCGCATCTATTCGGGCAGGCTGAAGAAGGGTGACAGCGTCCTGAACACGTTCACCGGCAAGACCGAGCGCATCGGGCGCATCGTCGAGATGCACGCCAATTCGCGTGAGGAACTGGACTCTGCCCAGGCCGGCGATATCGTCGCACTGCTCGGCATGAAGAACACGCGCACCGGGCATACACTGGCCGACGTCAACAATCCGGCGACGCTCGAGCCGATGGTATTCCCCGATCCCGTCATCTCGGTGGCCATATCGCCGAAAGACAAGGCCGGTAACGAGAAGATGGGCGTGGCGCTCAACAAGATGGTCCAGGAGGACCCGTCTTTCCAGGTCGCAACTGACGAAGACTCGGGCGAGACCCTGATCAAGGGTATGGGCGAGCTGCACCTCGACATCAAGGTCGATATCCTGCGCCGTACGCACAAGGTCGACGTCGAGATGGGCAAGCCGCAGGTCGCTTACCGCGAGACGATCACGCAGACGATCACCGACACCTACACCCACAAGAAGCAGTCTGGCGGTTCGGGCCAGTACGGCAAGATCGAATACCAGATCGAGCCGGCCGAGAAGAATTCGGGCTACCAGTTCGAGTCGCAGGTGACGGGCGGAAACGTGCCACGCGAATACTGGGGTGCGATCGAAAAGGCATTCCAGTCGTGCATGTCCGAGGGCACGCTGGCGGGCTACCCGTTGCTCGACGTCAAGTTCACGTTGCTGGACGGTGCTTACCACGCAGTCGACTCGTCGGCGCTGGCATTTGAAATCGCGACCCGTGCGGCCTATCGCCAGTCGATCCCGAAAGCCGGACCGCAGTTGCTGGAACCGATCATGAAGGTCGACGTGTTTACGCCCGAGGACAACGTCGGTGACGTGATCGGCGACCTGAACCGTCGGCGCGGCATGATCAAGTCACAGGATGCTGGCGCCACCGGCGTACGCGTGAAGGCGGATGCGCCGCTGGCCGACATGTTCGGCTACATCGGCCACCTGCGCACGCTGACATCGGGCCGCGGCCAGTTCTCGATGGAATTTTCGCACTACGCGCCCTGCCCGCAGAATGTCGCTGATGAAGTCATCAAGGAAGCGCGGGAACGCAAGGCGAAAAAATGACAAGCCGCTGCCAGGCGGAAACAAGCGAACGGGCCTCCTGGCGAGGCCCGTTTTTTATTAAGGCGTCGCAATCACCCGGCGGCGCCCTGCCCGCACCGCGTCGAGGCTGAACAGCACGACCGCGCACCAGATCAGCGAGAAACACACCAGGTGTGCGCTGGTCAGGGTCTCGCCATAATAGAGGCCGGTACAAAACTGCAGCGTCGGCGCCACGAATTGCAGGAAACCGACCGTCGTCAGCGTCAGGCGCCGTGCCGCCGTGGCGAACAGCAGCAACGGCATCACCGTCAATGGCCCGCCGAGCATCAGCAAGGCAGATAACCGGCCGTCACCGGCCGCAAAAGCCGCCTGCTGGCTGCCGACCAGCCAGATGAGCCCTGCGAGTGCGAACGGCAACAACAGCACGGTCTCGACGAATAATCCCGGCATTGCGCCGATGACAATGCGCTTGCGTATGACACCGTACGCCGTGAACAAGGTCGCCAGCGACAGTGCGACCCATGGGAACACGCCGCCGCTGACCGTCAGGTAGAGCACACCGACTGCCGCGCAGAGAACGGCGGCGATCTGCAGCCCCCGCAGGCGCTCCTTCAGAAAGGCAACGCCGACCAGGACATACATCAGGGGGTTGATGTAGTAACCGAGGCTCGCCTCGAAAATACGGTCGTTCTGCACGGCCCAGATATAGATCAGCCAGTTCGCCGAGATGCTGAGCGCGGCCAGGCCCAGCCAGCCAAGCATCGCCGGATGCGTCAAGGCTCGTCGCACCTCGCTCCATTGCCGACGAGCCATGATGATCAGCGCCCCGAACGGCACCGCCCAGACGACCCGGTGCGCCAGGACCTCCAGCGTGGGGACCTCCTGGACCAGCTTGAAGTAAACAGGGAACACGCCCCACATCGTGTAGGCAGCGAGACCGAGCAGCACACCGGTACGCGCGTGTGCAGTGCTGTCGGCAGGCGTCATGTCGCCCGGCTGTCCGGGGACTCCAGTGGTGGCCGGCCCAGTACCCAGGACCACATTCTATGGACGCGATCCAGCCAGTCCAGTTGCAGCAGGTATAACGATGGAATCAGGAACAGCGTGATGATCGTCGCAAAAACAATGCCGAAGCTGATCGACACCGCTGTCGGTATGACGAACTGCGCCTGGGAGCTCGTTTCGAAAAGAATCGGCATCAGGCCCGCGGCTGTCGTTACCGACGTCAGGATAATGGCGCGAAAGCGGGCCGTGCCAGACTCAACAACAGCCTGTCGCGGCGGCACGCCGCGCGCCCGCGCCTTGTTGACGAAATCGATCATGATCAGGCTGTCGTTGACGACGACACCCGCCAGGGCGATCAAGCCGAACATCGAGAACATGCTGATCGACATCCCCATGATGATGTGGCCGACGACTGCACCGATGAGGCCGAACGGAATGACCGACATGATGATCAGCGGCTGACCGTAGGACTTCAGCGGGATCGCGATCAGCGCATAGATCAAGAACAGCGCCGCGATAAAGGCAACCGCGAGCTTGTAGAGGAATTCCTGCTCCTCCTCGCTCGCGCCTTCCAGTCCATACTTCACGCCGGGATGCTTCGCTACCAGGCGCGGAATGAATTCGGTGCGAATCGAACTGATGATCTCTTGCGGCTCGACCAGCTGCGGGTCGATATCGGCCGAGACCGTAACGGTGCGCTCACGGTCTAGGCGGGAGATGCGCGAATAGCCCTTGCCGAATTCAATGTCGGCGACCGAACGAAACGGCACTTCGTCGCCGCCCGGTGTCCGGATACGCATGTTTTCAAGGTCGGCAACCGACTTCCGCTCCTCGATCGGGTAACGCACCATGACGCGCAATTCGTCCTTGCCGCGCTGGATTCGCTGCGCCTCCTCACCGTAAAACGCCTGCCGGACCTGGCGTCCCAGCGACGCCATAGTCAGTCCGAGCGCCTCCGCTTCCGGCTTGATCGTCAGCTTGATTTCGTCGCCACCGGCGCGCGCCGAATTGACGATATCGAAGACCCCCTCATAGGCGGCAAGCTCCTCGGCGAGTTCCTCCGCCGCATTCTCCAGTGCCTCGTAATTCGCGCCGCTGAGGCGGAAACTGAGCGGCGGGCCACCGCCAATATGACCGGCATCCTGGAATTTCAGTTCTTTCATCCCCGGAATTTCGCCGACCGCCTCACGCCACATATCGGTGAGCTCCGACATCTCATACGGGCGATGTGTGTCCATGGGAATCTCGACGAACATGACAGCACCGAGTTCTCCCTGCGTGAACACGCCGAGGTTCTTGATCACCGGCAGCGAGTCGGGATGCTCGCGAACATATTGGTCGTTGATGTCCAACAGCGCGCGCTCGATCCTTTCTGCCGCCTTGTTGCGCACTGCCGGTGCGGTGCCGGCCTGCATCTCCATCTGCACCTGGATGAAGTCGCTGACCATTTCGGGGAATACGACCACTCTCGCAATGCCGCTTTGCATCACGCCGATGGTCAGGATCAGCACCGCAACGAAAATCGACACGGTGACGCCGCGATTGTCGACGGCGCGCTCGAGCAACGGTTTGTAATAGTTGTTGATCAGTGCATGCAGGGCATGCTGCACATGTCTCTGGATCTTGAGAAACATGCGCCCCGGTTTTTCCCGCGTCGGAATGACGCGTTGCGGATGAAACAGGTCATCCTCGTCGATCTCGGCGATTCTTGCCTGCACCAGGTGCGCCGGCAGCACAAGCTTTGATTCGACCAACGAAAAAAACAGGCACAGAATAATGACGAAGCCCATGGCCTCGAAAAACGATCCGGCCATACCCCCGACAAACATCAGCGGTGCGAAAGCGGCAATCGTCGTAAGGACGCCGAATGTCGCCGGAATCGCAACACGATGCGCACCGTCTATGACATTCTCTATCGTATGCCCGTCTGCACGTATGCGCGTGTAAATACTTTCGCCAATGATGATCGCGTCGTCGACGACGATACCGAGCACGATGATGAAGCCAAACAGGCTGATGGCATTGATCGTTACCGGCCAGAGAGGCATCAACCAGAGCGCGCCGAGAAAACAGACCGGCAGGCCGACAATGACCCAGAACGCGACCTTCATGCGCAGGAACAACGACAATACGATGAAGACCATGACGGCGCCCCAGAACATGTTGTCGTACATCATGGCCAGGCGACCCTCGAGGTACTTCGACAATTCGATCCAGGTATCCATGCGGACACCTTCGGGCAATGTCTTCGACTTTTCGGCGATGTATTCCTTGACGGCCGCAGCCGTTTCGAGCTCGTTCTGGTCGCCGCCGGAAACGACCTGAAGGGTCGCCGTGGGCCGCCCGTTGAACCGGCCCCAGCCGTCCGATTCGACAAATCCATCCCTGATTGTCGCAATATCTTTCAACGTCAGGCGCGTGCCGTCGGGGAACGTGCGCAGCACCAGCTGCCCGAAATCGCTGCCGGTATACACCTGGCCCTTCGTGCGCAGCAGGATGTCCCCGCCGTCCGTCTTGATCGTGCCGCCAGGCATGTCTACCGACGAATTCTTCACGGCCTGCGATATTTCGCTCATCGTCAGGCCGTACTTGCGCAGCGTCTGTTCCGACACCTCGATACTGATTTCGTACGGTCGGTCGCCCATATAGCGAACCTTGTTGACTGCCGGCAGCTGCATCAGCTCGTCACGCACCTCCTGGGCAATGGCTTTCCTGGCAAACGCGTCGAGGTCGCCGTTGATGGCAATCATCGTGACCGGATTTTCCATCTCCTGTTTAAATATCACCGGCTTTTCCGTCAGTGCCGGAAACGTGGAGATGGCATCGACCCGGGTCTTGACCTCGTTCAGGACTTCGTCGAGATCCGCATCCAGCTCGACCTCGATTGTGACCTGCCCGAATCCCTCGCTGGCCTGCGAGCGAATCTTCTTGATGCCGTCAATGTCCTGGACGGCCTCCTCGATCTTGATGACGACGCCTTCCTCGACTTCCTCGGGCGCAGCGCCGAGGTAAGGCACCTGGACCTGGATCCAGTTCAGCTGGAACTCCGGCTGGGTTTCCTTGCGGATCGACTGCGCCGAAAACAGGCCGGCGACGACGATGAACAACATCAGCAGGTTTGCCGCGACGTGGTTGCCGGCGAACCACGCGATAATGCCTTGCTGATCCGTTGCGCCGGGCTGATTCACAGGCCGGCATCCTGCTGACTGAGCGCGGTTTCGCCTTCATCCGCCGCAACGTCTTCGGTCGTGCGCACCGACATGCCGTTTACCGGGGCCTCAAGCGCGGTCACGACGATGCGTTCGCCGGCCTCGGCGCCACCGCGAATGTATATGTACTCGGCATCCGAGCGGATGATACTGACGCTGCGAATGCGCAATTTGCCGTCGTCGTCGACAAAAACCAGCTCGTCCGAACCCCGTACGAGCCCGCGTGGCACCTGGATCACGCTTTCCGCCGCGGCTCCCCGGATCGCTGCGCTGACGAAGGTGCCGACCGGCAGGGGGTTACCATCACCGTGCAGCCGGTAGGGATCGGCAATGCGGGCGACGGCATATGTCACGCGGCTCTTCTCGTCCACGACGCCTTCGGTGCGGACGATCTTTGCCGACCATTCCACCGGCTTGCCTTTCTGCACCGCCGACAGCGTAACCAGTGGCCCGTCCGCACTGCCTGACGCCGAGATATCGGCCGCATTGGGCAGGTCGACGAAGGCAAGATCCAGGTCCGTCAGCGGCAGGCGCACTTCCGCATAGTCGGTTGCGAAGACGATGCCCAGCCTGGTGCCGGGGTTGACGAACTGCCCGATGTCGCTTTCCTTGCTGCGGACAATGCCTTCGTAGGGTACCCGGATGAAGGTGCGCTCGAGATTGCGTTGCGCCCTGACCTGCTCTGCCCTGGCAGTCGCCAGGGCGGCGGCGGCCGAGGCGTATTCCGATTCGGCCCGATAGCCCTGGTCACGCAACTTCGAGGCACCGTCAAACTCGATTTGCCGCTGTTTCACCAGTGCTTCGGCCTGTTGCAGAGCCACGGTATAGTTGGTCGGGTCGATGCGCAGCAGAACCTCGTTCGCTGCAAAGACGCCACCGGCGATGAACTTCGGCGAAATCTCGCTGATCGTGCCGGAGACTTCGGCGCTCAGCACGGTTTCGGTCCGGGGCAGGACGGTACCCTGGCTGTACACCGTGAAATTGGCCGTCATCGGTTCCAGTTCCATGACCTCGACCAACGGCGCCAGCATGACGCGCTCCTTTTTCGGCGGCTCCGGGCGCATTTGCACCATCAGGACTGCACCAGCCACGGCCGCGCCCAAAATGCCAACGATTAACAAAACCCGCATCGATTTTCCTTGCTGCTGTCGCGCACCGACCAGAAGTCGGGCTGCGTATTTTGACGGGTTTTGACATGAAATTCAGGGTTTTATTCAGTCGGCGTGGTACCCGCTCGGAGCGCGCCAGGCGAGGCCTGTCAGCCATTTCTGTGACATAACTCCCTGAAATTCGGCTCGGCTGGCCCCAAACTGACCGTCTGGAAAGGCTATGCCTCCCTGGCACGGCCCCTGAACTGCCTGACGGACGGTTATGTACGAGAAACATTTCGGGCTCAACAAGCGCCCTTTCCGGGCCAAAGCAACCGGCACCGACGTTTTCGTCGGACCGCAGACGGCAAAAATCATGGCCGGCCTGAAAAAGGTGCTGGTGGCGCAGGATGTCGTGGCCACGGTTGCCGGCCCGGTGGGCACCGGCAAGACGACAATCGTCGGCAAAGCACTCGCTGCCCTGCAGGAAACCCACAAAGTCATACGCATTGGCCGTATGCACCTGGATGGCAACGACGTACTCGACCTGTTGCTGGCCGAGCTCGGCATCCGCAACGTACCGGCCGGGGCAATCCAGAAATTTACCGCGTTCCGCGAGCACCTGAAGATGCTCGAGGCACACAACGCACGCCTCGTCGTACTGGTCGAGGATGCTTCGAGAATCGGCGTCGAGACGCTCGCCGAGATCGAGGCGCTGACAGCCGCCGATGGTGGTGAGTCCGACGGCGCGAATGTCGTATTACTCGGCGACCAGAACCTCGACGAACTCCTGAACCATCCGCAGCTGGGCAGGATGCGCCAGCGTCGTCGGCAGCGCTTCAATGTCACCCCATTGTCAGCTGCCGAGTTGCGCGGCTACCTGCTGCACAGTTTCCGGTTGGCCGGGAGTGATTTCGAGCAGGTATTTGACGATCGTTGCGCGCCCCTGGTCCACGCTTTGAGCGGTGGCGTTCCCCGCGTCGCGAACAATCTCGTCGAATCGGCGCTGGTCGCGGGTGCGGCCGCCGGCGTCGGCAAAATTCCTGCGGCGATGGTGGCTAAAGTCGCAGCGGACGAATACGGCCTCACGGCCGACATGCCCGACACGCCAGCAAGCGTTACTACCTCCGCTCCGGAACCCCGGCGCGAGGCGGAAATACAGCCCGAGGCCGCCCCGTTCCAAGCCGGAGGTGAACTCCAGCCAGAGGCTGAAGCCCTGCCTGACGCCGCGCCCCTGGCGGAGCCGACCCCGGTATCATCCGAATCGGACCCGGTGCAGTTACCGGAACCCGACCCGGAGCCGGTACCGGAACCCGACCCGGAGCCGGTACCGGAACTGGACGCAGCGTCGCAGCCCGTACCCACACTCTCGATCGAGCCCGAGCTGGCGCCGG
>Ga0210081_1000008_pt1 | contig 51441 bp, 49 predicted proteins | sample White_ThreeSqA_D_FD_185589 | JGI IMG/M metagenome (GOLD analysis project Ga0210081, IMG submission 185589) | Wetland microbial communities from the San Francisco Bay, California, USA, that impact long-term carbon sequestration -... | ecosystem: Environmental > Aquatic > Marine > Wetlands ...
GCCGCTCTCGAGCTCATCGATTATTTGCATGCACCGCACTTTGGGGCAACCGGTAATAGTGCCACCGGGAAACACGGCCGCAATTGCTGCCCCCGGTGTAACGTCATCCCGCAACTTGCCGCGAATGTTTGAGACGATATGGTGCACATGAGCATAACTCTCCAGCACCATCATTTCGTTGACCTCGACGCTGCCCGGCACGCACACGCGCCCGAGATCATTGCGTTCGAGGTCGATCAGCATGATGTGCTCCGCCCTTTCCTTCGGGTGCGCGAGTAACTCGGCCGACAGGTCGTCGTCAATCCGGCCATCGGCAGACCGCGGCCGGGTGCCCGCTATCGGTCGCGTGGATGCGACGCCGTCACGAATACTCAGGAGCCGCTCCGGTGACGATGAAATGATCTCGAGGTCCTGCCAGCGCGCGATACCCGCAAAAGGTGCGGGATTGGACCCGCACAGGGCCGTATACACCGCATTGCCATCCACCCCCGGCGCCAGGCGAGCGCGCCACTCGCGAGACAGGTTGGCCTGGTACACATCGCCTTCTGCAATGTACTCCTTCGCGGCAACAACAGCCTGCGTAAAGCGAGCGGCTTCTTCTTCGCTGACGGACAATACCGCTACCGCGGCCTGTTCGCGGGGTTCACGCGCCTCGGCAAGGTCATGCAGGACTTGCTGCCAGGCGTTCTCGTCATGCGCCTCGTGTACGAACTGGCAGGTCGCACGCGCATGATCGTAGATGAGTGCCGCCGGGCAGCGCGTCGCGAAAGCGGTTGGCAACAACGGGTCCGTCCCGAGTTGCAGCGCCGGCTCGATCTCACTGGCGAGTTCGTATCCGAGGTACAGGAACCAGCCGCCGGTAAAGGGCAAGTCGCTGGAGCCGGCCGACTCGCGTGCCGCCGTCCAGGATGCATCCAGAGATCGCAGAAACCCGTTGGCCGCAGTTGTCGCAGGCGGCGCGCCGGCACGCCTGTCCAGAACCAGCGAATCGCCCGGAAACGCGAACAGGATGTCGTAGCGCCCCAACTCGTTGCCGGACGCGGTGCTTTGCAACAGGAATGGATAACGAGCGGGATGTGCCTGGTGAAGTCGCCGCAGTTCCGCCGGCGTCGCGCGCCCGCTGATGACTTCAATCAAGCGCGCGAAAGATCAGACTGCCGTTGGTACCGCCGAAGCCGAAAGAATTCGACATCACGGTGCGGAGTTTCGCATCGCGGGCAACGTTGGGCGTGTAGTCCAGGTCGCACTCCGGGTCCTGGTTGTCGAGGTTGATCGTCGGCGGAACGACCTGGTCCCGCAACGCCATGACGCAGAAGATCGCTTCGACGACACCGGCCGCGCCGAGCAAATGTCCGGTCGTGGATTTGGTTGAACTGATCATCAGGTCGTACGCGGCATCGCCGAAAGCCCGCTTGATGCCGACCGTTTCGCCGATATCACCTGCCGGCGTGGACGTGCCATGGGTGTTCAGGTAGTCGACATCCTCGGGGTCGATGCCGGCATCTCGCATGGCTGCGACCATGCACTTGCGCGCGCCCTCGCCGTCGGCTGGCGGCAACGTAATATGGTAGGCGTCGCCGCTCATGCCGAAGCCGATCACTTCCCCGTAAATGCGTGCGCCACGAGCTTTCGCATATTCGTATTCCTCAAGCACGACGCAACCGGCCCCGTTGCTGAGTACGAACCCGTCGCGATCGATGTCGTAAGGGCGGCTCGCCCGGGTCGGGTCGTCATTGCGCGTCGACATGGCGCGCGCGGCGCAGAAACCGCCCATGGCGAGCGGCGTCGCCGCGAACTCCGAACCACCGGCAAGCATGACCTCGGCATCACCGTGCTCGATACTGCGTGCTGCGAGCCCGATGCTGTGGGTCGATGTCGCACAGGCGGTAACGACGGAAATATTGGGACCGGTGATGTGCTGCAGGATGCTGACCTGGCCCGAGGTCATGTTGATGATGCTGCCCGGAATGAAGAACGGCGATACCTTGCGGGGCCCGCCCTCGACCAGTTTGAGGAGATTGTCTTCGATGTATTTGATGCCACCAATGCCGGCGCCCATCATGATGCCGATTTCGTGGCCATTCTCTGCCGTGATTTCGAGCCCCGCATCGGCGATTGCGTCGATGGCGGCGGCATAGCCGTAATGGATGAACTGATCGTTCTTGCGCTGTTCTTTCTTCGACAGGTACTTGTCGACATCGAAGTCCTTGACGGTACCGGCGATACGAGTCGAATACTGGCTCGTATCGAAGTCCTCGATCAGGGAGATCCCGGATTCACCCTCTTTAACGGCACGCCACGCATCCTCGATGCGGCTGCCAACCGGCGAGATGATGCCCATGCCGGTAATAACAACGCGTCGTTTGCTCAATACTGTGTCCGTAGGTAGCGGGCAGAACTGCCTTCAAGAACGGGAAGAAAAAAGGCGCGGCGCAAGACGCCGCGCCTGTGGTGCTTAGCTGTCGCTCTGGCGGGCGGTTACGAAGTCGATTGCCTGCTGCACGGTCGTAATCTTTTCGGCTTCCTCGTCAGGAATTTCGGTTTCGAATTCCTCTTCGAGCGCCATGACCAATTCGACCGTATCCAGCGAATCAGCGCCGAGATCCTCGACAAAAGAAGCATCGTTCGTTACCTCGTCTTCTTTGACGCCGAGTTGCTCCGCAACAATGCTCTTAACTTGTTCTTCAATACTGCTCATAGTGGTTGCTTCTCCTGAGAAGACTCATATGTCGTTAGCGGCTGACCCGGACCGCGCTAGTGTCTCCGTTCGTATCCCCCCGTACAAGGCTCTCAAACGGCGCCAAAAGTGGTCAAAATACACGCCCGAAAACACGCTAAGTCATTGATATTACAAGGTGCTACCCGTTCGTGGGGAGCTATTGTAAGTGAATAGTCCATGGCAATCTACTCGCTGGGACCGATTAATTTCGCTGGCTCATTCGGACTCATTCCAGACGTCTAGTCCATCAGCATTCCACCGTTCACGTGCAACGTCTCGCCGGTAATGTAAGCGCCGCCCGCCGAGGCGAGGAAAAGCACCGCATTGGCCACATCTTCACTGTCACCGAGGCGGCCCAGCGGGATCTGCGCCAGCATGCCCGCGCGTTGCTCCTCCGACAGTGCACTGGTCATATCGGTATCGATGAACCCGGGCGCAACGACGTTGACCGTGATGCCACGCGAGCCGATTTCCCGTGCCAGCGATTTCGAAAAGCCGACCATGCCGGCTTTCGCGGCGCCGTAATTTGACTGCCCCGCATTGCCCATCACGGCAATCACCGACGCGATGTTGATGATGCGCCCATGCTTCGCTTTCATCATGCCGCGCAGGCATGCCTTGCTGACGCGGTACATCCCTGACAGGTTGGTCGAGATCACGTCGTCCCACTCCGACTCTTTCATGCGCATCAGCAAATTGTCGCGGGTGATGCCGGCGTTGTTGACCAGGATTGTCGGGCTGCCTTCGTTGTCAAGGACGTCCTTGATCGCAGTTTGCACCGACTCGTTGTCGGCGACGTCAAGCACGATGCCCCTGCCCTTGCCCGCAAGCGTTGCAGAGATCTTGTCGGCACCTGCCTGGCTCGTTGCGGTGCCGACCACTGTCGCGCCGGCTGCGGCCAGCGACGCGGCAATCGCCGCACCGATGCCGCGAGACGCGCCGGTGACCAGCGCCAGTTCGCCGCTCAACGCAGCACTATTGAAAAGCTCAACCATGATTATGTCCTTGCGTGTCGGATATCAGGCCTGCAAAGCCTGTTGCAGGTTTTCGGGCGTTTCGAGGCACGCGACCGGCGTGCCCTTGTCGATGCGGCGCACCAGCGAGCTCAGCACCTTGCCCGGGCCGCACTCAATGATCGTTGTGGCACCGCGAGCAATTAATGCTTCGACGGTCGCGACCCACTGCACCGGCCCATGCACCTGCCGCGCAAGTCGCGCCCGGATGTCGTCGGCGTCGGTGTAAGCCGTCGCGTCGGTCGCAGCTATAACCGGAATGGCCGGTGGCCGGAACGGTGTCGCGGCGAGCGATTCGGCCAGCGCTTCTCCGGCCGTGATCATCAGCGAGGAATGCGATGGTACGCTGACGGGCAATTTGATCGCACGGCGCGCACCGGCTTCCTTCGCCCTTGCGATGACGCGATCGACGGCGTCTGCGTGCCCTGCTACGACAACCTGGCCAGGCGAATTGAAATTCACCGGCTCGGCAATGCCAATGACAGAAGCTTCTTCGCAAACCTTGATTATCGCTGCGTCGTCCAGGCCGAGCACCGCCGCCATTGCGCCGACACCAACCGGGACCGCCCCCTGCATCAGCTCCGCGCGTTTCCTGACGACTTTGACGGCGTCGTCAAAATCGACGGCGCCCGCGCAAACCAGTGCCGAATACTCGCCCAGGCTGTGCCCGGCCATCATCGCCGGTGCCGGCCCGCCGGCAGCCGCCCAGGCGCGGAAAGCCGCAACGCCGGCCGCGAGCATCGCAGGCTGCGTGACGACCGTCTCGCCGAGCTTCTCCGCCGGCCCGTCCTGCACCAGCTGCCAGAGGTCGTAGCCCAGCACCTCGCTCGCTTCTGCATAGGTTTCCCGAATCACCGGGTAGCTGTCGGCCAGTGCGGCCTGCATACCCTGTGACTGAGAGCCTTGCCCGGGAAATACCATTGCGATCGTCAAGGTTGTCTCCGCTAATCAGGTTTAGTGGCCGCGCATTATATCGGGCTGTCTGGCCGGACTCTACGCCGAGCCAGCCACGCGCCCGCCAGCCCCCCGAGACTGCCGTACAGGTGCGCATCAACGATGACAGCGCCTCCTGAGGTCTCCTCAGAGCCCGGCAGCGGCCCCGAAACCTGTTCCCATACGAGCTTGGCAGCGATCAGCAACGCCAGCACCTGGCTCTCCCTGCTGTGTCTCGCAAGGCCGATGGCTATGCCGGCGACCAGCAGGCCATGCAAGATGCCGGACAAGCCGACATACCAGTACAACTCAGGGCTCAGGAGCCAGAACCCGAGATCGATGGCGGCGATGCTCGATATACCCACCACCAGCCAGCCTGCAGGGTCAAAAGTGTCGCCGACCAGCACCCAGATCAGCGCCAGGCCGGCGGCATTCAGCACCAGGTGCGACCAGCCGAGGTGCACGACGTGGCCGGACAACAGACGCCAGGCTTCGCCGGCACCGATGTCGACACGACTCCAGGCAAGCCAGTGGCGCACCGGGTCGCCACCCAATTGCAGCAGGACGGCAATACAAATGAGCCCCGCCGGCAATGCCCAGGTGCCCGCCCGGAGCAGATTGCCGGAGAATAGTCCGTCTTTGTGTAACCCCATGTTTGCTATACTGACGTTTACCTCAATCAAGAGTCAATTTAGCGGCTTACCCTCTGGTCGCCGCGCTGGAGCAAATGCAGTGAGCAAGATATTCAGGGCACAACAGCCAGTGTCACGTCAGCAGGGTTTTACCCTGATCGAGATCATGGTTGTTGTCATCATCATCGGCATTCTGGCCGCCATCGTTGCGCCGAATGTCATCGGTCGCGTCGATGACGCGCAGCTTACCAAGGCCAAGGCCGAGATCTCGAACATCGAGAACGCGATGAAATTCTATCGCCTCGATAATTTTGCGTACCCGACGACGGAGCAAGGCATCGAAGCGCTGGTCGTCAAGCCCAATGACCCGACGATTCGGAACTGGAAACCGGGCGGCTACCTCGACCGCCTGCCCAAGGACCCGTGGGGCAACCCGTACCAGTACCTGAATCCCGGCAACAACGGCGAAATCGACATCTACACGCTGGGCCGTGATGGCGCGCCTGGCGGCGAAGGCCTCGACGCCGACCTTGGTAACTGGGACGAGGACTAGGTCCGCGCCGCCCGGGAAAAACCCTGGACCATGGCAACCTGTAGACAGGAAAGCGGCTTCACGCTGATCGAGATTCTGGTCGTGGTCGTGATCGTTGCGACGATTGCATCAATGACGCTGTTGTCGATCGGCATCGTCGGCGATGACCGTGATCTCGACACAGAACGCAAGCGACTGGCCTCGTTACTCGAAGTGGCCCGGGACGAAGCCCTGATGCAGGGCCGTGAGCTCGGCGTGGAATTCACGACCAGCGCCTACCGGTTCGTGGAATTCGATCCGTTCACACAGCAATGGAGTGAAATCAGGGGCGATGACCTGTTCCGCCAGCGCACCTTGCCGGAGGGCATGGAGTTCGAGCTCTATATCGATGACAAGCGCATCACGCTGAACCAGGATCTCGCGGAATTCGATGATCCTGACGACAAAGACCCCGTCTCCAAAGTCCAGAGTTACCTGCCACATCTCTTCGTCTTTGCAAGTGGTGAAGCGACTGCTTTTGAAATCCGCGTGCACCGTTTCAATCCGGATGCGCAGTTGGCAATGCAGGGCGACGTACTGGGCAATATCGAGTTTGACGTCGAAGAAGAATTGTAGATGCGTGTCATTCGGCAACAGGGCTTCACATTGATCGAGGTAATGGTTGCCCTGACGATCGTCGCATTTGCGCTGGCCGCGGTTGCAGCCAGCATGAACCAGATGATCGATGCCGCCAACGCGATGCGCGATCGCACCTACGCAAGCTGGATCGCGCAAAACAAGATCGCCGAGATGCGCCTTGCCAATGAAATTCCGGAGGTGAGCACGACCAGCGGTGAAGTCGAGTATGGCAACTCCGAATGGGCCTGGCGCGCGGTCGTTTCGGAGACCGGCGTCGAGAATTTCATGCGCGTCGATGTATCGGTTTCCTACGTTGGCACCGACTACGTCGTGCGCACCGTTACCGGATTCATCGGCGAACCAATCCCGATCGGCAACGGCAATCGCATCCGCGGTCGCGGCATGCGTTCCAGCGGAGCAGTCAACTGATGCAGCGACGGCGCAAAGGGTTCACGCTGATCGAGGTGCTGGTCGCGATGGCCGTGTTCGGCGTGCTGGCAGCGATGTCCTACATGGCGCTGGGCCAGACATTATCCAACGCCGACATGCTCACGAGCCGCATGGAGCGGCTGCAGGCGGTGCAACGCACCATGACATTTCTGAGCACCGAATTGTTGCAGGCGTCTGCACGGCCCATACGCAATGAATACGGAGACGCGCAACCGGCCCTGATATCGAACTTCGCCGGCGAATTTGCGCTGCAGCTGACACACGCCGGCTGGCCCAATTCTGCCGGCGTGCCACGCAGTACGCTGCAACGTACAGCCTGGCGCATCGAAGAAGGTGAACTCATTCGTTATCACTGGAATGTACTCGATCGGACACCGAGCAATACGCCGATCGCAACCGTGATGCTGGATGATGTCGACAGCCTGACGTTCCGCTTCCTGCAGGACAACAACGAGTGGTCCGACCAATGGCCGGCACGCGGCGTCCAGGTGACGTCGAACTCCGCGCTGCTGCCGCGCGCGGTTCAGATCACGCTGAGTCTCGTCGGCGAAGGCGAACTGACGCGCATCATCGAGGTATCGGAATGATCCTGCGATTACAGCGGCGCGGGGTTGCCCTGATCACGGCCATGCTGATCACGGCCCTCGCCGGCTCCCTTGCGGCCGGCTTGTCCTGGGACAATGCCCTGGACGTGCGACGCACGATGGCCATGCTTTACCGCGACCAGGCCATCCAGGTAGCCGTCGGCTCGGAGGGCTGGGTGCGCAGCATCCTGATAGCCGACCAGACGGAAACCCAGTCCGACCATCTCGGCGAGATCTGGGCGACCGAGATCCCGGCGCTGCCGATTGATTCCGAAGCCGTCCAGGGAGAAATTCTCGGCCGCATCTCGGACCTGCAGGGCCGCTTCAACATCAACAACCTGCTGGACAGTGACGGCGAGATCGACCAGACCTCTTTTGAGCAATTCGAGCGCCTGCTGCTCGCACTCGGCCTCGATCCGCGCCTCGCCGGCGTCACAGCCGACTGGGTGGATGCCAACCAGGAGGAAAACATCCCCGATGGCGCCGAGGACCCCCTGTATTCCAGCCTGACACCCGCATACCGCACCAGCAACCGGCCACTGGTCAGCGTGACCGAGCTGGCGGCCGTGGACGGCATGGACCGTGACAGTTACGAGATACTGTTGCCGCACATCACGGCGTTGCCGGAGCGCACCGCAATCAATGTCAATACCGCCACCGTGCCGGTGCTGCAGTCGCTGGGGCCGAACGTCACGCCGGGAGATGCCGAGGGACTGGTGACCCTGCGCGAAGATGGCGGTATTCCCGACTTCGCAACCGTGTTCGCACCGCTGGTAGACCCGGCACTGCAGCCCTGGATCTCGGACACGACCAGCTATTTTCAATTGAACGCCATCGTTCAGATTGATACGGTTCGCATTAGCCTTTTCACCGTGCTGTATCGGGACCCAACCAATCCCGAAGTCACAGCCATTTCGCGCAGCCTGGGAACTATCTGATATGGCAGAGTTTGTTGTCATTCGACTGGCAGTCGAGGCCGGCCAACCTGCCAGCTGGATTATTGTCGACGATCGTGGCACGCGCCGCAGCCAGCCGTCGTCCGGCGACCTCGCCGCTGCCGCCGCAGAGGTTCAGGGTCGCCCTGTGATCGTGCTGGTTCCGGCAACAGAAACGCTGACCACGACCGTTTCTATCCCGGTGCGTGGCGGTGCTCGCTTGCAGGCCGCACTCCCCTTCGCGCTCGAAGAACAAATGGCCGAGGATATCGAAACATTGCATTTCGCAGCCGGCGACCAGCGCGAAAGCGGGCTGCGACCGGTCGCGGTCGTCGCGCGCAGCAAAGTCGACGCATGGCTCGAGGAACTGGCTGCGGCCGGCATCCAGCCCTGGAAACTGGTGCCGGAAAACTACGGACTGGCTCGCGTCTCCGGCACACTGAGTATCCTGGTCGATGGCGACAACGTCATGTTCAACGACGGGGCCGATATCGAGTTCGTCATGCAGGGTGTGAATCCCAGCGATACCCTGGTCGCGGCGGGCCTGCTGAACGAGCGCACCGATGGTATCGACGAGGAAGTTGCGGGCCACCTGGTGGTTTATTGCGACGCTGCCGACGAAGAACGGTTCTCCCACGACTGGATCGCGCTGCGTCACGAATTGAACAGCGTGGATATCAGTCTGTTGCCGGATGGCGCGCTGCCGAGACTTGCCGTCACCGTTGCCAGCGGAGCGGGTGTCAACCTGCTGCAGGGGCGCTACGGGCCCAAGGCCGACTATGGCTCGTGGCTACGACCATGGCGGACTGCCGCGGCACTGCTCCTCGCGCTGCTGGTGGTCGGCTTTGCGGCCAAAGGCGTGGATCTCTATCGCCTGGGCAATGAGGAAGCCACGCTGCGTGACCAGTTCACAAATGAGTACGCGACGTTCCAGCCCGGGGCAAACCGGGAGGTACTCGATCCGGTCAATGCGGTCACGTCGATCAAGCGCAGCCTGGGCGCGGCGACGGCCCCGCAGGTTTTCCTGCCGTCCTTGCGTGAACTCAGCGCTGCAATCGCCGCGAATTCCGGTGCCGTGGTCGAGGCTATCAGTTACCGCGCCGGCGTCGTTGACGTCCGCATCACGGCCCCGGATGTCGCAACTCTCGACAGCATTCAGAAAGCGGTCAGTGCGTCCGGTCAGTTCCAGGCGTCGATCCAGTCGACAGACCAGGTTGCTGACAAGATCAACAGTCGCATCCAGATTCGCGAGGCAGGCTCATGAAGGACTGGTTCGATAGCCTGCAGGAACGCGAGCGCATCTTCGTGATCGCCGGCGCAGCCATCGTTTTCGTTGCGCTGGTGTACGGCCTGATGTGGGCACCACTCGACAAGACCCACCGGCAAATGGCGACCAGCGTCGCCAACTGGGAACGCTCGCTGGCCGAATTGCGGCCGCTCAAAGCGAAGATCGCCAGCGGCGGCCAAACGGTACGTTTGCCCTCGGCGAACGCAACACAGTCGCCGATCGTCATCGTCGACCAGACATTACGCAGTCGCGGCCTGGAGCAGTATCGACGCCGCAGCCAGCCCACCAGCACGAACGGCATCCGCGTGGAATTCGAAAACGTGGCGTTCGACGAACTCGTTCTCTGGCTCGGCGACCTGGGCGCGCAATACGACATGCACGTGCAGGCGGGCAGCCTGTCCAATGCGAGCCAGGCTGGGCCCGGCCGCATCAATGCCTCGCTCACGTTGGAGCGCGGTCTTTGATCAAGCGCGCACGGGGATTGCTGCTGATCGCAATACTGACGCTCGCAGTGTCGGTGGTCGCCATGTTCCCGGCACGCGTCGCTTACCAATGGGCGGCCTCACCACTGTTCACGATGGGCGGCATCGAGGGCAGCATCTGGCACGGTAAGGCGCGCGAGGCCGATGTCGCCGGATTTTATATCAGTAACCTGAGCTGGCAGCTCCGGCCGCTGCAATTACTGACCGGCGAGGCCGTCTTTCACGTCGCAGCGACGCCGGTCGCCGGCTTCGTAGACGGCAATGTCGGCGTCTCCCTCGGCGGCGCAGTACAGCTTTCTGACATCACGGGATCGATCGCAACGCACATGCTCGAGCGTCCGTTCCGGCTGCAGGGTGTCGCAGGCGACGCGCATTTTCGCCTGGAACGTGTCGCACTCCGAGACGGTCGCCTCGTGGCCCTGGACGGTACCGTCGAATTTCCCGAGTTGCGGATTCCGGCCATCGGCCCCAATTCTCTCGGCGGCTTCAAAGTCGACTTTTTCACGCAGAATAACGGCGTTGCTGCGAGCATCGAGGACACCACAGGTGTCGTCGACGTTGCCGGCAGCCTGCAGATTGGGCTTGACGGTGCCTACGAGCTGACCGGCGTCCTCGCTGAGAAAGCGCAAACGCCGGACAATCTGAGGCAGCAACTTTCCTACCTGCCACAAAACGATCGCAACCAGCGAGAAATTCGCGTCGAAGGCATCCTGCCCCTGCTCTGGAACTAGACGTCCACTTCGACGAAAGCACCGAGCAACGGGAAGTACAATGCGCAGCGCGGTGCGCAACCTGACCAGTCCGCGTAGATCCCCGCATACTTGCGCAACTGCTCGCTGTAGCGTGTCGCCTCGGCCTGCAGGAATGCTGCCAGGTCGCCGCCTTCGTGCACGCTGGTCTTGTAATCGATGATCCAGCGCGTACCGTCGTCGTCGATGCGCACACGATCGATGACGATCGATGCCACCTGGCCTTCATACAGGCCCGACAGGCCGAGTTCCGATTGTCCGTCACCGCTCAGGATCCACCGTCCTCTGGCGTCGTCGAGAACGGCACGCAATGCGGCATCGACCCGTCCGGCGATTGCCGGCTGCTGGTCGTCGCCGATACCCATCTCGTGCAGCCAGCGCCGCGTAACGACGCCAAACAGCGGGTTCCCTGCGCTGTCCATCGGGGCGCGGCCTTCGGCCATTGCCTGCAACCACCGGTGTACGATCGTGCCGGCGATACGCGCCGCGGTACCGACCCAGTAGAACGAGACCGGATCCGCTGGCGGTTGCGGCACCGATGCTTCCTTCTGGCCGCGCGGGGCATCGAAAACGGGCAGCGACCAGGGGGGGTCGACCCGGCAGAGTGGCGGCACGATCCACGCCCGGTCGCCACCATCAGTCGGCGGTGCTTCGTACCTCTCGAACGCCCGCAGATAGTCTCGTTCTACCGCGGGCCACAACATCTGCAGCAGGCTGCCCTTGATTGCCGGCCGAAACGACTCCCCGTCCGCCGCGAGCGCCGTGTGTCCGAGAAGGTGCAGTCCCTTGCGAGCGCGGGTACACGCAACGTACAACAGGCGCGCTTGCTCGTGGCGGTCCTTGCCTGCCTCGCGCAGCTCGATGAAGCGATGTACAGGGTCGCGTTCGAGATCGGCGCGCGGCCCGACCGGACTGATGATCTTGCGTTCCTCGCCATGTTCGTCGGGTACGTCGAACCAGGACAGCACACCACGATCGCCGCTGCCCGGTGTTCGCCCAAGCCCGTACAGCAACACGTGGTCGAATTCGAGACCTTTGGCCCGATGCATGGTCATGATCTGCAGGCGCGCGTCGCCACCACTGGAGACACGCTCCAGGTCGAGCAGAGACTCGAGCTCCGCAACATCATCGAGCGAGCCGTAACGCTCGTGTTTCTCGACAACGTCGAAATACCGGTAGACGTTTTCGACTGCAAACGCGTCGCCGAGCAATACAGGTCCGCCCAGTGCGAGCCAGCAACTTTCCACTACATCCCGGAGGCCCGACGAAACCCGCGGCGCAACCAGGCGTGAAAGCACCGGACGCGCTCTCTCGATCGCGTCCCGGCCGTGCACCGACAGTTTGTCGAGTCGGTCCCGGTCTGCGAGCAATTCCCAGACGGTGGACTTCAGATCATGCAGGACCAGCGCGTGCAGGTCGGTCCAGTCGAGCCCGATCCATGGCGCTCGCAGCACCGCAAGCCAGGCGAGCCGGTCACCGCTGTGGACCGCTGCACGCGTCAGGGCGAGTACGTCGATGATCTCCGGAAGATCGGTGAGACGATCGATGTCGATCGCCGAATACGGGATACGCGCGTGTCGCAGTTCGGCCAGCAGCTGGGGCAACTGGGTTCGACTGCGCACCAGCACCGCCATCTTGTCATCAGGATGAGCGTCCAATGTCGCCTCAATAATCCGGCGGCCTGCCGCCGCTTCCAGCTCGATGTTGCCGCCGAAAACAGGATGCACGGTGCAGTGACCGGCGCCGGCCTGCTGCGGAACCGACACCGCCGACTCGTAGGCAATTGCCCCGCGAAACGGATCGTCCTCGGACGCCAGTACCGCGGGGAACACTTCATTGAACCACTCGACCAGGCGTTCGCCGGAACGGAAATTCCTGCGCAGAACCAGGGGCTCGAGCCTGACCTCGCCAATGCCGAAGCGTTTCGCCAGCAGAAACTGGCCAACCTCCGCATTACGAAACCGGTAGATGGATTGCATCGGGTCCCCGACGCAGTAAAGGCTGCGCCCGTCGCCAGGCTCCCAGCCGCGCGTCAGCGCCTCGAGCATCCGGTATTGTGCGCTCGATGTGTCCTGCATCTCATCGACCAGCAGGTGCCTGACCTGGTGGTCCAGCAGCAGCGCGATGTCGCCGGGTTCCGCCGCAGTGCCGAGTGCACCGTCGGCCGCGAGGGCAACCTCGATGTGGTCGGCTACGCCCTGCTCGCCGAACAGGCGCCGCAGCTCGCTGACTGCGAGCGGCAGCAGGCGAAACAACGCCAGTAATACATGCCATTGCTCGTCGCTGTAACTCGATGGTGGCAGCGAGTTAATCCCGTGCAGCAATTCTGCCGCCTGCGGCATAGCGGCAAGCTCCTGCAGCACGGCTTTCATCGTCTCTTTCTGGCCGGAATCGCCCGCCGGGAACCCCTGGATCTTGTTTACCTGCTTGCGCACGCTGCCGCTCTTTGTCAGCAGCAACTCTGCAACTCCCAGCCACAACGGCAGCGACTCTGTAGAAACCGGAGGCAGTTCCTCGAGGCCGGCAAGCCTGCTGATCGGGTTGTCGGCATTTTCAGCGGCAATATTGCCGGCGGCGTAGCCAAACAGGTGGGCCCAGCCGGCGGCGTCCTGGCGTCGCAGCATATCCGAGACATCCTGCAGGTGCTCACGCACAGCGGACTCCAGGTTCTCCTCGAAGCGCCGGCGCAACTCCGCCGCTTCCGCGGCTGTCAGCAACCCGCTGCCGATAAACGGCAGCCACTGGTCGCGGGTCGCCAGCATCTGCGCAACGTAATCGACATACAGACCGGTGTTATTGTCGACGTGCTGCAACACGACCCGGGTCGCCTCGCTCATCGGACCGCTCTCGGTCAGCCAGTCCAGCGTTGCGAGCGCCGCGTGTCGATGCAACGACTTCATCTCTGCATCGACGACAATGCGCATCCCCACCGTGTTCTCTGTGGCACTCAGGGGCCTTGCCCTTGCGATCGATGCATTCAGCGAATCGAGAGTCTGGATACGCATGCGCCGGGGATTGGCAAGCAGGTTCCAGTCGTGATCCCGGTCACGCCGCAATACGCCGTGAGCCAGTTGGGCCGTGAGTCGCTGATGGTCCTGCTCCGGTGCCTCACCGCGGTGCGCCAGTTGCAGCGCTCTGAGCACACGAAACTGCATCTCCGCTGCGGCCTTGCGCGTAAACGTAATTGCCAGCACCTCTTCCGGGTTCGCGACGACTGACAAGAGCTTCAGGTAGCGCTGGATCAGGAGCTCGGTCTTGCCGCTACCGGCCGGCGCCTGCACGATGAAGGACCGCGTTACGTCGAGTGCTGCCGCGCGTGCAGCGAGGTCATCGGCGAGCAGCGAAGCGTCAATAGTCACGGCGCAACTCGGTAAAACGCGTCAGCAGATTCAGCTCGCGGGCATCAGCTACTGTTTGCTCACGATTCAGGCGCACGTCGCCCAATGCAAGTTCCGCGCAGGCGTCTTCGACCTGCCGACGCCAACCGGGCAGCGCCTCTGCAAGATCGACTTTTGCGGAGAACCCACGGCCGATACCGTCGAAGCTGATCTCGCGGGTATCGATATTGGCGAGCGCCAGTGCCGCAACCGGCGCGTCGCTGGCACAGGCGTACGCGACAAGTTGAAAATCGCGGGGCTCTCCATCGCCCAACAGGAATTTTTTTGCGGCGCCGGTTTTGTAATCCAGTATCGCCAGGGAACCATCGTCGAACTTGTCTATACGGTCCGCCCTGAGCTGCAACCTGACCTCACCTTCGACAAGAGCAATGGCCTGCTCGAGATCGACGACCATGAACTCGTCGCGCGTGGAGTCTGCCGCGACAAAACCGCGTAACAATAGCGCGACGCGATCGCGCTCCAGTACCAGGAGTGCCCTGAGAATCGGGTCGGCAAAACGCTCGTGATGCGAAAATGCGAAATCGAGCGCTTGCGCGATGCGTTCATCCAGCTGCTCCGACGTCCATGCTGCCAGTTCTTCGCGTGACGGCTTGTCCCTGTATAGATTGAACAGCGCGTCGTGAATGATGTTGCCGCGCAGCAAAGGTGGGAGTCCCGTTACCTGCGGTTGCAGTAACCTGATGCCGAGCCTGCCGCAGATGAATGCGGCAATCGGGTCGGTCATCTGCCGTTGCAACGTGGCCGCGCCACCACCGAGGTCTTCGCCGGCGGCAATCCGGGGAACACGGTCGTTGGCAACGCCGACATTTTTTCGACCGCTCCATTCGGCCGCGCCCCAGCCCGGATCGTCTGCCACGGCTGCAACGACCGGCTGCAGCCTGAGAAGGAGTTCGCTGGGCGCCTGTGCGGCATCGTCTGCTGTTTCCGGGTAGCTGCACACAACGGTATCAGCGGCACCGCAGAGTCCATTGAGAACGCGCTCGGCGTAGGCCACGGTGTCCGCCGGCACCGCATCCGGCATCCCGCGCTCTATCTGTAGTGGCCGTGACACCAGTGGCGAGGGATTTGCCGCCGGGGGCCAGTCGGCTGCTGACAGTCCCGTAATCCAGAGCGCATCGAAGCGCGCGCCGGACGCTTCCAGAGGTCCGAGCACCTGCAACCGCGCGTCGTCTGATTCCGGCTGGAACAGGGTCTCCGCCGCCATGGTCTCAAGCCGGCTGAGGGCCGTGTCCAGGTTCATCCGCGGGCTGACCAGGTCAATGCGCGCCAGGTCGTTCAACAAGTCGCGCCAGCGATTGACGACCTGGAAGTCGTTGCTGTCTAGCGTGCCTCCGCCAGGCCATTGCCAGGCTGCCAGCGCGGCATCGATGAAAATCGCCCAGTCGGCCGGCGACTGCGAGCGGGGCAATTCACGACGCAGCTTGGTAAATCCTGCGACCCGGCCGAGCCACTCCGCGGCATCACTGGATTCGTCCTTGCCCCGCAGTGCTGCACTCAACATCGATGGCGACCAGGCACGATCCGGGAGCATACGCAGTCGCATTTCCAGCCGGGTGCGACCGGCCGTATCCGTATCGAGGAGTAACGGCGACCGCAGCAACTGGCCGATTTCCAGCGCATTGAGGTCGCGCACCAGCCAGCGCAACAATAGCAACCCGATCCCTACCGCCGGGTAGTCGAGCAGCCTGCGCCCGTAGGAGACATTGACCGCATCCCGTCCGCGCGCCGCTGCGCACTGCCAGCCCGGCACAAAACCTTCGCGCACGAGCCGTGCTGCCCGCGTCGCGTTCTGCTCCAGCTGGTTGACCACGATCGCGATTCGCCGCGCCGGATCCTCCTCGAGCATGCGGCGGGCCCAGCGGCCCGCGGCGCGCAACTCGGCGTCGGCGTCCTTGCAAGCCTGCAAGGCTATCGCGGCGCCGCTCTCACCAACAGGCGCATCCTGGACCCGGCAATCATGCGCGATCAGTGCCTCACGCCATTTGGCAACCAGCGGCGTCTGTCGTTCGAATCCGGCGAACGTGTAATGTCCCCCGAGGTCGACAGCGTTCTCGTTGGCGAGTCGCAGGACCAGGTGCCCAAGGCCAGCGTTATCGATCCAGCGCTCGCGCTCGAGGATCCCGAGGTAGCGCCCGGCGGCGGCCACAAACAAGCGCTGGTCGTCGCTCTGCGCGCGTCGCGCCACTTCCTGGATGGATACATCCCAGTCAGCGAGCCGCTGCCAGGTCTCCCTTGCAAGGCGCACCAGCTGTGCCTTCCCGGTAACGCGCTCGCCCAGTTCCCTCGCGAGGCATCGCTCCCACAGCAGCTGGCTCTGGTGCTGGTTGATCCGCGTTGGCAAATATTGCTGACCGCGCGCGCTTTGGAGCTGTGCGTCCAGCCAGTCGGGCCAGGCCATGATCGCCGGGCTTCGCCACGCGTTGACACCGGAAGCGAGCTGGCGGGCCGAGTGGTCCTGCAACAGCACGCGCGCCAGCCGGCGGTTCGCCGTGATGACGGTCGCTTCGTCCTGCAACGCTCCGGTGAGCCACTCGTACATCGATCAGGCGTGCTGTGCCAGGCAGGACTCCACGCGATCGAAAACGATGTTGAGCGTCTCGTTGTCCGGCAAGGTCGTGATCCGGAAATGGTCCCTGTAGGGTGTGTTGAAACTGCTGCCGGGCGCGACGAGCACGTGGTAATTCTCGAGCAACTCGAGCGCAAACGCCTGGTCGTCCAGCTCTTTCGCTATGCGTGGATCAAGCCGGATGAAAGCGTACATCGCCCCCATCGGCCGTTGCATGGAGAGGTACGGACTGGCCGAAACCCGGTCAATCACGGCGGCGCGTGACTGGTACAGACGCCCGCCGGGCCGCACCAGGTCCTCAATGCTCTGGAAGCCGCCGAGCGCCGTTTGCACCGCCCACTGCGCGGGTACATTGCTGCAAAGTCGCAGTGCGGCGAGCAATTCCATGGCATGCACGTACGGCGCTGCCGCGTCGAGATCACCGCTGAAGACACACCAGCCAACGCGATAACCGCATGCCCGGTAGATTTTCGACAGGCCCGAGTACGTCAGGCAGACTGTGTCCTTCACGAGCGTTGCCAGCGGAATGAAGCTGGCATCGTCATAGACCATCTGGTCGTAAATTTCGTCAGCCATTACAACCAGCCCGTGGCGCTCCGCGAGGTTCGCAATATCCTCCAGGGTGCCCCGGTCGTAGACGGCCCCACTCGGGTTATTCGGATTGATCACGACGATCGCCCGCGTCCTGTCGGTGATGAGACTCTCGATCGTCGCGACGTCGGGCAGGAAGGCATTGTCTCGCGCGCATTCGTAATGCCGCGGGACCCCGCCGTTCAGAACGACAGCCGCGCTCCACAGCGGATAGTCCGGGCTCGGGATCAGCACCTCGTCGCCGGGATTCAGCAACGCGCGCAACGAAAGGTCGATCAGCTCGCTGACGCCGTTGCCGATGAACACCTCATCGACCGTAACCCCGAGGATGCCGCGACTCTGCTGCTGCATGACCACGGCCTCACGCGCCGGGAAGATGCCTTTCTGGTGACAGTACGGTTCCGCCTGGGCGAGATTCTCGATCATCGCCAGGCGCATCGTCTCGGGTGTCCGGAATCCGAACAGGCCGGGGTTGCCGATGTTCAGCGAAATGATTTCGTAGCCGCGCTTCTCGAGTTCGAGGGCGCGATTTGCGAGTTGGCCGCGGATCTCGTAGCGAACTTCGCGCAGGGAAGTGCTGGTCTTTACAGGCGCGTGCATGTCAGTTACTGGCAGGTCAGGAATTCAAATAGCCGAATCGGAGCGCAACCCGGCAATGCGATCCGCAGAGTACCCCAACCATTCACGCAATACCTCATCCGTATGCTCGCCCAGCAGTGGCGGCGCCCTGTCATACCGGACCGGCGTGTCCTCGAAAGATACCGGGTTGGCGACTGTCGGCACGCTGTCGCCCGCAGCGTTCTGCAGTTGCCGCACAAGTTGTCGTTGCCTGGCATGACGATTGGTCAGCACTTCTCCGATGTCGTTGATCGGACCGGCCGGTACGCCGGCATGCGCGAGTTTCTCGAGCCAGTACGCCGTGGACTCACTGCTGAACCTGTCGGCCAGCTGCGAGACCAGCACCGCGCGATTCGCAATACGATCGCGGTTACGGGCAAAACGCGTGTCAGTCGCCAGCGCCGGCAAGCCGAGGCAAGCGGCCAATGCCGCGAACTGACGGTCATTGCCGACGGCCAGCATCAGGTCGCCGTCGCGCGTCGGGAATGCCTGGTATGGCACGAGGTTCGGATGCGCCGTTCCGAGGCGTCCCGGGACCTTGCCCCCGATCAGGAAATTCATGTTCTGGTTTGCGAGCCAGGCCACCTGGCTGTCATACAGTGGCACGTCGATATGCTGTCCGCGCCCGGTACGTGCCCTCGCCTGCAGAGCTGCCAGGACAGCAGTCACCGCATACATTCCAGCCATGATGTCGGCAATCGCAACGCCGACTTTTTGCGGACTGCCACCGTCCTCATCAGCTGCGCCGGTGATGCTCATCAGCCCACCCGAGGCCTGGATCATTGCATCGTAGCCCGGGTCGCCGGCACGCTCGCTGTGCTGCCCATAGGCGGAAATCGAACACAGGATCAGGCCAGGGTTCCGCTGCAGCAACTCTTCCGGCGCCAGGCCGTACTTCGCCAATGTGCCGACACGGAAATTTTCCAGCAAGACATCCGCAGTTCCGGCGAGATCCCGGATGACACGCTGTCCCGCGCTTGTCGCGAGATCGACCGTTATCGATCGCTTGTTTCGGTTAGCGGCCAGGAAGTACGCGGATTCACCGCCGTCCTTGCCGGCAAGCCACGGCGGACCCCACTGCCGGGTATCGTCACCACTCCCGGGGCGCTCGACCTTGACGACATCGGCACCGTAATCGCCCAGGAGCTGCCCTGCCCACGGGCCTGCAAGCACACGGCTCAGGTCCAGGACTCGAATGTTTTCAAGCGCACCTTCCAATGGTCAACACCACCTGCAGGGACACACCATTAAAAAACCCGGCCAACCTTTCAGTTGACCGGGCGGGTCCGCACGGAGATTGCGGATTGCGTGACCCGGTCGACCCGCGATTACTCGCTTGCCGCCGGGTCCAGCTCTTCTACATCGGCGCCAGGTACTTCCTGCGGCGCCGGTGTTTGTTTGATCTCCGGCTCTTTCTTGCCAAACCGGATCAGTAATGCTTCTTCGTCCTCGGGCGTCAGTTCCCATATAGAGCTGATTCGAACGGACTCGTCACTCAAATGGCCCTCAAACACGACTTCGCTGAAGCCAGGGCAAATTCGATTCGTCGGCGAGTCGAACTGGATACCCCACGCCGACCCCAATCCGAACCCCCTGCGCTGCAATTCGACGTGGTAACTGCGGCTGCCGGCATCGACAATCAGATTCGCCTCGTCAAGAACCCTGTATCCTCGGATACTTGGGCGGTGGATGCAATCCGAACCCCAGGTACCGCCCTCGCCGGCCGTGCTTTCGGCGCGCTCTTCAGACCCTGCACATGATACCAAACTACTTAAAGTAAGTAATATAACTATCTGTTTTATAATCTTTTTTACAGTCACTGAATGGCGCTCCGATGGCGTTCGTTACGGCGCGTCGGTCTTTCAGCCGGACGCCGATCCTGGCCGGGATGGAAGATTAAGTTGATGCCAAATCCGCAGCTTTCAAGGGCGATTTTGCGCCTCAAGCGCGCTCGATTGGCCGGCCCGGATCGCGGATCCACTCGCTCCAGGAGCCCACATACAGTCGCGGCTCGTTATAACCGGCCAGGAGCGCCGAAATTGCCAGGTGACAGGCGGTTACGCCCGAACCGCACATGACGCTCCAGTCCTGTTGCCGGTCCTCGCCGAGACGCGCTGCGAGTAACGCTTGCAGGACGACCGGTTCGCGCCAGCGGCCTGTCGAATCAACGCAATCAGTGAACGGCAGATTCCGGGCACCCGGAATATGTCCCGCTACCGGATCGATCGGTTCGACTTCACCGCGAAAACGCGCCGCGTCACGGGCATCCACCAGCCGTGCATCGGCCAGAGCGCCCGGGTTAGCCGCAAGTACCTCGGTCGTGACGACCCGGTCCCACTTTGGCGCCGCGACGAACGTTGCTGCCGTTCGTTCGGGCAAGGCATCGGAGAGCGCAAAACCGTCCGCCATCCATGCATCCAGGCCACCGTCCAGTACTTTCACCCGCGTGAGGCCCATCCAGCGCAATAGCCACCAGGCACGCGCTGCTACCGCGCTGTTGGCTGCATCGTAAACGACAACGGTCGTTGCATTGCCGATACTCCTGGCTCCCAGCAACGCAGCGAATTCGTCGACATCCGGTAATGGATGGCGCCCCGTTTCGGCACCAACCGGGCCCGCGAGATCCCGGTCGAGATCCATGTAGATGGCACCGGGAATGTGACCGCGACGGTATTGCTCGCGTCCGGCAGCGGGCTTTGCAAGATCGAACCGGCAATCGACGATCGCCCAGTCCGGATTATGAAGACGCGTCTCGAGCACCTGCGGACTGATCAGAATCGCGTTGTCGGCCATCACCTTGATTCCTGCTGTTCCAGGTCTGGTCTTGTACACGGCCGGACCGTCATAGACAATAGCGACCCCCGGCAGGACGCGCCGTGGATTTCTTGCAAAACGAGGAGTTGTAGCAGTGGATAAGATCCTTGTCGGCCTGAAACGCGTTGTTGATTACAACGTGCGAGTACAGGTCAAGAGCGACGGCAGCGGTGTCGACACCGCGGGCGTCAAAATGAGCATCAACCCGTTCGACGAAATTGCCCTCGAGGAAGCGCTGAGAATCAAGGAGCGCGGGGACGCGAACGAAGTCATTGCCATCTCGATCGGGCCTGCCGAAGCACAGCAACAACTCCGCACCGGGCTTGCGATGGGTGCGGATCGCGCGATCCTGGTCGAAGCCGAGGCCGGCGTCGACCCGCTGACCTGCGCCCGCGTATTCAAGGCGATCATTGATCGCGAGAACGCCGATCTGGTGATTCTCGGCAAGCAGGCGATCGACGACGATGCCAGTCAGACAGGCCAGATGCTCGCGGCAATCTGGGGTCGACCACAGGCAACCTTTGCTTCCGAAATCAGCCTGGACGGCAGTACAGCGCGTGTCACGCGCGAAATCGACGCGGGTTTCGAAGTACTCGATATCGACCTGCCGGCGGTGGTAACTGCGGATCTGCGCCTGAACGAACCGCGCTATGTCAAGCTACCGGACATCATGAAAGCTAAAAAGAAACCGCTGGAACAGATTGCGCTGGCCGATCTCGGCGTCGAGGCCGCAGCGCGTATTACCGAGTCGGAGTTCAAGCCGCCCGCGGCAAGGCAGCGCGGCATCATGGTTGAGAATGTGGCTGCACTCGTAGGGGCACTCAAAGACAAGGGGTTGGTGTAATGGCAAAGATACTCGTTATTGCCGAACACGATGGTTCGGCACTGAATCCCAGTACATCGAAGTGTGTCAGTTGCGCTGCAAGCGTTCCGGGAGCAGAAATCGACGTCGTCGTATTCGCTAAAGATGGCGCCGAGGTGGCGGCAGAAGCTGCGAGGATTGACGGCGTGAGCCGGATATTGACCGTGGAACGGCCTGAGAACGAGCACGCGCTGGCCGCAGTCCTGGCGCCCCAGGTGGCCGCTCTTGCAGCTGGCTACTCGCATGTATTCGGCCCGTCGACCACATTCGGCAAGGACCTGATGCCCCGGGTTGCCGGCTTGCTCGGCGTCAACCAGGTCAGCGATATCATGAGCGTGAGCGGCAGTCATCAATTCCAGCGTCCGATCTATGCCGGTAATGCGGTAGTCACGGTGGATGTGCCGGCCGATACGGTCGTGATCGCGACAGTACGCACGGCTTCGTACCAGGACGCGGGGAGCGGCAATTCGGCGCCGATAGAAAGCGCAAGCGCCGCTGCTGATCTACCGTCTCACACGCGCTTTGTCGAATTGAAGACCGGTTCGTCCGACCGCCCCGACCTGCAATCCGCGGCACGCGTCGTGGCCGGCGGACGAGCACTCGGCAGCGAAGAAAAATTCGAGCTGATCTTCAAACTGGCCGATGCCCTTGGCGCCGCCGTGGGTTCTTCCCGGGCGGCCGTAGATGCGGGCTATATCGCACCGGAGACCCAGATCGGCCAGACTGGTCAGATCATTGCACCGGATTTGTACATCGCAATCGGCATCTCCGGCGCAATCCAGCACCTGACCGGGATCAAGGATGCAGGCACGATCGTCGCGATCAACAAGGATGAAGAGGCGCCGATATTCGAAATTGCCGACATCGGGCTGGTTGGCGATCTGTTCCAGGTCGTACCGGAGTTGACCGACGCACTCGGTTGACGCGGGCCAACTTTCGACAAGAAAAAGGGCCGCCCACCGGGCGGCCCTGTTGGTTTCAGTACGGGCTGCGGAGCCCTCGGATCCTACAGGGAGGCAAGAATCGCTTCGGCCTTGCTCACCTCGAATTTTGCGGGCTCTTCGATGGCGACATGAGTGGCAACACCATCATCGACGACAATCGCGAAGCGCTGGCCCCTCTTACCCATGCCAAAACCGGTGGCGTCGAGTTCGAGTCCGAGCGCCCTCGCGTAATCGCCGTTGCCGTCTGCAAGCATCACGACGTCATCACCAACACCACGGTCCTTGCCCCAGGCATGCATGACAAAGACGTCATTGACCGCCATGCAGGCAATCGTATCGACGCCCTTGTTCCTGAGGTCCGCGGCATGTTCGACAAAACCCGGCAAATGATTCATCGAACAGGTCGGCGTAAACGCACCGGGCACGGATACGAGCACGACCTTCTTGCCGGCAAACAAATCGTCCGTTGACATCGCGCCGGGTCCTGAATCGGTCATCACGCCGAACGTGCCGTCCGGCATCTTGTCGCCCACTGATATTGTCATTGATTTACTCCTGATTTGGTATTGAGTCTCGGAAAAAGATGGGCAATGATCAAAGCCCCGATGTGGTCAATTCTATCAGGAACTTGAAAGCCATGGACTTCGCGCTCACAGAAGAACAACAGTTGATCCAGGACGCGGCGAGAGACTTTGCGCAGAGCGAGATCGCCCCGATTGCTGCCCAATTCGATGCCAGTGGCGAGTTTCCGGCCGACACGGTTCGGCAGGCCGGTGAACTGGGATTCATGGGCGTTGAGATTCCCGAGGAATACGGGGGCGCCGGGCTCGACACGATCTGCTACATCCTCGTAATGATGGAGATCTCGGCTGCGGACGCGGCCCATGGCACGATCGTTTCGGTCAACAATTCACTGTTTGGCGTACCACTGCTCGAGTTCGGTACCGAGGAACAAAAACAGAAATTCCTGCGTCCTGTCGCCTCCGGCGAGGCCATCGGGGCCTATGCACTGACCGAACCACAGTCGGGGTCCGATGCTGCGACGATGCGCACCAGGGCCGTGCGCTCCGCCGACGAATCGAAATACGTGCTGAACGGCAAAAAAGCATGGATTACATCCGGCCCTGTCGCCGATTACATGGTCGTATTTGCACAGACGCAATCCCACGGCGGCGAAGATCGCGGCATCAGCGCGTTCGTGATAGACACGACTTTGCCGGGCTTCATCCGCGGCAAAGTGGAGCCAAAACTCGGCATACGTGCTTCCGCGACCTGCGAAATCGAATTCGAGAATTACGAGTGTCCGGCCGAAAACCGGATAGGCGACGAAGGAGCCGGGTTCAAGATCGCGCTGACGGTCCTGGACGCCGGTCGTCTTGGCGTCGCCGGGCAGGCTGTCGGCATCGCGACGGCAGCGTATGACGCGGCGTTGAAGTACTCCAGGGAGAGGACGGCTTTCGGTTCCGCCATCGGCAGTTTCCAGGCAATTCAGGGCAAGATTGCCGACATGAAGATGCGGATAGAAGCTGCGCGCTTACTGACGTTAAAGGCCGCTGCATCGAAGGAACTGGCGAAGAAGACCGGTTCGAGGAATACGCTCAACGCCAGCATGGCCAAGTTGTACGCGTCGGAGACGGCGATGTTTGTTGCCAACCAGGCGTTGCAGATACACGGTGGTATGGGCTACAGCAAGGAACTTCCGCTGGAGCGCTACTTCCGCGATGCGAAGATCACCGAGATCTACGAGGGCACCAGCGAAATTCAGCGCATGGTGATTGCGCGCGCCGAGACCGGCCTGCGCTGATCAGTAGTCGTTCTGGGCGACGTGCACGACGAGACCATCCAGCTCGTCGGACACTTCGATCTGGCAGGTCAGCCGGCTGTTCGGCTTTCTCTCGAACGCCGCGTCCAGCATGCTGTCTTCCATATCATCCATCGGTGGCAACTTGTCGAGCCAGGCCTCATCGATGTAACTGTGGCAGGTAGCGCACGCGCACGCACCGCCACATTCCGCAACAATACCCTCGATATTGTTGTTGATCGCACCCTCCATGACGGAATAGCCCGTCTCGACTTCGACTTCGTGACGTTCGCCATTGGGCGCGATGTAGGTAATCTTGGGCATTGCTGTAGTTCCGGTATTTGCGCGCGCAAATTTTAGGGGCGTTGACCGCTACCGGTCAACGCCCCCAAATCGTTCAACAAAAAAGAGTGCTACGCGCGTGCAGCCTTGGCCTTCTTGGCCTCCAGTTCACGCCGCTTCTTGCGAGCAGCTTCTTCCGCCAATGCAATCTGGCGATTGCGTTCAACTTCGGCCTCGATAACACGTATCCACTGGTCAGCCTGGCGTGACGAGCGCGGTGTTCTGGACGCCTCATCGAAAGCCGCCTTCGCCGCGCTGTACTCGCGCAGGTTGTAAAGACACATTCCCAGCGAGATCTGGATATTGTCCGGATTCTTGAGACCACCCTTACGAAGCGCGGTGTTCGCGGACTTGACACACTCGGAGTAATTACCGGTGTTCAGGTACGCGTTCGCGAGGCGCTGGTCGAGTTCGCCATCAGTCGACAGGCGCGCCGCCTCTATCAATGCCGGGATAGCCTTGTCATCTTCCTGTGCCAGCATCCAGGCTTGCGACAGCAAGCGGTAATTCTTTTCGCTCTTCGGCACAACGCCGGCATCCATCTTTTCCTGCAGCAACTTGCCCGCCTTATAGGGCACTTCTGCCTGCAGGTAGAGCTGCGCCATCGTGATGAATTCGGTGTCTTTCGTCAGCATGCCCTGGGTGTGCGCGGCATCGTATGCGTAGATCAGCTTGTCATCCTCGCCGAGCTCCGTGTACGCACCGGCAAGGGATTTCCAGTAGCGCGCTTTCGGCCAGTTTTGCAGCAGGATCTTCTGGATATCGCGGACTTTCGCATAGTTCTCCTGTTGGAAATACGCGAAGTTCAGCAGGCCATACCAGTCTTCCTTGACCGGATTGCCGCGGTCACGGGCGATCTGCATCGCGGACTCGATTGCCGGGATCATTTCCGGATATTGTTGCAGGTTATAGAGAATCTGCGCTTTCAGGATATAGGGTTCCGGTGCCGGATTAGGCTCCATCGTGAACCACTTGTTCAAGGTTGAGAGTGCTTTGGAGTACTGCTCCTCCATCGTCAACAACTGGACCAGCGTGTACGTTGTCTGCTTGGCCATCTGCGGTTCGAGCGTCGGAATGGCCAGCATCTTCTCGTACGTGCGGATAGCCGACGTGTTGTCGTCCATGTTGTAGTAGACAAAGCCGATGTAGTTGAGGACGTTGGCTTGCTCGTACTCGGTCAGTTTATCGGGATTGTAGAGGTTGTTCAGGCTGCGCAGCGCTCCCTGGTAGTCTTTTGCCTCGACGAGTTCCTGGGCCGCCTGAATCTTCTCGTAAACTTCCTTGCTGACAGCCTGCGCCTGCTTGGTCTTGGTGTCATCTTCGTCGGGGTCCACTCTCTCGGCCGCCAGTGCAGGCCCGAGCGCGAGCATCCCTGCGATCAACGTCAGGCAAAGCTTCAGCGAAATTCCACGATTCATATTCATATCAAAAGATATCCTCTTGGATTACTTTTCCCGCCTATATCCGGTATCGACTGTCAGTCCTCGAGCTGGAACGAAATACGGGTCTTCACGCCCGGTACCGCCACCGGCACGCCGTCGACGACTCGTGGTTTGTATTTGAACTTGAGCACAGCGCGGATGGCAGCTCGCTCGAACAGACTGCTTGTCGATTGCAACACCACCGGGTCCTCGACGGTCCCTGTCGTCGTCACTGTAAAGGACAGATCGACGAAACCCTCCAGTCCTCGTGACAACGCGCGGGCCGGGTAGACAGGCGCGACACGCACGATCGGCAGATAGTCGCCTTCGGCGATGTTCATGCCGCCGGGGCCACCGATATCCGTGTTGGCGGCAACCGTGGGCGCCGCCACGTTGATCGCCGGTGCATCAGGATCGATGTTATCCATGTCCTGCGGGGGCGTCTCGGGCGGTGTCTCCGGTGGCTTCGGCGGCTTCTCGGGGATGACATCCTCGACATTCAGGTTTTCGTTGCGTTTGACGCGAACGAACTCGAGCTTGTGCCGCTCGCGCGGATCCGTGAGTGCCGTCTTGCCGGTCACGATCAGCAGCTGCATGACGAACAGCAGGCTGAGCGTCACGACGATGCCGACCACGATTGAAATTGCATACCGACCTAACATGGTCCGTTCTCCTTACTGGATATCATCGACCCGGATACTGCCGATGATTCCTGTCATTTAAGACAAGCCTATCCCGCCAATGTTCCTAGTTCACGTCCGTGGCAATCGCCACATTCCTGACACCTGCCGCTTTCGCCGCCTCCATAACGATCACCAGCGCCTCATGCGTCGAGCCTTCGTCCGCCTGGATCACGATGGACCCTTTGGGGTTCTCGGCATGCAGGCGCTCGATCACACCGCGGAGCGCACGCGGGTCGCGTTCCTGCCGATCAATCCAGATTTCGTCATTGGGACTGATCGCAATCAGGATGGACGCATCGTCCTGCGTGTCCGGTGTCGATGCGTCCGGTCTTTCAACCTGGATACCCGCTTCCTTGATAAAGGTCGCAGTCACAATAAAGAAGATCAGCATGATGAACACGACGTCGAGCATCGGCGTCAGATTGATTTCGTTCTCTTCTTCTTCGAGATGCAGCGCACCACCTTTTCTACGCATGGCAATTATCCTTGCAGGGGCAACTCATCGTGAGTCCGCTATCGATATGTTGTAGACGCCGGCACTGCGCGCAGAGTCCATTACCGAGACAAGCATCTTGTTGGACGACGCGTTGCTCGCCTGGATGACGACCGAACCCTCCGGATTCTCCGCATGCAGGCGCTCGATATTGGCGCGCACCGCACGCGGATCAATCAGGCGACGGTCGATCCAGATGTCATCGTTCGAATCAATGCGTACCAGGATGTTGGCTTCTTCCGGCGTCGTCTGCTGCGTGGGCGCATCGGGCCGGTTGACGTCAAATCCCGCTTCCTTGATGAACGACGCGGTGACGATGAAAAAGATGAGCATGATGAACACGACGTCGAGCATCGGCGTCAGGTTGATCTCATTTTCATCCTCGTCAGCGTGGATATCGTCGAGATGTTTACGCATTACGACCTTCCTCTAGTGATCCATCGTGAGCGAGTCTTCGAGGAACTCGACCTCGTGGGCTGCACGGCGACTCAGCAGCGTTATGAGCAGCACGCCCGAAAGCGCCCCGACCATACCGGCCATTGTCGGAACCGTGGCCTGCGAGACGCCTGCTGCCATGGCACGTACGTTGCCGGAACCCGATACAGCCATGACCTGGAACACACTGATCATGCCCGTTACCGTGCCGAGAAGGCCCAGTAACGGACACAGTGCAACCAGTGTCTGGATGACGTTAATGCCGCGATTCGATGCTTCGCTGAAGCGCGAGATCAACAACTCGCGAATCTGCTTGGCATTCCACGAACGGCGTTCCGGCCGCGATTCCCACTGGTCGTGGATCTCTCGTGACATTTGTTTCATCGACGTGCGGAAAAACAACAGCCGCTCGACGATGAGCACCCACATCAGAAAGATCGTCACGGCGATGGCTTTTAACACGGGACCACCGAGCGACATGAAGTCGCGGATGGCTTCGATGCTATCTATGAGCCAAAGCATGTCGACTCCTTATCAGTTCAGCCTTTCCGCTCAGAATGCTGGGCAACGAGCCCGGCGCTCTGCGACTGGAGAATGTTGATGATCTTGCGGCTCTGGCCACTGACCACGGTATGCAGCAGAACCATCGGGATCGCCACAACCAGGCCGAGTACCGTCGTCATCAAGGCTTGCGAAATACCGCCAGCCATCATCTTCGGATCGCCTGCACCGTACAGCGTGATGACCTGGAAGGTCTTGATCATACCGGTAACGGTACCGAGCAGACCCATCAGCGGGGCCACCGCAGAGACAACCTTGATGAAGAGCAGGCCCTTGGTCAGGCGTGGCATTTCCTTCAATGCCGCCTCACTGAGTTTCAGCTCCATCGTTTCGGTGTCAGCACCGCGGTTGCTTTCGTAAGCAGCGAGCACGCGGCCGAGCGGGTTATCGGTGCTCGCCGTTTCACGCTTGAGCTGTGCAGCTACCTTGCGGCTGTCCGACGACAGGCTGACCCAGCGCAACAGCGCAATGATCAGGCCGATGATGCCGAGGGCGATAATGCAGTAACCGACGATACCGCCCTGCTCGATACGATCCTTGATGGTCGGCGACTCGACCAGCAGGCCGAGGATGCCGCCACGCGTGACGTCAATGCCGAAAGTCACGACTCCACCGTCTGCATTCATCAGGTCAGCCGTGGTGTTCGTATAACGGCTCTCCGGCTGGCGCGTCAGTTCGGAAATCTCGCCTGAGCTTGCGTTGTACTCCAGGTAACCGTCCTCTGACACGATATTGAAGAGGCCAACGCGGGCCACTTCCATCTCCGACTGCTGGCCGTCAGCTGCAATCACCACGTGCGGGAATTTGACGACCCGACCCGACTCCACGATCTCCTGGTGAAGCATGGCCCAGAGTCCCTCGATATCTTCGATGGACGCAAGGCTGCTCGCGCCGGCCATTTTGCTGCCCAGCTCAACGAGGAACTCACCGCGATCCGGATACTGGATATTGGTCAGCGAGGCATTGAAACGACCCTGCGCATCACCGGCAACCGTCTGCAGCACGCCAAACAATTCCTTCAGGGCGCCGAGGCGTTCGTTCAGGGCCTGGCGTGCCGTGATGATTTCCTGCTGGTTTTCCTCGAACTCCTGTTCGAGGCTCGCGCTCAGGTTCTCCTGGCGAGTCCGTTCTGCGCGCGCCTGGTTCAGCAGCGACTGCTGTTCGTTCTTGGCCTGGGCAAAAGCGGCCTCTCTCTGGCGAGCTTCCTGCGAATCCCGCGCCTGGCCTTGTTCAATAAGCTTCAACAACTCCGCCATCGAGGCGGCGCCATCGTCCTGTGCATTTGCCGTCGCAAACCCGAGACTGAGCAGCCCGGCGGCAATAATGAGTGAAATGCGTTTCATTTATGAAGCCTCCGGTGCAGGAACGGGGATATTGATCAGTTCCGGTGCAATCAACTGGCGCGCCATGCGCAAACCCTTGCGAACCTCATTGCGTGCCGAGTCGTCGACAACCCACTCGCGGGCTTCGTTGTCCCAACGACCGGTGATCTTGGTGTCATCGGACTGGAAGTACAGGCCGATACGGCCGATACGCAGCATATTGAAGGCACGCGTTTCACCATCGATCGTCAACGACTGCTCATAGAATTCCGAGGAAGCGCCGTAGTCGTTCTCGATCTGGTAGGCCTCCATCACCTTGCGGAATTTCTCCGCAACGCTGACGTCGGAACGCTCCATGATGAGCTCGAGGTCATTGATGCGCTTGGTGCGTTCGGCCATCAGAAACGGAATATCGAGGCTAACCGACTGTTCCAGCGCATCGATCATGCGGGTCATCAGAGGGAAGATCTGACGATTGATCACGTCGACCTGGTCCATCGATAACGAGATGTCGTCTAATGTGGCGACCTGACCTTCAACCTGCGCCCTCATCAGGCGGTTGTAGACCTTAAGTCCGTCGATTTCTTTATTGATAGCCCGGTACTGGTCCTCGAGAGAACGAGTGCTGTCAACGATACCGTTGATCCGTTCCTGCGACTGCTGGGCCAGGTTCAACCGACGTTGATCAGCCTGAAGTACCTGATCGACGGTCTGGGCGAAGACGCTGCCGGAAATGGCAAGTACCGCTGTAGCAAAAAACGCTACGGTAATGCCCCGACTGCTGCTTATGCACCGTTTCATGAACGCTCCTTAAAGGTCGTGTGCCTACTTAAGAGTTACGGAGAGGGATGCAACGTATCCGTTGAATACATGCACAAATGAAAACCGGACATGCAGATTGCATCTCCAATTGCGCACGCGGCCCTCTCCACCTTCGCCGCGCGGCGATGAATTTCTGTTTGGAACCCGTTCTTGTCTCTCTGGTGTTTGGCTTTCCCGATCATCGTGACCGAGCTTCCCCGCCTTTTATCTTTATCCGTTTGCCAGGGCCCCTGACTACGGCGCCAAGAATACCACATGGTCACCAGATGGCCAGCCCAAGACGCACATAAGATTCTTGCTGCCGGAATGGTCCAGCGAAACGCCCTGGAACCCTGCCGCTGATGATTTTTTGATTGACACGTCGCTTTGAGTCGCGTCGACATTCGCCAGGACTTTCGAGCGACCTATATAAAGTGTCCGGTATTCGACCGATAATCGGCATGATAACTTATGAATTTTAATACTTTAGCGCACATAGCTCAGCTGCTTTATTTGGTAACAGCCGTAACCGTATAAGGAATGGTTGACATCATTCCGGCCGTACAACATGATGCCAGCCAATGGCTACGCAACCGACACGACCGTACCGCGCCATCCAGCTCGTTCTGCGACTTGCTCCGCTGCTCCTTGGGAGACAAAGCGGGTAGCGCGTATCCATTACCAGGACAACGTAAGCCCCGCATCCTTCAGGATCGTGGGGTTTTTTTATGAGTTTTACTAAAGACCCGGGAACCATCATGCAAATGTATTCAGAAGCGGACGTCGATGTCTCGTGCCTCGAGAATCGCCAGATCACCATCCTCGGCTACGGCAGCCAGGGCCGAGCCCACGCACTCAATCTCAAGGACAGCGGTTTCGACGTCGTTGTCGGTCTGCGCGCGAGCGGGGCGAGCTGGGAAAAAGCAAAGGCAGATGGCCTGACCGTCAAGGAGCCCAATGCAGCGGTCAAGGGTGCTGCCCTGGTCATGTTCCTGACCCCGGACATGGTGCAGAAGCGGTTGTACGAATCTGTCGTGGACGATATCGAGCAAGGTGCAACACTGCTGTTCGCGCATGGCTTCGCCGTGCACTACAAGCAGGTGGAACCCCGCGGTGACCTGGACGTTGCATTGATTGCACCGAAGGGGCCCGGCGGCCTGGTCCGCCGGCAGTACGAAGAAGGCCACGGGGTGCCCTGCCTCGTCGCAATCCACCAGGACGCAACCGGTAACGCCCTGCAAGTTGCCCTCGCCTACGCCGCCGGTATTGGCGGCGCACGCGCCGGCGTCATCGAGACGACGTTCGCAGAGGAAACCGAGACCGACCTGTTCGGCGAGCAGGCCGTGCTCTGCGGCGGCGCCACGGAACTGATCGTTGCCGGGTTCGAGACGCTGGTCGAGGCCGGCTACCAGCCGGAGGTGGCCTATTACGAAGTCATGCACGAACTGAAGCTGATCGTCGATCTGCTGCACGAGGGCGGACTTCGCAAGATGCACAAGTTCATCAGCGACACGGCCGCCTGGGGTGACATGGTCAGCGGTCCACGCGTCGTCGACGCCTCGTCGCGGGCCGCGATGAAAGCGGTCCTGAACGACATCCAGGACGGCACCTTCGCGCGCAACTGGATCGCCGAGAACGAACGCGGCATGCCCGAATTCAAACGCCTGATGCAGGCAGATCTCGATCACCCGATCGAGAAAGTCGGCGCCGACCTACGCAGCCGGATGGACTGGCTGGAAGACTAGCACTCGAGAGCTCAAGCAACACTTTAGCGGAGGGACAACCCGATGCCGGATACATCGCGAGACGACAGGATCAGAATCTTCGACACGACGTTGCGAGACGGGGAGCAAGCCCCGGGTTGCAGCATGACACTGCAGGAGAAACTGCGCGTGGCGAAGGCTCTTGCCGAACTGCGCGTCGACATCATCGAAGCCGGCTTTCCGGCGGCTTCGCCGGGAGACTTCGAGTCCGTCAAGGCCATTGCGGACCGCAACTTCGGGCCCACGATCTGTGGCCTCGCCCGCTGCAACGCCGGCGACATCGAGAAAGTCTACGAGGCCGTGAAAGGGGCAGAACGGCATCGCATCCACGTGTTCGTGGCCACCAGTGCGATTCATCGCGAACACAAACTCAAGATGGCCAAGGAAGAGATTATCAAGAGCGCCGTCGGCGCCATCCGCATGGCCCGCGATCTCGTCGACGACGTGGAATTTTCGCCCGAAGACGCGTCCCGCACCGAGCTGTCCTACCTCGCCGAAGTCGTGTCGGCCGCCATCGAGGCCGGCGCCACGACGGTCAACATACCCGATACCGTCGGCTACACGGTCCCGGAGGAATTCGATCGGCTGTTTCGCTACCTGAAAGAGCACGTGGCGGGAATCGACGATATCGTCCTGAGCGTGCATTGCCACAATGACCTCGGGATGGCCGTCGCGAACAGCCTGGCGGCGGTGCGTGCCGGGGCCCGGCAGATCGAGTGCACGATCAATGGCATCGGCGAACGCGCTGGCAACTGCAGCCTGGAAGAAGTGGTGATGGCGATCAAGACACGCGCCGAGTTCTTCGGGGTCGAGACCGGCGTTGAAACAACGCGCCTCTACCCGACGTCCCGACTTGTCTCCAGCATCACCGGCATGCACCCGCCGCGCAACAAAGCCATCGTCGGCGAAAACGCTTTCGCTCACGAGGCCGGCATACACCAGCACGGCATGCTGCAACATGCCTCAACCTACGAAATCATGCGCCCCGAAGACGTCGGTATCAGCAAGTCGAACCTGGTACTCGGCAAGCACAGCGGACGCCATGCGTTCCGCGACCGTATCGCCGGGCTCGGCTTCGAACTGGACGATTTTGAAATGAACCGGGCATTCCAGGAATTCAAGAAACTGGCGGACAAGAAGAAAGACATCTATGACGGTGACCTTGAATCGCTCGTCATGAATGCCGGCAATGTCTCGTCCGGCCCCTGGATTCTGAAATCCCTCGAAGTGCAGACGCACACCGACGAGCCGGCCACATCAGCAGTGACCTTGTTGCACGAGGATGGCCGCACCGTGTCGGAATCGGCCCACGGCGATGGACCGATTGCGGCTGCTTTCCTGGCCCTGGAGAAAGCGACCGGCATCGAACTGATATTGCGCAATTTCGAGTTGCACAGCGCCTCCATCGGTGAAGATGCCCAGGGCGAGGTTACTGTGACCGTCGAACATGCGGGCGATAGTTACCGCGGGCACGGCGCCAGCGTCGACATCGTCGAGGCCGGTTGTCGTGCATGCCTCGAAGTCATGAATCGCATACTGCGGCGACAGCGGCGTGGCGGCGGCAAAAATGACGATGACAAAGCGTCGCGCGCGACGATCTGACTTCTACCGGATATCCCCAGTGAACACACCCAGTACGTTGTTTGAAAAAGTCTGGTCCGAGCATGTCGTCGTTCCGGAAACCGTCGATACTCCCGCCATTCTCTACATCGACCTGCACATCATTCATGAAGTGACTACCCCGCAGGCGTTCTCCATTCTGCGCGAGGCAGGGCTGGCGGTGCGGCGCACGGATCTGACACTGGCGACGATGGACCATTCCACGCCCACGACGCCCGTATCGAGTTTCAGGGATCTCGCCGTGGTCGGCGAAAGCGCGGCCAACCAGATTCGGCAAATGCAGCAGAACTGCGAGGATTTCGGCATCGATCTGCTCGGGTTCGGGAACGAATATCGTGGCATCGTGCATGTCATCGGCCCGGAACTCGGAGCGACGCAACCGGGCAAGACCATCGTCTGCGGTGACAGCCACTCCAGCACACACGGCGCTTTTGGCGCTCTCGCTTTTGGCATCGGCACGACCGAGGTCGGGCATGTGCTCGCCACCCAGTGCCTGCTGCAGCGCAGGCCCAGGACCCTGGCGGTCAACGTCGATGGCCGGGTCCCGGCTGGCGTCAGCGCCAAGGACATCATTCTCGCCGTCATCGGCAAGATCGGCGTCGACGGTGGCACTGGCCACGTCATCGAGTATCGCGGCGATGCGATTACCGCCCTCGACATGGAAAGCCGCATGACGGTTTGCAACATGTCCATCGAAGGCGGCGCCAGGGCCGGAATGATCGCACCTGACGAAACGACTTTCGAATACCTCCTCGGCAGGCCACGCGCACCGCTAGGCGCGGATTGGGACGCGGCCGTCGAGCGCTGGTCGGCGCTCCGTACTGACGACGGCGCTGCGTTCGACAAGTCGGTGTCCCTGGATGCCAGCACCCTGCAACCGATGGTCACTTTCGGCACCAACCCGGGCATGGTCATAGGCATCGAAGACGCGGTGCCCGATGGCGGCAATGACCCGAGCTTCAGGAAAGCGCTTGACTACATGCGCATCGAGTCCGGCAAGCCGATGACAGAACAGGCGGTCGACGTCGTTTTCATTGGCAGCTGCACCAACGGCCGCTTATCGGACATCGAGGAAGCAGCGAGAATCCTCGAGGGACGCCGCGTGGCGCCGGGTGTCCGCATGCTCGTGGTACCCGGCTCCCAACAGGTCAAGAATGCGGCCGAATCCAGGGGTCTGGACCGCATATTCGTCGAAGCCGGCGCGGAGTGGCGAGAAGCCGGTTGCTCGATGTGCATCGGCATGAACGGCGATATCGCGCAGCCGGGGCAACTGGCGGTGAGTACCAGCAACCGCAATTTCGAAGGCCGCCAGGGCATCGGGGCACGCACCGTTCTGGCCAGCCCTGCAACTGCCGCGGCTTCGGCCATCGCGGGCCATGTTGCCGACGCGAGGAAACTGTCGTGAAAGCTATTACCGGAATAAGGTCGCGGACCGTCGTGCTGCCGACCCGTGATATCGATACGGACCAGATCATCGCGGCGCGCTTCCTGACCACGACCTCGCGGGAAGGCCTGGGCGAGAAACTGTTTTTCGATCTGCGCTTCTCGAGCGACGGCAGCGAGAAAGCCGATTTCCCGCTGAACAGGCCGCAGGCGGCGGGTTGCAGGATTCTCGTCGCAGGCAACAATTTCGGTTGCGGTTCGTCTCGCGAGCACGCGCCATGGGCCCTGCTCGATTTCGGCTTTCAGGCCGTCATCTCGACCGAAATCGCGGATATCTTCCGCAACAACGCTCTGAAAAACGGCCTGGTGCCGGTGGTCGTTGACGCCGACACGCATCGCTGGCTGCTCGACAATCCGGGCGTGGAACTCGCAATCGATGTCGCAGACGCGACGCTGACGATGCCGGATGGCACCCGCCTGGAATTCCCGATAGAAAACTTTGCGCGCTACTGCCTGGTAGAAGGAATCGACCAGTTGGGTTTCCTGCGGCAGCGACTGCCAGATATTGAACGATTCGAGGAGACACGCAGTTGGAAGCCGTAATTTCGTTACTACCCGGCGATGGTATCGGGCCTGAAGTCACTGCCGCGGCGCGCACGGTGCTGGAAACCGTGGCGGCCCGGTCCGGGCACGTCTTTACTTTTCAGGAAGCGCTGATTGGCGGTTGCGCGATCGATGCCACCGGAGATCCCCTGCCCCCCGAAACGGTGGCGCACTGCAGCAGCAGCGACGCGGTCTTTCTCGGCGCCGTGGGCGGACCGAAATGGTCCGACCCGAATGCTGACGTGCGACCCGAACAGGGGCTTCTGAAGTTGCGCTCCACGCTGGGCGTGTATGCCAACCTGCGGCCCGTCAAGGTTTACACGCAACTCGCCGACGCATCGCCACTCAAGGCAGACCGGCTACGAGGTGTTGACCTTCTCGTCGTCCGCGAACTGACCGGTGGTATCTATTTCGGCGACAAGACTCGCACTGCCGATTCAGCAAGCGACCTGTGCGTCTATCACGCCTACGAAGTAGAACGCGTCGTCCGATTTGCGGCACGGCTGGCCCAGGGACGCAAGCGACGACTTTGCTCCGTCGACAAGGCCAATGTCCTGGAGACCTCGCGCCTCTGGCGCGACGTTACTGATCGTGTCCTGCGCGAGGAATTCGCCGATGTGGCGCTCGAAACACTGCTGGTCGACGCCGCCGCGATGCACCTTCTCAGTCGCCCATCGAGCTTTGACGTCATCGTCACCGAGAACATGTTCGGGGATATCCTGACCGATGAAGCCTCGATGCTGGCCGGTTCGATGGGCATGCTGCCCTCCGCCTCGCTCGGCGAGTCGGCCTGCGGGTTGTATGAACCGATTCACGGTTCGGCACCCGACATCGCCGGCAGAGGTATCGCCAATCCCTGTGGCGCGATCGCCAGTGCCGCCTTGTTGCTGCGCTACAGCCTCGGCCTGGAAGCAGAAGCGACCGATGTCGAGGCTGCAATAGCGGCTGCGATTGCGGCCGGCGCACGCACCGCGGATATCGCCGCGTCCGGTGACCCATGTCTTTCGACGAGGGCAATGACCGACGCCATTATCGACCGCCTGGCCTGAATTTTTCCGGATCAGACCGCCAGGGCGACCTGCTCCATGACCGGCGTCCGCGCCGCGACATCCAGTGCCGACAGAACGTCCGTAACGAGATCTTCGGCACTCTCGAGGCCTACCGACACACGCACCAGCGTGCTGCTGATGCCGGCCTCGGCGAGAGCTGCCGGCGACAATGGTGCATGCGTCATCGTCGCCGGGTGGCACACGAGGCTCTCGATACCACCCAGTGACTCGGCGAGCGAAAAGAATTTCAGGTTTTCGACGAAACCACGCACGGTCGCCTCGTTCCCTTTGAGCTCGAAGCTGATCATGCCGCCGAAGCCGCGCTGCTGGCGCTTCGCGATAGCGTGCCCCTGATGCCCTTCCAGCCCGGGATAGTAGACACGTTTGACCAGCGGGTGGTCGTCGAGAACCTGTGCCAGTACCGTCGCGCTCTCTTCGTGCTGGCGCATCCGCGGCAGCAACGTGCGGATGCCACGAAGCGTCAGGTAGCTGTCGAAAGGCGCACCGGTAATGCCAATAACGTTTGCCCAGTAAGTCAATTCCTCGGCAAGCTCCTCCGTTCGCGCGACGATGCAACCGCCGACCACATCACTGTGGCCATTCAGGTACTTGGTCGTCGAGTGCAGGACCAGGTCAGCTCCGAGATCGAGCGGATTCTGCAATGCCGGTGAAAGAAACGTGTTGTCGACCGCATACAGCGCGCCGCAATCCCTTGCAATACCGGCGACAACTTCGATGTCGACGATACGCAACAACGGGTTGCTGGGAGTCTCGGTGAGGATGATCCTGGGCCGGCACGCGCACGCCGCCACCAGGGCTTCGGTATTCGTCTGGTCGACGAAGCGCACTTCGAACAGTCCCTTCCTTGCCTGTTGTTCGAACAACCGGAACGTGCCGCCATAGCAGTCGTGCGGGGCGATGATGACGTCCCCGGGTTTCAGGAGTTGCGTCAGCAACGTCAATGCACCCATGCCCGATGCAGTAACCACGGCGCCGGCACCGCCCTCAAGCTCCGTCAGCGCATCGGCCAGCGCATCGCGGGTCGGGTTACCTGATCGTGTGTAATCGTACTGCCGCTTTTCGCCAAATCCTGCGAAAGCGTAGTTCGATGACAGGTGCAAAGGCGGGACTACGGCGCCGTACTGCGTATCCGATTCAATGGCCGCACGAACTGCGCGTGTCGCTTTGCTTGGTGAAGAAGTCATGGCCGGTCTCCGCTACTGATTCCAATTCTTTCTCATCGGAACCCTGCGAAGCCCGCAAGGGAGGGATGTACTGCCCTTCAATCCACGTGGATGCTGCAGTAACCCTCATCTATCGATGCTGCCAGAAATCTGGACGCTGCACCGCAGGAGTTGGCACCTTTTCAGAATGGTTAGTTCTGAAGGTTGCCCCGGCGTCGTCGGGCCTATCCCTCGACCGGTCTCGATGAGTTTGCGGAAGTGTATGCGCATCATTCCGCCGGGGTCAAGGACCTTGTCGGCAATTCAATTTGTCACATATGAAACCGACTATGGCGTTGATATTAGGGCTTGCCAGCGTTCGCGATCTGTACTAGTGTACTAACACGTTATTACATTAATACGACTATGAAGCCCAATCGAAACCCGTCCAACCGGCAACAGGCCCGTGCAGAAAACGCGCTGTTCAAGGTTATTACCAGCCTCGAGTCGGTCAGCGAGTGCCGCGATTTTTTTACCGACTTGTGTACACCGGCTGAACTTCAGGCCCTCGTTGACCGCTGGCAGGTGGTCGAATACCTGCAGCGGAATCTCCCGTACCGCAAGATCCATGACCTCACCGGCGTCAGCGTGACGACGATCGGCCGGGTGGCGAGGTGCCTCACCGACGGTGCCGGCGGGTATCGCACCGCCGTCGATCGCGCCGCGAAAAATCACCCGTCTCACTAAGGAATCCCCGATGGCTATCTCAGAGCAGCGCATCAAGATTGCGGTGCAAAAAACCGGTCGCCTGACCGATCACTCGATAGACCTCCTTGAGCGATGCGGGCTGAAGGTGACCAGGAGCAAGGACGAACTGATTCGTTACGGCGAGAACATGCCGATCGACTTGTTGCTGGTACGCGATGACGACATCCCGACGCTGGTCGGTGAGGACGTCTGCGATCTCGGCATCGTCGGGCTGAACATTGTCGAGGAAAAGCGGTTGGCGCTGGCTGAGACGATCCCCGGCCCGCTGTTCAAACAAATCTACGCGCTCGATTTCGGCCATTGTCGCCTGTCTATAGCGGCCCCGGATGGCACCCCTTACGATGGACTGCAATCACTACAAAATACAAGGATTGCAACAAGTTATATGGGATTGTTAAGTAATTACCTTACTAAGAATTCGATCGCTGCCGAGGCTGTGCATTTCTCCGGTGCCGTCGAGATTGCCCCGAAGCTGGGTCGGGCTGACTTCATCTGTGACCTGGTATCAACCGGCAATACCCTGAAGGCGAACGGGCTGCGCGAAGTCGAGGTGCTGCTGGAAAGCGAGGCCGTGGTCATCCAGACCCAAGCACCGCTGGGTGACGCGAAGCAGGCGCTCGTCGACAAGATCCTGCAAAGACTGGACGGTGTCCTGCAGGTCCGGGAGAGCAAGTACATCATGTTGCACGCGCCGCGCGCCGCGTTGGCTGAAATCCGCGCACTCCTGCCCGGCTCCGAAGCACCGACTGTCATGCCGCTCGAAGGGAACGACGACAAGGTTGCCGTGCACGCGGTCTGCCGGGAAACGGTGTTCTGGGAGACGCTCGAGAACCTCAAGGCTGCCGGCGCCAGTTCCCTGCTCGTCCTGCCTGTAGAAAAAATGCTGGCGTAGATGATGAGCACGCCAATACACAAGTGGTCGGACCTGGGAATTGCGGAACGAGCGCACCTGCTGCAGCGGCCAGCCGTTGTGCAGGACAGCGACATTCGTGCCACCGTGGCCGAGATCATCGCCGCGGTGCGGCGCGACGGCGATACGGCGCTGCAACGGCTGACCGCCAAATTCGACGGCGCTGGTATCGACCGATGGCGCGTCAGCGCTGCTGAACTGGATGCGGCGGCAGCGGCGCTGACGAGCGACCAGGTGGCGGCCATCGACCTGGCTATCGAGAATGTGCGCACTTTTCACGCCGCGCAGATTCCACCATCGATCAGTATTGAAACCATGCCGGGAGTGCTCTGCGAGCGCGTCAGCCACCCGATCGACGCAGTCGGCCTGTATGTGCCGGCTGGTACGGCACCACTGCCCTCTGCCGCCATCATGCTGGCGGTTCCGGCCGTCCTGGCCGGCTGCCCGACTCGTGTGCTGTGCACACCGCCACGCGCTGACGGCAGTGCGGACCCGGCGGTGCTGGTCGCGTCAGCCAGGGCCGGTGTCGACGAAATCTACAAGGTTGGCGGCGCGCAGGCAGTGGCGGCGATGGCCTACGGCACCGAGAGCGTGCCGAAAGTGAGCAAGATATTCGGCCCGGGGAATGCCTGGGTGACCTGCGCCAAGACGCTGGTCAGCGCGGATCCGGCCGGCGCGGCGATCGACATGCCCGCCGGGCCATCGGAAGTGCTCGTCATCGCCGACGCCGGCGCTTCTGCCGAGTTCGTGGCTGCCGACCTGCTGTCTCAGGCAGAGCACGGCGTCGATTCGCAGGTCCTGCTCGTCACCACCTCGGTCGACCTGGCAGTCGCGGTGATTGCCGAACTCGAGTCACAGTTGGCGCAGCTCAGCCGCAAGGAGATTGCGCGGGCCGCGCTTGAACATTCCCGGGTCATCCTGGTCAGTGACCTCGACACGGCCTGCGCTGTCAGCAACCAGTACGCACCCGAACACCTGATACTCCAGGTCGCCGAACCACGGCAACTGCTGGACGCACTCCGCAACGCCGGATCGATATTCGTCGGGCCATGGACGCCGGAATCCGTTGGCGACTACTGCAGCGGTACCAATCACGTCCTGCCGACCTACGGCTTTGCGCGGAACTACAGCGGGCTCGGCATCGACCAGTTCATACGCCAGATGACGATCCAGGAGCTTTCCCGCGACGGGCTTGCCTCGCTTGGAGACGCGGTCATCTGCCTTGCGCAACTGGAAGGACTGGATGCACACGCTGCGGCCGTACAACGACGCCTGGCGGATGCGACATGAACGTCGTCAAACTCGCACGACCGGAAATCCAGGCCCTGCATCCGTATGCGGCCGCGGACCAGGTCGACGATACGGTGCGGCTGAATGCCAATGAATCGCCGCGCAGCAACGGGCGCTTCCGGAGGCCACTGAACCGTTACCCGGAAGTCAGGCCCCAACATCTGTCACGAGCGCTCGCGCAGCGCTTCGGTTGCTCGCCGGAGGAAATTCTCGTGACCCGGGGTTCGAGTGAGGCCATTGACCTGGTGACAAGGTCATTCTGCCGTGCCGGGCAGGACAGCGTGATGACAACCCGACCTTCGTTCTCGATGTATCGGCATTACGCCGAAATCCAGGGCGCGAAGATTATCGAAGTCGCGTCCCTGCGGGAACGGGACTTCGCCATCGACGTCGACGACCTGCTCGCATCCGCTGCCGATTCCACACGCCTGATCTTCGTTTGTTCCCCGAACAACCCCACCGGCACGACGCTGGCACGCACTGAACTTGCTCGTTTGCTCGATGCACGTGCCGAACGTTCGGTAGTCGTCGTCGACGAAGCCTATATCGAGTTCGGTCGCTCCGCCTCGGTGACAGACCTGCTGCAGGACTACCCGAACCTGCTGGTGCTGCGAACCCTTTCGAAAGCACTGGGCCTCGCGGGGGCACGTTGTGGCGCAGTCCTGGGACATCCACCGGTCATCAGCATGCTGAACGCGGTCCAGGCACCCTACGCCATGGCGACGCCGGTCGTCGAATGTGTCGAGGAAGCACTTCTCCCGGAGCAACTCAGGGACGCGGCGGCAACGGTCGAAATGACAATCACGGAACGGAAACGCGTCGCCGGCTTGCTCGGGAGCTACAGTTTCGTAAGAAAAATCTGGCCCAGCGATGCCAACTTCGTCCTCGTGCAGTTCGACAATGCGCAGCGGGTCATGGATCGTTGCCTCGAACACAAGGTCCTGGTGCGCCATTTCGGTGGAGAGTTGTCCGACTGCATACGCATCTCGATCGGCGCCAGCGAGGAAAATGATCAACTGCTGCGTGCCCTGGACACGCTGAGAGGCGCGTGACGATGGGCGTGAAAGTACTGTTTGTCGACCGGGACGGCACCTTGATAGAGGAACCGGACGATTGCCAGGTCGATTCGCTCGACAAGGTGCGGCTGGTTCCGGGAGCCATACCCGCCCTGCTGGAACTGGCGAGCTTTGGCTATCGCTTCGTGATGATCAGTAACCAGGACGGCCTGGGTACGACATCGTTCCCACGCGAGAATTTCGAGCCGCCCCACGCACTGGTCATGCAGATTTTCGAATCCCAGGGAGTGACATTCGATGCGGTATTCATATGCCCGCACCTGCCCGATGAAAACTGTGAATGTCGCAAACCACGTAGCGGTCTCCTGACACGTTACCTGGCCGCAAATGACATCGACCTGGGCGCATCCGCAGTGGTTGGCGATCGCGATACCGACCTGCAACTCGCGGAGCGGATCGGCATCCAGGGGCTGCGCGTCAATGCCAACGCACCGGATGCCATGACGTGGCCGGAAGTCGCGACACTGTTGTGTTACTCGGATCGGGTTGCGAGCGCCGAACGCAATACCAATGAAACGCGTATCTCCGTCTCGGTAAACCTCGACCGCCCGTCGCCAGTGACAATCGATACCGGCATCGGTTTCTTTGATCATATGCTGGAGCAGATTGCACGTCACGGCCGCTTCGGGCTGGCGATCAATTGCCGCGGCGACCTTGAAGTCGACGAACACCATACTGTCGAGGATACGGCGATATGCCTGGGCACGGCGTTACGCAGCGCACTGGGCAACAAGTTCGGCATCGGCCGCTATGGCTTCCTGTTGCCGATGGACGAAAGTGCTGCCCGGGTTGCACTGGACCTTTCCGGCCGCGCTGCGTTCCGCTTTTCGGGTGAGTTTCCGCGCGCTTCGGTCGGCGAAATGTCCACCGAGATGGTCGTGCATTTTTTCCACTCGCTGGCCGACTCGCTGGGTGCTGCGCTACATCTCGAGGTTACCGGCGAGAACACACACCACATGGTCGAAGCCTGTTTCAAGTCGGTCGGGAGGGCGCTCTGCCAGGCAATTCACCGCGAAGGTACCGATCTGCCTTCGACCAAGGGCACGCTGGCCTGACGCGATGAGCAAGATAGCGATAATCGACAGCGGCGGGGCCAATATTGCTTCGTTGCTGTTTGCGTTCGAGCGCTGCGGCGTGGAGGCAACGTTGACATCCGATGCCAGTGACATCCGTGCTGCCGAGCGGGTTGTCCTGCCCGGCGTAGGCGCGGCGAAGGACGCAATGAACAGGCTGTCCGAGAAAGGTCTCGTCGATGTCATTCGCAAGCTGGAGCAGCCGGTGCTGGGTATTTGTCTCGGTATGCAGCTGCTGCTCGAGGGATCCGAAGAGGAGAACGTCGAGTGCCTCGGCATCATCCCCGGCGTTGCGAGGAAGCTGCTGGTCGCGCCGGATTATCCGGTACCGAACATGGGGTGGTGCAAAACCCACGTGAACGTCGTGCATCCCCTGCTCCACGGCATCCCGTCCGGCAGTTTCTTCTACTACCTGCACAGCTACGCGTTGCCGCTGTCGATCCATACGCTCGCGACCGCTGACCACAGCCGCAGGTTCTCGGCAGTCATCGCGAAAGACAACTTCGTGGCTGCACAGTTTCACCCCGAGCGGTCCTCGGCGGTGGGCGCGCAAGTGCTGCGAAATTTTCTCGGTACAACCTCGTGAAAATCATTCCGGCGATCGATCTCAGGGACGGCAAATGCGTGCGCCTTCTGCAAGGCGACTTTGACCAAACCACCGAGTACAGCGCGGATCCATCTGCGATTGCCCGCCGGTTCTCGACCCTGGATGTCGATGACCTGCACATTGTCGACCTCGACGGTGCGCGCACCGGTACGCAGGTAAACCGTGACATTGTCGCGGCGATCGCGGCCGAGTCGGGCCTTGCCATCCAGCTTGGAGGTGGCATCAGGGATCGCGACACGATTGCGCAATGGCTTGCTGCCGGAGTCGGCCGCTGCGTCGTCGGCAGCGTCGCGATCCGCGAACCGGAAACGGTCAAATCATGGCTGACGGATTTTGGCAGCGACAACATCGTGCTAGCCCTCGATATCAGGTTCAATGCCGGCGGCATGCCGATGCTGACAACACACGGCTGGACCGCGGATACCGACATCTCGTTGTGGGCCTGCCTCGACACTTATCGCGATGCAGGCGCAGAGCATGTCCTCTGCACCGATGTATCGCGTGACGGCGCAATGGCTGGTCCCAACCTTGATCTCTACGGCGCAATTCTCGAGCGCTACCCCGGTATCGGGCTGCAGGCATCCGGCGGTGTCCGTCATGTAGCTGACCTGCGCGAACTGGACGCGCTTCGGGTACCTGCAGCGATAACCGGTCGCGCGCTCCTCGATGGCAAGATTACAGTGGCGGAGGTGGCATCATTCCGGCAAAACGCATAATTCCGTGCCTCGACGTTCGCGATGGCGTTGTCGTCAAGGGCGTGCAATTCCGTAACCACAGAGTTGTCGGCGACATTATTGAGCTGGCCCGGCGCTATGGCGCCGAAGGCGCCGACGAGCTCGTCTTCTACGACATTACCGCCAGTCCCGATGCGCGTACCGTAGACCGCGACTGGGTGAGCCGGGTAGCAGCCGTACTCGATATTCCGTTCTGCGTTGCCGGCGGTATAAAAACCATCGCTGATGCCGAAGAAGTTCTCAACAGGGGCGCCGACAAGATCTCGATCAATTCCCCCGCCCTGGCGGATCCCGCGCTGATTCGCTCACTGGCCGACCGTTTCGGTACGCAATGCGTCGTCGTCGGCATCGACAGCCGTCAGGAAGGCAATGAGTACGTCGTCTACCAGTACACCGGGGACCCGGACAAGACCCGCGCCGCAGCCTGGAAGACACTCGACTGGGTGCGCGAAGTACAGGCCCTGGGAGCCGGCGAAATCGTGCTCAACTGCATGAACCAGGATGGCGTCCGGCAAGGTTACGACGTCGCGCAGCTCGCTGCGGTACGTGACGTCTGTGACGTGCCCCTGGTCGCCTCGGGAGGAGCAGGCTCGATGCAACACTTTGCGGATGTGTTTGTAAACGCCCGGGTCGACGCCGCGCTTGCGGCAAGCGTCTTCCACGAAGCAAGCATCGCGATCCCCGATCTCAAAACTTTCCTGGCCCGGCAACAGGTAGCTGTCCGGCCGTGAGGATGACACCATGCCCAGTACCGACCTAGCATTCCTGGCTGAACTCGAATCCATCGTACGCGACCGACTGCAAAACCCGGTGGACGGCAGTTACACGGCACGCCTGGCAGCAGAGGGAAACAAGCGCATCGCGCAGAAAGTCGGTGAGGAAGGCGTTGAGCTCAGCCTCGCGGCAGTCGCCGGAGACGATGATGAAGTGATCGACGAAGCGGCAGACCTGGTGTATCACCTGATCGTCCTGCTGGCCGACCGTGACTTACGTCTGGGTGACGTCGCGGCGCGCCTGCGCACCCGGCACGACGGCTAGGACGCAGCGACCGCCCCTGTTGCATCAGCGTTCCCGCGTACCTGCGGCCAGCATGCCGAGCGGATCGCGCGGATCGACACCTTCCATGAACTGGCACCTGCGGTCGAGATTCGTCGTCTGGTAGACGAGACCGAGCCAGTTGTTGACGATGGCCTTGGCCGTGTCGCCCCAGGTATTGTCAAGGTGAGGCTCGAACGGGGTTTCGTCGAAGGGCGGTACCGGCTGTCCGGCGCTGACGGCGCGTTCTGCGGCCTCGAGCCAGGTACTTGCGAGCGCCTGCGCCGCGTCATTGAAATAGTGCTCGGGGAATGGCGGTCGCGCGTCCAGCTCTCCTTTCAGGTAGCGGTTTGCCTCGCGCTTGTACTCTTTCAGCAGGCTGTTGATGTCGTACTCGGGATGACCCTGGAAGTACACTTCGCGAAACTGGTCGGCGCTGACTGCCAGGTGCACGCCGCCATCGTCACTCTCGGCGAGCACCGTGAGTCCTGCTGTCTCCAGTTGCTCGCGTGAAATATCATTAAAGCGTGAATGCGGGGCGTCGAAGCGCGTGTTGATCTCGCGCAGCAACGGGTGTAACTCCGGACGCGTGCGATGACTGTACACACCCCATCGTTTGCGCGGTAGCGGATTGCGGTCGACACCGTGCAGATATTTGAGCAGCGCGTGGGTTGCCAGGCACGAGCAGAGAATCGACGTGACGTTGTCACGGGCCCAGCCAACGACCTCGACCAGTGGCTCCCAAAAGGGTTCCTGATCGAGCGCAGGATTGGCGACGTTGGCGCCGGTAATGATCAGTGCGTCGAGACCGGCCTCCCGCAGTTCGTCGAAACGCGCGTAATAGCGATCGATGTACGCTTGTGTCTCGTGGCTGCGCTGCAACTCCGGCAACGAAAACGGGTAGACAAAAAACTGTGCAATACGGTTGCAGCTACCGACCAGTCGGATGAACTGGCGCTCGGTTGCCTGCAATGCAGCATCCGGCATCATGTTGAGGAAGCCGATGTGCAACTCGCGGATATCCTGGTGAACGGCGCGATCCAGCGACAGCATCTCGTGGCCGGATGCTCGCAGCTCCGAAAATGTCGGCAGATCGCTGTGGGCAACCAGCGGCATCAGGCGTTCGTTGCCGCCATTGCATTCCGGTAGGCCGGCCTCTCGATGCACCTGTCCGCATAGGCCGACAGGTTGCGCGTGTTCGGCAACATCTCGAACATGCGCATGAACGTCGCGCTGGAACCAAGCATTACGTCGGCAGCCGTGAACTGCTCACCGAGAATCCAGTCCCTGCCGTCCAGGGCATCGTCAAACGTCTGGATCATGGCGTCGAAATCGCCCCAGCCATTGCGACCGCGATTCGGTTCGACCTTGTTGAATTTTTCACCCATCGCCGGTTCGATGACCGCTGGCGTGTACAACGCCCAGTAGAGAAATTTGCCGCGCATCGCATCGTCCGCCAGCGGCGCCAGCGTCCCCGCCGCGTAACGGTCAGCAACATAGATGCAGATTGCAGCCGATTCCGCCAGCCTCACGTCGCCATCGACCAGCGCCGGCACCTTGCCCATCGGGCTGGCATCCAGGAATTCGTCGCTGTCCTTGCGATCCGGGTTGCGGATATCGACAAGTTCCATGTCATAGTCGACGCCGGCTTCCTCCAGCATCCAGACTGCACGCACGGCGCGTGTCTGTGGTGCCCAGAAAAGTTTCACAGGATGACCTCCGTGGCGACTTCACGCCGATTGTATTGCGAACTCATGACGTATCCATAGGCGCCCGCGTTTGCGATCAGGATGACATCACCCTCTTTTGTCGGCGGCAACAAACGGTCACTCCCAAGGCGATCTCCGGTCTCGCAAATCGGCCCGACTATCGTGACCGTTTCGCTCGGCAATTCGTCTGCCCGCGACAGGTTGACGATCTCGTGGTAAGCACCGTAGAGCGCCGGCCGGATCAATGTGTTCATTCCCGCACCCACACCGACATAGCGCATTTCACCCTTGCCCTTGGTCTGGGTCACCCGGGTCAATAACACGCCGGCACGGGCTACCAGGTAGCGCCCTGGCTCCAGCCACAAACTGTACTGCGGGTACGTTTCACGGATCTCGGCCAGGGTCTCGTCGAGACGCGCCAGGTCGAACGGTTTGTCGCCGGGCTTTTCGGGAACTCCGAGACCGCCGCCGAGATCGATCGTCGTCACGCCTGGAAACCTGTCGGCAATCTGCACGAGTTCCCCGGCGACAGTCCGCCAGTTGTTGGGATCGAGGATGCCACTGCCGCTGTGAGCGTGGATACCGACGACCTCGGCACCGGCGGCATCGACAAGTCGTGCAAACTCGTCGAACTCGAAACGGGGTATGCCAAACTTTGAATGCACACCCGCTGTCTTCACGTGCTCGTGGTGGCCCCGGCCCTGCCCCGGGTCGACGCGCACAAAAATCTTCTGGCCGGAAAACAGCTCCGGCCAGGCCTGCAGCGGATACAGGTTGTCGAGCGTGATTTGCAGGCCCTTGTCGAGGGCCCATGCATATTCGGATCGCGGGGCAAAATTGGGCGTGAAAAGAATCCGGTCGAGATCGAGACCCGGCACGACGTCCTCGAGCCACGTCACCTCGCCCGGCGAAACACATTCGAAGTCGACCCCGGCATTGCCGAGGATGCGCAACAAGTTCGGATTGAAATTGGCCTTCACCGCGTAAAGAATCCGGTCGACATTGCGCAGGCCGAGCAGACTTTGCGCAGCCTCCTGCACACTCTCCCGGTCGTAAACGTAGGCGTTGGCATGGCTTTCGGCAACCTCGAGCAGCGCGTCGCGCTTTCTCAACCACCAGGCCTGTTCTGCGCGAATCTCTTGTACTTCGACCGCAAACAACTGCTCCCAGCTGCGCCCGAACACACTCGATGCGCCTGTCTTGCGAACGATCAACGCGTGCAGCTTGCTGACCAGGCGCGGGCCCTGTTGCTTGTCGACGACGAACGTGAGGTTAAGATCGTTCGCTGCCTGCGACATCAGGTGAATCCGCTCTTCTTCGAAGACTTCCAGCGCCGAACCCAGGCGCGGCATGATCGTGCGAATCTTGCGGCCGACGAGGCTGACCGCCGCGCACTTCGAAATCACGCGCACGCGACACAGTTCACTAAGGTCGCTGATCAGAGAAGCTTCGACGTCCTCCGGCAACATGCCATCGCTGGTATCGATTGAGACGGTAACGTTCGTTTCCGACGTCGATACCAGGTCGACCGACACACCGTTATTGCTGAATACCGTGAACGCTTTGGCGAGAAAACCGACCTGGTGCCACATGCGCACCGTGGTCATCGAGACCAGGGTAAGTCCATTGCGCAGGCATATTCCCTTTACCTGCGGCTCCACCTCTTCGGTGACGGACGATATGACTGTTCCTGCGATTTCCGGCGACAGCGTGCTGCGGATGAACAGCGGAATACCGTGCTCCCGTACCGGCGAGATACAACCCGGGTGCAACACGCTGCTGCCGGCCGACGCCAGTTCCTGCGCTTCGTCATAGTGCAATGCGACCAGCAGGCGTGCCGACGGGACGACACGCGGATCGGCGGTGAACATGCCGGGCACGTCAGTCCAGATTTCGAGGCGTCGGGCCTGCAACCTTGCGGCAAAATAGGCCGCCGACGTGTCGGAGCCGCCGCGACCGAGGAGTACCGTCTCTCCGGCAACGTTCCTCGCGATGAAACCCTGCGTCAGGATCACCTGCCCGATGTCAGCGAGTTGCGCCTGCATGTCGGGGTCGGGCTCCGATTCGCAGGTTGCCGCGAGGTAGGCGTTGGTCGAATTCTGGCGACTTCGCGAGCGACTCACCAGCAGATCGCGTGCGTCCGTCCACTGCACGGCGATGCCCTCTTTAGCGAGGTACTCTGCCCCGAGGCGCGTCGCCATCAGCTCACCTAGCGCCATGACGCGCACGCGCACCCTGACACTCACTTCCTTGACCAGGCGGACGCCCGCGATCAGTTGCTCGAGCTGGTACAGGCTGTCGTCAAGTAACGCGGCGCCGTCGAGCTCCAGCGCGGCAGCCAGGTCGTAGTGCTTTTGCCGAAGCGCTTTCAGCCCCTCCGCAGGGTCGCCGGCAATCGCGTCGTCCAGCAAGGCAACCAGCGCGTTCGATACGCCACTCAGGGCCGAGTGCACGACAACCGGTCGCAAGCCCTCGTCAAGCCTGCGACGTATCAACCGGGCGATGGTTTGCCAGCGCTCGACCGTCGACACGCTGCTGCCACCGAACTTCATGACGACCCAGGGCGATGCCGCTACCGACGGCGGTGCGCCGAGCGCCTCACTCGGGTCGAACACCGCTTCGGTCAGCTCGCTACTCATGCACCCATACGTCCCGGACTACCGCAAAAAAAAACCCGCAAGGACATCCCCGGCGGGTTTGTTGACAATGTCCGACTTTATTCCTAGCCGGTACAGTTGCCACTCGCACCCACGCACCTCTGGCGCGCCATATATTTTATGTGTTTTTTCGCAACGGGCATGCGCTGCATCCCGCTGGGTTGGCACATTACGTGGGTGTCGGAAAAAACCATCGGCAAAGTAGAGCCGACCTGACAGCAAACGTCAAGTATTACGCGCGTCAGGCGTCCCAGTCCGGCGGTATCGTAACCGCGCCCTCGGACGCCGATGACACCTCGTTGCGATACTTGGCAAGCACGCCCCGCGTCACGTCGGAGGCGGGCCGGCGCCATGTTTTGCGCCTCCGCGCCAATTCCGCGTCACTGACAGCCATATTGATCTGCCTCGCCTGCGCGTCTATGCGGATGATATCGCCGTCCTCGATCAGGCCGATCGGTCCACCGACTGCAGCCTCGGGCGAAACATGCCCGACGACGAACCCGTGGCTGCCGCCGGAAAAGCGGCCGTCGGTAATCAGTGCGACCTTTGCGCCCAGCCCCTTGCCCATGATGGCCCCGGTCGGGCTGAGCATCTCGCGCATGCCGGGCGCGCCCTTGGGACCCTCGTAGCGGATGACCAGGACGTCGCCCGCTTGGACCGTATCGCCCAGAATAGCCTGCAGCGCCTCCTCCTCGGAATGGAAGACACGCGCCCGACCCTCGAATTGCAGACCTTCCTTGCCGGTGATCTTGGCAACGGCACCCTCCGGCGCGACGTTGCCGTACAGAATCGCAAGATGGCTGTCGGGTTTGATCGGCTTGTCGAAGTCGCGGACGATATCCTGCCCCTCCGGATAATCGGCGACGTCCGCCAGGTTCTCGGCCAGTGTCCTGCCGGTTACCGTCACGCAATCGCCATGCAGCAGGCCCCGGTCGAGCATCCGCTTCATCAGTGGCTGGATACCGCCAATCGCGATCAGCTCTGACATCAGGTACTTGCCGCTGGGTTTGACATCTGCAAGCACCGGCACCCGCGCGCCGATGGCCGTGAAATCGTCCAGTTCCAGGGCAACGCCCGCTTCCCGTGCGATCGCAAGCAGGTGCAGTACGGCGTTGGTCGATCCACCCAGGGCGATCACGACGGCAATCGCATTCTCGAACGCCTGCCGCGTCATGATGTCGAGCGGCTTGATGTCCCTGCGCAGCAGGTCCATGACAGCCTCGCTGGCCCGGCGGCAATCGTCTTTCTTGTGCTCGGACACCGCTTCCTGGGCAGAACTGTTGGCGAGACTCATGCCGAGCGCCTCGATCGCCGATGCCATCGTATTGGCCGTGTACATGCCACCACAAGCACCCGGGCCCGGGATTGCGGTGCGTTCGACGTCGAGCAACTCCTCGTCGCTGATCTTGCCGCC
>Ga0210081_1000009_pt1 | contig 48291 bp, 44 predicted proteins | sample White_ThreeSqA_D_FD_185589 | JGI IMG/M metagenome (GOLD analysis project Ga0210081, IMG submission 185589) | Wetland microbial communities from the San Francisco Bay, California, USA, that impact long-term carbon sequestration -... | ecosystem: Environmental > Aquatic > Marine > Wetlands ...
GTTATGCCGGCCGACGTCTTCGCGGCAGACGACCAGCCCGCCGGTGTTGTCGAAGGCTGCGGCCGCATGCAGCCCGCCGGTTTCGGCAAAGGTCTGCTGGGCCGCGCGCAGCGTATCGGGTAACGCGAGCAACATCGCGCGCGGGAACCGCAATGTGCCGCTCGGCAATGGCGCCAGGCCCTGCACGCGCAGCGCATCGAGAGACGCCTTGCCACACACGCCGCAGCTCGAAGTTGTATAAAAGTGTCGTTGCAGCCGATCGAGATCGACGCCCACGCCACTCTCGAGTTCGACGCGCACCGCGTTGTGGTTGCCGCTGTCCGGCGCAACCGGGCCGCAAGGTTTGACGATGGCCACGTCCTCGCGCCGCCGGATGATACCTTCGGTAAACAGGAAGCCGGTCGCGAGTTCGGCATCGTTTCCCGGCGTACGCATCGTGATCGACACGCTTTCGGTGACCCGGCCACCAGCGGTTTCAAAACCGAGGCGAATTTCCAGCGGCTCCTCTACGGCGACCCGGTCATCGAGGGTCGTGCGCAGATCGTCGCCGATTCGTGCAATCGATAGTGCCTGACTTGCGCCTGACATAAGCGTCTGTTCCGAACAACTGGCCGACCAGTATATCGCAGCGATGCGGGATGCAGGCCTTGTTGCGAATCGTTCTCAAAAACTCAGGCAAATCATCGACCTGTGTCGTTGTGCCGGCGTTCAGGAAGTTTCGTTAGAATGCGTCTTCCGGTCCGACCGGGATGTCAGAAAACGAACGTTAAGGAGATTCCGTTGAGCAAGATTGCACGCCGCAAGTTTATTCAGTTATCCGCCGTTGCAGCCGCCGGCTGCCTGGTACACGCAGGTCGTGAAGCCAGGGCCGAAGATCTGCCGCATTTGTCAATGGACGACCCGATGGCAAAAGCGATGAAGTACACCAATGACTGGGCAACCGTCGATCCTTCCGCCCGCAACAATCCTGCCCCCGAGCAGCACTGTTCGAATTGTGCGCTGATTCAGGGCAATGAAGGTGATGAGTGGCGTCCGTGCCAGATTTTCCCGGGCAAGCTCGTCAATGCCAATGGCTGGTGCTCGGTCTGGGCCCCCAAGTCCTGATCGACAATGTCAATCAACGACAACGCCGGCTTTCGAGCCGGCGTTTTTGTTTGCGCGATTTCGTTTGTACAATGCGCCGCTTGCAGGCATGCCGTCTGCACGTGACCTCAAGGGAGAGCCCTGTTGTTTGAAACACTCGAAGCCGCGCCCGCAGATGCCATTCTCGGCCTGATTACCGAGCACAAGAACGACCCGCGACCCGACAAGGTCGATCTTGGCGTCGGCGTATTCAGGACTGCCGCCGGTGAGACGCCGGTGCTCGACGTGGTCAAGAAGGCCGAACAGCGCCTCGTCGATACCCAGGACAGCAAGGCGTACATCGGCACGGCCGGGGACCCCGAGTTCAATGCGGCGATGCAGGACCTGACCTTCGGGGATGCCGCCGACGCCGGGCGCCTGGTGACAATCCAGGCCCCGGGCGGCTCCGGGTCGCTGCGAGTCGCCGCGGGGCTCATCCTGCGCGCGCGGCCTGCTGCCAGGGTCTGGGTCAGCGACCCGACCTGGGCGAATCACATTCCCCTGCTGGGTGGCGCCGGCCTCAAGCTGGAGACCTATCCCTACTACGACACGATGCAACATGTCCTGAAGATCGATGAGATGCTCGACGCCCTCGGCGAAGTGCCTGTCGGTGACATCGTGCTGCTGCACGCCTGCTGTCACAATCCGTCCGGTCTCGATCCCTCGGTCGAGGAGTGGCATGCGATCTCGGATGTCATCGTCGAACGTGAACTGGTGCCATTCGTCGACATGGCCTACCAGGGATTCGCGACCAGCCTGAGCGACGATGCGTACGCGGTGCGCCACCTGGCCGGCCGCGTCCCGGAAATGATCGTGGCGAATTCCTGTTCCAAGAATTTCGGCCTGTATCGGGATCGCGTCGGCTCACTGTCGTTCCTGGCGGCGGACACCGCCTCGCGGGATATCGTCAACAGCCAGGTCAACAATGTTGTGCGAACGATCTACTCGGTGCCACCGGATCACGGGGCCGTGGTCGTCAGCACGATCCTGAACGATCCGGATCTCAGGGCGGCGTGGCGCGTCGAGCTGGCGGAGATGCGCGGGCGGCTGCGCGAAATGCGGGTGTTGCTCGCAGATGCGCTGGCCGAGAAGGCGCCCGGCCATGATTTTTCGCACCTGACGCGCGCCCGCGGCATGTTCTGTTTCCTGGGCGTCACGCCGGAGCAGGTGTTGCGGTTGAAAAAGGACTTTGGTGTCTACATGGTCAGTTCGAGTCGCATCAACACGGCCGGCATCACGGCGGACAACGTCAATTACCTCGCGGATGCGATTGCCGCGGTCCTGTAGCCAGCGTTCACGGTTTGTCGCTGGTCAGTCAATATTGCTTTCTGCAAACAACAAGCGGCTGCCGCTGCCAATGTTCAAATGGCGTGCCACGCCGGCATTGAGTTCGAGCACGTAGCGGACCGGTTCGGTCGCCGCACGCTTCGTCAGGGTCAGCGGTGTCGCATCGTGGATGACCGAAGACACCGCGCCGTCCGCCCTGACAAACACCATGTCGAGCGGGATATAGGTATTCTTCATCCACATCGAGTGAATGCCGTCCGTGTCGTAGATGAATAGCATGCCGGTCGTCTCCGGCAGGCGGCGGACGAACATCAGGCCACGGCGTCGCTGGTCGAAGTCCGTGGCCAGGTACACGTCGAATTCGTGCCGGTCGCCCTCGTTATTGATAACGACCAGTTGCCCGCGCCCGAAAAACGCATCGAGACTTGCGTCTTTCTCAGCCTTCGGCGTAGCGGGCGGGCTGCAGGCGACACAAAGCAACGCGCACAGCAGGACCACGGTGCGGCGCGCGCTCATGTGTCACCCCAGTCGGCGACGCCGGTAAAGCGAAAGTGCTGCAGCGTGATTGTTGCATCGCCGTTGATTTCGCCCAGCGGACCGACGCAGAAAAGCTCGCCCGTGACCCAGTAGTGGTTGGCTTCTCCCGGTATCGGGTCCTGGGCCGTGATGTCGACCCAGCACGAATCGAGCGTGGGCGTGCTGAAGAAGCGGCCGCTGCCTTCCACCGTCAGCGTGACGTTGGCCGGCAATTCGGACGCCGTCGCATCCCGGACCAGCGCCGGTACCGCGATGATGAATACCAGTCGCTCGGATCCGGCCTCGCCCTCGAAGCGCAGCCGGATGCCTTCACCTTGCGGGCGCAGCATGCTCTCGCAGGCAAGCGATCCGGGGCCCCACTCCAGCGTGGTCTCTATGCCACCGAAGAGTTCCGCGGCGAGACTGCCGCGCGGCCCGCAATCGGGCGCAGCAGTCACCACCGGCGGTGACAGGGCGTCGGTAGCAGCCGGCGCCGGCGTCGCGTCACAGCCCGGAATGAGAATCATTGTGGCCGTCAGCAACCCGGTGATCGGGGCGCATCGGCCGGCTAATTTTCTGATTCGATGCAATGTTTTTGCCCTGGCGTGGTCGGAATCGTGTCAATAGTACTCAAACAACCGCATTTATGAATAAAAAGGCGCGCGACCGGTTGGCCTGTACAGGCATCCTCTCTAAAATGGCACGCCGCTTCACCCTTCGGAGTTATCAATGAGCGTCGCAGAACAGTTTCAGAAACTCGAGGCACACGCGAGTGGGCTGATTATCGGCCAGGCCCACCTGATCAACCGCATGTTGATCACGTTGCTGTGCGACGGTCACCTGCTCGTCGAGGGGGCCCCGGGTCTCGCCAAGACGCGCGCCATCAAGGTGCTGGCGGAGAGCATCGAAGGCGATTTTCATCGCCTGCAGTTCACGCCGGACCTGCTGCCGGCGGACCTGACCGGCACCGACATCTATCGGCCGCAGGAAGGCACATTCGAGTTTCGCAAGGGACCGCTGTTTCACAACCTGATCCTGGCGGACGAGATCAACCGTGCGCCGGCGAAAGTACAATCGGCGCTGCTCGAAGCCATGGAAGAACGACAGATTTCGGTCGGCGACAAGAGTTACCCGCTGGAAGACCTGTTCATGGTCATGGCGACGCAGAACCCGATCGAGCAGGAGGGCACCTACCCGTTGCCCGAAGCGCAGCTCGATCGCTTCCTGCTGCATGTCGAAGTCGGTTACCCGAGCATCGAGGACGAACGGCGCATCCTGGTACTGAACCGCGACGAGGCGAAGTCCGGCGAGCGCGATGCGTTCCAGCCACCCGAATTACTGTCGCGCGCGTCGATCATGCAGGCGCGCCAGGACATCCTGAACCTGCACCTCGCGCCGGAGCTCGAGGAATACATCGTCAATGTCGTCGTCGCGACCCGTAACCCGGGCGCCGTCGACACGGCGCTCGACGGGCAGGTCCTGTACGGTGCCAGCCCGCGCGCCAGCATGGGCATCGACCGTGCCGCCCGAGCGCACGCCTGGCTGGCCGGCCGCGATTTCGTCGGGCCCGAGGATATCCAGGCCGTCGCCCCGGACGTATTGCGGCATCGCCTGGTACTGAGTTTCGAGGCCGAAGCTGACGGCGTCAGTGCGACCGACGTGATTACCGGCATCCTGGATGGTGTCGGGGTGCCATAGTGCCGCGACCCACGCACATTCACGAAGACGCCTCCCCGGTCAGCGTCAGCCAGGCCGGCCTGATACGACTGAACGGTCCGGCGCGTGCGATCGCGCTCGACGTGCTGCGTGTGAATTCGCTGCAGACCGGTGCCTACGTGTCCCATTTTCGGGGTCGTGGCATGGAGTTCGATGAGTCGCGCCCGTACCAGCCGGGCGACGACCCACGTAGCATCGACTGGCGCGTGACGGCTCGCAGCACCACCGCCTATACCAAGTTGTTCCGCGAGGAGCGCGAACGGCCGGTGCTGGTTGCGCTGGACCTGCGCGCGAACATGCATTTTGCAACGCAGGGTTGTTTTAAGTCGGTCAACGCCAGCCGCGCGGCGGCCCTGATCGCTTGGGCCGCGCACCATCGCGGCGACCGGCTGGGCGGCCTGATCTTCGGTGACTCGACGCATCGCGAACTCAAGCCGCGCCTCGGGCGCCGCGCCGCGCTGCGTTACGTGCACGAACTCGTCACGCACCCGGACTGGCAGCGCGAGAAACCGGTTGAGACGCCTGCGATCGATCCGCTGACGCATGCGATGTCGGCGCTGCGGCGCGTTGCCCGGCCCGGCAGCCTGGTCGCCGTCATCAGCGATTTCACCGGGTTCTCGCGCGCGGCGCAGTCCTATTTATCTAGCGTTGCGCGGCACAACGAGGTACTCGCGATCTTCATGACGGACCCGCTGGAGCGAAAGCTCCCGCCCCCGGGGCGCTATCGCCTCGTCTCGAGCCACGACGAGCTGGCGATCGACACGTTTGCTGCGGCGGCCCGCCGGGACTACGAAGCCGCTTTCGCGAAGCGCCTCGACGATGTGGAGAAATTCTGCCAGCGCTACGGCGTGCACCTGATGCCGTTGTCCACCAACGACGACCCGGTCAGCGCGCTGCAGGCGGCGCTGGGGCGGAGGACGCACTAGGCATGGAAGACGCCCAGATTCCGCTGCGCGACCTGCACCTCCCGGACCCGGTTGGCTGGTGGCCGCTGGCACCGGGCTGGTGGCTGTTACTCGCGCTGCTGGCGGCGCTGTGCGGCTACGGCCTGTGGCGCGCCTGGCGCAGCTGGCGTTTCAACGCGCCACGACGCTATGCGCTGCGCGAGCTGGCGCGCTACGAGGCAGAGTTCCGGCAGCACCAGGACGCTGTCAAGCTCGGCAAGCAGGTGTCCGAGTTGTTGCGCCGTGCGATGCTTGCGTATGCGCCACGCGACGAGGTTGCCGGGCTGACCGGCGAGGCCTGGCTCGCATGGCTCGATAAGGACATGCCGCTGCCGTACTTTCATACCGAGGGCGGCAAGAGCCTGCTGGCGCTCCCGTATCGCAACCCGGCTGACGATTTTTCCAATCTCGATGTCAATGCGCTGCTCTCGGCCGTGCGCATGCGACTTGGCGTACCGCAGAGGAGGGCAGCCTGATGTGGTCACTGGCCTGGCCCTGGGCGTTGCTGGCGCTGCCGTTGCCTCTGCTGTTGCGCGCGATGTTGCCGCAGGCGCGCGGACTGGACGAGGCCGGCCTGAAAGTACCGAACCTGGACAGCTTCGAGACGCTGAAGGATCGCTCCGATGCCGAACACTTGCTGAACTGGCGGGTACTGGTTGCGATCCTCGCGTGGCTGCTGCTGGTGCTTGCCGCCGCGCGCCCGGAGCGCATCGGCGACGAACTCGAGGTGCCGGTTGCCGGCCGCAACCTGATGCTGGCCGTGGACCTGTCCGGCAGCATGGACCAGAAGGACTTCGAGCTCGGCAACCGCCGCGTCGACCGGCTGACAGCGACCAAGGCAGTCGCCAGTGATTTCATCTCGCGGCGCGAGGGCGATCGCATCGGCCTGATCCTGTTCGGCGAACGCGCCTACCTGCAGGTACCGCTGACGCTCGACCGCGACACGGTCAAGACGCTGTTGCTTGAGGCCGAGATCGGGCTCGCCGGCGAGAAAACGGCGATCGGCGATGCGATCACGCTGGCCGTGCGGCGTGTTCACGAGGCCCCGAGTGAGGCTGGCGACCAGGTACTGGTGCTGCTCACCGACGGCGCGAATACGGCCGGCGAAGTACAGCCGCTGAAGGCTGCGGAACTTGCGCAGCAGGTCGGCTTGCGCATCTATACGATCGGCATCGGTGCGGACCAGATGGAAGTGTCGTCGCTGCTCGGCGGACGGCGGCGCATCAACCCATCGGCGGATCTCGACGAAGAAACGCTGACCAGGATCGCGCAGCAGACCGGCGGCAGGTATTTTCGCGCGACCGATACGGCAAGCCTGCAGGATATCTACAGGCTCGTGGATGAACTCGAGCCGGTCGAGGAGCCGGAGTCGGGGTTCCGGCCGGTGAAGTCCTATTACTTCTACCCGCTCGGCGCGGCATTCGTGCTGATCCTGTTGTCGGCACTGATCAGCCTGTTACAGCGCGTAGTCGTACGGCGCGCGGCCGAGGTGCATGCACATGCCGGCTGACTTCCACTGGCTCAGGCCCGAGTGGCTGCTAATGATTCCCGTCGTGGTGCTGGCAGCGGTGCTGCTCGCGCGCGGCCGGCTCGGCACCGGCAGCTGGCAGCGCATCGTGGACCCGGCGCTGATGCCATTCGTGCTGTCGCGCACACCGGGACGCGGTGTCGACCATCGCTGGTGGCTGTTCGGCATTGGCGGCGTCATCGCCGCTACGGCGCTCGCCGGACCGGCATGGCAGCGCATCGACCAGCCCGTGTTTCGCGCCCAGCAGGCGCTTGTCATTGCGCTCGACCTGTCGCGTTCGATGGACGCAGAAGACATTGCGCCGAGTCGGCTCGCACGCGCGCGCCTGAAGATTCTCGAGATTCTGCAACGCCGCAAGAGTGGCCAGACCGCGCTCGTCGTGTATTCGGCGAATGCGTTCACCGTGACGCCGTTGACGGATGACACCGACACGATCGCGGCGCTCGTCAACAGCCTGAGTACCGATATCATGCCGAGTCGCGGCAGCTACCCGATTTCGGCCATCCGCAAGAGCCAGCAATTGCTGGAGCAGGCCGGTGTCGTGATCGGTGAGGTGTTGCTCGTGACCGACGGCGGGGCATCGCCCGCCGCCGAAAAGGTCGCGCGGGACCTGAAGGCAGCCGGGTATACGCTATCGGTACTGGGTGCGGCGACGAAGCAGGGTGCACCGATACCACGGCAAGGGGGCGGTTTCGTGACGGACAACCGCGGCCAGATCGCCGTGCCGCGTCTCGAGGAGACCGAGCTCAGGAAACTCGCGGCCGCCGGCGGCGGGCGCTTCGCGATCCTCACCGCAGACGACAGCGACATCGACTACCTGTTGTCCGGCGAGGTCGTTTCGGCGGCCGAGGTCGACGACGCCGTGGCCACGGACCACTGGCGTGAAGAAGGGCCGTGGTTGCTGTTGCTGCTGCTGCCGCTCGCGGCGGCGGCGTTTCGTCGCGGCTGGGTGATGGTGTTGCTGGTGTTCGTGTTGCCGCTGCCGCGGCAGGCCGAGGCTTCCCTGTGGGACGACCTGTGGCTCAACAACGACCAGCAGGCAGAGAAACTCCTGAAGGAAGGTTCGCCGGCGGACGCAGTGGCGTTGTTCGATGATCCCGAGTGGCGCGCGGTCGCGCGCTATCGTGCAGAGGACTATGTGGCCAGCGCGGCAGAGTTCGCCGAGTACGATGATACGCGCAGCCTTTATAACCTCGGCAACGCGCTGGCGATGCAACGGCAGTTCGACGGCGCTATCGATGCGTACCAGGAAGTCCTGGAGAGAGAGCCCGACAATGAGGATGCGCAGTACAACCTCGATCTCGTGAAGAACCTGAAGGAACAGCAGGAACAACAGCAGCAGGAACAACAGGGCGACGACCAGCAGTCATCCGAAAATTCCGGCGGCGACGGCGAGCAATCCGACAGCGAAAGTGAGCCGGGCGAAGAGGGCTCCGAGAGTTCGTCGGATTCAGAGCAGCAAAGCGACGACAGCAACGCGTCGCAGCGCGGCGAGCAGGAAATGAGCGAAGAAGACATGCAGGCCTTGCAGGAAGAACTGCAGCGCGCGGCCGAGCAGGCACAAAACGGGGAGCAGCCGGAGCAGTTGTCGGAGGCCGAGCTCGCTGAAATGCGCGAACAGCAGGAACAGCAACAGGCGATGGAGCAGTGGCTGCGCCGCATTCCGGACGATCCGGGCGGGCTATTGCGGCGCAAGTTCCGCTACCAGTATCAGCGCTCCGGAAAAGACCAGGATGGCAACGACGTATGGCCCGACGACGAGGTACAACCGTGGTAACGCAGAAAACCGTCATTCACCAGGGCCTCGTGGCACTGCTGTGCCTCGTGTTCGCCGCGACGGCGGCGGCGGCGGTCACGGCGCGCGTGGATCGCCCGGAAGTCGACCTGAACGAATCGTTCACGCTGGAAATCATCGTCGACGCGAGCGTTGACACGGACCCGGACCTGACGGTGCTGGATGACAGGTTTTACCGCGGCCAGGTGAGCCGGTTGCAGAACTCGTCGATTTACAACGGCCAGATCAATCGCAGCACGTCCTGGACGGTCACGCTGATGCCTAAGTTTACCGGGACACAGGAAATACCCCCGATCCCGCTCGGTACGGACCTGACCAACCCGGTGATGATCAAGGTCAACGAACCCGAGAACGCGCCTCCCGGCGAGGCGGACGTATTCGTCACCAGTGAAGTGGATGTCGATGAGACTTACGTCCAGGCGCAGATCCTGTACAGCATCAAGGTTTATCGCGCGGTTGCGACGCGGCAACCGGCGCTCAGGGAACCGACTATCAGCGGCGCCGAGGTGCTCGTCGAGCCGGCCGGTGAGGAGCGCAGCTACGAGGCCGTGCTGAACGGCAAGGCCTATAACGTCGTCGAGCGTGTCATTGCGCTCTATCCGCAGGAGAGCGGCGAGATATCGATCTCGCCGGCGATGTTCGAGGCAAGGGTATTGCGCGACGGTCGCATCACCGGGCGCAAGGTTTTCCAGTCCGAGGCGCAGACCGTCAAGGTGCTGCCGATCCCGGCGCCACCGGCCGACCACCCGAACGCGTCCTGGCTGCCGGCACGCGACGTGCAACTCAGTGAGGAGTGGTCCCGCGATCCTGCCGACCTGAAAGCCGGCGAACCGATCACCCGGAACATAACGATCAGTGCGCTCGGACAGATCGAAACGCAGATCCCGGCACTCGAACTCCCGGAAGTCGACGGGCTCAACATGTACACCGACAAGCCGGAGCTGGGTCGCGTCATGGAAGCCGGCGGCATCCGCGGTATTCGCAGCGACCAGTACGCGATCATCGGCGTGAACGGCGGCGAGATCGAATTGCCCGCCGTCGAGTTGCCATGGTGGGATATCGAAGCGGGCGAATGGCGTATTGCCCGCCTGCCTGCCACGACGCTCGAGATTGCAGCCGGCGCGTCGCCGCGCGTCGTGCCACCCGAGACACCGGCGACTGAAGCGGTAGTGGCGGAAAGTTCGGAGCAGGCCACACCGGCAGAGCAGTCGTTGCCGTCCCTGTTGCCGGACAGTGCGTGGAAGCGCATCAGCCAGCTACTGGCAGCACTCTGGCTTGTCACCGTATTCGCATGGTGGTGGTTCTCGCGCGATACGAAGCGCGAAGTTCGTCAACCGGAACCGCCGCCAATTTACAAGCAACAGGACAAGCTCCTGAAGGCCGCGCGCAAAGCCGCCCGCGATGGCGATGCGGCCGGTGTGCGCAGTGCGTTGATCGAATGGGGGCGCCTGCAATGGCCCGATGCGCCACCGCGCAGTGTGGGCGACGTGGCGACTCGGGTGTCATCACCATTGGCTGATGAGCTCAACAAGCTGTCGGCGGCGAGCTATGGCCCGGGCAGTGCCGAGTGGGATGCGGAGCAGCTCGCGAAGTTACTGCGTTCGATAGAGGTACGACCCAGGCGCGAAGATATTGCCGCTAAAGAGCTGCTGCCACCGTTGATGCCGCCGGCTGCCTGAGAATTCTCGGGACGACGAAGCCGGTCACGCTGATCGCGACGATTGACAAAGCAGCGGACCACCCGATGCGAAACGTGCCCACGGTAGGTGTGTCGGCAGTGACTACGCTCAAGCGGTCGGGCAGTTATCCTTCTCGACTGTCCACATGAAGTTGGCAATTTTCCACTCGCCGTCGACCTTGACGAGATCGGCCGAGTCCACGCCGCAGTGGGAAAATTCACCGTCGATCCAGAATTCGTACTCGCCCCAGACCACCGCTATCGGCCCCCGGATCAGTACCGTCGGTTCTTCCGTCCAGCGCTCGATGTACTCGTGGCCGTCGGGCTTTTCATTGGCGATGAACTCCGCGTTGTTCGAGATTCGCATCTCGAGTTCGTCCGGGCCTCCGCCGGTGAGCGGCCTGAACGACAGCGTCGTGCCTTCCGCCAGTTGAATAGCCCGCCAATCCTCAGGTTCGCTCGATCGCACCGCCGCGAAAGCCTTGTCCATGACCGCCAGGATTGCGTCGCGCTCAGCGGCATCAACTGGTCTCGCGTTTACCTGTCGTGAATAGTCGGCTTCGTCGTAGTAACCAAGCGACTCGAGAATCAGGCCGTTATCGTCCAGCGTCCAGACTTCGTAGCCGCGCAGATCGACGGCATTGCCGGTGCCGCCGGGACCGGAGTTGGTGCCCGTCCAGTGCCAGTGAAACTCGACGTGGTCAGCTGTCGTGCGGAGCTCATCGAGGCGCACGACCATGTCGGGAAAGGCAGTCATGAAGCTCTGCGCCATTTCTGTTATCGCAGCGCGCCCGACGGCGGGATCGCCGTCGTTCACCCGCAATACCCCGTCCTCGGCAAAGAAGGCAGCGAATGCCTCGGGGTCCTGGCTACTCCATGCCGCCGCGTAGCGCGTGGCAAAGTCCCGCAGTTCTACTACGTCGCCTTGTTGTCGTTCGGGCTGGCAGGCAGCCAGTGGCGTGATGGCCAGCAACGTCGTTGCCAGCACAATCGGCAGATGCTTGTGCATGTTCACCGTTCCTTGTCGTTATTGTATTTCCGCCAGCAATTCCCGCCCGCTATCGTTACCAGTGCCCGGTGTTCGGCATCGAGGCCCACGGCTCGGCCGCCGGCAAGGCGTCGCCTTTCTGCAGCAACTCGATCGAGATGTTGTCGGGCGAGCGCACGAAGGCCATGTGGCCATCACGCGGCGGGCGGTTGATCGTCGTGCCGGCATCCATGAGTTTCTGGCACAGCGCGTAGATGTCGTTCACGCGGTAGGCGAGGTGGCCGAAGTTGCGGCCCTCGCCGTAGTCTTCGGGATCCCAGTTGTAGGTGAGTTCTACCTGCGCGTCCTCGTCACCCGGGGCGGCCAGGAAAATCAGCGTGAAACGGCCCTGTTCACTCTCGTGGCGTCGCAGCTCCCTGAGCCCGAGCTGGTTGCAGTAGAAGTCGAGTGACTTGTCGATATCGCTGACTCGCACCATCGTATGCAGGTATTTCATCGTCTTGCTCCGGGTATCTCTTGACTCCACAATGGTCGTTGATCAACACGTAGCAGGCAAGCCGTGAACGGCATTCGTACTATCACGCTCGATCTTGACGACACGCTCTGGGAAATTCACCCGGTCATCCGTCGTGCCGAGACTGCGCTGCGCGACTGGCTCGACACGAAGTATCCGCGTATCACCGAACGGTTCGCGCCCGAAGACATGCTGGACTTGCGTCGCCAGGTCGTGGAGGAGCAGCCGTCGATGTCCCACGACCTGACTCACTTGCGGCGGACCGTCCTGCTGCGCGCCAGCAAGGCGGCCGGATACGAGCAGTTTCTCGTGGACGAGGCCTTTGCCGTATTCGATGCGGTGCGCAACGACGTGACCCTGTTCCCGGAAGCGCGCCCGACACTGCTGGCGCTGCGCGAACGCTACGTGCTCGTGGCCGTCACCAACGGCAACGCGAACCTGGAACGCATCGGTATTCATGACCTGTTCGATGGTGTCGTATCGGCGGCGATGGCGGGCGCTGCAAAACCGGCACGGCCTATTTTTGATGCCGCGGTGGCGGCCGGCGGAGCGAGTGCGACCGAGACCCTGCATGTCGGCGATCATCCGTTGTACGACGTACACGGCGCGCGGCAGGCGGGCCTGCGCACAGTCTGGGTCAATCGCAATGGCGACGACTTTCCGGATGACTACGATGCGCCCGATGCCGAGGTTCGCCACGTCGGCGAGTTGCTGGCGTTGCTGGAGTCCGGGTAATGGCGGCAGACGCGCATCCGAAGATCATCTATGTCCCGGGCCTGTTGCCAAAACCGGAGGCGGAAGCGCACCGGGCGGCGCTGCTACGCTGCTTGCTGGCGGCCATGCAGCGCGTCGACGCGGCGGTCGCCGAATCGATAGCGACGACGAGCGGCAGCTTCGACATCGTGGCCTGGACGTACGATTTCTATGGCGAGCATCGCGATATTGGCCTGGACATGGCTGCCATCGACGATGTCATCGCGCAGCCTGGTCCCACAGCGCACGATATTGCCGACGCGACCTCATGGAGGCGCAAATTCCTGCGCTCGGTATACACACTCGGGGACATGCTGCCGTTCCTGATTCCGCATGTCGCCAGTGAGCGTATGGAGTTGCACCTGCGCGACCTGCACCGGTACCTTGGCGACGCCAATGGCATCGGCACGCATGCAAGGCGCATGCTGAAGATCCCGCTACGGGCGGCTGCCGAAATCTCGCAGCCGGTGCTGCTGATCGGGCATAGCATGGGTTCGGTCATCGCATACGACGCGCTGTGGGAACTGACCCACGAGGACAGGCAGGACGCACGCGTAGACCGGTTCCTGACGATGGGGAGCCCGCTGGGCCAGCGCTACATGCAGCGGCGCATCAAGGGCGCAGACACCGCCGGAGCCGAACGCTATCCGCACAACATCCGGTCCTGGACGAACATAGCGGCCGTCGGCGACATGACCGCACTCGATCCTGATCTCGGTGACGACTTTGCCGGGGCCGTGCAGCTCGGGCTGATCGAGGTGATCGAAGACGCCGCGATCTACAATTACTTCCGGCAGGATGAGCAGCTCAACGTGCACGCCGAGTACGGCTATCTCGCCAATGACCAGGCGGCGCGCACCGTCGCTCAGTGGTGGCGTAGCCAGGTCAGGGACTTGCCTGCGGCCTAGCCCTCGGGCTCCGCTGCCGGTCTGATCACGATATCGATGCGGCGGTTGCGTTTGCGGCCGGCTTCGGTTTCGTTGCTTGCAACAGGCCGTGTTTCGCCGTAGCCGGTTGCAATGATCCGGTAGCTCGGGATGCGCATCGCATTGATCATGTATTGCTGCACCGCTTCAGCACGGGCCTGCGACAATTCCTGGTTGAGCTCGTCGCCGCCGTAAGAATCAGTGTGCCCCTCGATGACCAGTTCGCTGCGCGGGAATACGTCGATGGCTTTTTCGACTTTGGCGAGCAGCGGGAAAAATTCCGGCTTGATCTGCGATTGGCCACTATCAAAATTCAGGCCGACAAGGCGCAGGATGATCGAGTCGCCCTCGCGGAAGACGCGGGCCTCATCCTTGGTAAACATCTTCTCGACCTGTTCGAACTGCTGCTTGACGCGGGCCTGCGCTTCGAGTCGCTGCACCAGGGCCGCACGCTCAGCCGTGGCACCGCCAAGGCGCTCGTCGAGCGCGCGCAACTCTTCTTCCATATCGGCCATGCGGACCTGGTCTTCGTCCAGCTCCTGCTGCAGGCCCTGCAGTTCATGGCGCTGGTTCTCGAAGAACGTCACCAGCGCGGCGGTCAGCTTGTCGGGACCGTCCTCCATGTTCGGCGAAATATCGGCGACGCCGGCTACAGCCTGCAGCGATTTTTCCCACTGCAGTACCAGCTGCTCGACGGACAGGTCGTCGTCACGCACCTTGCGCACGACTTCCGACAGGTAGATGGCGTGCTTGGCTTCGTAATTCGCCTGCATCGCCAGGCTGCGTGGCAGGTCCGTGTCGTAGCGATTCTCACTGAGTTCGCGTTCGGCGTCGGCCAGCAACTGCTGGGCCTTGCCAAGCGTAATGGGCGCATAGCGACCGACGCGGGCACGTTCGGCGTCGGCCAGCAGCTGACGCGTCTCGCTAAGGTACTGAGCCTTGATCGCCACGAGTTCGGCATCGCGATAAAGGCTCGTTGCCTCCACGTCGCGACGCTTCGAATTTTTGAGGTCGCCGCGCTCCAATAGCCGGATCGCATCGGCGAATTCGTCCTGGGCATCCTGCCACAGGTCGGGCGCGAGCTCCGGCGCGCGGGCGTTGGCGGCGTCCTGGCGACTCTTCATGACCTGGGCCAGCACGGTCCGGGCGAGAGTCGCCTTCTCGGCTGCGATATTCAGGTAGGTCGCGGCGTCCGCCGCATTGGCGCGCACGGTTTCGATGTTGCGACCGCGCTCGAGCGCCCGTTCTGCGTCCTGGTACTCGTCCATGCCGCGCTGGTAGTTGCGCGGCGAGAGCAGGCGGGCATCGGCGGCATCCGCCGCAGCCCTGGCGGCGTCCGCCTCCTTGAAGAATGTGGCTCGCAGCTCATCCTGGCCATAGGACGCGGCAGCGCCCAGCGTGAGCAGTGCGAAAACAACGATTTTCAGGTATCTGGCGTTGGCGCCCATAGAGTCGATCCTTGCAGTTTGATTGCCGGCAGCCGCGCAACAGGGCCCGGACAGTGCCGATTTTACATAGGCCGGCGCACGATGCCGTGCACGAGTGCCAATGGAGGTCGCGATTTTACGCGATTTTCAACGTTTTCGCGGGTTTATAGCCACAAATTGTGCTCTGGCTCACAGATACGGCGAATCGGCGGGGGTAGTGTAAACCCATGTCCGCCAAGTACTACACGCAGTTCATCCTGACCGACGCTGACTATCGCGACGGCAATGAGTTCTGCGGCGTCGTTGAACTGGCCCAGCCAATGGAGCAGAACACCGACCGGCACGACATCGAGGCAATCCTGGCCCGTAATTTCGACCTCAAGGAAAGCGAGGTCAAGCTGGTCAGCTGGTCGAGATTGCACTGACACCTCTGGCGCCGCCTGATGATTTCCCCCTGACTCTCCCGGCCTCGGCCGGGATCTTTTTTTGTGCGACAATGCCCGCCCCTTGAGCAGGTGAACCGTACGTAGCGCATGAGCGAGTCCGACAAAAAACTTCGTGATATCCCGGTCGTCCAGAGTGGCCGGAAGTACCAGACCGATGCCGGTTTCGCGGCAATCAAGAACGGCGTCAAGCAGCGCCGTGACAGCGCGCCGCTGGTGCGCGGCGACAAACCGCACTGGTTGCGCGCCAGGATGCCGTCGGGTGCCGGTTACTCGGGAACGCGGAATATCGTGCACGAGCATCGCCTGAGCACCGTCTGCGAAGAGTCCATGTGCCCGAACATCGGCGAATGCTGGAATGCCGGCACCGCGACGATCATGGTGCTCGGCTCGGTCTGCACGCGTGCCTGCCGTTTCTGCGCCGTCGACACCGGCAACCCGAAAGGCTGGCTCGACCATGAGGAGCCGCTGAACGCGGCGCGTGCGGTGAAGCTGATGGGCCTCAAGTACGTCGTCATTACATCGGTCGACAGGGATGACCTCGCCGATGGCGGGGCCGGGCACTACGCCGCCTGCGTCCGCGAGATCAAGAACCTCAACCCGGAAACGGCGGTCGAAGCGCTGACGCCCGATTTCAACGGCGTGATGGAACACGTCGAACTGGTCGTCGATTCGGGTCTCGAAGTCTTTGCCCAGAACGTCGAGACGGTCAGGCGCCTGACGCACCCGGTGCGGGATCCGCGCGCCAGTTACGAACAGACCATCGACGTACTGCGCCATGCCAAGGCCTATCGTCCGGACGTGCTGACGAAAACCAGCCTGATGCTGGGCCTCGGTGAACGTGACAACGAGATCATGAAGACGATGGACGACTTGCGGGACGCCGGTGTCGATATCCTGACGCTGGGCCAGTACCTCAGGCCGACCCCCAACCACCTGCCCGTCGAGCGTTACGTCTCGCCGCAGGAATTCGATGCGTACCGGCGCGAAGGGCTCGAAAAGGGTTTCGTCGAAGTCGTGGCCGGCCCCATGGTTCGCTCGAGCTACCGCGCCGAACAGGTTCTGCAAAAGAACAATGTCGGCATTGCCGTCTAGCACATCTACCCCGATACAGGATTCCCATGGTTGAGTTTTTCGCCGAATACGGCTTGTTTCTCCTGAAGGCTATTACGATCGTCGTGGCTATCGCCGTGATCATCGCCGTTGCCGCATCGGCCGGCCGCAAGGCTGCCCGGGAAGGCCTCGAAGTCACGCATCTGAACAAGAAGTTCGAGGGACTTGCGGATACGTTACGTGGCGCCGTTTCGTCCAAGGACGAGCGCAAAAAGGCCGCCAGGGCGAAAAAGAAAGAGGCCAAAGCCGAGGGCAAGAAACCAACTTCGCGGGCACGCAGTTTCGTCATCGACTTCAAGGGCGACCTGAAGGCCAGCGCCGTCGAGTCCCTGCGCGAGGAGGTCAGCGCGATCCTTGCTGTCGCGACTCCGGAAGACGAAGTCATCCTGCGCCTGGAAAATCACGGTGGCATCGTGCATGAACACGGGCTCGCCGCCTCTCAGCTCGCCCGTATCCGGGATCGCGAGATCCCGCTGGTCGTTTGCGTGGACAAGGTCGCTGCCAGTGGCGGTTACCTGATGGCCTGCGTGGCGTCGAAAGTGTATGCGGCGCCGTTCGCGATCCTGGGTTCGATCGGCGTACTCGCCCAGATCCCGAACTTCAACCGCCTGCTCGACAACCACGGCGTCGATTTCGAGCAGATCACGGCCGGTGAGTACAAGCGCACCGTGACGATATTCGGCAAGAATACCGACGAGGATCGAGCCAAGCTCAAGGAAGAACTCGAGGACGTGCACACGCTCTTCAAGGCGGCGGTCGCCCGTTACCGGCCGGCGCTCGACCTCGACAAGGTGGCAACCGGCGAACACTGGTATGGCACGCGGGCCCTGGACCTCGGGCTGGCCGACGCACTGCGCACCAGCGATGAACTGTTGACCGAGCTCGCGGCCGGGCGGGACCTGTACCAGGTAACCTTCAATATCAGGAAACCGCTGCAGAAGCGGCTGCTGGCCAACGTCGAAGGCGCCATCGAGAAGGCGGATGCCGCCGGCTGGCGGCGCAAATTCGAGTCTCGCCTGCCACGCTAGGTACGGAACTGCGCCGGCCCCCGCTGGTCCAATCGGAAGCAAGCTTCGACCGTTTCGAGGCGCTATAATCCGGCGAGGATTCGAGGAGTTTTCATGAACACACTGCGACTCAAGGTACTGGCCCCGCTTACGATAGCGGTACTGGCGCTTGCGGCGTGTTCGACCTCGCCTACGGGCCGCAGCCAGATGATCTGGAAGTCGGACGCCGAGCTTGCAGCAGAAAGCGCAGTGGCGTTCAACCAGATGCGTGCCAGCATGCCGTTGGCTACCGATCGCGCGACCATCGATTTCGTGGCCTGCGTCGCGCAGGCTGTCGTCAGCGTGCTGGAACCGCCGTACAACGATATCGAGTGGGAACTCGCCATTTTCGAAAGTGACGCGGTCAACGCGTTCGCCATGCCCGGTGGCAAGATCGGCGTGTTCACCGGCATCCTCAAAGTCACCGAGAACCAGGACCAGCTGGCGACTGTCATCGGTCACGAGATTGCCCACGTGACTGCGCGGCATTCCAATGAGCGTGCCTCTCGTGCTTCGCTGTCGGATGTCGGCATTAACGCGGTCGCCATCGTCCTCGGCGGCGGTTACACGGGTACGACCTACACGGCGCAACAGGCGCTCTATGCCGGTGCCCAGTTCGGCATCACATTGCCGCACACGCGCGGGCAGGAATCGGAAGCCGACATTATCGGCCTCAAGTACATGGCCAACGCCGGTTTCGATCCACGCCAGGCGGTGCCGCTCTGGCAACACATGGACGAACTGGCCGAGAAAGCACCGGCAGAGTTCCTGTCAACGCACCCGGCAAACGAGACACGTATCGAGAATCTCGTCTCCGAGTGGCAGGAGGCATTGCCGCTGTACAACGCTGCGCAACTCGACGGCCGCATCCCGGAATGCAAGAAGTAGCAGGTGCGGATCCTGCGGCGCCTCTCAGTCCTGATACCGTTACTCGCTCTCGGCGGCTGCGCGACGCTGGATAATATTTTCGGGACGCAGGCTGCGCCACCCGAAGTACCACTTGCCGAGCGTCCCGTCGAGGAGCCGATCGACGCAAACCGCTTCATGCTCGCTTCCCCGGAACAGACCGTCGTCGGCGAACCGCAAATCGTATTCACGACCGAGACCGATACGCTGTCCGATCTCGCGCGTGCTTACGGGCTCGGTTACGACGAGATCATCGCGGCCAATCCCGGCATCAACCCATGGCTGCCGGGTACCAACACGCCGATCTTCCTGCCCACGCAATTCGTGCTGCCGAACGCGCCGCAGCGTGGTGTCGTGCTCAATATCGCGACCAAGCGTTTGTTCTATTACCCGGAACCGCTTGAGGGCGAACCTCGCGAAGTGCTGACCTACCCGATAGGCATCGGTCGAGTCGGCTGGGAAACGCCGCTCGGTGAAACCACGGTCATATCCAAGGCCAAAGACCCCAGCTGGTGGCCGCCGGCTTCCGTGCGCCAGGAGCACGCCGAGATGGGTGATCCATTACCCGCCGTGGTGCCGCCCGGGCCCGACAATCCGCTGGGTACGCGCGTGCTCAAACTCGACATGCCCGGTTACCTGATTCACGGCACCAATCAGCCCTATGGCGTCGGCATGCGCGTGAGTCATGGCTGCGTGCGGCTGTATCCGGAGAACATCGAAGCGCTTTATCCGCTGGTGCCGGTCGGTGAACCGGTCATGATCGTCAACGAGCCTTACCAGTTCGGCATCCGCGACGGTGTGCTGTACTTCCAGGCGCACGCGCCGCTCGCCGATGACACGCTGCTGCCGGAAGATCGACTGCAGGCCGTTCTCGATGCGCAACACGATGTCACCGGGCAGCCCCTGAACACCCACCTCAAGGATTTCGCAAAGGAACTGGCGGCGCAGCCTGACGGCGTGGCCGTCAATATTGTGCAGTACCAGCCGGACGAGGTGATGGCGCGCGTGCGCGTCGTGAGAAACGTCGTCGAGATTGACCCGGACGCACCGACTCTGTCTGAGATTCGCGAAATGATGGCCGAGGACGACGATGAGCAAGCGGGCGAGCCAGAGCCGTCGCTCTAGTCGCCACGGGCCGCGGCAGACTGCCCAACCCTGCATCCTAGTGCCCGCATCCGCGTCTTGATATGCTGTGCCGACGCAACGCGGAGAACAATAATGAAATACAGCCCTTGCGCCCTGGCACTGCTGACCGCTGCACTGCTGGCTTTGCCCGGTTTGAACCCGTCAGCCCAGGAGTCCGAACCGACGCTTGCGAAGATCGCCAGGACCGGTGAATTCGTCATCGGATATCGTGCTGACTCGAGTCCTTTGTCCTACGAGAATGCGGATGGCCAGCCATCCGGTTACTCGGTAGACATGTGCCGGCGAATTGCGGCGGGCGTCAATGCGCTCTTCGAGGACCAGCAGATCGAAACCAAGTTCGTACGCATCACCACGGACGAGCGCATATCGGCGGTCGTCAGTGGCAAGATTGACATTGAGTGCGGGTCGACAACGATCACCTTGTCGCGGCAGGAGAAAGTTGATTTTTCACTGCCGATATTCGTGACTGGCGGTAGTGTGCTGTCGCTGGCCGCGTCAGGAATTCAGGGCATGTCCGATCTTGCCGGCAAGAAGGTGGGGGTGGCGAAAGGCACTACAACGGCCGCGCAGCTTCAGGACTACCTGGAGCAAAACCTGATAGACGCCGAAGTCGTCATTCTCGAAGACCGTCACGAGGGCATGACACGCCTGAACCGCGGCGGAATTGATGCGCTTGCGTCGGACCAGATCGTCCTGATCGGCCAGGTCATCGAGGCAATCGATCCAAGGCGGTATGCACTCGTCGATGAGATTTTTTCATACGAGCCGTATGGTTTTGCGATACGACGTAACGACGCGGATTTCAGGCTGGTTGTGAACAGGGCAATTGCGCAGCTTTATCACAGCGATCAGATCGGTGATATCTATTACAAGTGGATAGGGCGCATCGGAATCAATGTACCGCCGATACTTGCCGCAATGTACCAGTTGAACGCCCTGCCGGAGTAGGGCTGCTCTTCCGAACAACGCCAACGGCTCGAAGCAATATGGTGGTCCGTCTCTGTTTTGAATGACGTCCATTTTGCCAGCCGACGCCAGTTCATCAATTGTTCGACGGAACAAGCGTGGTGGATTGATATAGCCGAGCGTGACAATGCCACGCTGGAATGCCGGGGAATCCTCTGGCGCGGCGTAGTAGCATGCTGGCTTGTTGTGTCTGTTTGACCGGGTCGCCGCATTTTACGGCCGTTTGGATAACTTGCAGCTGCCCAGTCTACCCGAAAAGATTTCATTCGAGTGACTTCTCGCGGTCACTCACCGGCCGTCGCGATTCGGCAAGTAGATTGCAGCCAACTCACACTTCATCGTAATAGCGTGCGAACTCCTCTGGAATATTGTCCAGCGATCTCGGTCGCGTGCCCGAGACAGACAGCGGTCTCGAGTTGTAGGTATTCCAGAACAGGCAGGACTCACCCGCATATCCTGCGCCGCCGACATCATTCAGCAATGCGGCCATCGCCTTGCCGGTATAGGTGGTCTCGAGTTGCAGGCCGAGCGCATCCCTGGCGATAGCGACGGCGCCTGTTGTCGCGTCGTCGGCGACCGCGTAACCACCCGCGAAGAACTCGTCACGCCAGCGTATGCGCGTGCGACTCGCGGCGTCCGCCGGGAACGCCGGGTCGAGCCGGTTCAGCAGTATCGCTGTCTTTTGCATCAGGCGATCGAGTACCAGCGGATTCGTGTAGTCGTTGTCAGCGACACGCACTGCATGAATCTCGGTGCGAAGGCCTGCGGCGGCGAGGCCTATCGCCAGCCCGGCAACGGTTCCCATCGTGCCGTTTGCAACGTAAATCCGTTGGGGGCAGGGGACGTCGCCGGATTCGACCTGGCCGACCAGTTCCAGCGCCGCGTTGACAAAGCCGGCCACTCCCAGCCAGCAAGAGCCGCCCAGCGGCACTACCCAGGTCTTGCGCCCCTGCAGGTAGCGCCGGAACAGCGGCAACTTGTGGATGCCCCCGCCGTAACGCACGATCTCGGTCCCGAGCCGCCGGTGCATGTTGAGTGTCTTGCCGATTGACGGCGCGCGTTTCTGGTGAGCGAGGAAGCAGGTGCACGCGAGGCCGAGTTCGTGCGCGTGCATCGCGGTGGCAAGTGCGTGATGTGAACCGACGGCGCCGAAGGTCGCAACGCGCGAGGCACCGCGATCGACTGCGCGGCGCAGGATGTATTCCAGTTTCCTGGTCTTGTTGCCCCCGTAAAGGAGGCTGGTTGCGTCGTCATGTTTGATTGACAGCGTACGTTCGCCTGCTGTCGTTTGTATCGCGCCGCGAGTCACCGGCGTGGGCAGGTCCGCCAGCTGCACTTTCGGCAGGTGCCTGGCGATTCCCGGATAAGAAGCCGCGAGCATGTCGGTCATGCAAAGAGATTATCGAAGTGCACGGAGGTAAGCGAATGCATTAGAATGCGGGCACGCTTTTCTGACCAGGTACGGAGACAGGTTTGTCAGAAGCAGTTGACCATGGAATCACGGTCACCGAAATCGCGGCGCTGGACAAGCCCGTTGATGTGTCACCGGAAACCACGGCCGCATTTGTGGGCCGTGCGCTGCGTGGTCCGCTGAATACGCCAGTCCTCGTTACCAACTTCGGCGAATTTCGTCGCCGGTTCGGCGGCACGTGGCAGCAATCGAGCCTCGGCCCCGCCGTCCAGCAGTTCTTTGCGCATGGCGGCAAGCGCCTGTATGTCGTGCGTGTTGCAAACAGTGCGCGCGGCGCGATGATCTGCCTGCCCGCGGATGGTTCGGCGCTGGTGTTGCGCGCGGTCGAGCCCGGATCGACCGAGTCGATTCGTGCGGCAATCGACCATGATCGAATCGAGCCCGACGACGATGAACTCTTCAACCTGACGCTGCAACGTGTCAACCCGACCAGCCAACTGATCGAGGACCAGGAATACTTCGACAAGGTGTCCTGGCGAGAGGATGCCGAACGCTTCGTCGGTGACGTGCTGCTGGCGTCGACGCTCGCACGCGTCGAGCCGCCGTACCCGCGGCGCCGGCCGGAGCCTACGATCAGTGGCGGCGCTCGCCGCGAATCGATTTACGTCGGTCACGTGCAGGCAGGTACCGATGGCAAGATGTTGTCAGATTACGACCTGGTTGGTTCGCGCCATGCACGCACCGGGCTGTTCGCACTGGAGCAGGTTGAGCAGGTCGACATCATCTACATGCCGCCCCCGGGAAAAGGCGTCGATGCCGGTCCCGCAGCTGTCCTGGCGGCCGAACTCTATTGCCGCGAACGACGTGCCGTACTGGTCGTCGACCCGCGCGTCGAATGGACGACCGCGGAGGAAGCGATTGCAGGGGTGCGGCATCTCGGCTACGCGAGTCCCAACATGGTCGGCTACTTCCCGCGCGTTGTCGAAGGACGCGGCCCTGACGCGGTCGCGCAACCGGCCGGTGGTGCCATTGCAGGCCTGCTTTGCAAGCTCGACCGAACCTGCGGCCCCTGGCAGGATCTCGATCAGCCGGGTATGGGCTTGCAACGTCAGTTCCAGCCGGTTTGCGAAGTCGACGAAGACAGCCGCGCGCTCTGCCGCGCCGGTCTCAATGTGATTGCTGCAGGGCGGGCGGGTCGTGCTCGAGTAACCGGGTCGGTGACGATGGGACGCGGCAGCGAAGGGGGCCGCCGCTTTGCATCACTGCCGGTACGTCGCTTCTGCCTGCAGCTGGTCAACGTCATCGAACGGGCAACGAAATGGGCGGTCCTGGCCCCGGCAGATCCGGATGTGGCCACCAAGGTCCGCCGCCAGGTAGTTGATTACCTTGCACGCCTCGATGAACTCGGTGCGCTGGCGGAGTCGGGTTTCATCGTCGAATGCGACGTCAACCGGCAGGCGCAGGAAGTTTCGCTGTTGCTCGTGTTTCACCCGACAGGCTGTGACGAACCGGTATCCCTGACATTGCACCTGACAACCGCTGGCTGCCGCGTCGGCAGCGCGGCTTTTGTGCCGGCCATCGATCGCAGCGCCTGACGAGAATTTTGCCGAGCGGGATTCCGGGTTTAAGATCGCCGGACCATAATGAACCCTGCGGGACCAGATTGGTCTGTACAGGTCATTCACCACCCAAGGACAATCAATGAGACTACTGGCCCCTGTCGCCCTGGCGACACTGTTGCTGGTCGCCGGCTGCGGCGGCTCCGAGCAGGAAACCGAAGCCGAAGCGCCACCGGCGGCAGCCGACGCCGCCGCGAAACTGCATGCGCTGTTCGATGATCACTACCAGCTGACGCTGGAAATGAACCCGCTGATGGCGACCTACAACGGCGACTATCGTTACAACGACCAGCTCGAGAACGTCAACAGCCCGGAGTACATCGAGGCAACCAGGGCCATGGACGAGGCTTTCCTGGCGCGGCTCCTCGAGATCGACCGCGCGGACCTCGATTACCAGGACCAGCTCAGTTACGACCTGTTCAGGATTCAGCGTGAGCTGGCACTGGAGGGCAACCAGTTCCCCTTCGAATTGCAGCCGGTCAACCAGTTCTACTCGCTGACCAGTACATTCGTGCAACTTGGCAGCGGTACCGGCGCACAGCCATTCGAGACGGTCAAGGACTACGAGGACTTCCTGAGTCGTGCCGACCAGTTCTCGATCAACGTGGACCAGGTCATTACCAATATGCGCGAGGGCATGCGCCAGGGCGTCGTGCAGCCGCGCATCCTGATGGAGAAGCTCGTCCCGCAACTCGAGTCACAACTCGTCGAAAACCCCGCGGACAGTAATTTTTACAAACCGATACTGAACATGCCGGAAGATTTCAGTGACGCCGACCGGGAACGCCTGACGCTGGCCTACGAAGACGCGATCATGAACACGATCGTGCCGGCCTACGCGCGCCTCGATAACTTTGTCGGTGACGAGTACATGGCGGCCGCACGCGAGACGGTCGGCCTGTACGCGCTGCCGAACGGCGATGCCTGGTACGATTACATGATTCGCCTGCGCACGACGACCGACCTGACGGCCGACGAAGTGCACCAGATCGGCCTCGACGAGGTAGCACGCATCCACCAGGAGATGCAGAAGGTGATCGAGGAAGTGGGTTTCGATGGCGATCTCGATGACTTTTTCGAATTCGTCAATACTGATGACCAGTTCTTCTACGACCAACCCGAACAGCTCATCCAGGGTTATCGCGACATGGCCGCGAACATCAGCGAGCTGTCCACCAACCTGTTCGAGATTTTCCCCGAGACCGATTTCGAAGTGCGGCGCGTCGAGCCGTTCCGCGAGCAATCGGCATCAGGCGGGTCGTACATGGCAGGCACGCCGGACGGTACGCGTCCCGGCGTTTTCTATGCCAATGCCTACGACATCAAGGCACGCGGCAAGTGGGCCATGGAGTCGCTGTTCCTGCACGAGGCGATCCCGGGCCACCATTTCCAGATCATGATCCAGCGGGAGAACGAGGACCTGCCGGAGTTTCGCCGCTTTGCAAGGTTCACGGCCTTCTCCGAAGGCTGGGGACTGTACGCAGAGTCGCTCGGCAAGGAACTGGGTGTCTACACGGACCCGTACCAGTATTTCGGCAGCCTGAACGCCGAACTGTGGCGCTCGATCCGGCTGGTCGTCGATACCGGCATCCACGCCAAGGGCTGGACCCGCCAGCAGGTACTCGACTACATGTACGAGAATTCTGCCGTTGCCGAGGCCCGTGCTGTTTCGGAGGCCGAACGCTTCATGGCGATTCCCGGGCAGGCGCTGGCTTACAAGATCGGGCAATTGAAGATTCGCGAAATCCGCAACAATGCGGAGGCGCGGCTTGGCGACCAGTTCGACGTCAAGGCCTTCCATACCGAGGTCCTGAAGGACGGCCCAATGCCATTGTCGATGCTGGAAGCCAAGGTCAACCGCTGGGTCGACGCGCAGCTATAACGGCCTGACAGCGGCCAGATCGTGTAATCTGCCGTTCCATGAAGCTCGATCGGTTCATTCGCATTGCGATCGCGGTCGCGATCCTGCTCGTATTCATCGTCGCGATGGGTGCGCTGTTGTTCATTTCGGAATCGGCGCTCAACGTCTGGGACCGGCTCAAGGCCGGTCCCGCGTTCATCCTTTACGGCTACATGGGCTTCATGTTGCTGCTGACGCTGGCGGCACTGTGGCTCATATGGCGCCTGGTCGTGCGGCGCAGGCCCCCGACGGCGCGCAGCAAGCCCGGCGCGCCGCTGACCAAGGCCGAAATAGAAAGCCGCCTGCGAGAGGCTGCCGACGCCGGCGTCGACGTCTCGAAAGCGCAGGCGGAGCTCAAGGAGCTGGCGGCACGCCAGGCAACGGGCGCCGTGCATCTTTGCTTCTTCGGCGAGATCAGTAGCGGCAAGAGCTCGTTGATCAAGGCGCTGGTCCCCGAGGCGAACGTGGTCATCGATGTCGTCGGCGGTTCCACCAGCGACATTCGTTCGTGGCGCTGGCAGAACGAGACGAACACGGAAATCCTGTTGACCGATGTGCCCGGCATCGGCGGCATCGACGGGACCTTGTCGGAAGCCGCAATGGAGGAAGCGCAACGTGCGCATGTCGTGTTGTTCGTCTGCGATGGCGACCTGACTCGCAGTGAAATCGGCGCGATCAAGGCGCTGCTGGAACTGGACAAGCCGCTGATCCTGGTGCTGAACAAGGCCGACCGTTATTCGCCGGATGAACGTGCAGCACTGATGGAAAAGTTGCTCGAGCGTATCGACGAGGCCGGTGGCAACGTCAGGCGCGACCATGTCGTTGCCGTGACCGCCGGTGGCGACGACGAAGTCATCGAGCGGCGCGCCGATGGCAGCGAGTCGACGGCACGGCGCAGCCGTCCGGCCGATATCGGCGTGCTCGTGGTCGCCATCAACCGACTGCTTGCGAGCGATGGCGCTTCGCTGGACGTGCGCCGGGAGCGGGCCGTGTTCCGGATCGCGGCGACACGCCTCGCCGAGGCCGAAAAGGAATACCGTGTACAGCAGTCCGAACAGATCATTCGCAATTCGACGCGCAAGGCCATCGTCGGGGCGATGGCAGCGATCAGCCCGGGTACCGACATCCTGATCCAGGGCTATATCGGCACGACGATGACGCGCGAACTGTGCAAGCTGTATGGCGCTGTGCCGCGCGATCTCGACATAGAGGAATTCCTGAGTCTGAGCCAGAGCCGCGTCGGCCGCGCGTTGCCGCTGACACTGGCAGTTGCCGGCAACGGGCTCAAGGCGTTCCCCGGGCTTGGAACCGTGGCCGGTGGTGCGGTGCATGCGGTCGCCTACGGCCTCATTTTTGATGCGCTCGGGCGCAGCCTGGTCCAGACTCTGTCACGCCACGGGGACTTCGTGCCCGAGGTTGCCGCCCGGGAATTCGAGGAAGGAATCAGTGAGCATCTGGAAGCGGGCGTACGCCGCGTTGCCAAAATGGCGCTGGACCAAAAAGTCCACTGAGGCGCCTGCGGATTCCGGCGCCGACCACCTGAGCCTTGCGCAGGAGAGCCTGCGCGAACTGATCCGGGATGCGCGCCTCCCGGAGGGCGTGCGCGAATCGCTGGCAAGGGATTACGACGCAGTACAGGCGATGCTCGACAAGCTCGAGCACGGTCACCTGCACCTGTCGGCTTTCGGCCGCGTCAGCACCGGCAAGTCGTCGCTGCTCAATGCGCTGATCGGCGAGGAACGGTTCTCGGTGAGCCCGCTGCATGGTGAAACACGGCACTCGTCGATGCAGGCGTGGAATGAGGTTGCGGCGGGCGGCGTCTACCTGATCGACACGCCGGGCCTCGACGAAGCGGGCGGCGAAGATCGCGAAGCCCTGGCCAGAGAAGTCGCCGGGCGATCGGATCTCGTGATGTTCGTGCTGGACGGCGATATCACCGATACCGAGCTGGCGGCGCTGCGCGCCTTGCTGGCGCAGGGGCGGCCGGTGCTCGTGGTCCTGAACAAGGCGGACCTGTACACGGCTGACGAATGCAACGCGTTGCTGGCATCGATTCGCGCAAAAACCGCAGGTCTCGTCGATCCCGGCCACATCATCGCCTGCGCCGCGCAGCCGCGACCGCAGACCGTCGTGACAGCGGATGCGTCCGGCAGGGAAGTCACGACGCAGCGCGCGCGCGAGCCCGACATCGCGACGCTGCGCATCAAGCTGTGGGAAGTCATCGAAGCGGAAGGCAAGACACTGGCGGCGCTCAATGCCAGTCTGTTCGCATCCGATCTGTCTGACCAGGTCGGCCGTCGTATTCTCGCGGCGCGTCGTGAAATCGGCGACCGGCTCGTGCGAACCTACTGTGTTTCTAAAGGCATCGCCGTGGCTTTCAACCCGATCCCGGTGGCCGACCTGTTTGCCGCCGCATTCATCGATATCGGCATGGTCGTGCACCTGTCGCGGGTCTATGACCTGCCGCTGAGTCGAAGGGAGGCGGGCTCGATCATCCGCGTCATTATTGCCGAATCCGCGGCGCTGATGGGAACGGTATGGGCGCTGCATTTCGTATCGAGTGCGCTGAAGGTCGGGACGATCGGGCTATCGACGCTGGCGACGGCCGGCGCGCAGGGTGCGATTGCCTACTACAGCACTTACCTCGTCGGGCGCGCCGCGGGCGAGTACCTTATGAAAGGCAAATCGTGGGGCGAGGGCGGCCCCAAGCGCGTCGTCAAGAAGATCCTCGATACGCTGGACCGGGATACCGTGCTGCGTGATGCACGGCGAGAGATCCAGGCGCGGCTGCGGCTGAGTTGAGCGCAGAGCGTGGATCGCGAAACCCGCCTCTGCCGAATCTGGGAAACAATCCGCGATATCCCGCGCGGCACGGTCGCAAGCTACGGGCAGGTCGCCGAGATTGCCGGTATTCCGCGCGGTGCGCGACAGGTCGGCTACGCCTTGCGGCACGCGCCGCGCAACATGCGGTTGCCATGGCATCGCGTCATCACGGCATCTGGCAAGAGTGCCTTCGATCCCAACAGCCAGCCCTTCAAAACGCAATGCGAGCGGCTCGCAGCAGAAGGCGTGACGGTGCGTGACGGCAAGGTCGACATGCACAAATACCGCTGGGAACCGGCTCTCGATGAGTTATTGTGGAAGCCGTCCTCGCAATGGGACGAGACATGAGGAAGTTGCGGTGACCCTGTCCAACAGGCTGCGTTCCATGTTGTCGCGCGTGTTACTGAACGCACGCACGCGGCGCTGGCAACGCGCCCTGGCCGAAGCGCGCCGGCGCGTGGCGAGGCGCCCGCACGTCGTGTCTGCATTTTTGCAGCTTGACGATCCCTGGTCCTACCTGCTGGCGCTGTATCTGCCGGCCCTCGCCGAACGCTACCGTATCGAACTGCGGGTGTTCCTGACCGAGGCGCTGGGTGACGGGTACCAGCCGGCGCCGGACCTGCTCGCGGAATACGCGGTAACGGATTGCAAGCGGCTGGCGCGTGAACTCGGCTTACCGTTCCTCGATAAAGGACCCACTCCACCGATCGAGCATCGGCGCGCTTTGCTCGACACGCTGGCGGCGAGGGCAGGTGACAAAGAGTTTGCCGACGAACTGCGTGAGGTTCTCACGCTGTTCTGGCGCGGCGATGCACAAGCAGCAGCGCGGAGAACCGACATGCCGACGGACAAGGGCCGTGCGGCAAGCGTCATCGCCGCTTCCCAGGCGCTGCAGAAGAAACTCGGGCACTACAACAGTGCGATGCTGCACTACGCCGGAGAGTGGTACTGGGGAATCGATCGCCTGCACTACCTCGAGGCGCGGCTCGACGCATTGCATGCCAACAACGATGCTCCGGCGCCGCAGCTTGCTTCGCTGCGCCAGGCGATGCATTACAGTTTGCCGGTGACGCCGCCGGCAGCGGCAAAGCGCCTGCCGCCGCTGGAGTTGTTTCATTCGTTTCGCAGCCCGTATTCGTATGTATCGCTCAAGCGCTATTTCGACATTGCGGACGCGTTCGGGCTGGAGCTCAGGATCCGTCCCGTGCTGCCGATGGTGAGCCGGGGCATGAAGGTGCCGTTCCCGAAGCTTGTCTACATCGCGCGGGACGCCAATCGGGAAGCCGAGCGGCTCGGCGTGCCTTTCGGCCGGATCGCCGACGCATCGGGCGCGGGCGCGGGCGCGGAGCGCTGCCTGGCTGTATTCGCTTATGCCGAATCCGAACATCGCGGTCGCGATTTCCTGCTGCAGGCTGGCCGGGCCATCTGGAGCAAGGGCGTCGACGTCGCGACCGACAAGGGCATGCGCAAGGTCACGGCGAAGACCGGGCTGTTCTGGCCGGACGTGGCGGCGGCGATGGCCGGTGACGACTGGCGCGAGCCGATCGAGGAGAATCGTGCGTCGATGACGGCATCGGGCGCCTGGGGCGTGCCGACCGTCCGTCTCGGTGATGCCGTATTCTGGGGGCAGGACCGGGACTGGCTTCTCGTCCGCCATATCGAAGAACTTTGTGACACCGGGGACGGAATACTCGTATGACGACAGTCATTTTCTCGCATGGCCAGGAGAGCGGTCCGTGGGGCACCAAGATCCGCGCCATGGCCGACATGGTCAGGGGCATGGGGTGCGTTGTGGACAGCATCGACTACCAGGGCATTGCGGACCCGACCGAGCGAGTCGACAAGCTCCGCCACGAATGCGCCGGCATCGACGATACGCTGGTGCTCGTAGGCTCGAGCATGGGTGGGCACGTTGCAACTGCGGCGGCTGCAGACCTCGGAGCGGCGGGCCTGTTCGTGCTTGCACCGGCGTACTACATGGAAGGTTACGAGTCGCTGACGCCTGCGCCGCCGGACATGCCGATCTTCATCGTGCACGGCTGGCATGACACCGTGGTGCCGCTCGAGAACAGCTTGCGGTTTGCGCGCGCCTGTTCGGCTACGCTGCACATTGTCGATGGCGATCACCGACTGACGGAGAACATCGACGAGATCAACGCCTGCCTGCGGCGCTTTATCGAACAACTGGATACGAACGAGGAAGGGGAGTGACGATCATGAGACCAGTGATACTGGCAATGTTCTTGTGCCTGCTCGGTTGCAGCGGCGGTGAATCGACTGATGCATCGGATTCTGAAACGGCGAAGAGTGCCGGCGACGAGATCCAGCAGCAATACAACGACGCGCTGGACCAGGCCGCCGGGGTCGAAGACCTGATGCAGGAACAGAAAGAGGAGATCGACGAGGCAGTCGACGACGCGACCGACTGACGAGCGGTTGCAAGGCCTGGCGTATGCCTTCGTCGGCAATACGGAAGCTGGCCTGCCTGACCGCGGCGCGCTGCAAACTGCCCTCGGCAAGCAGCGGATCGGTTTAATGCACGTGATTCAAGATCGTCCGGGATCGTGCTGACCATGACGCTGATCATGGCGCCGATAATGATGGTCCGGCCCTGTCGATACAGCGTTTCTGACGCCCAAAAAAGTCAAAAGTCAACGGTCTGCGAGGGCTTTGTTTTGGGTAGACTTGTGCGCCATGAACATCGCAGGTCAATTTGGTCGACCGCTGTACTGGATCGCCGGCAAAGTGTTCTCGCTGTGGGCGCGGCCGGTGGTGCAACCGGAAGTGCCGAGCGAGTTGATCAACGATCCTGATGCGAGCGTCTGTTATGTCCTCGAGACCGGCGGCCTCGCCGACGTCCTGGCACTGGAGCGCGTCTGCGCAATGCAGGGCATGCCGTCACCGACCGAACCGTTCGAATTTTGCGGCCAGTCGGAGCGCCGCCGCTACTTCGTTCTGCGACGCATGGAAGGCCTGTTCGTTCGGCGCCCGCGCAAGAGCGGTTCGCACCGCCTGCGGCGGCTCGTAGAGGCAGCGAAACACGGCGACAGGAACCTGTTGCTGATTCCGGTTGCCATCTACTGGGGACGATCTCCCGAGAAAGAGCGGTCGTTGCTCAAGCTGCTGTTTTCCGAAGACTGGAACGTCGCCGGGCGCACTCACAAATTCCTGATCACGTTGCTGCATGGCCGTAACACGCTGCTGCGTTACAGCCATGCGCTGCCGCTCAGGAGCATTTGCCAGCCCGGGCAGGACGTTGAGATCGCGTACCGCAAGGTGTCACGCATCCTGCGGGTACATTTCCGTTCGCGCCGTGTCGCCACGGTCGGGCCCGACCTGTCGCACCGCAGGACGCTGATCAACCAGGTGCTGCGTGCGCCGGCAGTGCGGCGCGTGATTGCCGCCGAAGGCGAAGGCGATCCGCGCAAGACCGAAGTCGCGCGCCGCAAGGCCGAGAGCTACGCCTACGAAATTGCAGCGGATATTTCCTACCCGACGATCCGGGTCGTGGAGCGCTTCCTGAAGTGGCTCTGGCATCGAATCTACGATGGTATCGAGCTGAATCACATCGAGCGCCTGCAGGAAGTGGCACCGGACAAGGAAATCGTCTACGTGCCGTGCCATCGCAGTCATTTCGATTACCTGCTGCTGGGCTACATCATGTACGAGCAGGGCCTGCACCTGCCGCACGTCGCAGCCGGCATCAATCTCAACCTGCCGATCGTCGGACGCATTTTGCGTCGCGGCGGCGCGTTCTTCCTGCGGCGGACGTTCAAGGGCAACCGGCTGTATGCCGCCGTGTTCGATGCCTACCTCCACGAGATCCTGGTCAAGGGTCACTCGATCGAGTACTTCGTCGAGGGTGGCCGCAGTCGCACCGGGCGGTTGCTGGCCCCGAAGGGCGGGATGCTCGTGATGACCGTGAATTCCTATATCAGGAGTCCGCACCGGCCCATCGTCTTCGTGCCGATCTATTTCGGCTACGAGAAACTCATCGAGGGCGACTCGTTCATCAGTGAACTCGGCGGTGCGGCGAAGCAGAAGGAATCACTGAGCGGGCTGATCAAGTCCGTCAAGTCGCTCAGGGAGCATTTCGGCAAGGTGTACGTGAACATTGCCGAGCCTATCGAACTCGAACCCCTGCTCGACCGGCTGCATCCGGGATGGCGCGAATTCAAACCGCAGAACGGTGAACGGCCGGAGTGGCTGCCGGACATCGTTAACGAACTCGGCACTGAAATCATGTCGGGCGTCAATTCTGCGGCCGCTGTGACGCCGATCAGCCTGCTGGCCTACGTGTTGCTGGCCACGCCAAAGCAAAAGATTGGTCTTGCCGAACTCAGGCGCCAGCTGCAACTGACGCTGGACCTCCTGAATCGTTTTCGCTACTCGGAGTGGGTGACGACGCCTGACTGGACGCCCGATGAAATCATCAGGCACGGAGAGAAGCTCAAGGCGATCAGTCGCAGCGTGCACCCGATGGGCGAAGTCATTCACATGGAAGAGCACACGGCAGTGCTGATGACCTACTTCCGCAACAATATCCTGCACCTGTTGGCGGTGCCGGCTGCCGTCGCCTGTTGTTATATCCAGGGACGGGCTCTGGAGCATGCGGAATTGCAGCGCCTGATTCGCCTGATTTACCCGTTCATGAAAAAAGAACTGTCGATGAAGTGGGACTTCGAGGACATCGACGACGTCACGACAGAAGCAATCCAGGCGCTGATCGAACTGGGAATACTCAGTTACAGCCCCGACAAGAAAATGCTGCAGCGGCCGCCGGCCGGGTCCGAAAAGGCATTCCAGCTACTGATGCTGGGGCAGACGATGGTGCCGATGTTGCAGCGGTTCTACCTCGTAATTGCAGTGCTCGTACGCAATGGCTCGGGCAAGCTGTCGAGGAGCCGCCTGGAAACGATGTGCCAGCAGAGCGCCGAACGGCTGTCGATGATTTACGGCCTGCATTCGCCGGACTTCTTCAACAAGACGCTGTTTCATGATTTCATACGCACCCTGCAGGATCAGGATGTTTTGCGCCGCAATGCGGATGGCCTGATCGAGTACGACGACGACATCGAGTCGATAGGCGCCGATGCGCGCCTCGTGCTCGGCGAGGAAATTCGCCATAGCATCCTGTCCCTGACTATCGTCGACGGACTGTAACGGGCCAGGACATGAAAGTCGTATCGTTTTACCGCTTCCTGGACATCGAGGAGCCTCTGCCTTTTCGCAATGCCCTGCAGCAGCTCTGTGATGAGCAGAAGCTGCTCGGCACCGTGCTGGTCGCCACCGAGGGATTCAATGGCACGCTGGCCGGCGACGCGGAGGCCATCGGAAAAGTCGTCGACTGGCTACGCGCGTATTTCGGCATTGACGAACCACTCGACGCGCGCTGGACCGAGTCCGATGATGCGCCGTTTCGGCGCATGCGCGTCAAAATCAAGCCGGAAATCGTGACGCTCGGCCGTCCGGACATCCTGCCGCACAAGCGGACCGGGAAACACGTGCCACCCGGGGAATGGAACGCGCTGATCGACGACCCGGACGTGTTGGTGATCGATACCCGCAATCATTATGAATACGAGGTCGGTACATTCCCGCGCGCGATCGACCCGGGGAATGACAGTTTTCGGGAGTTTCCCGAATTTGCCAGGGAACTGGCCGCCAGCTCGACGGACCGCAAGCTCGCGATGTTCTGTACCGGTGGTATTCGCTGCGAAAAGGCGACAGCGTTGATGCTGGAGCTCGGTTTTGACGAGGTGTATCACCTGCAGGGCGGCATTATCAACTACCTGGACAAGGTGCCGGCCGAGGAGAATCGCTGGCAGGGCGAGTGCTTCGTGTTCGATACACGGGTGGCCATTGACAGGGACCTGGCCGACGGCGGCTACGTGCAGTGCCACGCCTGCCGCCGCCCGCTCAGTGTCGAAGACATGCAGTCACCGGACTACCGCGAAGGCGTTTCCTGCCCGAAATGCGTGCACGAGACCGATGCGGACAAGCGTGCCCGTCTCGAGGAGCGTCGCAAGCAGGTCGCCCTTGCCACCGCCCGCGGCGAGACTCATATCGGGCCTAAAAGCTGACCTGGTACCTTGCAACCGGGGCCGAACCGGTCTAGAAAGGGCAAATGATCCGCGTCTCCAAATTGCGCAACGGCCAGTCCCCGACCCGGGGCCTGGCCGTATTTGTGGTCGCCTGGCTCAACCTTGTTATCGCGCCGTGCGCGATGGCTGCGGCCGGCGAGCATGCGTGTGCCCATTGTCCACCCGAGGCCGGATCGGCGATGTCGGATCATCATGGCCATGCCATGAAAGAGGTGCAGAATCCCTGCGCCACGATCCAGGCCGACTGCTGCGAGCATGCTGCGACGACCGTCGACAACCGCGGTGCCGACAACAGTGCGGCGAGGAAAGCCCAGTCTGACTGTTCCGTCGAGGCACCTGCGTACGCAGAGTTACAGGCGGCGCCCCGTGCAACCGCCCGTATCGCGAGCGATCCACCCGAACTGCCATCTTATGCCGCTCCACCGCGGCACGTTCTGAACTGCGTCTACCTGGATTAGCCAACTCCCGCTCGTAAGCCCCTTTCGAGGTTTTCACGCAGGAGTTGGACTGATGTTTGTTGATCGTGGGCAGACGCCCCAGATTTCCGTACTTTTCGCGTTCATGGCGTTGCTGCTGTGGACGTCACTCGCCGCCGCACAACAGCGCGTCCCGCTGACGCTGGCGGCCGCCGAAGACCTGGCCTTGCAGGATGAGCCGGGCCGGGCGGCCTTGCTCGCGCATGCGGAGGCTTTCGAGGAGCGCGCGGTTGCCGCCGGGCAGTTGCCCGACCCGACGATGCGTGTCGCCCTCGCCAATTACCCGACCGACGGCGGCGGCTTTTCCTCGGAGCCGATGACGCAGGCGCAGCTCCTTTACCGGCAGCAGTTTCCGCGGCGCAAGGTGCGGGACCTGAGCACGGACCGGCTGCAGCATCTCGCGGATGGGCAAAGTGACAACGCAGCGGCCCGTTCCCGCGAGGTTCTCGCGGCGACCCGGCGCGCCTGGCTGGAAGCGTTTTACTGGCAGCGCGCGCTGCAACTGGTGTCCGAATCGCGCCCGTTCTTCGCCGACCTCCTGACGATAACGCGCTCGATGTATGCCGTTGGACGCAAGAGCCAGCACGACGTGCTGCAGGCGGAACTCGAGCTGAGCCGGCTGGACGAACGTATCATCGAAGCGGAACGCGCGCTGGCGGAATCGCAGGCCATGCTGTCCGAGTGGTTGGGCGCCGATGCGTGGCGTCCCATCGCGTTGAAGCCACCGGCCTGGGAAACCGTGCCGGGCTATAACGAGCTGTTGCAGGGTCTCGCCGCGCATCCGGCGCTGGGTGCGGCTGACGCCGAGATTGCTGCGAACGAGACGGCCGTGGAACTGGCGGAAGAACGCAAGAAGCCGGGTTGGGCGCTCGATCTCGGCTACGGTTATCGCGATGGCTACACGAGCACCGGGGAACCGCGCTCCAACCTCGTCAGTGTTGGCGTTACCGTCGAGCTGCCGTTCTTCAGCAAGAACCGGCAGGACCGCCACCTTGCCGGGGCACTGGCCGACCGGCGGGCGGCGACGGCAACGCGGGCGCGCCTGTACGCCTATTTGCAAAGCCAGCTGCGGGCCGAGTACGTCCGCTGGTCCGACCTGACTCGCCGGCTCGAACTCTACGACACGCGCATACTCGCGCAGTCCGAAGCACAGGCACAGTCGGCGCTGCTTGCTTACCAGAGCGACACCGGTAATTTCTCGGACGTCATGCGCGGCTATATCGACAACCTCAATACCCGCCTGGACCACGTCCGACTGCAGGTCGCCCGCGACCAGAGCTATGCGATGCTGGCGAATCTCGGAGGCCTTTCCGATGAACAATAAACTCATCATTCCCTTGCTTGTCGTGGTGCTCGGCGTTGGCGTCCTGCTCGGTCGTTACGCAAGCCGGGACGGCGCCGCGCCCGGAGTCGGCGAGCAGGAACAAGCGCGCGAGATCCTTTACTGGGTTGCGCCCATGGACCCGAACTTCCGGCGTGATGAGCCGGGCAAGTCGCCGATGGGCATGGACCTGGTACCGGTCTACGCGGATGACGAGAATGGACAGGCTGGCGTCATCAATATCGACCCGACGATGGTCAACAACCTCGGGGTCAGGACCGCGGTCGCGGAGCGCGGTTCGTTGTCGCGGCGCATCGAGACCGTCGGCTATGTCAGCTACGACGAAGACACACTCCTGCACGTGCACACGCGCGTCGACGGCTGGATCGAGAAACTGGCGACCAAGGCGACCGGTGATCCTGTCACGAAGGGACAACTGCTGTTCGAACTCTATTCGCCGGCGCTGGTAAATGCGCAGCAGGAGTACCTCGCGGCATTGCAGAGCAATAACACGATCTTGCGCAGTGCGTCGCACGATCGGTTGCTGGCGCTCGGTGTCAGTGCCAGCGAGATCGCGCAGCTCGACAGGGAGCGCGTCGCACAGCAGCGCGTTCGGGTGTACGCCGAGTCCGACGGCGTCATCGCGCACCTGGGCGTGCGTGAAGGAATCTTCGTGACACCGGCGACCGAGGTCATGTCGGTCGCGCGCCTCGACCGTGTGTGGATCCTGGCCGAAGTGTTCGAACGGCAGGCCGGGTGGGTGCAGCCGGGACAGGAAGCCACCGTCGAACTCGATTACCTGCCCGGCAAGACGCTGCGCGGCATCGTGGACTACGTCTACCCGGAGCTGGACCCGAAAACACGCACGCTGAAGGCACGCCTGCGCTTCGACAATGAGGGCCTGTTGTTGCGGCCGAACATGTTTGCCCAGGTGGTCATCCAGGGCACGCCGATCGACAACATCGTCATCGTTCCGCGGTCCGCTGTAATCCGTGGCGGGCGTACCAATCGCGTGGTGGTCGCGCTCGGTGACGGGCGCTTTCGCTCGCAACCGGTGTCGGTCGGTATCGAGTCGGGTGACCGTGTCGCGATTCGCAGCGGTCTTGACGCCGGCGATCGTGTCGTGACGTCAGCACAGTTCCTGATCGACTCGGAAGCCAATATCGACAGCGCGCTGCGGCGCATGGACGCACCGCAGTGATCGCCGGGCTCATTCGCTGGTCGATCCAGAACCGTCTGCTCGTCGTGATTACTGCGCTGCTGGTCGGCGCCTACGGCGTCTACGCGTTGCGGCAGACACCGGTTGACGCATTGCCGGACCTTTCCGACGTGCAGGTTATCGTCAAGACTTCGTTCCCGGGGCAGGCACCCCAGGTTGTCGAGGACCAGGTAACCTATCCGCTGACGACCGCGATGCTGGCCGTCCCGAAGGCGGTGACAGTCCGCGGTTACTCGTTCTTCGGCGACTCCTACGTGTATGTCATTTTCGAAGATGGCACCGACCTGTACTGGGCACGGTCGCGGGTACTGGAATACCTGAGCCAGGTTTCCGGCAGCCTGCCGGATGCCGCGCGCCCATCTCTCGGGCCGGATGCGACCGGCGTCGGCTGGGTGTACGAGTACGCGCTGGTCGACCGGACCGGACAACACGATCTTGCCGAGCTAAGAAGCCTGCAGGACTGGTTCCTGAAGTACGAGCTGCAGACCGTGCCCGGTGTGGCCGAAGTTGCGACGATCGGTGGCATGGTGCGCCAGTACCAGGTGATCGTCGATCCGGACAAGCTGCGCGCTTTCGGCATCACGTTGGCACGCCTGAAGCAGGCAATCCGTGACGGCAACCAGGAAACAGGTGGCTCGGTCATTGAAATGGGCGAGGCCGAATACATGGTGCGGGCCACCGGTTACCTGCAAGACATGGACGACCTGCGTGATATTCCGCTGGGCGTGAATGAGCATGGCACGCCGTTGCTGCTCGCGGATGTTGCCGACATTCACCTCGGCCCGCAGATGCGCCGTGGCATTGCCGACCTCGACGGCGAAGGCGAGGTCGTCGGCGGCGTCATCGTCATGCGCTGGGGCGAAAACGCATCGAAAACCATCGCCGCGGTGAAGACGCGGCTCGCCGAACTCGCAGAAAGTCTCCCGGATGGCGTCGAGATCGTGCCGACCTATGACCGCTCCGACCTGATCCAGCGCTCGATCGACACGTTGCAGCGCAAGCTGGTAGAGGAGTTCATTGTCGTCGGGTTGATCTGTGCATTGTTCCTGTTCCACCTGCGCTCGTCTGCCGTCATCCTGCTCAGCCTGCCGCTGGGTATCCTGGTTGCTTTCATCATCATGCGCATGCAGGGCATCAACGCCAACATCATGTCGCTCGGTGGTATCGCGATCGCCATCGGCGCAATGGTCGACTCGGCGATCGTCATGATCGAGAACGTGCACAAGCACATCGAGCGCGAGGAGCTCAATGAAACCAATCGCTGGCGCATAATCGGTGATGCGGCAATCGAAGTGGGGCCACCCCTGTTCTTCTCGTTGCTCATCATCACGCTGAGCTTCCTGCCGGTCTTCACACTCGAGGCGCAGGAAGGCCGCCTGTTCGCGCCGCTGGCATTTACCAAGACCTATGCGATGGCTGCGGCGGCCGCCTTGTCGATCACGCTGGTTCCGGTCCTGATGGGTTATTTCATTCGTGGCGAGGTGGTCAGCGAGAAGAGGAACCCGATCAACCGGGCGTTGATTGCTGCGTACCAGCCCATAATCCGGGCTGTCATGCGCAGTCCGCGCGGCACACTGGTGGTTACGGCATTGTTGCTGGTCGTTGGCCTGTGGCCGGCAACGCAGCTCGGCACCGAATTCATGCCGCCGCTGGATGAAGGCGACCTGATGTACATGCCGACGACGTATCCCGGTATCTCGGTCGACAAGGCGCGTGAAATCCTGCAGCAGACGGACCGGATGATCAGCAAGGTACCCGAGGTGAAGCGCGTATTCGGCAAGATCGGCCGCGCTGAAACGGCGACCGATCCGGCGCCGCTCACAATGATCGAAACCGTGATACAGCTGAAACCACGCGAAGAGTGGCGCGAAGGCATGACCCCGGACCTGTTGCGTGCTGAACTCGACCAGGCGGTGCGCGTCACCGGCCTGACCAACGCCTGGGTAATGCCGATCAAGACACGCATCGACATGCTGGCAACCGGTATCAAGACGCCGGTCGGGATCAAGGTGGCCGGGCCTGACCTGAAAGTGATAGAAGCGATTGGCCAGGAGCTCGAACAGGTGCTGCGCGACGTGCCGGGTACGACCTCGGTCTATTCGGAACGCGTGGCAGGTGGCCGCTACGTCGATATCGACATCGACCGGCAGCGGGCGGCGCGATTCGGTCTCAACATTGCCGACGTACAGGACATCATTCGATCGGCGGTGGGTGGCATCGACGTTACGCAAACGGTCGAGGGACTGGAGCGCTACCCGGTCAACGTGCGTTACCCGCAGCGCGTGCGCGACTCGGTGCAACAACTGCGCTTGCTGCCGATCGTGACGCCCGCTGGTGCGCGTATTGCACTGGCCGACATTGCCGATGTCGATGTCGTCGACGGGCCACCGGTCATCAAGAGTGAGAACGCGCGGCTGAATGGCTGGACCTATATCGATATCTCGGTTCACGACCTCGGCGCCTACGTTGCCGAGGCGCAGCGTGCCGTCGCCGGGGCGATCGACCTGCCAGCCGGTTACTCGCTCGCGTGGTCCGGGCAATACGAATACATGGTGCGTGCCCGCGACCGGCTGGCGGTCGTAGGCCCGGTAACGCTGGCGGTGATCGTGCTGTTGCTCTTCATCAACTTCGGCCGAATCGCCGAAGTTGCGATCATCATGGGTACGCTACCGCTCGCGCTGACCGGGGGATTGTGGCTCCTGTACCTGTTGGGCTATGAACTGTCTGTGGCGGTCGGCGTCGGTTTCATTGCGCTTGCCGGCGTCGCCGTCGAAATCGGCGTGGTCATGCTCGTGTATCTCAACCTGGCAATCCGGCGGCAGGTTGCGGCAGCCGAGGCTGCCGGCCGGCGGCTGGTGCTCGCTGACATCGAGCAGGCGGTCATCGAAGGCGCGCTGTTACGCATTCGACCGATCATGATGACGGTCGCGGCGACGATCGGCGGACTGTTGCCGATCCTGCTCGGTGGTGGCACCGGGTCCGAGGTCATGCGGCGAATAGCGGCACCTATGGTCGGTGGCATGTTCAGTGCGACGGTACTGACTCTCGCGGTGTTGCCGGCAATGTTCCTGCTGTGGCGCAAGCGAGGGTTGGCGATGGCAGAGTGAGCGCCGGTAGTGGGGTCAGGCGTCGAGGTCGGGAATCATCTCGCTCTCGAGATTCGCGATCATGTCCTTCAACAGGAGCTTGCGTTTCTTGAGGCGGCGGATGCGCAACTGGTCCACCATCGGGTCTTCCTGCAGGCGGTCGATCAGGTAGTCGAGGTCACGATGACTGACGCGCAACTCGCGTAATCGTTCGAGCTGTTTAAACGATTCGGTGTCGATCTTGTCGGTCATGAAAGTATGCTACTCGGTGTCTGGCAGCAGCGCCAACCAGTTGCGATCGGCGGCGCCGATGACGCAAAAGTGCGGGTTCAGAATGTCATCTTTCTCGTTGTATTTCATGGGCTTGCCATCCAGCGTCACGACGCTCCCGCCGGCCTGTTCGACGACGGCCTGGGCTGCCGCGGTGTCCCATTCCGAGGTCGGGCCGAGGCGCGGATAAATGTCCGCATCGCCGGCCGCAACAACACAGAATTTCAGGGAGCTGCCCATCGGCACCATGTCGAATTCGCCCAGTGCTTCGAGAAAAGCATCGAGACTGTTGCCGCGATGCGAGCGGCTGCCGACGACACGCACCGGCACGTGGCTGGCGTCGGCGACACGCAGTGGCTCCGGGACATCGCCGCCGGTCCGGCACTCGGCGCCGAGGCCGGCACAACCGACGTAAGTCTTGTTCTGGACCGGCACATGGACGACACCGAGGACCGGGCGATGGTCCTCGATCAGCGCAATGTTGACGGTAAATTCGTCATTGCGATTGACGAATTCCCGCGTCCCATCAAGCGGGTCGATCAGCCAGTAACGTGACCAGCGACGCCGTTCGCCAAAATCCGGCAGTCCCGCCTCCTCGGAAATGATCGGCACATCCGGTGTCAGCGCCCTGAGGCCGTCGACGATGCAGCGATGGGAAGCCAGGTCGGCCTTGGTCAGCGGCGAGTCATCATCCTTGCTTTGCACCTTAAAATCGGTCGCGTAGACTTTCAGGATTTCCTGGCCGGCATCCTCGGCCAGCGCAATGACGGGCTCCACGAGCGTTTTGAGATCCATCCGAACATCCTGCAAACAAACCGGGCGCGCAGTATATCAATGAATATCGATCCGCAAATGGCACTGGCTCGTTGCGACACACTGATGCTGGACATGGACGGCACCCTGCTTGACCTGGCGTTCGATAGTTACATCTGGAAAGACCTCGTGCCGCGCCGCTACGCCGGTGCCAACAATATGAGTTTCGAGGAGGCGCGCGACCTGTTGTTCGAAAAGTACCGCGCGGTGCAGGGCGACCTCGAGTGGTATTGCCTCGACCACTGGTGCGACCGGCTGGGGATGGACGTTGTGCAATTGCATCACGACGTCGCACATCGCATCCGGTATCTCCCTGGGGCGCTGGGCTTCCTGCGTCACCTGGAAAAACAGGACAAGCGGGTACTGCTGGTGACGAATGCGCATCCGGATACGCTGGCACTCAAGGATGCCGTCACCGGGCTATGCGACTATTTCGACGGGATCGTCAGTTCGCACCAGTACGGGCACGCGAAAGAGAGCCAGCACTTCTGGCGGGCACTGCAGGACGATGTCGGTTTTGACGTCGAGACGACGCTGTTCGTCGACGACAGTCAGCCGGTACTCGGGAGCGCCGAAGCATTCGGCGTGCAGATGCTGGTGACGGTGACCCGCGGGGACACCTCGGCGCCGCAACAGCGCGGCTCGAAATACGCCGGCGTCGCTGGGGTGGCCGATCTCTTACCCTGATGTACGGCGGCGCCCGCCGGATTTCTGGCGCCCGCCACCACCGGACCGCCCACCGCCACCCGGTCTTCCGCCGCGGCCCTGCGCTTTCCTGGGGCGACTTTTCGGTTTCACGATTTTCGGCAGGTCGTCCGGGTTGTAGCTGGCGACCGGGATCTTGTGACCGATGTAGTCCTCGATCTCGGGCAGCGTCATGACATACGTTTCGCAGCCGAGGCTGATAGCGTCGCCGGCCGCACCGGCCCTTGCCGTACGACCGATGCGATGCACATAGTCTTCGGCATCCTGCGGCAGGTCATAGTTGATGACGTACTGCACATCGGGAACATGCAGCCCGCGCGAAGCGACATCGGTGCCAATGAGCACGGGCAGTTTCCCGCTCTGAAAATCCATCAACATCTTGAGTCGTTTTTTCTGCGGCACGTCGCCCGAAATCGCCTGGGCGTGGATGCCGTTTGCCTCGAGGCAGTCCTGGACGCGCTCCGCCTCGCGTTTCATGTTGACGAAAATCATCACGCGCACCGCGCCCATTTCGCGCACCAGGCCGACGAGCAACGGCATCTTGTCTTCGTTCGACGGGAAGAATATTGCCTGGCGAACGCGGTCAGCCGTGACTTTGTCGGGTTCGATCCGGATCAGTTCCGGCTCGTTCATGTGCTCGTACGCAAGCTCCATGACGCGCTGCGACAAGGTCGCCGAGAACAGCATGTTGAGGCGCTTGTCGGGGTCCGGCAGGCGTCGTAACAGGTAACGAATGTCCTTGATGAAACCGAGGTCGAACATGCGATCGGCTTCGTCGAGGATTGCCACTTCGACCTGGTCGAGCTTGAAGACGCCCTGCTTGAAATAGTCGATGATGCGGCCCGGTGTGCCAATCAGCAGGTCAACGCCATTTTCGAGTATCGTGCGTTGCTTGTCATAGTCGGTGCCGCCGTAGGCGAGGCCGATCTTGAGGCCGGTGTGTTTGCCGAGTACCTCGGCGTCGTTGGCGATCTGCACTGCCAGTTCGCGCGTCGGAGCCAGGGCAAATACGCGTGGATAGTGTTTTTTCTCCGGGTCGCGATCCGTCGCCAGCAGGCGCTCATAGGCGGCAATCAGGAAGGCCGCCGTCTTGCCGGTACCCGTCTGGGCCTGCCCGGCCACGTCATGGCCCTTGAGGGCAATCGGCAAGGTTTGTGCCTGGATGGGAGTGCAGAATTCGAAGCCGGCATCACGGATACCTGCCTGGATACGTTCATCCAGTGGCAAGGAGTCGAATCTGAGGTCGCTCAGATGGTTTTCAGACATAAAATTAGAACCAGAAAATATGCGTTAAAAGCTTGCAAAATGGGCCGCGAACCGGTCAAATTGGCCTTAATTCGACGCGACAATCGTCGCACCTGCCAATTTCGCTAATCACCTGACTCAGAAAGAAGCCGGTTATACGGACCGAAATTCGTCGGTAATGAAGCTGCGACATATTGCCTGATAGAACGGGCAGCGTCATCACGTATTTGCAGAGTTCGCGGATCAGGGTACCTGCTGGCGGGCGAAACCACTTATTTTGACAAACACTTTCATTTGGAGGAAGCAGCCGGTGAGCGACAAGATTGTGCACACATCGGACGGCACATTCGATGCCGATGTATTGAGTAACAGCAAGGCAGTACTGCTGGATTTCTGGGCGGAATGGTGTGGCCCGTGCAAGATGATTGCCCCGTTGCTCGAAGAAGTCGCCGACAAGTACGACGAGAAGCTGGCTGTGGTCAAGCTGAATGTCGACGAGAACCCGAATGTCGCGCAGAAGTTCGGCATTCGCAGCATTCCTACGCTGATTTTATTTAAAGATGGCGCCGTACAGGCGCAGAAGACGGGCGCCATGCCCAAATCGCAACTCGAAGAGTTTCTGGACACTAATCTGTGAGAGGGTACTTGGGTACTTCAACTAAAAATCGCCCGAACAAGACGGGCAACAAAGGCAAGGGCAACCCGAATCGTCGCCGACGTCGTCGGCCGCAGCAAAGCGAATATCCAGACGATGAGGGCAGTCTCGACGTAATTTCTCCGGAACAGCTCGAGGCGAGCAAGAACATGATGAACCTGACGGAGTTGAAAACCCGTCCGGCAGCAGCATTGGTCGAACTCGGCGAATCGCTCGGCATCGAGAACCTTGCACGCTCGCGCAAACAGGACATCATTTTTTCGATCCTGAAGGCGCACACGTCAAACGGGGAAGATATCTACGGCGACGGTGTCCTGGAGATCCTGCAGGACGGCTTCGGCTTCCTGCGTTCCTCAGACAGTTCCTACCTGGCCGGCCCGGACGATATTTATGTCAGTCCGAGCCAGATTCGCCGCTTCAACCTGCGCACTGGCGATACGGTCTCCGGGCTGATTCGCCCGCCGAAGGAAGGCGAGCGTTATTTTGCGTTGCTCAAAGTCGGGCAAATCAATTACGACGCCCCGGAAAATGCGCGCAGCAAGGTTCTGTTCGAGAACCTGACGCCGCTGTTCCCGAAAGATCGCCTCGTACTCGAACAGGGCAATGGCAGCACCGAAGACCTGACGGCGCGCATCATCGACATGGTAGCGCCGATCGGCAAGGGGCAGCGTGGCCTCATCGTTTCGCCGCCGAAAGCCGGTAAGACGATGCTGCTGCAGAACATCGCGTCCTCGATCTGCGCCAACAATCCGGAAGTCGACCTGATGGTGCTGCTCATCGACGAGCGCCCCGAGGAAGTGACCGAGATGACGCGCACGGTGCGCGGCGAAGTCGTGTCGTCGACATTCGACGAGCCGGCAAGCCGTCACGTACAGGTCGCCGACATGGTCATCGAGAAAGCCAAGCGGCTGGTCGAGCACAAGCGTGACGTCGTGATCCTGCTGGACTCGATTACGCGCCTCGCACGCGCCTACAACACGGTAGTACCGTCGTCGGGCAAGGTCCTGACAGGTGGTGTCGATGCCAATGCACTGCATCGGCCGAAGCGCTTCTTCGGTGCAGCACGCAACATCGAGGAAGGCGGCAGCCTGACCATCCTCGCGACTGCCCTGGTAGACACCGGGTCCAAGATGGACGAGGTGATTTACGAGGAGTTCAAGGGCACGGGCAACATGGAAATCCACCTGGATCGCCGTATTGCCGAGAAACGCGTATTCCCGGCGATCAACATCAATCGCTCCGGCACCCGCAAGGAAGAGCTGCTGACGAAGGAAGACGAGCTGCAGAAGATGTGGGTCCTGAGGAAAGTCCTGCATCCGATGGACGAGCTCGCGGCAATCGAGTTCCTGCTCAACAAGCTGCAGGACACGAAGACCAATGCCGAGTTCTTCGAGGCAATGAAACGCTAGGAGTAACCACCCGGCCGGGTTCCCGGCCGGGTCCGCTTGCATGACGGCTCGCCGCGCACCCGGCGACCGATTTCAGTTTCCCGGGCCGTCTAATCGGCATGACACCAGGTCACCCGGCCTGGAAAAGGGGAACTATCATGGTGAGAATAAGCCTGATCGCGGCTGTCCTGCTGGTCGCCGCTTCTGTCGCACAACCTGCCGTCGCATGGGATCGCGATAAACCCACGGCGTGTCAGTCCACGGCCTACACGATGAAGCTGGCCTGTCGGTCGGACGTTCGTGATGATTATTACACGATGCTGGCAAGCTGCCAGAATCTGGGTTCGCACAACGAGCGGCGCGATTGTCAACGTGAGGCTTACATCGCGAAGTCCGAGGACACTGAATCCTGCGGCGACGTGCTCGAGGCGCGGCTCGAAGCCTGCGAGCTGCTCGGCGAGGATCGCTACGACCCGGATCCGCTGCTCGCGAACGACTTCATCGATCCTGACCTCGTGCCGGACACCTACCCCGCGAATCCGTACGTTTCGGTCGCCGCGGGACATACGTATGTACTGCGCGCCGGGCAGGATGGCGAAGAGACCGTGGTCGTGCACGTCACTGATGAGTCCCGGGAAATCCTTGGCGTCATGTGTCGGGTGGTCGTGGACATCGTCTTCGAGACCTCGGCAGACGAGGATACGGGCGACGTCGAGTACGAGGTAGTGGAAGCCACCGATGACTGGTTTGCACAGACCGTCAGCGGCGACGTCGTCTACTGCGGCGAGACCGCGAGAAACTACGAAGACGGCGTTCTTCGCGACCTGGATGGATCCTTCGAAGCCGGGATGGGTTTCGCCAAGTCGGGTTTCCTGATGCTGAGCGCGCCGGTCGAGGGGCTTGCGCACCGCCAGGAATTTGCGCTCGGCGAAGCGGAAGACATCATCCAGTACCTGAGCACCGCTACCGCGCCGACCGAGGCAGAGGGGGGCAACAACCCGAACTTCTCGTGCGGCACGAACTCCTGCATGCAGACTTTCGATTTTGCCCCGATCGATCCCGAATCGACCGAGTACAAGTACTACCTGGCCGGCACCGGATTCGTGCTCGCCGTTGCCATGGAGGACGGTGAACTCACGGGGGAACGTGAGGAACTCCTGTGCGTCGGCGACTCGCTCGACATTCTGTCAAATGACCCGGATTGTGGCATCGAGGACCCGGAGGCCTTGCTGGGCGAGCTCTGCAAGTTGTCGCCCGACGCCTACTGCGCCGACTGACCGGCGCCGTTGGAGCGGGTTTTTGCCGGCGGCGTACAATGCAGAACACCGGCGACCGGTTTGCCGGTCGCCGGCCGTCTAACAGGCGAGTACCCGGGAGGGATGCGCGCGGTGGTATACCTGGACGACAGGAGGCTAGTCAAAAAGCTGCTTGGCGGCGACGAGCGGGCGTTCGACCGGTTCTTCGAGGAGTATTTCGCCCGCCTTTACCGGTTCGCGTTGCCGCGCCTCGCCGATGATTGCGAGGCGGCGCGCGAAGTCGCCCAGATCAGCCTGACTCGCGCAGTCGGCAATCTCCACACGTATCGCGCCGAATCGGCCCTGTTTACCTGGTTGTGCGCTATCTGCCGCAACGTGTGCAGTGACTGGCTGGCACAACAGGGTCGCTATCGCGAACACATCGTACTCGTCGAGGACTTTCCCGAAGTACAGGCTGCCGTGGACTCGTTGCGTGTACCGGAACAGATGAGTCCCGAGCGGCATTACAAGCGCGTCGAAATGCTCAGGCTGATCCAGGTTGCGCTGGACAGGCTGCCCGCGCACTACGGCGACGTCCTGGAGTGGAAGTACATCGAAGGTCACTCGGTCAGGGAGATATCCGAGCGGCTCGACCTGGGCCCCGAAGCGACGCAGTCACTGATTGCGAGAGCCAAGCGAGCGTTCGCCGATGCGTACGCCTCACTGGCCGCGGGCCTCGAACAGCACACGAGCGAACTGGTGAACACATGAGCAACGTCGAAGAAAGAATCGATGCGCACACTGACGACGTGCTGGAGCAGCTGCTGCGACAGGCAGAGCGACGTCCCGCACCGTCGGCGGAACATGCGGCGGCGGCGCGACGGGCCGTGCGTGCCGAGTGGCACGAGGTCAGTGGCCGGTACCGGCGGCGGCGCCAGGCATGGCGTTACGCGCTGGCGGCGAGCCTGTTGCTCGGTATCGTCGCGCTCGGCAACTATGTCCTGATGCCGGTCGAGACCGTGGTACGTGTCGCCTCGATCGAAAAGAGCTTCGGGCCGATTTATGTGCTCGGCGAGCAGTCGGTGCTGCGCGAATCCGGCGACCTCGTGAACATCGAGTCGGGCCAGACGATCCTGACCGGCCCCGACGCCGGCCTCGGGCTCGCCTGGGCCAGCGGCGGTTCGCTGCGCCTCGATGCGAACACGAG